>Ga0256404_1005593_pt1 | contig 22032 bp, 18 predicted proteins | sample RumenRJG_01DNA_FD_185990 | JGI IMG/M metagenome (GOLD analysis project Ga0256404, IMG submission 185990) | Bovine rumen microbial communities from Lethbridge, Alberta, Canada - RJG_01 | ecosystem: Host-associated > Mammals > Digestive system > Stomach > Rumen | place: Canada: Alberta | collected...
GCGCGTTGTCCAGCTCCTCGGCAAGCGCATTGCGCGACCACGGCACAGTGAAGCAGCTGCGCTCCAGCTCCGCCACCGCGTCGAGGTGCTCCGTTTTCATCGGTACGATCCGCACCGGCATGACTTTACCGTTCATCCCTTTGCCTCCAGCCAGTTTTCGCCCCAGTGGGCCTCGGCCACCAGCGGCACGGAGAGCTGCATCACGCCCTCCATCTCCTCCGTAAGGAGCCGTGCCGCCTGCTCCGCCATCGCCTCGGGGCACTCGACGATCAGCTCGTCGTGGACCTGCAGCAGCAGCTTCGCCTCCGGCACCTCGCGTCTGAGACGGTCATGCACGCGCACCATCGCAAGCTTCATCACGTCCGCCGCCGTGCCCTGAATGGGCATATTGAGCGCGACGCGCTCGCCGAACGAGCGGGTGGCAAAGTTGCTCGCGGTCAGCTCGGGGAGATCGCGGCGGCGGTGCATGAGCGTTTCAACATAGCCCTGCGCCTTTGCCTTTTCCACGATCTCGGTCATGTAGCGGCGCACGCCGGAGAAGCGGTCGAGGTAATTTTGAATATACTCCTTCGCCTCGTAAACGCTCACGCCGATGTCCTGCGCGAGTGAAAACGCGGAGATGCCGTAGACGATGCCGAAGTTGACCGCCTTCGCGTGCGAGCGCATCTGCTTCGTCACCGCCTCCGTCGGCACACCGAACACCTGCGAGGCGGTGACGGTGTGGATATCCTCGCCGCTCAAAAACGCCTGCCGCATCGTCTCGTCGCCCGCGATGTGGGCGAGCAGCCGCAGCTCGATCTGGCTGTAGTCCGCGTCCACGAGCACATTGCCGCGCTCGGGCACGAACATCCGCCGCAGCTCGCTGCCGAGCGGCGTGCGCGTCGGGATATTCTGCAAATTCGGCTCGGTGGAGCTGAGCCGCCCCGTGGCGGTCACGGTCATCTGGAAGCTCGTGCGCACGCGCCCGTCCGGCCCGATGACCTTCAGCAGCCCGTCGCAATAAGTCGATTTCAGCTTGGCGTACTGGCGGTACTGCAGCACGTCGGCGACGATGGGGTGCTCCCAGCGCAGCTTTTCGAGCACATCCGCATTCGTAGACCAGCCGGTCTTCGTCTTTTTGCCGTGCGGCAAGCCGAGACGGTCGAAAAGCACCTCGCCGAGCTGCTTGGGGGAGTTGATGTTGAAGCTCCCGTCGGCCTCCTCGTAAATGCGCTCCTCCAGCGTTTTCAGCTCCGCGTCCATCGCCGCGCCGAAGTCCGTGAGCGCCTTCGCATCCACGCGCACGCCCGCAAGCTCCATCTCCGCGAGCACGCGGCAGAGCGGTAACTCGACCTCGTAATAAAGCGCATGGAGCTGCCTCTCCTCGATGCGCGGCACAAGCTCCTTATAAAGCGAGCCGACGGCGGAGGTATAGATATGAAACGCCGTTTCCGCCGCTCTCACATCGCCGAGCAGATCGAACGCCCCCGGCTCCAGATGCGCCGGCGCGGCAAGCTGCGTGTGGAAGTAGACGGCAAAGAGCGAGGCGATGTCGTACCTGCCCGCCGTCGCGTCGATGAGATAGGCGGCGAGCGCGGTGTCGAACACGAAGCCCTCGGCGGGCAAGCCGTTTTCCAGCAGCGTGTGCATGAGGTCCTTGACGTTGTGGCTGACCTTTTTGATGTCGGCAGAGAACAGCGCGCGCAGCAGCGCGTTCCAGTTGCCGGAATAGCGGTCGAAGAAAAACTCCGCGCTCAGCGTCTCCTTTTCGCTCTTCTCCCACTCCACGATCACGCCGGAGAGGTCGGGCAGCGCGAGTACCGTCACATGGTCCGCCGCGCGGAGGCGTGCAAGGCATTTCTCCGCTCTTTCCGCGCTCGTCACAGTCTCGACCGTCACAGTGCATTCGACCGTTTCTGCGGCGCTGAGCGGCTCCGTCGTGGGCTTTAGCCCCATTTTCTCGATAAGCTTATGGAACTCCAGATGCATAAGCAGCGGATAGAGCGCGTCCGACGGCGCCTTGCGCAGGTTGTCCTGCGGCGCAAATTCCAGCGGCACGTCGGTGAGGATCGTCGCGAGATGATAGCTCTGCCGCGCGCTTTCCTTGCCCTCGGTCAGCTTTTTGATGACGCCGGGCTTGGCGTCAAGCTCCGGCAGGAGACGGTAAATTTCGTCGATGCTGCGGTATTTTTGAACGAGCGCCATCGCCGTCTTTTCGCCGATGCCGGGAACGCCCGGAATATTATCGCTCGCGTCGCCCATGAGCGCCTTGAGGTCAATGATGTGAATCGGCTCAAAGCCGTACTCCTCGGCAAAGCTCTCGGGCGTCATGCGCTTCGTGGTGGTCTGCCCCATGCGGGTGGAGATGAGCTTGACGGTCGTGTGCTCCGTGATGAGCTGAAGCGAATCCTTGTCACCCGTCGCTGCCACGCAGTCCCAGCCCGCCGCCTCGCATTTGCGCGAGATGGTGCCGATGAGGTCGTCCGCCTCGTAGCCCGCCAGCTCGTAGCGCGGAATGTTCATCGCGTCGAGTACCTCCTTCATCACCGGAAGCTGCATCGCCAGCTCCTCGGGCATCCCCTTGCGCTGGGCCTTGTAGCCCTCGTACTCCAGGTGGCGGAAGGTCGGCTCGCGCCGGTCGAAGGTCACGCACACTGCGTCGGGCCGCTCCTCGTCCTCCAGCCGCGCCATCGTGACCAGAAAGCCGTAAATGGCCTGCGTGTAAAACCCGTCCTTCGTCGTCAGGGGACGGATGCCGTAATAGGAGCGATTGAGGATCGAGTTGCCGTCCAGCACCATCAGCTTCATCGTCAAAAACCTCCGTGTTCGCATTCTTTTTCATGTTACAGTATAGCCCATGTGCGCGCAAAACTCAACAAAAACCGTTGACAATGCATCACAAAGTGTTAAACTTCTTGTATTCCGCTTTGTTGGGAAAGGAGGCGCCGCCGTGCGGCTTTCCATGAATACGCGCTATGCCGTAATCCACGCCTCGTTCTGGGGCGCCTACGGCTCGCTTTGGGCCTTCATCGCGCTCGTGCTCGAATACAACGGCTTTGCGAGCGCGCAGGTCGGCGTCGTGACCTCGTGCGCGACGCTGCTCTCGGTGTTCCTCTCCCCCGCGGTCTCCTCGTTTCTCGACGCGCGGCCCGGCCTCGAAAACCGCCACGGTGCGATGGCGCTGCTCTCGCTTGCCGCGGCACTGTGCCTGCTCGTATGGCTCGTGCCGCTGCCGCGCCCGTTCGTGCTGGGCGCGTGCTTCGCGCTCATCGGCGCGCTCCTCTCCTCCACCCCGCCGTTTCAAAACGCCATGGCGATGGACGCGAACCGCTGCGGCATCCCGGTAGTCTACGGCTTCTGCCGCGGCGTCGGCTCGGTCTCCTACGCCGCCGCGGTGCTGCTCCTCGGCTTTGTGCTCGAGCGCCACGCGCCGACGCTGCTCCTGCCGGTCTTTGCGGCGCTGACCGCCTGCGGGCTTATCGCCATGGCAGGCTTCCGCCTGCCGGAGCGCCCCGATGAAGCGGCGGATCGCCCCGCGGAGCACCGGAGCATCGCCGCCGTGCTGCGCAGCCATCCGCGCTTCGCGCTCACCCTGCTCGGCTGTATGTTCTTTTTCCTCACCCACACCATCTCCAACACCTACATGAACGCCCTCGTCGGCAAGGCCGGCGGGACCGCGAGCGCCGTGGGCACGAGCCTTGCCATCTCCGCTGTGCTGGAGCTGCCCGCGATGACGCTGGTCTCCCGGCTGCAAAAGCGCTTCTCGCCCGGCTTCTTCCTGCGCTTCGCGGCAGGAGCCGAGGTCGTGAAATTCCTTATTTTCTACCTTGCCCGCTCAATGCCCCTCATCTACCTCGGGCATTGTATGCAGTTCTTCCAGTTCGCCGTTTACGCGCCCGCAACGGTCTACTACGTCGCCGCGGCGCTCCCCGAACGCGACCAGCTCAAGGGACAGTCGCTCATCTACGTCGCCGGCAGCGGACTTGGCGGCGCACTGGGCAATCTCCTCGGCGGACGGCTCCTCGACCGCAGCGGCATACAGGCCGCGCTGCTGCTCGGCACGGTGAGCGCGGCGGCCTCGCTGCTGACCTTCTGCCTCTCCACGCGGGAGGACTCCCGATGATAAGGAAACGCCGCACGGCTCACAGGCCGTGCGGCGTTCTTTCTTTTCTCATGGCGTCAGCGGCTCGCCGACGTTCACACCGTTCAGCTGCGCCGCGATCTCGCCGTCCACAACGATCTGCACGCGCTCGACGGTGTCGAGCGAGCAGAGCGAGAGCACCAGCGACTCCACCGTCTGCCGCGGCGAGATGCCGAGATCTGCGTCGGAGGGCAGATTGAGGTAGCACGTCCCCTCCTCCACGCGGGCGGAGAGCACGGTGAACTCCTCCGGCAGCAGCGCTGCGAGCGCGTCGCTCTCAGGGCCCTGCGTGAGCGCCTCCAGCAGCGCGTTCACGCGCGTCTGCCCCTCGTAGAGCGCCAGCGCGCGCTTTTCCGCGCGCAGCGCGCCGCTCGTCGGGTCGAGGAAGTAGAGTGATACGGTGATGGGGCGCAGCGCGTCCTCGCGCATCGACAGCAGCGGATCCGCCGCCGTAAGCGTCTGCGTCTCGCGGTACGGCAGCTCCCGCCCGCCCGAGGTGATGGACACCGCGTTCACGCCGTCGAGCTGCGTGAGCGTGAGCGTCACGCAGTAATCGGCGAGCGTCAGATCAATGCCCGCAAGGCGCGCATACTGCCGCGAGAAGTCCACCCGCGCCCAGTTGCCGAGGACCGACAGGCTCAGAAGCGTCGTCCCACCCGGCATCGGTGCGCGGACGCCCGCATCCGGCGCGTCGGCAAGAAGCCGCTCCAGCAATCGCTGCGCCAGCTCCTCCTGCGTGAGCGTGTCGGCGTCCGGGAGCTGCACGGTGCGGGCAACGATGGCGTCCTCGCCCGGCACGTCGCGCAGCTCGGCGGCGGGGTAGTAGATCGTATAGCTGTTTTCTCCCTCCGTCCCGCCGCCGCGCACACAGGCGGCGAGCAGCAGCGAAAGAATGAGAAACGTGAACAGGAAAGCCCTTCTTCTCATGTCTCCCCCTCCCTCCGCACGGCGGGGAGCCGCACCGTGAAGCAGGTGCCGCCGCCCGCGCGGGCGCTGACGGCGATGCTGCCGCCGCGGCGGCGCACGGTGTCCGCCACGATGGAAAGCCCAAGGCCCGTGCCGCCCGCGGCGCGCGAGCGCATCTTGTCCACACGGTAGAAGCGGTCGAACACGCGCGGCATATCCTCCTCGGGAATGCCGATGCCGTTGTCCTCCACGCGCAGCACGCACTCGTCCTCCGTGCCGCCGAGCGTCACGCGCACGAAGCCGCCGGGGCGGTTGTATTTGATGGCGTTCTCGGTGAGGTTATAAATGATCTGGTGCAGGTCGTCCACGCCGGCCCGCACGCTCTGCTCCCGCTCGACGAGATAGGTCAGCTCGACCCGCTTCTCGTCGGCGACCAGCCGCAGCATCCGCACCACGCGCTCGATGACCGGCGCGACCGCGACGCTCTGCGCCGGCTCGACGATGCCGCTGTCGAGCCGCGTGAGCCGCAGCAGATTTTCCGTGATGCGCGTCAGGCGGTCGGTCTCCTGCACGATGTCGCCGACGAACTCGCGCACCGTGGCGGCGTCGATGTCCTCGGTCTGCAAAATCGAGTCGGAGAGCAGGCGGATACCGGCCAGCGGCGTTTTCAGCTCGTGGCTCGCGTCGGAGACGAAGCGGCGGCGCGCCTCCTCCGTCGTCTGCAAGCGGTCGGAGAGGCTGTTGAACTCCTCGGCGATCTCGCTGATCTCGTCGCGCCCGCCGATCTCGGCGTGGTAGCTGTACGCGCCCTCGCGCACGCGGCGGATGGCCTCGAGCAGCACGCCGAAGCGGCGCGTGAGTATCCGCGAGAGCAGCAGGCTCAGCAGCACGACAAAGCCCGCGACTGCCGCCGAGATGCGCAGCAGATTCTTCTGCAGCGTCAGCAGCAGCGTCGCCTGCTCCACGTCGTACTCATAGGCATAGACCGCGCCGATGGTCTGGCTGCGGTAGATGACCGGCGAGGCCGCGCGGCTGCGGAACGCGCCGTCGGTAAAGTCGGCATAGAAGGCGTCGTAGCCCCGCAGCGCCTGCACGATCTCGGTGTAAAGCCCGTAGCGGCCCACCGCGCCGTCCGTCTCGCGGGTGTCGTAGAGGATGCGCCCCGCGGCGTCCGTGACGAGAATGCGGGAAATGCCGGTATCCTCCACCAGCGTCATCGCGGAGGCGACGTTCTCCTCGCTCAGCTCCTCCAGACCGCTCAGCGCCGTCACCATCACGCTCACGCTGCTTTGCAGCGTTGTCTGCTTGGAGCGCACGACCAGGTTTTCCGACACGATCAGAGGGTAGGTGTTCATGAAAACGAGCACCGCCGCAATGACCAGAATATAACTCAGGCCGAATTTGACCTGTAAGCTCGCACGCCGCACGGCGCTCCCCTCCTCCCGTTCGTTTTCCTTCCGTGCGCCGCTCAGTCCTTGAGGTAGTAGCCCACGCCCCACTTGGTCATGATGTGCTCCGGCTCGGCGGGGTCATGCTCCAGCTTTTCGCGCAGGCGGCGGATGTGGACATCCACCGTGCGGTAGTCGCCGGCGTAGGTGTAGCCCCAGACGAGATCCATCAGATTCTCGCGCGAGTATACGCGGTGGGGATTCTTGATGAGCAGCTCCAAAATGTCGTATTCCTTCGCCGTCAGATCGACCGGCACGCCGTCGCGCAGCGCGATGCGGCGCTCGGGATCGAGCGAGATGCTGCCGGCGGTCAGCAGCTCCGTGCGCTTCTGCGCGGTCTGACCCGCACGGCGCAGCAGGGCGCGGATACGCGCCTTGAGCTCTAAAATGTTGAAGGGCTTGGTGACGTAATCGTCCGCGCCGGACTCGAGGCCGATGATCTTGTCCGCGTCCTCGCTGCGGGCGGTGAGCATGATGATGGGCACCGCGGAGAATTCGCGGATGCGCATACAGGCGGTCAGCCCGTCCACCTCCGGCATCATCAGGTCCAGGATGATAAGGTCGAAGCTCTCGCTCCTGGCCAGCTCGACGGCGGCCGCGCCGTCGAAGGCGGTCTCGACCTGATAGCCCTCGTTCTCAAGGTTGAATTTGATGCCCTTGACGAGCAGCTTCTCGTCGTCCACCACTAAAATTTTCACGGCGCATCGCCTCCTGTCGTAATTTCATCGCGCATGGCGTCGAGCTTCGCGCTGCCGATGCCGCGCACCTCCAGCAGCTCGTCGAGCGTCTGAAAGTCTCCGTGCTCGGCGCGGTAGTCGAGGATCGCCTGCGCCAGCACCGGCCCGATGCCGGTAATGGTCTCCAGCTCCTCGGCGGTCGCGGTGTTGATGTTTACAAGCACGCGCACGGGCGCGACCTCCTCCCGCGCGGGCCGCTCGGTCTGCACCGTATAGCCCTCCTGCTCGGTGCGGTTCGCGCCGAAGGTCAGATACAGCACGGCGGCGAGGAAGGCCAGCGTCACCAGCGCCAGAAAGAAATAGGTGCTTCCGCCTTTTTCCTGCCGTTCCACGGTTGAACTCCCTCCCGTTTTTTGTTATACTGAATGTCGAATACCGTCGAGCGCGGGCAAATCGCCCGCCGATCGTCCGATCAAATTTTATTGTAACATACTGCGAGGTACATTTCCATGAAAAAACGCCGCTTTTTTGCTCTTTTTTTGGTCCTCGGCCTGCTCGTCTCCCTGCTGAGCGTACCGGCCTCCGCCTTTGAGGAGATCGACGTCGACGCCCGCGCCGCCCTGCTCGTTGAGAAGGAAACGGGCGAGATCCTCTACGAAAAGAACGCCCACGAGAAGAACTACCCCGCAAGCATCACCAAGCTGACGGTGGCGCTGCTGGTGTTCGAGGCGATCGACGCGGGGCAGCTCTCGCTCGACCAGCCCATCACGGCGCACGAGAGCGCCTTCGAGGGTCTGAGCATCTACGGCAGCACCGCCGGCATCAAGGCCGGCGAGGTGCTGACGGTCGAGCAGCTTCTGCAATGTATGCTCATCGTCTCGGCGAACGAGGCGTGCAACATCCTCGCCGAGGCTGTGTGCGGCGAGGGGAACATCTCCCAGTTCGTGCAGAGGATGAACGAGCGCGCTGCCGCGCTCGGCTGCGAAAACACGCACTACGTCAACACCTCCGGCCTGCACGATCCCGACCACTACACCACCGCGTGGGACATCTATCTCATCACGCGCGCGCTGATGCCCTACGAGAAATTCATGGAGATCTGCAACTCCAAGTCCGCGGAGATCGCCGAGACCGACCACAACCAGCGCCATGTGCTCCACTCCACCAACCGCCTCATTTCCAACTGGCGCGAGCTCGGCTACCTCTACCGCGACGCGCAGGGCATCAAGACCGGCTCGACCGAGGAGGCCGGTCACTGCCTCGTTTCCTCCGCCGTGCGCGGCGACCGTCAGCTTGTGAGCGTGGTGCTCGGCGCGGAGAAGATCACCCTTGCCGACGGCAAGAGCACCCTCACCAAGAGCTTTTCCGAGACCATCCGCCTCTTTGACTACGGCTTTGACTGCTTCTCCCGCCGCGAGGTCGTCTCCGCCGACGAGCTGGTGCGCGAGGTCCCGGTCGCCCTTTCGAGCGAGGCGAACTACGTCGTCGCCCACCCCGCCGAGAGCATCACGCGGATGCTGCCCACGGAGCTGGACCTCAGCGAGCTCACACGCGACATCACGCTGCCGGACAGCGTGGACGCCCCCATTGCCGCCGGCGACGAACTGGGCGAAATGACCGTCTCCTACAACGGCACCGTCTACGGCACGGTCAAGCTGCTCGCGCTCAGCGATGTGTCAGCCTCGTGGCTGCTGGTCGCCAAGCGCGACGTGGCGGACTTCTTCTCCCGCACCGCCGTCAGGATCGCTCTCGTCGTCCTTCTCCTGCTCATTCTCGCATTCCTTTTCCTGCGCGGGAACGGGCGCGGACGGCGCTACGGTAAGCGCAGCAGCGGACGCGCCGCTCCCGCCGGTTATCGCGGCCGCAGGCGCTGAGCATCGGGGAAGGCAAACTGTTAAGGCCATCAAACCGCACAAAACGGACGGGGTATCCCGTCCGTTTTCCGTTCAGCAGGGAAAATTCCGCGACACGCGGACTTTTGTCCTTGATTTTTGCCCATCCCCCTGCTATACTGCATTCATCGTCAGATAAGGAGGCACTCCTATGAAATATCTTGTTGTCATCGGCGACGGCATGGCGGACAACCCCGTCGAGGCCCTCGGCGGCAAAACGCCGCTCGAGTACGCCGACATCCCCACCATTGATTCCCTTGCCGCGCGCGGCACAGTCGGCAGCGTTGTGAACTGCCCCAAGCCGCTGCCCGCGGGCAGTGAGACCGCGATCCTCTCCATCTTCGGCTGTGACCCGCTCAAGCATTTCTCCGGCCGCTCGCCGATGGAAGCCGCCGCTATCGGGCTCAGGCTCGTTCCCGGCGACGCGGCGTTCCGCTGCAACCTCGTCGCGCTCGAGCCGGGCGATCAGCCCTATGAGGAAAAGCACATTCTCTCCCACTCCGCCGGCTCCATCGCCGGACAGGACGCGCTCGACGTTGTCGCCGCGCTCAACAGCGATCCCGAATTTTCCGCCGCGCTCCGTGCGGCGGATATGTACATCGACCCCAGCCCCTCGTTCCGTCCGCTGGCGGTGAAGCACCATTGCGATCCGAGCGGCGTGTGCTTTGTCCCGCCGCACGACCACCTCGGCGAGGTCATCGGCCCGCTGCTCCCGAGCGGGAAGGACGCGGCGCTCTCCAGGGTCTTTGCCGACCTTATGCGCCTTGCCAACCGCGTGCTGGAGCACCACCCCGTCACCGAGAAGCGCCGCGCGGAGGGCAAGCTCGGCGCGAACGGCATCTGGTTCTGGGCAGCGGGCACGGCGATGCAGCTGCCCGACTTCCGCGAGGAGTACGGCTGCGGCGGCGCGGTCATCAGCGCGGTGCCCCTGTGCCACGGCATCGGCGTGCTGCGCGGGCTTGAGATGGTCGAGGTCGAGGGCGCGACCGGCGAGATCGACACCAACTTTGAGGGCAAGTTAGAGGCCACATGGGCGAGCCTTCAGAAGTACGACTTCGTCTGCCTGCACCTCGAGGCGCCCGATGAATGCACCCACAACGGCGACCTCAAGGGCAAGGTGCAGGCCATCGAATGGCTCGACAGCCGGCTCGTCAAGCCCCTCACCGAGCGTTTGGACGCGGCGCACATGGACTACCGCCTGCTGCTCCTCTCCGACCACAAAACGCTCACCGCGACGCGCGGGCACGATGGCGATCCCGTGCCGTACCTGCTCTACGACAGCCGCATCGACAGCGGGCGCGGCGGCGTGTACACCGAAAAGGCCGGCGAGAACGGTCCCTTCGTCGCGCACGGCTGCGAGCTGCTGCATCTTCTCTTTGAGCGCTGAAAAAGGAACATCGAAAAGGGTTAGCCATCGGCTGACCCTTTTCTTATGTCTCTGCCGCGGCGGGGATCGACGGCTCCTCCCGCCGAACGCGGAGCGCTCCGTTCTCCGCGCCGATGCGGGCGGCGGCGCCCGCGTGGAGCGTTCCGCTGAGCAGCAGCTCGGCCACGGCGTCCTCCACCTCGGCGCGGATCACGCGGCGCAGGGGCCGCGCGCCGTAGAGCGGGTCGAAGCCCTCGTCCGCGATGCGCTCGACCGCCGCGTCCTCGACCGTCAGCGTGACGCCGAGCGCCGCGGCGCGCTGCACGGTGGCCTCGAGCATCCGCCGCGCAATGACCGAAACGTCCGCGCGGCTCAGGCGGCGGAACACCACGGTCGAGTCGATGCGGTTGAGAAATTCCGGCTTGAAGGTCGCCCGCAGCTCAGCCATGACCGTTTCCTTCACCCGCGCAAAGCCGTCGTCACCGTCCTCGGCCTGCGCGAAGCCGAGCTTCGCCGCGCTCGACGTGATGGCCTTCGCGCCCACGTTCGAGGTCATAACGAGCACCGTATTGCGGAAGTCCACGCGCCGCCCCTGCGCGTCGGTCAGCACACCGTCCTCCAAAATTTGCAGCAGCAGATTCCACACGTCCTCGTGCGCCTTTTCGATCTCGTCGAAGAGCACCACCGACCACGGACGGCGGCGCACCTTCTCGGTCAGCTGCCCGCCCTCGTCGTAGCCGACGTAGCCCGGCGGCGCGCCGACGAGCCGCGAGACGGTATGCCGTTCCATATACTCCGACATATCCAGGCGCACCAGCGCCTCCTCGTCGCCGAACACCGCGTCGGCCAGCGCGCGGCACAGCTCCGTTTTGCCCACGCCCGTGGGACCGAGAAAGAGAAACGAGCCGACGGGCCGCTTCGGATCGCGCAGTCCCGCGCGGGCGCGGCACAGCGCGCGAGCGACCTCCCGCACCGCCTCGTCCTGCCCCACCACACGCGCGTGGAGCGTATCCTCCAGCCGCAGCAGCCGCTCGCCCTCATCCTCCGTCAGGCGCGTGACGGGCACGCCCGTCCAGGCGGAGACCACCGCGGCCACGTCCTCCTCGCCGACGGTTCTCTGCTTTTCCCGCTGCGCACGGCGCAGTGCCTCGCGTTCCTGCTCCGCCTGCTCGCGGCAGCTGTGCTCCACATCGCGCAGCATGGCCGCCCGCTCATAGTTCTGCTCCGCGACTGCCGCCGCGCGGTCGCGCTCCGCCTCGGCGGCCTTGGCCTCCATCGCCCGCAGCTCCGGTGAGTCGGGACGCGTGCCCATCCGCACGCGGGACGCCGCCTCGTCCATCAGATCCACCGCCTTGTCCGGCAGAAAGCGCCCTGTGATGTAGCGGCGCGAGAGCGTCACCGCGGCGGCAAGCGCCTCGTCGGATATCTTCAGACGGTGATGGCTCTCGTAGCGTGGGCGCAGCGCGCGCAGGATCGCAAGTGCCTGCTCCTCCGTCGGCTCGCCGACCGTGATGGGCTGAAAGCGGCGCTCGAGCGCCGCGTCCTTTTCGATATACCTCCGGTACTCGGCAAGCGTCGTCGCGCCGACCACGCGGAGCTCTCCGCGCCCCAGCGCGGGCTTGAGGATGTTCGCCGCGTCCACCGCGCCCTCGGCGCTGCCCGCGCCGACGATGGTGTGCAGCTCGTCAAGGAACAGAATGACATTGCCCTCGCGCCGCACCTCATCGAGCAGCGCCTTCACGCGCTCCTCAAACTCGCCGCGGTACTTTGTCCCCGCGACCATCGCGGAGAGGTCGAGCGAAAGCAGGCGCTTGTCCATCAGCTCGTCGGGCACCTCCGCCGCCGCGATCTTCTGTGCAAGCCCCTCCGCCACCGCCGTCTTGCCGACGCCCGGCTCGCCGATGAGCACAGGGTTGTTCTTCGTGCGGCGCGAGAGGATCTGCACCGCGCGCGTGATCTCCGTATCGCGCCCGATCACAGGATCAAGCTGCCCCATGCGCGCCATCGCCGTCAGGTCGCGGGCAAACTCCGCGAGTCCGCGTCCGCGCTTGCCGCTCTCGTTTTCACGCAGCATCCGGTTTCCCTCCCTTGTCGCCGTGCGCGGCGTTTCGTTGATCCGCCGCACCACCGCGGCGTAAAGGCGCTTCGGGTCGGCCCCCACCGCCGCGAGCAGCCGCACCGCCATGTTGCCGCCGTCGCGCAGCAGACCCAGCAGCAGGTGCTCCGTGCCGATGCGCGGACTCGCGAAGCGCATCGCCTCGGCGACCGCCATCTCCACCGCGCTGCGCGCGCGGGGCGTCAGCCCCTGTGAGGGCAGGCTGCCGGACAGGCCGTGCCCCACCGTCCGCACCAGCTGCTCGCGCAGCTGCTCCTCCGTCACGCCGGCCTCGCCCAGTGCGCGGCAGGCCGCGCTGCCGTCCTCGCGCAGCAGTCCCAGCAGGATATGCTCGCAGCCGACGTAACCGTGGCCCAGCTCCAGCGCCGTTTCCTGCGCCAGCCGCAGCACGTTTTCCGCGCGCGGGGTAAACTTCTGTTCTGCCATATTCTTCACACTCCCGAGCGCATTTTTTCCTGCCGCGTTGGTTTTTAGACGTGTTTACCCGCATATTTTTCATCAAAAGCTTCAAAATTTTTTGCCAAAATGCGGAAGATTCCCGCATACTTCCTCTTGCATTTTCGTATTCTGCCGTGTACAATAGGCGTATCAATCAAATGGAGGTGCTCTCATGGCCTATCACATCAGTTCTGCCTGCGTTAGCTGCGGTGCTTGCGCGGACGCTTGCCCCGTTGGTGCGATCTCTCAGGGCGATTCCCAGTATCAGATCGACGCCGGTGCCTGCCTGGACTGCGGTTCCTGCGCGGATACCTGCCCCAATGGTGCGATCTCTCAGGAGTAAGATCTACTTAAAAAATAAGGACGCGCTGCTTTGGCGCGTCCTTATTTTTGTCAGGGAACGGAGGCTTCATGGAACGCAAGGACTTTCTCCGGCAGGGCGGCCCCTGCTTTTATTTTGATACGGAGCTCTTCGCGCCGACGACCGACAGCTTCGCGCTCGGCTGGTTCGCCGCGCCGAAGCGCGGCGAGCGCGTGTGCGACCTCGGCAGCGGCACGGGGCTGCTCGGCACGCTCCTGCTCGCGCGTGAGCCGTCGCTCACGCTTTTCTGCGTGGAGCAGAACGCTGCGGCGAACGCGCTCGCGGAAAAGGGCTTTGCCGAAAACGGCTGGGCGGAGCGCGTGACGCTGCGCACCGGCGATCTGCGCGAGAACGCTGCGCTCCCCGCCGCGGGGAGCATGGACTATGTCGTTTCCAACCCGCCGTACTTCCCGGCGGGGAGCGGCGCGAGCGCCGCGGGCGAGGTGCGGCAAGCCGCGCGGGAAGAGGTCGGCTGCACGCTCGCCGATGTCTGTGCCGCGGCGGCGCGGGTGCTGCGCTGGGGCGGACGCTTCGCGCTCGTCCACAGGCCCGAGCGGCTATCCGACCTTTTCTGCACACTCCGCGCGCACGGGCTGGAGCCGAAGCGGCTGCGCTTCGTGGCCTCCGCGGCGGAAAACGCTCCCTCTTTGGCGCTTGTGGAGGCGCGCCGCGGCGGGAAGGCCGGTCTATCGGTCGAACCGATGTTATTCATCGGCTCAGCCGATTGGGATAAGGTCTACTTCCGGTAATGAAAAACTTCACGCACGAGCACCGCCCCACAAGAAGGCGCAAAGGCCGGTGCGTGAAGCTTTGTGCATCCTTTCCGGCTGCCCCGCAGGGGCGAGGAAAGGGCACATATCTATTTTTGCTATGCTTTTGCAGAGCAAAAAGGACGCTCGGAGGAGCGTCCTTTTTGCTTGTTATTCCATCGTGTTGACCGCGCCGACGAACAGCGGCAAGCCGTCCGCGCCGGTGATGGCGAAGGCGAACGGTCGGTTCAAATTCATCTCCACGACCGGCAGCTCCTCCGGCATCGCCGAGGTCGCCTCCGCGATGGCGGTGAACGCCGCGGCCTCGCAACCCTCCTCGTCGATCTTCACGCGGGCGGCGTGCTGCACCTGCGTGACCGCCACCGGCACGGCAAAATCCGCGAGCGGCGAGAAGTCCGCCCGCTCAAAATCGAATACATCGGTCACGCCGATGGATTCCATCGCTTTTGTCAGCTCTAAATCGGAGCTGACGTCAAACTTCGGCACGCTCCAGACGAGCTTCGCCGTCTGCGCCTCGTCGTTATCGTACACGTCGGTGAAGAGATCGGTCAGCGCCGCTTCGCCGCGCAGCAGCGGCGTGAGCGCCGTGCCCTCGTCGGGCAGCAGGAAGATCATGCGCTCCCCGCCGCGGAAGGAAAGCTGCGCGACGGTGTAGCCCTCGCCGCGGACATAGCTTGCGCGGTCCTCCGTCTTGTGCATGAAGTCCACGCGCTGCGCTGTGCCGTCGGCGGCGGTGAAGGTGTCCTCCCTCGTGTCCGAAGCGTAGAACTCGTCGCGCCACTGGTCCTTGAAGTAGAGCGTGGAGAGCAGAAGCATCACGGTCTCCGGCTTGGTCTCGATGTTCTTCGCCGCGTCCGCGAGCAGGCCGCCGGTGTTGGTGTTCAGCCATGCCTGCACGGCTTTGTTGGTATCGCCGGTGCCCATGGGGGCGCTGAACACGGAGGCGTAGTAGTCGTTCGCCAGCCGCTCCACGGTCTCGGTCTTGTAGACCTGTCCCTCGCTCAGCCAGAGGGAATTGGCGAGCAGCGTTTTGCTGTTGGCGCTGTCGGTATAGAGCGAGCGCCAGATGGCGTTCGCCGTGGTGCGGACGGTCTCCTCATCCTCCGCGCCGAGCAGGTCAAGGAGCTGGGCACGCGTCTCGCCGTCCACCGTCTCGGTGAGCATGGAGAGGGCAAGGTAGAGGTTCGCGGGCGAGTAGACCACGTTCGCCGCCTCCTCGCCGCCGAGCAGCTTGGAGACCGTCTTGGTGCTGTAGCCGAGCAGCGCGGGCGTCATGGTCTTGTCCACGCCCTCGCCCCGCAGCGCCTTGACCGCGTCGGAATAGGCGCGGGAGCGGGCGTCAAAAGCGTCCCACAGCTCCTCCTGCGCCTTGTGATAGGCCTCCTCGCCCATCTTGTCGTAGTCGAGCTTTTCATAGGCGGCCCACAGCTCCTCCTCGCTCGGCTCGGCGGGCAGCTCCGGCAGCTTGACCTCCGCCAGCGCGTACTGGCTCAGCAGCTTCGCGCTCACATCGTCCGGCTGTCCCGGCTCGGGCTTTGTCCCGCCCTGCTCCGGCTCGATCCGCGCGCAGCCGACGAGCAGCAGCATACTCAGCAAAAGTGCCAGATACTTTTTCATATCGTTGTACCTCCTTGGACGTTGTACTCCTTTGGACGAGAGCGTTGAAGAAAAAGTTCCCATTTTCCGAAAAATGTTTTGCCGCGCTCTGTTTCGCGCCCGCAGGCGCGAAACCAAATGAAATCGTTCTTGCCGCGCTCGCGCGTATCCGCCCCCCTGCATTTCGCGCCCGCAGGCGCGAAACCAAATAAAATCGTTTTTCTGACGACATGCGCGTCAGAAAAACTCCTCTCACGGAGCGAGTGTCGCAGCAGGTGCCTCGCGCCTGCGAGGCGCGGAGCGAAGTGCGGCTCCAAAAGGTATAAAAAATAAGGGCGCGCTCTGCACGCCCTTATTTTTTAGTACGCTACTCCCCAGTAGATGTCCGTCGTGGCTTCCTTGCCGCAGAACACGCACTTGCCCTTTGTGCCGGACTGGCGCAGCGGCATACAGCGGGAGGAAACGCCTGCCTTTTCCTTCATGCCCAGCTCGCACTCGCGGCTGCCGCACCACTTCGTGCGCGCAAAGCCGCCGCGGCCGGAGGCCATTTCCTTGACCTCCTCCCAAGTGGACAGGTCGAAGGTGTTCTCCTCCAGATTGGCTCTCGCCTTTTCGAGCATATTGTCGTGGATGCGGTCAAGCAGTTCCTTGACCGCGCTCTCGAGCGTGTCGAGCGCGACAAAGGTCTTTTCCCCGTTGTCGCGGCGGACGATGCAGCACTGGCCGTTCTCGAGGTCGCGCGGGCCGATCTCGATGCGCAGCGGCACACCGCGCATTTCGTACTCGGCGCACTTCCAGCCCATGGACTGATCGCTGTCGTCGAGCTTCGTGCGCACGTCGATGGCGAGCAGGCGGGCCTTGAGCTCCTTGGCCGCCTCGGCAACCTCGGGCTTCTTGTGCGCCGCGATGGGAATGACCACCGCCTGCACGGGCGCGATGCGCGGGGGCAGGACAAGGCCGTTGTTGTCGCCGTGGGTCATAATGACCGCGCCGATCATGCGCGTGGTGGAGCCCCAGGAGGTCTGGAACGGATACTGGAGCTTGTTGTCGCGGCCGGCGAAGGTCACGTCGTAGGCGCGGGAGAACTTATCGCCGAAGTAGTGGCTGGTCGCGCCCTGCAGCGCCTTGCGATCCTTCATCATGCACTCGACGGTGTAGGTCGCCTCGGCGCCCGCGAACTTCTCCTTCTCGGTCTTGCGGCCCGGAACGACGGGAATGGCGAGGACGTTCTCAAAGAAGTCCGCGTAGCACTTGAGCTGCTGCTCGGTCTCGGCCCGGGCCTCCTCGGCGGTCTCGTGGATGGTGTGGCCCTCCTGCCACCAGAACTCACGGCTGCGCAGGAACGGGCGCGTGGTCTTTTCCCAGCGGATGACGGAGCACCACTGGTTGTAGAGCATCGGGAGCTGGCGGTAGGTCTGAAGCACGTTGTGCCAATGGTCGCAGAACATGGTCTCGGACGTGGGGCGGAACGCCAGGCGCTCCTCCAGCTTCTCGCTGCCGCCCATCGTGACCCAAGCCACCTCAGGCGCGAAGCCGTTGACCAGCTCGCCCTCCTTCTTCAGCAGGCTCTCGGGGATCAGAACGGGCATCGCCACGTTCTCGTGGCCGGTCTTCTTGAACTCACCGTCCATGATGCGCTGGATATTCTCCCAGATCGCGTAGCCGTAGGGACGCAGGATCGTGAAGCCCTTGACGCTGGCGTACTCGACCAGCTCCGCCTTGCGGCAGATGTCGGTATACCATTGGGCGAAATCGTCCTCCATGTTGGTGATCTGTTCAACCTTCTTGTCCTGTGCCATGTTGTTTTCTCCTCTTTTTCTGCCGCCGGACGGCCAACAGGAACCGTTCCCTGCCGCGCGGCGGGTGTATTGACAAATATATATTTTACGGTGTTTCGCCCTGCTTGTCAAGCCTTGCGCACGGCAGTGGAAAGGCTCCGACCGCCGTCGGAGCCTTTTTCGGTATCGGTCAGATGCGCAGCAGCCGTCGGAGCGCGATGAGCGCGGCGAGCGTGACGCCGGCATAGCGCAGCAGGCTGCGCAGATCGTAGCGGACGGCGGCGAAGCCGGTCATCTCACCGGCGCGCACGGCGACATACGCCGTCTTGTCCTCCCGCTGCGACTTGGCAATGCGGATCTGCATGTGGTCTCCCTCCTCTTTTCAGCCCTCCTTGGGCTTGCAGACATCGACCCAGCCGGAGAAGTTGGAGGAATAGCGCTCCAGCTCCTCGCAGGTCATCTCGATGGCGCTGTTGCTGCTGCCCGCAGCGGGGAACACCGTCTCGAAGCGCTTGAGCGACACGTCGAGATAGGTTTTGACGTTCTCCGGCAGGGCGAACGAGCACACGCCGCCCGGGGCGTGACCGGTAAAGGCGCACGCCTCGTCAAAGGTCAACATTTTCGCTTTCTGATGAAACTGCGCCTTGTACTTCGCGTTGTCGATCTTCTGATCGCCCGCGACGACCACGATGATCGGCTCGTCGCCGAGCTTGAAGCTCATGGACTTGGCGATGCGCGCGCCCTCGACGCCGACGGCGATGGCCGCCAGCTCCACCGTGGCGCTGGAAACGTCGAACTCGCGGATACGGCCGGCGATGCCGAAGCCCTCAAAATAGGCTCTTACTTTTTCAATGGACATGGCTTTTCCTCTTTTCCTTCTCTCTGTCTATCGCACGTCGACGCGCTCCACGCCGACGCAAAGCCCGGTATCGCTGTCGAGCGAGAAAACCGCGCCTTGCAGCTTGCACGGTCCCTCGGGTGCGCGGTAGCGTCCCGCGAGGCCGCCCAAAAACGTCTCGACCGACTGCTGCGGCTCGATGCCGAGCACGCTGCGCACCGCGCCGGTCATGCCGAGGTCGGTGAGATAGCCCGTTCCCTTGGGGAACACCTCCTCGTCGGCGGTCGGCACATGGGTGTGCGTGCCCCATAGGGCGCTCACGCGCCCGTCAAGATAGTACGCCAGCGCGAGCTTTTCGCTCGTGGCCTCGGCGTGGAAATCGACGAGCGTGAAGGTCGGCTTCTCTCCCGCTTTCAGAAGCTCGTCCGCCGTGGTGAACGGATTCGAGGCGTGGAAGCTCAGGTCGCAGCGGCCGATGAGGTTCATCACCGCGATGCGCGCCGCGCCGCAGTCGTAGACCGCATAGCCGCGTCCCGGCACGCGGCTGCCGAGGTTCGCGGGGCGCAGGATATAGGGGCAGTCTTCGAGGTAATCGCGGATCTGCATTTTGCCGAAGGTGTGGTTGCCGAGCGTGATGACGTCCGCGCCCGCGGCGAAGATGTCGTCCGCGTCGTTCGGCGTCAGGCCGACCATCGCGGCGTTTTCGCCGTTGACAACCGTGAAATGGATGCTCTTGCGCTTCTTGAGGCTCCGCAGGCAGCGGCTCAGGTGCTTCACGCCGCACGCGCCCACCACGTCGCCCACCGCGAGGATGTTATAGATCATTCCGGCTTCTCCTCCGTCAGCGTGTCGTAAAAGGCAAAGGTCTCGGCGAAAAGAGTCTCGCCGTAGGCGTTCAGCTTCGCGCAGTAGTCCTCGTAGGCGGCGAGCAGCCTCTCGCCCTCCGCTGTCAGCGTCGCGCCGCCGCCGTTCCGCCCGCCCGTGGAGGACCGGAGCAGCTTGACGCCCAGCCCCTCCTGCGCGGTGCGCAGGACCGTCCACGCCTTGGAGTAGGCCATGTTCATCGACATCGCCGCCGCGCGCAGCGAGTGCAGCTCGTGCACACGGCGCAGCAGCTCCGCCACGCCCGGGCCGAAGCACTTCCGGTCAGTAAAAATCCGCACGGTCAGATTGGCGTGCAGGTCATTTCGCATCGTTCCGCCCTCCGTCTTTCGTTATCTCTTCCTATGATAACGACTTTATTCCCCTTTGTCAACGCGGAAAAACGGCGGAGAAACAGCCGCTGCCGGCTCCCGCTCCGCCGTATTCCTCACCGGAAGGTGTTGTAATGCGCGTTTTCGCCGTCGAGCAGAAAGCCGTCGGTGTCATGGACGTGGGCGTTTTCCAGCATGAGACGGTAGCGCAGCTCGTTCGACATACCGCGCGCCGAGGCCGCGGTCTGCCCCGCGGGCGTGCCGGTGGGGTTGTTGTAGCTGCCGTGGAGCGTGGAGTTCGCCGTCGCATTCTTCGTGCCCACACGCTTGTCCGCGCTCGTGTTGCCATAGCCGTTGCCATAGCGCACGACCGAATCGTTCTCCCGGCCGGTGTAGCGCGTGCCGGTCGCCGGGTCGGTCTTGAGCTCGCCGCCGACGTTGGAGCCGCTGTCGGTCTTGCCGGTCATGCCGCTCGTGGTACCGTTTTCCGCACCGTTGACATTTCCGTTCGCCGCGCCGTTGTTCTGATCCCCGCCGCAGGCGGTGAGGGAACAGAGCAGCAGCGCGGTCACGGCAAGGATCGCAAAATTTTGCTTCATTGTTTTTCTCCCCTTGTCTTTTTCCATGCAATACCCAACGGTAGTATTTCCGGCAAAAGCAAAATACGGCACGGCAAAATCTGCAAAAAAAGAAAGGCGCGAAGCTCGCGCCTTTCTTTGGGAAATTTTTCCTTACTTCGCGGCCTTGGCAGCCTTGAACGCCTCGATGAGCATCGGGGTGACCTTGAACAGGTCGCCGCAGATGCCGTAGTCGGCGATCTCGAAGATGGGAGCGGTCTCGTTCTTGTTGACCGCGATGATGCACTCGGACTCGCTCATACCGGCCTTGTGCTGGATGGAGCCGGAGATACCGAGGGCAATGTAGACCTTCGGGTGAACGGTCTTGCCGGTCTGACCGACCTGATGGTCGGCAGTGAGCCAGCCGGAGTCGATGGCAACACGGCTGCCGCCGACGACGCCGCCGAGCACGTCCGCCAGCTCCTCGGCCAGCTTGATGCCGCCCTCGACGTCCTTGGAGATGCCGCGGCCGACGGAGACGATGTAATCGGCGCCGATGAGGTCAACGAGCTTCTTCGCGGCCTTGACGACCTCGACGACCTCGGTGTCCATATCGGCCTCGCTCAGGGTGAAGCTGGGCTTGGTGATCTTCACCGCGTCCGCCTTGGCCTGATCGAAGGGGGCCTTCTTCATCACGCCGGGGCGAACGGTCGCCATGGCGGGACGGAAGCGCGGGCAGATGATGGTGGCCATCAGGTTGCCGCCGAACGCCGGACGGGTCATCTTGAGGTCGCGGGACACGTCGTGGTCCTGACCCATGACCTTGGCGGTGTTCATCTTCTCGATCTTCTCCTCGGGCAGCGTGGAGGCGCTGCGCAGGAAGTCCTTGTAGATGGGCATATCGACGTCGAGGTGCGTGCAGTCGGCGCACAGACCGGTGTGCAGACGGGCCGCGCAGCGGGGACCGAGGTCACGGCCGATGTTGGTCGCGCCGATGAGGAATGCCTCGGGCTTCATCTCGGAGATGACGTCGCAGATGACCTTAGCATACGCGTCGGTCGTGTAGTTCTTGAGCAGAGGATGCTCGCAGACGATGACCTCGTCCGCGCCGTAGCCGCCGAGCTCCTTGGCGATGCCCTCGACGTTGTCGCCGAGCAGCAGACCGCAGAGGTTCACGCCCAGCTCGTCCGCCAGCTTGCGGCCCTCGGAGATCAGTTCAAAGGTGGTGGGCATCATCTTGCCCTGACGCTGCTCGCAGAAGACCCAAACGTTCTTGAAGGCAGCGAGATCCATGCTGTTATAATTCTCAACCATTGTCGTACTCTCCTTCCCTTAAATGATGTGTTTCTCAGACAGGATACCGGCGAGCTTCTCGCAGGTCTTCATGTCGTTGCCCTCGAGCATCTGGCCGGCGCCCTTCTGCGGGGGAGTGAAGGAGGTCAGGATGTTGGTGGGGCTGCCCTTGAGGCCGATGGTGGTGGCGTCGATCAGGGGATGATCCTTCAGGGCGTTGTAGTCCAGAACGGTCACGGGCTTGGAGTAGCACTCAAACACACCGGAAACGCTCATGTAGCGCGGGGTGTTCAGTTCCTTGATGCAGGTGATGAGGCAGGGGGTGTTGACCTTGATGGTCATGTAGCCGTCCTCGAGCATACGCTTGATGGTCAGCGTGTCGCCGTCCTTCTGGATGTCGGCGGCGTAGGTGACCTGCGGGAGGTGGAGCTTCTCCGCCATCTGGGGGCCGACCTGCGCGGTATCGCCGTCGATGGCCTGACGGCCGCAGAAGACGATATCGTCCTTGTCGAGGCCGATGGTATCCACGGCGGCGGCGAGGATTTGGGAGGTGGCGTAAGTATCGGAGCCGCCGAACTCACGGGCGGAAACGAGATAGCCTTCGTCCGCGCCCATGGCGATCAGCTCGCGCAGCATACCTTCTGCCGGCGGGGGACCCATGGTGATGACGAGGACCTTGCAGC
>Ga0256404_1005594_pt1 | contig 22029 bp, 19 predicted proteins | sample RumenRJG_01DNA_FD_185990 | JGI IMG/M metagenome (GOLD analysis project Ga0256404, IMG submission 185990) | Bovine rumen microbial communities from Lethbridge, Alberta, Canada - RJG_01 | ecosystem: Host-associated > Mammals > Digestive system > Stomach > Rumen | place: Canada: Alberta | collected...
CTACCAACACGTATTTCCCAATGGAATCGGCTACGACACCGGCAGAGACCTGGGCAGACAACTGCGCAGCGAAAGCGATGATACCTAAAGGCAAGGTCCATATCAACCCACGTATCAACAGGAAGAGCAGTTCCTGCAGTCCCAACAGGAACTTCACAACAGCACTCTTGTTTTCCGACTCAGGGAGTTTCGAGAGACCGAAACCGATGGCAAAGGCCAACAACAGCAGCGACAGGACATTACCTTCAAGGAAAGGCTTCACGATGTTATTGGGGATGATGCTGATGATATGATCCGAATAGGTGACATCAGGTCCTTGGGCAGCAGCGACTCCACAACAGTCAAGCGCTGTCCCTACAGGAAGATTTCCCGGGGCTATCAACACATAGAGGATGGCACCGACAGCAGCGGCCGCAAAGGTGGTCAACAGGGTATATATCAGTGTACGACCGAAAATCCTACCCGAACCTTTAGAGCCAAAGGTGGCGAAGGTGGTCATCACTGCCAGTACAATCGTCGGCACTGCCAACAACTGGAACAGACGGGTATAGACCGTAGCCACAAAATTCATCACCTCGTCGAGCCATCCAAGCCCGAGTAAACCCAATATCGCACCTATTATCAGTGCGCCAATCCAAATCACAGTTGTCTTCATCGCTGCAAAATTACGAATAAGTGAGTGAAAAAACAAATTTATTTGATTTTTTCCGAACGTGAGTAATTTCAACGAAGTTAAAATTACGATTTATTTTTGAAAGATCGGGGGCAAAGTCATAAAAACTTCGCCACCCGACCAATGGAAAGATTGCAAGATCTTAATTCGTATGTGTCTGACGCCATGAGTGAACATAGTCCACCAGGGCACGGAGCTTCTCTGGATCAGAGTCATTGGGCACAGAGTCGTCAGCTCCGAGGATGAAGTTGGCAGGAGCATTCTTCAGGATCTCGTCCACCTCGGCCTTGGCCTCCTCAAGGGTACCAGTATAGATCTTGCTCTGACGGGGCAGTCCTCCGAGCACAGGACGATCGAAGAGTTTTGCCACCTGTTGGGTGGTCAGCGCCTTGCCCTTGAACTCATGATAAGGTACGTTGACAATGCTGCCGGGATAGTCGAGGTAGTCGTTGAATGAGTCGGCAGAGAAATGACCACCACCCTCGCAGACGTGGAGGATATTGAAGGGAGCCACCTCGTTGGCTGCATCAGAGAGTTGCTTATCGTAAGGCTTGATGAGATCACGGAAGAGTTTACCTCCGAAGGAGTCGAGGTCGCCACCCTGGCTTGAGATGTAGAAGCCGTCAGCACCAGCCTTACGAGCCTCACGGATATAATAGACCAGACTCTTGGTGAGTGCCTCCAGGGCAGGCTTTACGGCCTCAGGATCCTTCTTGATAATCTCAAACAACTGCTGCTTGGCTGCTTTAGGATCGCTGGCAGACCAGGTGCCTGCGGCCTGATTGAGCAGAGCCAAAGGAGAATATACGGTAGGGATGATGAAGGCCTCATTCTTCAACTCACGAGCCAGTTCGTGAACCACCTGAATTTGCTCTACCCACTGCTCGGGCGTTACTTGTTTTATTTTCTTCCAGTCAGCAGGACTCTTGATCTCTACCTGATCAGGCACATACTCATACTTAACATTCACAAAATCGACATGTGTAGAACGGAACCAGTCGATGTGTGACTTCACGGCCTTATAACCAAACTTGTCAGGGAAATGGATGTTGAAGAATACTGGCACGTAGTCGTTGGGGCGACTCTGGTCGAGTACCTGCAATAGCAGTTCGCGCTTGTTGTAGTTGTCATAACTCTGTGCTGATACGTTTGCACTGAATGTGGTTGCTGCCACTGCTACGAGCAGAAGGCTGCGAAGGGTTTGTTTACTAATTGTCTTCATAATGTTTAAATGTTTAATTGATTAATGATTATTATGTTGAATTGTTGTTTATTCAAAAGAACTGTCGTATGGGCCATCGCCACTTTCTCCACTATAGCCCCAGTTCTGCGTGAGATTCGGGTTCAGGATTATCTGATCCTGAGGCAATGGCAACAGGTAGTTGCGCTTTGAGACATTCTGGATCTTCAATGGCTCTGAGGCAGGAGAATTCTCTTTCACATGTTTCACAAGGATATGCCAGCGGACGAGATCGAACCAGCGCTGACCCTCGAGAATGAACTCCTTCCAACGCTCATCGCGGACAGCCTGACGGAACTGCTCCTTTGTCAACCCACTCAGTTCCAGGGGTGAACCGTCGGAGGGTTCATTCTGGATGTTGAGATATGGGCTCCAGTAGGCACGACGACGGATCTGGTTGATGGCATCGTAAGCGGCAGGCGTAGGACCGTTGAGTTCGTTCTCGGCCTCAGCCTTAATCAATAGTACCTCACCGTAGCGGATTACGACCGAGTTGGTGGACTGCCCTGCAGCATTACCTGACGAAGCAGGATTAGCGAAGTTGAGCGAGTCGATGTACTTACGGAAGCGGGGGATGGTGAACACGAAGTCAGTACCGGTGTTAGGGTTGATGATGCTCTTGGCCCATGAGCCGTCGCGACGCTGATCCTTGGGATCCATTTCGGTATAGTAACGATCGCTGGTGGCTATCAACACAGGTTCGGTATCACTCCAGTTAGTGGCAAACACACAGTGGCCAGTGATGTTGGCATTCACAGTGCGGTCGTGCTCGAAGGTGAAGATGTGCTCCGGACCGTTCTTCTTATCCACCGACCAGATGTCGATGAACTTGTCGAGCAGGCGATACTTGCCAGAGTCGATGACCTTCTGGGCATAGTCGACGGCCTTCTGATAGTAGGTGTTCTGATTGGCCTTACCTTTCTCGCTGCTGGTCTGGGCCCATACGAGATAGACCTTGGATAGCAGTGCCGATGCACCCAGTGAAGAAGCCTTGCTGTCGAGGGTGGTATAGTTGGCGGGCAACTGTTCGGCAGCTGTGAAATCGGAAACAATCTGCTCATACACCTCATCCACCGTGTTGCGTGAAGCACCTTCTCCCTCACCGTCATGAAGTACGAGGGGTACTCCACCGAAGTAACGCACGAGGTTAAAATAAGTGTAGGCCCTGAGGAAACGTGCCTCAGCGATGTAGTTCTGTTTCGACTGCTCATCGAGCCAATCGGCTGTCGTCACCTTGTCAATAACTACATTGGCACGGTTGATAGCTGTATAGTGAGCCTCCCAGGCATTCACCACAAAGAGGTTAGTGGGTTGAACGGCGAAGTTGGCAACTTCACGGATATGAGCCGAGTTTGTCTGGGCTCCAGCACGGACATAATCGGTCTGCAGATCCTGAAGATAGATGGTCTGGTTGTTCCAGATACCATACATGCCGTTAACCGTAAATTCCTGATAGATGCCGTTGATGGCTGTCTCTATATCGTTCTTACTCTGATAGAAGTTGTCCTTGTCTATCGAACTGATGGATGTCTGGTCCAGGTCGGCGCAACTCACTAATACAGTAAATAGTGAATAGAGAATAGTGAATAGTGCCAGGCGATGGGCTGTTCTTTTGTATATTTTGGTAATCATAACTATAAACTATTAATTATAAACTACAAACTAAAATGTGAAGTTAATTCCAAAGAGGACGGTCTTGGCGGTGGGGTAAGCACCGTAGTCAACGCCCTGATAGAGAGCACTTGTTTCATCGATACCGTTACGGTTGGCCTCGGGGTCGTAACCATTGTAACCCGTGATAGTGAAGAAGTTCTGGAGCGATACGTAGAAGCGAACCTTCGAATCGGGAGTGATCAACTTCAGAGGCACTGTGTAACCCAACTGGATATTGCGGAACTTCAGGTAAGAAGCATCTTCAACAAAGCGGTCATCAGCATAGATACTGGTAGCCGTGGCAGCCTTCTGGATGGTGTTGCTGGGATTGGTGGGGGTCCAACGGTCGGCCACCTCTTCCAACGGGTTATAGTAGTAGCCGTTACCACGGTCCAGACGACAAGCAAGGGCATTGAAGAGTTTGTTGCCATAACTGCCACTCAGACTCAGGAAGAAGTCGAGGTTCTTATAGGTGAACTTGGTATTGAAGCCATAGGTAAACTTGGGCTGGATATTGCCCAACACGACACGGTCCTGCTCGTTGACGGCCCCGTCGCCATTGACATCCTCAAACTTGGGGTTACCAGGCTCAACCACCGAGATGGTCTGTGTGGGCAGTTGGCTCAGATCCTCATCCGACTGAATAATGCCCTTGAAACGATAGCCGTAGAAGGTGCCGAGCGGTTCGCCTACTTTCACAATCAGCGGATTGATATACGACAGGGTGGCAGTATTGAAGGTGGGGACGAAATACTCTGAATCGCCAAGGTCGGTCACCTCGTTCTTGTTGTGGGCGATATTGGCATTCACGTTCCACTTCAGGTCCTTCTTATCGATGAGCACACCACCGACTTCGAATTCAATACCCTTGTTGGTGACTGAGCCCACATTACGCAGCACCGTCGAGAATCCAGTTACCTGTTCTACAGGTACATCAAGCAGCAGGTCGCTGGTCTTCTTATAGTAAACATCGAGCGTGGCAGTGAGACGGTTATTGAAGAAACCCGTGCTGAGGCCGATGTTGTATGACCTGGTTGTCTCCCATTTCAGGTCGGGATTCGACTTGTTGGCGATGATGTAACTGGTGGCTTTCTGACCATTGATGATCACAGTACGAGGCTCAATGTTGGCCGCGAACTGATAGTCACCAATCTCCTGGTTTCCCACTGAACCAATAGAAGCACGCAACTGGATGAAGTCGACCTTCTTGCCGAGATGGATCCAATTCTCACGGTCGATATTCCACGAGGCACCCAGTGAGGGGAACAGTGCCCAACGATGATCCTTGGCAAAACGGCTGCTACCGTCGGCACGGAAGGTGATCGAGGCATTGTAACGTGAATCGTAACTATAGTTTACACGACCGATCCAAGACTGAAGCGTCGACACGTAATGACTGCTCGATGAAGGCAATGTCGTGCTGGCAGCACCGATATTGTCATAGCCTGTAGCATCGTTACTGAAGCCGTAGGCTGTGGTAGCAAAACTGCTGCGGTCGGTCTTCTGTGCTGTGTAACCTGCCAGCACAGTAAGCGAGTGAACACGGTTGAACACATTGCTATAAGTCGCTGTGTATTCCGTCTGCCAGGTGTTGGTCTTCGTCTGACCTATAGAGGCATATCCGCTGTTGGCAATACCGCCCGTGGTATATGAGGGGGCATAGTAGTTCTGACGGGTGTTGGAGAGGTCAGCACCCAGACTGACCTTAAGTTTGAGTTGGGGAATAATAGCCCACTCTAGGAATCCATTACCAATGATACGGGTGTTCTCTGTCTCCGACTGAGTGTTCAGCAGGTCGCTGATGGGGTTGCCCACCTTGCCGTTATAGATATCAACACTGGTCGGTGTCGGATCATAGTTGAATGAGCCGTCAGCATTATATATAGAGGTGTAAGGTGTATGTGAGATGACGGCAAACCAGGTGTTGGGAGCAAACATGCTGTTGGTGTTATCTACACCTGTCACCTTATTATAGGCAGCATTGGCAGTCACTCCTACCAACAGGTTCTTGAGAATGTTACGCTCATAGTTCACACGTCCGACAAGACGTGTCAGACCTGTACCTCTCACGATACCATCCTGACTCTTGTAACTGCCGCTGATACTATAACGCGACTTCTCGTCGCCACCTGTAGCCGAAATCTGATGTTCCTGCTGGAATCCCGTACGCAGGGCCTCACTCTGCCAGTCGTAGGTCTGAGTCGGTGCATCCAAGCCATAACCGATCTCACCTTTCTGATAGAGTTCGTTCCAAATATCAGTCCACTGCCAAGCATCGAGATAATTCAACTTCTTGCTGATGCTGCTCCATCCGAAGGTGGCATTATAACTGAGCGTGTTACGACCATGAGAACCTTTCTTGGTGGTGATGATGATCACACCGTTGGCACCACGGGTACCATAGATGGCTGTGGCGGATACATCTTTCAGTACCTCAATGCTCTCGATATCACTGGGGTTGAGGAAGGACAGGGGATCGAGTGTGGCATCACTGCCCTTGGCACCGGTACGGTTCGATGAGGCATCATTATAAACAATCAGACCGTCGATGACGTAAAGGGGCTCATTGCCGCCAGTAATAGAGTTACCGCCACGAATACGGATGATGCTGGCAGCGCCGGGCTGACCACTGGTGGTCGTCACGTTCAGACCAGCTACAGCTCCCTGCAGGGCACTCTCAACAGAGGTGTTATGCTGTTTCAGAATATCCTCGTTTACAGAGGAGATGCTACTGGTGAGTTCCAAACGTTTCTGGGCACCATAACCTACGATCACCACTTCATTCAGACGACTAGCGTTATCCACAAGACTAATCTCCACGGGTTCCTCGAAGTCATAGACATCCACATCAAGCGGACGATAGCCTACATACTCCACACGTAGGGTCAAAGGGGCTTCCACTTTCGTCTGGAGGGAGAAGTTGCCGTCGATATCCGTCACGACGCCCTTACCCTTTTCACTTTTTACAATCACCGAGGCTCCTATCAACGGTTCACCTGAGCGGACATCGGTGATATGTCCTGTAATCAGGCCTTGCGCAACAGCCAAGAGGGGGCTGATTGCAACAAGCGTTGCAATAAACAATCTTTTTACCATAAGTCTAATTCTATTTTATTACTTTAGTGCGGTCAAGACACTCTGTACTTTGTTAATCTGGGCATTTGTCTCTTTCTTGTCGAGATTCAGCAAACCATATTCATGGTTATACTTGATACCATTCTCCAGTACCCACCGCAGGAAACGGTTCACAGCCTCATCAGCATCGTTAAATGTAAGACCAACCTTCTCTACAGTTATTTCCGCAGGTTTGCCGTTCTCAAGGATGTTAAGCACATCGTCGAGTGTGCCATTGTCATTAAAACTATTTTCCAGGTCCTTTTTCAGGTCGAGACCCACAAGCGACAGGTCACTCTTCAAGTGACGACTCTTCAGATCGAAGATGTTTGAAAGAGCATTGAAAGTAACACCCAGCGGATCTTTCGAGATGGCGGTGTTCAGGAACAGATCGTCGCCAGAGATACGCTTGCCTCTGAAGTTGGCACTTTCTTCACCGAAGTTGTGAGCAAATGAAGCGGCTACTGACGATGCATTGCTACCGCTATAAATAATGATCGTCTCGAAAGTCTTGTTCTTTTTTACCTCCTCTTCAAAATCATCGTTGAGGAAGAAGAGTTGCTTCAGTTTCTTCGCATTCAGGTGCTTTCCTTCGAGCAGGCGTGCTGCCTCAGAGCTACGTGCAGTAATAGGCAGCACGGCCGTCTCTCCGAAATAAACAATATGGCTAAATTCTTGATTACTATTGTCTTGATTGTCTGAAACAATATTCAGATCTATGTTATCCTGATTTGCTGAGCCTTTTACAATCTGGAATACCACACCCGGCTCAATTTTGGCGTATTCCTCTATCCATTTTTCAACTAACGGACGTGCGAAACGCGGACTCTTGATAGTACGCACGCCACTATTGGTGTTATTAACTCCATTTCCTTCAGCCCAGATGTTGTTCAGTCCCAGGCTCAAAACCAATGCTATTGTAAACGCTATTCTTTTCATATCCTTTTTGTTTTGTTTGTTCTACACCTTTTATTATATATACACTTCCTTTCATTGTCATAGCCATCATACTGCTACAACACCAGCAATCTTGCATTCGCATATTACACATTCGTTTCATAATCTCTTTTTTTAATTGTTATTGTTATTTTTGTTTTTATGTCTTTTCGACGCTGCAAAGGTACGGCGATTTCCGCACTCTCACAATCCCTTCGATATGTCATTCTATATACCACAAGCATGGTATTTGCATAAAAAACGCCAGAAAACCGTGTGTTTCCTGGCAATTTTAAAGCAGTAAGAGGTTCGTTTCAGTCCTCTTTTACGATAGGATAGAGTTCGATGAACTCGCCTTGGTGGTTCAGACCGTCATTGATCAGTTCGGCAAACTTCTGCCCGACAGTCTCGATATCGTGGAAACCAGGAAGGGCCATATTGCCATTCAGATCAGTGGTGGTAGGACCTGGATGAACGGAGAAAATCTCCACAGGGGTATTGGCCTGCTGGAACTCAATCGCCATCACACCCATCATGGCATTCTGCGCAGCCTTGCTGGCAACGTAAGCCAGGGGATGCCAGTATGGACTGATCTCTGACGGGACAGTCACATTAGCGATACGACCCTGATTCTTGGCAATCAGCGGAATCAGTGCCTTGGTGAGGGCGAAGGTGCCGACGAAATTCACATCAAGCGTCTCACGGATGACGCTGATTTCCGTATGTTCGCTATCCACACTCATGTCGCCAGGGATGCCGGCATTATTAACCAACAGCATCAGTTCGGGATATCTCTCGTTGATTTCCTTCGCAGTCTTTTCAATACCATCGAGATCTTTCAGTTCGATGTTCACCCAACCTAACACGTCGATGCCTTCAGCCTTCAGTTCGCTAATGGCTTTTGTAGCACGCTGTTCATCACGTGCGCCGATAATCACCTGCCAGCCACTCAGGCCGAGGTGCTTGGCAATCCCAAATCCGATGCCCTTATTGGCACCAGTTACTAAAACAATCTTCTTACTCATAATTACGTCTTATTAGTTTTGTTTGTTCATATCGTTATGCTATTTCAGCAACCACTTCTATTTCAACCAATGCACCTTTCGGCAAGGTCTTGACGGCGACAGCAGACCGAGCGGGGTATGGCTCAGAGAAAAACTCAGCATAGACAGCGTTCATATCGGCGAAGTCGTTCATATCGGCCATGAAAACCGTTGTCTTTACTACATTGCCCATCGTCAGACCGGCTTCTTCGAGAATAGCCTTCACGTTGGTCAGCGACTGACGCGTTTGTTCCTTGATACCTCCTTCTACAAATACTCCCGTGGCAGGGTCAATGGGAATCTGACCAGAGGTATAAACGAGATTACCCACTTTGATGGCCTGACTATACGGGCCGATGGCGGCCGGTGCCTTTGTTGTACTAATTGCTTTCATCCTTAATCATGTTTAATTCGGGTGCAAAAATACTACTTTTCTGGCAGAATCTTCATAATGAAACGAATTAAATAGGGTTCATATCCCCAGACCGCCTTCAAAATGGGTCTCAACGGCCTTCGACTGCAGAACGCGGGAGTTGGGAGCCACATTGTGAGTCACCCAGATGTTGCCGCCGATCACAGAGTCGTGGCCGATGGTGATGCGTCCCAGGATGCTGGCATTGCTATAAATAGTGACATTATCCTCGATGATGGGATGACGGGGTATGTTGAGCATATTGCCATCGCTGTCTTTTTTAAAGCTCTTGGACCCCAGCGTCACACCCTGATAGAGCGTCACATGGTTTCCGATAATAGATGTCTCGCCAATAACCACGCCAGTACCATGATCAATGGCAAAGTATTCGCCTATCTGAGCACCAGGATGAATGTCGATGCCAGTCTCTGAGTGTGCCAGTTCGGTGATGATACGTGGAATGACTGGCACTTGTAGTTCATGTAACTTGTGGGCGATACGATAGTGGATCATGGCTTTCGTAACTGGATAACTGAAGATAATCTCGCCATAGTTGATCGCAGCAGGGTCGTTGTCAAACATGGCTTGCACGTCAGTATAGAGCAACCGTTTGATTTCAGGCAACGCATCGATCAGTTGTAATGCCAGGTCTCTGGCCTTATCCTGTACCTGCAGCCTCGACGTGATGGCCTCGCTTTTCTCGCCAAACTGAAGGCCGTATGATATCTGTCTTGTCAGTGTCTGAAGCAGTTCTTCCATGTGGACGCCAATGTTGTAAGAGCGGATGGTCTCATGGCACTGCCGCTTGTTGAAGTAGTCTGGGAAGATGATGCTTCTTATCAGATTGATGATTTTCTTCACCTGTTCCACAGAGGGGAGTGAGGCTTCCGTCTGTGGCATCATACGTGTTTCCTGTTCCGTCTGGCGCGAGAGTTGACGGACATTACGTTCGAGTATTTCTATAGTTCTTGTGTCCATAACAAGTCTTGATTACAAATGTATCTCTTTATCCACCACTTCACCGTTCAGGATCTTGAAGGAATTGAGATGAATGCCCTCGTGGAGCGAGAGAATGGCATAGCGAATGGTAGGATCGTTAGCAAGGCGGAGGTCCTCCTGCGAAGGGCGCGAGGGCGAGGCAGGATGACTGTGCCAGTTGGCGAGGATCTTCAGACCGTTCTGACGGGCATACTTCAGTGCCGCAAACTGATCCTTAGGTGCAAAGGAGAAGTGTTCCGACGAGTGGTCGATGTTCTCCATCCAGTAGTTCTCGGTCACCACATCACCGTCTGGACCGCTAACACCCAGCAGGTAACCGCACGACTCATTCGGTGCGTCCTGCCGGGCTTGGCTGATCAATTTATCAATGATTTCATTCGGAATTTTCATCGTTTAGTGGTTTATAAGGTCGCAAGCGGCCTGTTCGTAATCTATCAGGTGATCGATGGTGGGATTCGTGCCACAGATGGCGCAGGAGTCACGATGCTTCACGGGAACGGTGCGGAACTGCATGGTCTTGGCATCGAAGGTGAGCAGACGGTTGGTCAGCAGTTCGCCAATACCTGTGAAATACTTCAATGTCTCGGCGGCCTGGATAGTACCGAGCATACCTGCGATGGCACCGAGCACACCAGCCTGTGAACAGGTGGGTACGGCACCTGCGGGAGGCGGTTCCTTGAACATACAACGGTAGCAGGCTGTACCGGGCAGGTGGGTAAACGTCTGGCCATTGAAACGCAGGATGCCTCCATGCGAGAAAGGTTTACCCGCCATCACACAGGCATCGTTGATAAGAAACTTCACGGGGAAGTTGTCCGTACCATCGACGATGAAGTCGTACTCCTTGATGATATCGAGTGCGTTCGACGAATCGAGGAACTCATAATAGGTGTCTACCTTCACATCGGGGTTGATAGCCTTGATCTTCTCCTCAGCACTCTTTACCTTCGGCACGCCCACATCCTTGGTGAAATGAATCACCTGACGCTGGAGATTACTTAAATCCACGACATCAGCATCCACGATACCGATGGTACCGATGCCAGCTGCTGCCAGATAGAGACTCACGGGAGCCCCCAGTCCGCCGGCACCCACCACGAGCACGCGTGCGTTCATGATCTTTTCTTGTCCCTCCACACCAACATCCTGCAACAAGATGTGCCGTGAATAGCGCTGTATCTGTTCTTCTGAAAAATCTATCATCGCGCGCCTCCTCCCATGAAATACAGAAAATCCACCTTGTCGCCTTCCTCAATCTGAATCTTTTCCCAGTCCTCGCGCTCGGCAAACTCTTCGTTCACCTGCACGCTGACCATCTCCGGGTTTTCTACCAATAACTGCTTGATCAGTTCACTCACGTTGAGCGGCAGGCTCACTTCCTGCGCATCTCCATTTACATAAATCTTTGCCATATCAATTTGAGTTTGAATCTGGGTGCAAAGTTAAAGCGAAAAAAGCGATGCTACAATCCCACAGGAATGGTAAATCGCATACCACATCAAGGGTATGCGAAATGCCACAAACGGGCGATTGTCTGCCTTGCGAAAACCCCGTACCTTTGCACCCAGAACTCAAACGTATTATTTATGGCAGAAAACAAGAAACTAAGTATCATCGCCTTCAGCGGCGATTTCGACAAATTGACAGCTGTATTTACATTAGGTACAGGTGCGGCTGCAGTAGGTTATGAGGTGAACATCTTCTTCACCTTCTGGGGGCTCGACGCCATCAAGAAAAAACAAGGCAGAAGTTTTACTGGCGGCAACTGGCTCACGAAGTTCTTCGGTTTTATGATGGGCGGATTGAAAGTCACTCCCACGAGTCGTTTCAACTTCCTCGGTGCAGGTCCGAAGATCTTCCGCTACCTGATGCGCAAGAACAATGTGGCGACCCTCGAAGAACTCGTCGAGGCAGCCAAAGTGTTAGGGATCAACCTCTATGCCTGCGAGATGGCGATGCACGTGCTCGGGCTGAAGAAAGAAGACTTTATTCCCGAGGTGAAAGATGTACTTGGCGTGGCATCGTTCCTCAACCTCAGCGAAGGCGGACAGACATTATTCATTTAAAAAGGTAAGGATATGGCAACAAAGGTATTAGACATTACGAAGGAGCATTGCCCGATGACCTTCGTCAAAACCAAGATCGAACTTTCGAAACTCCAGCCGGGTGACATTCTGGAAGTACTGCTTGCTGAGGGTGAACCCCTCGACAACGTGCCCCGCAATGCCAAGGAGCAGGGCTACAACGTGCTGTCAGTGGAACACGTGGAAGGTACGACACACAAAGTGACAATTAAGAAATAATATTGTATAACATTTAAAACTCAAACGAATTATGGCAGAATCAAATCTTCAGCGCAGTGTGACCACTGCTACCGCCAGAAGGCTGGCAACCACCACCAAGACCGCCCCACAGATGGGCTCTATCACCCCGAGATTACTTCTTAAGTTGTTACCCTGGGTACAGGTTAGTGGCGGTACATTCCGTGTGAACCGCACGAAGGTCGAACTCCGTAAGAACGACCGCCTGCCCATCCAATATGTGAACGGCGTGCCCTCGTTTACAGCCAAGGACCTGAAGGCGATCCCCTTGTTCTCTGAGTTCGACGACGAGATTCTGAACCGCCTGGTGAGCTCGTTCGAGGCCAAGGAGATCGATGTGGATAAGTTCTTCGTGGAGGAGGGCAAGGACAAACAGCGCTTCTTCATCGTAGCCAGCGGACAGGCTGAGGTCATCAGCAAGGGACCTCATGGCGAAGACCTACGGATCGCCCTCTTAGGCGACGGCGAATATTTTGGTGAGGCAGATCTGCTCGACGAACAGGAATCAACAGTTTCCGTTCGCGCCATCACACCCACCGTTTTTCTTGGTCTGAAACTGAAGGAGCTCATCAAATTCATCAAGGAGGTGCCCGATTTCCGCGACACATTTGAGAAGGCCGTTGACAAACAGCTGCGCCTGAAGGCCTCTGTCAATGACAATGGTGAGAAGCACATCGATCTGGTGAGTGGTCATGAGGAGGATAACATCATCCCTGAGACCTATATCGACTACGAGGAGAATCCCACGGAATACTCACTGAACACACTGCAGACCGTTGTCCGTGTGCATACCCGTGTGAGCGACCTCTATAACAACCCCTACAACCAACTGGAAGAGCAGTTGCGCCTCAGCATCGAGAGCATCAAGGAGCGCCAGGAGTGGGAACTCATCAACAACAAGCAGTTTGGTTTGCTGGCAGCTGCAAACCCCGCCTACCGCATCACCACACGCTACGGCGCACCCACCCCCGATGACCTCGACGAGCTGTTGAGCCTTGTCTGGAAAGAACCCGCTTTCTTCGTGGCCCATCCGCGTGCCATCGCCGCCTTTGAGCGCGAGTGTACCTGGCGTGGCGTGCCCCCTGTAACCACCGACCTTTTCGGCACAAAAGTCATCCTGTGGCGCGGTGTGCCCCTGATTCCTTCGGATAAGGTAGAGGTAGAAGGTCAGTACCTGACAGGTCGCGGCGTAGGTACGACAAAGATCATCCTCGTGCGTACTGGCGAACAAAGCCAGGGTGTCATCGGATTGCACCAGAGCGGTATCCCAGGCGAGATAGCACCCAGTCTGAGTGCCCGTCTGATGGGGCTCGACAAGTTTGGTGTGGCCTCATACCTGCTCACGAAATACTTCTCATTAGCTGCCCTCACCGACGACGCCATCGCCGTGCTCGAAAATGTGGAGGTAGGCTACTATCACGATTATCAGCATCGAAATAAAGTAGAGAAATAATGCTCAACCTAACAGATATCAATAGTTTTCCGACTCAGGACGGTGGTGCTCTGGCTCTTTTGCGCGACCTCGCCCAGAAGTATTGCCCTGAAGAGGCCAGAGAGGTTCGTCAGAGTGTATTCCCTGATGAAGCCCTGCATCTTGAGGAGCTGGAAGCGGGATTCAAGCAGCTTCTGGCAGGTGGAAGCGGCTATGGCGAGCTGCCTTACATCGGAGACGTGGACGCCCATACCTCTTCACTCCCCAAGGACGACGGCTTCGGCATCGGCATCCCTGAGACGCAGAAGCTGCGCGACCTGCACTACGAGGAGGTCGATACGCTGAACTCAGAGCAGATCAAGAAAGACTTCCCCGTGCTGAATCAGAAGGTAAACGGCCACGACCTCGTGTGGCTGGATAACGGTGCCACCACGCAGAAGCCTATTCAGGTGATCGACAAGATTTCGGAGTACTACCGCACTTATAATAGCAACATCCATCGTGGTGCCCACACGCTGGCAGCTCGTGCAACGGATGCCTACGAGGAGGCGCGCGAAAAAGTACAGCGTTTCATCAATGCCGCCACCAGCGAGGAGATTATCTTCGTACGTGGTACCACCGAGGGTATCAACCTCGTGGCACAGACCTACGGACGCCAGTTCCTGACACCAGGCGACGAGGTGATCGTCAGCGAACTCGACCATCACGCCAACATCGTACCTTGGCAGCAGGTGGCCCACGAAAAAGGTGCCACGCTGAAAGCTATCCCTACGGATAAGAACGGCGACCTGATCCTCTCGGAGTTCGAGCGACTGATCACACCCCGCACCCGCTTCGTCAGCGTAGGCCATGTGAACAACACCTTCGGCACCATCAACGACGTGAAGCGTATCATCGACATCGCCCACTCGCACAACATCCCCGTGCTGATCGACGGTGCACAGTCGATTGCTCACACACCTGTCGATGTGCAGCAGTTGGGTGCCGACTTCTTCGTGTTCTCAGGTCATAAGATCTACGGACCGAACGGCATCGGTGTGGTGTATGGCCGCAAGGATCTGCTCGACAAGATGCAGCCTTGGCAGGGTGGTGGCAACATGATTAAGGATGTGACCATCGAACGCACGGAGTATAATGTGCCACCTGCCCGTTTCGAGGCTGGTACGCCCAATGTGGCTGATGCCATCGGACTGGGTGCCGCCCTCGACTATGTGAGCCGTCTGGGCATCCGCAACATCGAGCACCACGAACACCAGCTCACCGAATATGCCCGCGAGCAACTGGCTCAGATCAAAGGCCTCACGCTCATCGGCAATCCCAAGAACCGCGTGTCGGTGGTGAGCTTCGTGCTTGATGGCATTCCCGTTCCGGAAACAGGTACATTATTAGATAAGGAGGGCATCGCAGTGCGTGCCGGACATCACTGCGCCCAGCCCGCCCTCCGGGCCCTCGGCTACGAGATGAGCGTTCGTCCCACCTTCGCCCTCTACAACACCCGCGAGGATGTGGATAAGCTCGTCATCGCCATCAGCAAGATCATTGGAAGCAGATGAAGTACGAAACGAAAGTATTAACCACAAAGTATCAGAAACCTGATGCTTACGGGGCATTGTCGATGCCCGTCTATTATACGGCGGCGTTTGAGTTTGAGTCTGCCAAGGCCATGGGCGACGCGTTTTGCGGTCGTTCCATGGCGCCGTCGTACGCCCGCATCGCCAACCCCACGACAACGTATCTGGAGGAGCGCGTCAGGCAGATCACAGGAGCCACCAGCGTGACGGCATTGAACACAGGTATGGCGGCGATCGCCTACGCCCTGACGGCAGTAAGTGGCGCAGGACTGAACATCGTGGCCTCGAAGCACCTGTTTGGCAACAGTGTCTCGCTGATTCGTGACACCTTAGGCAGCTTTGGTGTGGAACCACGCTTTGCCGACTTCACAAAACCGGAAGAAGTAGAGGCGCTGATTGACGATAAGACCTGTGCGCTGTTCTTCGAGATCATCACCAATCCGCAGTTGTTCGTGGCAGACATCCGCCAGTTGTCGGAGATAGCCCATCAGAAGGGCGTTCCCCTGATAGCCGATACCACCATCGTGCCTTTCCCAGCCTTCCGTGCCGTCGATTTCGGCGTAGATATCGAGGTGGTCAGCAGCACGAAATACATCTCTGGCGGCGGAACAGGCTTAGGCGGTCTGCTCATCGACTACGGTAAGTTCGACTGGAGCCAGTCGCCTTCTCCTGCCCTACTGAGTCGCACGAAGAAGGTTGGCAAGAAACTGGCATTCACAGCCCGCGTCAAAACAGAGCTGATAACGAATCTCGGTGCGCTGATGACACCACAGGTGGCGTATATGGAGACACTGGGGCTCGACACACTCGACATCCGTTTCCGTCGTCAGGCAGAGACCACCCTGTGGCTTGCCCGTCAGTGCCGACATCTGCCTGAGATCAAGCGTGTGAACTATACGGGTCTCGAGAATAATCCCTTCTATGCACTCTCGAAGTCGCAGTTTGGTCCCTTGCCTGGTGCCGTCTTCACCATCGACCTCGAATCGAAAGAGGCAGCATGGGCATTCATCGACAAGCTGCAGATTATCCGTCGCGCCACGAACCTCTTCGATCGCAAGTCGCTGGCCATCCATCCTGCCTCAACCATCTTCGGTCTCTTCACGCCAGAACAGTGTGCCGAGATGTCAGTCCCTGATACGACGGTACGTCTCAGTATCGGGCTCGAAGACGGCGAGGATCTGTTGGAAGACATCCGGCAAGCCTTGAAATAAAAAAAGTGAAGAGTCACCTCTTCACTTTTTTCATTGATTACCAATCGTAATCCTCTACATAGCTATCAAACTTCACTTCCTCCGTCCATTTGTTGGCTCGGAACAGCCTGCGGATTTCCTCTTGCAGAGCAGGCGGAATTAGTCGCGTACCATTGCGGTACTCAAAATAGTAGGTGCGATTGGTTTTCCTGATGATGCCATTGCGCACCGTAGGCTCCAACCGTTTAGGCATATCGTCTGTGAAGGTATGCAGCATCCCTTTGGCGAAGCGCACCTTCTGATCGTTACGATACAGCGGACATTCAGCAGATGCCACACCCTTGAAGTGCGGATTCACACATCTGTAGGTACTATGGTCATGGGGCACGTAAGGCCCTGCAAGCCATCGCAGGCACTGGGTGCGCAATGGGCACTTATCGACATAACAAACCGTGTAGCCTTCTCTGGCTTTCTCAATCAATAATTCTTTTGCGATACTCATGTTACAAAAATTTTTAATGGTTAACCTCACTTTGGAGGCTGAAATCCTTTGTGGAAAAGGGGTTGAGGCGGGTGAGATTGGAGATTTCAACCTCACCCGAACCTCATTCCGACCTCATGCGGCCTTGAGTGGAATCACTTTGTAATGAGCCACATGACCACAATCCGTACTCTCGAAACCAAGTGCCCGCATGGCCTTCCCCAAATACACTTTCGTGCCGTGAGTAGCCTTGACTGACGGGTACTCGTTGGTGATAATCTCCATGAGCCGATCACAATTCATCGACTGTGCCAACTCGCCAGGTTCCGGCTTGCGGAAACAGATGCGGATAATGTCAGCAATATCCTTCCGTTCCAGATAATTCTGGTTCAGCTGCTGGATACGGACCACCTCTTCGTTGTTAAACCAATAGGGCGACTTCTGCACCCTCAGTTCATAAAGCACCTGAGCATACAACTGGTCGTAGTCAATCTCACCCGTATTATCAATGTACTTACCCTTAGGAATCGTCATACAGATATATCGGCGAGAGCCTGTGACATCCTTCAGCGGATGCGGATTGTTGGTTGTCGATACAAACGACGCATAACGGGCCCGATCCTCCTGAGAGGCACCATAGATAGGTCGTCCGTTCACCTTACTTTTAGATAAGGTCTGCTTCAACAAAGCTTGCTGACTGGTAGGAATGGCATCCAACTCATCGATGTTCACCAGCAGATTGTTGGTAAGAGCCATCTCCTTGTCGAACTTGTTCGAGAGGTTCAGGTGCCCCAAATAGTATCCACGCAGATGTGGAGGCAACAGGCAGACAAAGAATGTCGTCTTACCACACCCCTGAGCGCCAACCAACGTTGGCACACATTCATTGCCGTGAATCGTGTCCATCTGGAGCCAATGAGCCACCACCGATCGCAGCCAAATAGCCAGATAGCCCGTCAGTTCAGAGTCAACCCCAGGCAGTCGATGGAAGAGTTTTGCCACATGATTCTCGCCATCCCATTTGGGCAGATGCTCCAAATAGTCGGCGATAGGGTCAAAGGGTTCGATCTCGTCGGAGTTGACATACTCCACAATGTCCGACTTCGGTGATCCACTCTCACAGACACGCTCACGCTTAGCTCGGATGATGATACTGTTGAGAGCAGCCTGTGTCAAAGGCTTCCACAGAGGCTCTTGTCCCTCCGCAGGTTTCATAGTAAATTCCACCTTCCCGTTAAGCACGTTTCGGCGGAAGAGGTAATGAGAAATGAGGTACAGCTCAGTAGCGAGCATCCCCTCCTGAGAGGCTCCAAGAGTCTCTCCGTCAATAAGAAGATTTTGTTTCATAAAAAAGATTTTTTAAGTTAGATTTTACAGTTCCTTTTCCTTGATTCGTGTTTCCTTTCTTCAATTTCAGTGCAAAGATACAAAATTTATTTTGCGGTTTGCGAATTTTATCCTCAAAAAGACACAATTTTAACACTTCAATGAAGCAAAAAGAGGTTCAAGTGAGGTTGAAGTGAGGTTAAAGTGAGGTTCGAGTGAGGTTCGAGTGAGGTTAGAACTTCCAATCTCACTCGTCACAACCTCTTTTTATAAAGTGTTTCTGATCCTCAAAGTGAGGTTAACCCTAAAACGCGAAAAATTCATCAAACATTCGCATTCGTCTCATCAATGGCTCGTGTTTGCCTCATCAAGAACTTGCCTTCCGTTCGATTAATGAGAACTTTCAGTCCGTCCAGTTCGGACTGGCAGTCCGTAATTAACGAACTCGCTGTCCGACGTGACGGACTAAAGAACATTCAAGTATCGCTAAGTCTTTCATGTGGGTAAATTCTTTTCTAAGTTTGGACGCTTTATACTTTACGGACAACCCGTGAAAAAAACACATTAGGAATTTATGCTAATTCGATTGGCACAATTGCCCCCTTCTCTTCAGGCAGTTCTCGCTGATCAGATTTTGACATGTAGTGTTGCATACCACTAACCTTAGTTAGTACAATTGACAATGTCGTTAGCCATAAGGTCATCAGAAAAACCTGTTTCCACTACAGTCTAAAACATCATTATATACTGACTATCCTTTTATTATCGCAAAATCTGGCTTACATTCACTCGCAACATAAATACGTTTATAATTGCTACTTACTAATTCCTTTTCAAACATCTCCTTTGTACATTCATCATCAAAATCTATCCAATATGGGTGACGATTCTCTTGCCATGGCAAATATATGCATAGCCAACAATTGTCCCTTAACTCAGATATATAGTTCACTAATTTCGATTCTTTCTCATGCAACGATTTAAGTAAATCGCTTGCTTTTATTGCATCACGTCTTGCTATGTAATTGAATCTCACCATGTTTCCAAAAGAAGATTTCACGACTCTTACTCTTTTAATGAGCAGGGATGGTTTGTCTTTACCTTCTGGACTTGCAAGAATTTGACGTAGATGTTCTTCAATTTCCTTACAACATTCTTCAACTCGATGGTGACTTCTGTATATTTCAGGAGTGCCGTCTATCGTAAGCCAAAGTTTTTGGTCTTTGGTGACACTTAGGAAATAATCGCTACTACTAAAAGCATCCTCGACTTTATCTTTCCATACGACATCCTTAATCCTACCATTTCCTTTCTCCTTTTCAGAAGGACAACATTTGGTTACTTCCATTCCAACTACGGTTTTGTCAGGAAGGACAATAGAAAAATCGGGGTTCTCGCCATCTATTATTTCTATATCATCCCCAAACTCTTTACGGATATTAGCAATTACGTTTTTAAGTTGGAATAATTCTTCGTTCTTTTTCCGTTTGTCTAATGATTCCATGTTACATGATCTTTAGTTAAAATGAAACGAATTTTGCTGATGTTCCTTTACTAAACTCTCTCTGTACTGGAATGCGTCAGGTTCATCCACAAACTGCGCATCTACACCTTTTTCTTCAAGTGCCGCTTTTATTTCATCTAACGTAACATGGAAATACTCTTTGCGGTAGTTGATTGAGTTAACCTTCTTGGCATCGAATCTTCTGTGTAAATCAGCCTCTAATGCTGGCGCATCCTCACTATATATAAAGGTATGAACATCGAATGGGAATGGCACACTGGCGTTGCTCAATTCAAGAACACGCTCCATTGGGTCAAGTCGGCGCGTCATACCAATCTTGTAAACATCTTTGCCGAAAGAACCTATGTTAGAGATTACATATACATAACCAATCTTTGTTTGCTGGGCCATACTCATTGCCCTCTCTCTTAGTTCACGTGCCTCAACAAGGGCTTTCTCCAGTCCCTGTATCTGCTCCTGCAATTTCTGTATCTTTTCCTGAGTCTGTGCTTCGGCCATCTCTCTCTTCTTCTGTTCAAGAGCCTCTTGTGCCTTTTCTTCATCTTTTAGAGCTTTTTTGATAGCACGTTCATATTCACGTTGAGCTTCGTGTTCTTCTCGTTCTTCTTCTTGTTTTTGGACAACCAGGTATTTCGCTTCCATATAGTTATAGACAGATTTCAAATAATCATCGTCAAAATGAGTATCCGTATAAGACAACAACAAATGATCAATATTACTTATTAAAGTTGAAACCTTCATCTTAATTGTTTCCCAATCAGAATATTTCATGTCCTTTACTATATTAGCAATATTGAGTTGTATATAATCTTCACACATATTATAGATTGGATGTAGAGGATATTTTATAACAGAATCTTCTGTACTTACTCTAAGTCCCATTTTAATGGTATGTTTATGGATTTTCAGTTGGTTACGTATTTCCTCAATATCGGCATTCTCCACAAAGGAGGAAAGATGTCTTAACATCGAGGATTCACATTGGGAGACTCTTTGATACATTTCATGTATAAGTTCATTTCTTATTTCATCACGTCGTTCTTTTATGAACAGGTCTAAATTGGACTTTGCTACTTCTAAATCTTTCTCATACCTTTTCATCCATGAGTTAACGAGGTCATATCGAAATCGCAGTATGTTATACGCCTTTACTGCTTGTTCCATCTCTTCCTTACTCGGATTCTCCTTCCATATTATAGATGTATCTAAGTTCCCTACCGCCTCTAAGTTATTCAACTCACATACTGCTAAGTTGAGACGATTCTCTGTGTCTCTAAAACGATAGTCAAGATAATCTAAGTCCTCCTCTTTCTTTTCAATCTTTTCATCAAGTTCCTCACAAACTTCTCGTTTTATCATTTCTTTGTAATGTTGCAAATTAGACTGCTCAGCTTTATGGAAGTCTATTTGTCTCTCTAGATCTGCTAATTGGTTTCTACATTCGTCTCTCTTCGATTCCACTTTTGTGACCTGTTGCTGAATCAAATCAAATTGTCGCTGCAATGTTGACAGTCTGTCTTCTTGTGCCTTTGTTGCTTCTTCTAATCTATGCAACACTTTTTCGAGTTCATCCTTTGTATGAGCCAAAGAATCCACTTTGGCCCTTAGCGTGTAAAATGCGGACAACTCTTTGTAGTCATCTTCGTCTAACGCAATCAAATACTTAGAGTTCAAGTCAAAAAGGGGAATTCCTGTTGATGATGGTATGCTCTTTAGTTCTTGTGTCGACTTCTGTAAAAATGACAATAAATTCTCTTGGGTGGAGTTCAATCTCATAGTTTCTTCATTTAATGAGTCACGTTGTTGTTGCAATTTACTAACTTCATTCTGCATTGTCTCTATTTGATGTGCTAAGTCATCATTCTGCAATTTCAGTTCCTTTCCTCTCTTTGCCTCAGAAAGGAATTCCTGCTTTAATGACTGTAATTTCTGCTCAAGAGCAGCGACGTTTTCGCTAAGTTTCTCTTTTCTATTTCCAAAGAAATCGGTTCATGTCCATGCCGCCGTTGCACAGTTCGATCACTTGGGTGGCGAAAGCCGTGTATGCCGTTTCCATATTGCAGTCGCCGGCTTCGTTTATCAGGCGGAAAAAGTCGGTTTCCGCCAACAAGAA
>Ga0256404_1005596_pt1 | contig 22021 bp, 20 predicted proteins | sample RumenRJG_01DNA_FD_185990 | JGI IMG/M metagenome (GOLD analysis project Ga0256404, IMG submission 185990) | Bovine rumen microbial communities from Lethbridge, Alberta, Canada - RJG_01 | ecosystem: Host-associated > Mammals > Digestive system > Stomach > Rumen | place: Canada: Alberta | collected...
ATATTCAGCATTTCCGATGATATTCTTATCCGGGGGAGAATATGGTTTAGCAAGCTCAGATGCTTTCAGGACGTTCATCATATCCTCTCCGAGAATAGCTTCAAGCTTTTCTGTATCTTTTGTGTTTACGCATATTCTCGCTGCTGTCTTACCTTTAGCATTAACGGTAAAAGCGTAATAATTGATACCGGATAATTCAAGTTTCTCCGCAGCTTCTTGCATAAGAGCTTCTGACATAGTGTAAGCTGTCTTATCCTTATTATCGACTGCTGAAAACCATATTTCATTTCCGACAGTATTCAATTCGATTCCTCCTTATAACGACTGCTCGTCCTTTTTTCGTTCAGCTGTCTTTACAGCAGCTCTTTCACTGTTCTGAGCCTGAGCTTTTGAAGTAAAAGCTCTTTGCGACTGCCTTGAAAACAAGGCTCCGGACTTTTGAGCCTGTGGAATATCCTGTTTTGCAATTGTTATTTTTGCAGTTGACCTTTCGTTGTCAATGACCGCAGAGTACTTTATATCTGCTGCATCCAATGAATTCATCATATCTTTGGCAGCTTTCAGGTCAGCTGTCTGAGAGTATGCTCTCTGATCGGCAGGCAGACTTTTAAAATAGTCTGAATTTATGTATTCTTTTGCTGCTGCCTTATTGCTTTCAAGCAAAGCCTGTCCGATAGCAGCTTTATTATCCTTATGTACCGTTATCGCCGTAAACTTGTCGCTCTTTACAGCCGAAAACTCTATACCTTTGCTTTCAAGAGAAGAAAGTACCTTATCAGTATCAGCCTTTGTTATCCTCTGAATATGCCGGTCAGACGGAGCGAGTTTCTTGTAATACTCAGGATTGATTCTTTCCTTGTTCTCGGATTTTGAGATTTCAGGCTGTTTTTTCTTGATTTGCTTGTCCGCAGCGTTCTTTGCCGATTCCTTAAGCTCATCTTTATTATTGATATGTACCGTTATGGCTGCTTTATCGTGCTGACGTGAAACTGCTGAAAACTCTATACCCTTATCAGATAGCTGCTGCATTATCTCCGCAGCGTGACGAGCCGGAACGACCTCAGTAACACGTTCCTCTCTGGGTAATGAGCGATAATAACTATTGTTTACCTTGAAGCTGCCATCATCGTTTATCTCAGCTTTTCCCTCTGCTTGCATTGTTTCAATGATATTTGCTCCTGCCATATTGACATTTCCGTCAGAATGTGTTATACTATTATTAGAGCCATTAAGTGTGTTCTCCGGGGGCAATTGTAGCCCGTTGGAATGAAGCACTTGATCGGCTTTTTCTTTGATCATATCAACATTTGGAGCCTTGACATTATTTATTGTGTATGCTATACTATTATCAAAACAGATAGCTGTATTTAACTTGGGTAATTGAAGCCCTATGTCTTTAAACAGCTTATCTGTTTTTTCTTTATTGTAGGAAATAGTATTATTATTATCTACTTGTGCTTGCAAATAATTCTTAAAATTATTTCTTCCATACACACTTGTAATCCTGTTTACAACGCTAAATCTCCTTTTCTGATCTAATGCTAATGAAATCATAATGCCTCTTTGTTCTTTATCCTTTAAATCTGTAATGACAACAAGAGAATTATTCGCCGAACCTTTAAAAACCATAACTGGATTTCGGAGCTGCTGCGGTAATTTCTTCATTATTTCATAAGAAATAGCGTGACCGTGATACTTTTCATCAGCTTCAGACATACATTTAGCGATTGTTCGAGGGGCAATTACGACATCTAAATCCTTATTCGCACCAGAAATTGCAAGAGCATTTGGAGTAAGACCTATCCGAAGAAAATCAGATGATTTTTCTGTTGATACAAGAAATTTATCAAATTCTTTTTCAAATTCTTTATCTTCTTGATTATTCATTTTTATCTTATCCGACATTTGCAAAATATCATTCTCATCCACCGTAATGGTGGATTTTTCACTTTCAACAGGCTCTTTTTCAAGCTTTTGTAAAAGCTCAGAGAGCTTGTATTCCTCAAATCCGTCACCAAGCTCATTTTCGTAAACATCATTGCCTTTGTTTTCGTAAACTGTAACTCTGTTTTCATCCGGTACGATCTCGATTGAAGTTGTTCCTAAAGTCTGCTCAAGCTCTACAAAATCCATTGTACCTATTCTCTGACTGTGAGTTGTTTCTCCAAGCTCAATGAAAGGTCTTTCGCATTCAGAATACCGCTTGATAAGGTCATTAAGGTTCATATCGTCATTACGATAATAACGTATTTCTTCCTCTTTGGTAATGCTGAATATCACCGGATTATTCTTTTCTTCCATTGCAATCACTTCCTTTTGCAAAATTTGTATTCCCATTCCTTATATTCGTACTCAGAAATATCACCATTCTTGTATGCTTTATACTTTATCAGCCATTCTGATAGCAATTCTTCTAATTCCTCACTATCAAATGTCAGACAAGCTTTATGGTCTATTTCATTGATTCTCAGATCAAAGAAATCTTCCATTGCAAACAGAGTGTGCATAAGTTTCGTTGAATCCTCAATTGTAGGAACATCAATAGCATCGAATGATACATCAAGAGCATCTGCAAAGTTCTTCATAGGCTCTTTTTGCGGTGAACGCATACCGGCTTCATATTGAGCTATTCTTATAGTCGGAGAATTGTTGTAGCCTAATTTATCTCCAAGCTCTTTCTGTGTCATATTCCGGAACAATCGTATAGAACGAATTCTTTTTCCAACATTCATTATCTTCTTCATAAGCTTATCTGCCTATCTTTATTTCTGTTTTTATTCTGAGCATTATCCGACGATTCAGGCTGTTCCGAAGCTTTCTCGGTAAATTCCTTTTGAGCTGCTCTTGAAAATGAAGATCTTATTTCAACCGCAGGCTCTATTCTTTCCTTTTGTGTCGTATCAATATGAATATCAGCTGATTGTGGCGTAAGCTCCAGAGTATTGGATAACAGCTCTTTCAGATCTTCTTTTGGCATATTGGTATTATTTATATATGTAATTGCAGCCATTTCACGAAGTTCTTCCGGCAGACTTTCTACCTGAGAAACTGACATATCAAGCGTTTCAGCGATCATTGGCAGCACTTCTGCATACTTATTCTCCTCAGTTGAGTGCTCCGGGGGAACATCTGCTTTTCGTTCCTGTTCCCCGGTATCCGGAGGAAGATTATTGATAACACCGTCTATCATATTATTGTTCTGCTCCATAGACATCTCCGCTGCCCTGAGAGGATTATCAAGTACAACATCAGCATTACTGCTGCATACACTATCAATCATATTGGTAACGGTTGCTTTATCTGAATGAATTGCTTTGTCGATAGCCTTAGAACTGTTTTCGATGAGCTTATCGGAGCTTTCGATGTTCTTATTATTGAGAATATCAAGATAACTGCCGTGTGCATCGTGCAGTCTATCAGCCTTAGCGGATAATGATAACTTTTTCGCTTTGAGTTGCTGTAATTTCTCGTTAATGCTAAATTTCTCGGCTGCAATAGTTGTCTGGTTATAACGCTCCGTGAGCTTATCAATCTTGACTGAGCATTTATTGGCTTTAGCAGCTGTTCTGTCAATAGCATCTGCATTAAGTCCAACTAATGCGTTCATAAAACGTTCGTGACGTTCAGCACGATTTATTACTCCGAAGCTGCTTATAAGGTTACTAAGGTGTGTATTGTGCCTGATCTTACTATAAGAACGATTGAGCTTTGATTGTAACTTATCAACTGATTTAGTATGTTTGGCTATCTTCTCTTTTCTTCCGGGAATCTTTTCATTTTCGATCTTAGCTATTCTGCTTTCATTCTTGTCTATTTTCCTTTCGATGAAGTGACGAATAGCCGGGAATGTAGAGCTTTTGGACATTGTGCGTAATATAGCGTTATTCTGTCGTAGCCTTGCACTTTTTTCTGTGAGTGCTGCGACTTTTGTCTGGTTCTTTGAAATCTTATTCTGTTTTGTACTGATTTTCTCTTTTAAGTTTTCGACTTTCTTTTCCTGATGCTGTGTCATTGCTTCAAGAACCGGTAAGAGCTTATCACGTTCAGACGCAGAGGATAACTGTTGCTGCTTGACTTCCTGTTTCTGAACCATTTCCGTAGCTTTCTCAGGAGCTTTCTCCGGCTGAGGAACAAAATCCTTCACAACCGAATTGATCTTATCAAGGCTGCTGCGGTCAAACTGGAGCATAGCCTTTTTTTCGTCATATCTTGCATAGAAAAGGATATTTTCCTGATTAAGACGTTCAAGCAGCTCATTCGCCTTATCTGTTTCAATGGTCTGATATGCCTTATTTTCTATGCTTTTTAAATCGACATTTCCAAATGAATTCATACAGCTGCCTCCGCTATCGCTTTTATTTCATTGATCATATATGATCTCGGTTCAACGTCTATCATCATATCGTAAGCTCCGCACATCTGACTGAGAGTGTCATAGCTATAATGTGTCCGTAGTTCTTCCGGAGATATATCAAGCAATCTGCTTACGTCTGTAAGGCTCGATATTTGCAGCTCTTTCTGTACAATAGGATATACCTCTGCAAGATCGTGAGTAGATTCCCACACAGAAATAATTTCTGAGAGAGTAATATCCGGGAAAGAGTGCAACATCGACAAGTCAAAGTTGAAGCACTCAGCGACCTCTGATAATACTTTCTCAGTTTCGTGATGAACATAGAGCCGTTTAAGTTCCTCTATGATCTCGACTGTGTTCATATCCTCAGTATTCATTTCATAAGCTGCTATCAGCTCATTCTGAGCTTCAACAGGCAGCTCAGACAGGTCTTTCTGAGAAACTTTGATGAGTAGTGAAATGGTTGTTAGTGTTGAATTCATAATATTTTCCTTTCCGTGTGTCACCGTGACACACTGTCTTATGGCGTTTTAAATCTTGTGCCTAAAAGCATAATTATATTTACTGATTTGCTTTTTTATCTCATATCTTATATTATCATCCGCATACTTCTCTCCATACATAAAGAATATTGGATCATCATCTTTAATAGCCCAAATTACAAGATTACGGTATATTTCAAATCCAGTAAAAAGCGTTGTATACTTCTCAAGTATTATTTCGTCTCCATTACTCATTATCGCTAAAATGACATTATCATATTCGGATAAATAATCTTCATCAAGTTTATTCCTTTCACGGTAATCTCTCAAATCCTCATTTTTTATAGAACGAATATAATCTAAAAATATGATTTCACCATTTGGCTTTGAAATAATTTTTCTTGTTTGCATAGTGTATTTCTCCTTGAATATGGACAATGATTGTTATATTCTATAAAGTGTGTCACCGTGACACACTTTATTTTTTGTTTTCAAACTCAAAGCCGGTCGAAAAATCGTCCTTGAGTATAAGATAAGCATTGAATTCTTTGCCTGATTTGCCTTTGAAGCCTTTTATAAGGTCCGTTTTCTTCTTTGTTATAAGCTTTTTAGCCTGAGCTGCTGAAAGCGTCTTACCGGCAATGCTTTTCCAGATAATGAAACCACAACCGTCTTTGCCACCGCAGCAAGAATAAGCCTTTGCGGTTGTCAGAACATCTTTTCCGCACTTAGGGCAAGCACCCAATGATTCTTTTTCCGGAGCTGCAAAAGCCTTGTTCTCAGCACGACTGCCGTATTTTGTGCATATATCTTTGACATAGCACTCTATGTTATTCATAAAGTCGCTGCTTGATGAGCTGCCTTTCTCAATATTCTGGAGATCTGTTTCCCAGTCAGCTGTCATTTTCGCACTCTTGACTTCATCGGGAACAACTTCGATGAGCTGAACACCTTTCTCCGTTGCTGTGATCTGCTTTTTCTTACGCTCCAGATAACCACGTTTCACAAGACCTTCAATAATTGCAGCTCTTGTAGCCGGAGTGCCTAAACCTTTCTTCTCAACGTCTGAATCTTCGTCATAGTCCTTATTTCCGGCAGTTTCCATAGCTTTCAGCAGCGTATCTTCTGTATATGGCTTAGGAGGACTTGTCCAATGCTCAGATACTTCTGATTTTACCTGTTCAAAGACCTGTTTTTCAGTGATCTCAGGTAAAGCAGCTGTTTGTTCTTCATTGTCCTCTTTATCGTCACCGCCTTTAAGTCGGCTTTTTACTGATGATTCAAGGTCTTTCCAACCGGCAGACAAAATAGTCTTACCAGAAGACGAAAACTCAGTATTTTCGCAATTTAGCTTCACTCTGACTGATTCATACTTATGAGGTTCAGCAACGGCAAGAACGAGCTTTGCTGAGATCAGGAACAATATATTTCGTTCTCCATCTGGAAGTGCTGCTATATCAGCTGTTGCTATTTCGTCCGTAGGCAGCAGAGCGTGATGATCGCTGACTTTGCTGTTATTGATTATTCTCTTTATATCCGGATTTGGAACATTGATACCATTGCAGCACTCAATGTGCTTGCATACTAAGTCAACTCGCCTTAATGCTGTCTGTTCCATATCATCTGTAATATACTGACTGTCTGTTCTCGGATATGTACATAATTTCTTTTCATAAAGTGCCTGGGTATAGTCAAGTGTCTGCTGTGCAGTATAGCCGTACTGACGGTTTGCTTCACGCTGCAAGGTTGTAAGATCGTAGAGCTTTGGCGGATTTACTGTCTTGACTTCTTTTTTGATCTCAGTAACAGCAGCATTTTTACCATTGCACTTATCAGCAATAGCTTTAGCAGCTGATTCATCGTCAATACGCTCTGTTGCAGCTTTAAAAGCTCCGCAGTCAATAACTGTTGTGAAATACTTTTGCTTCACAAAGTGATTTACTTCATAGTCACGCTGAACTATCATAGCCAGAGTAGGTGTTTGTACTCTACCTACACTTAAATGAGCGTTATATCTCACAGAAAACAGTCTACTTGCATTCATACCAACAAGCCAGTCGGCTTTAGCTCTTGCAAGACCGGCTGCATAAAGATCATCATAGTCGTGACCAGCTTTGAGGTTATTAAAACCGTCTTTTATAGCCGATTCTTCAAGTGATGACACCCATAAACGCTTGAATGGCTTCTTGCAGCCGAGCTTATTATATACATATCTGAAAATACACTCACCCTCACGTCCGGCATCAGTTGCACATATCAGCTCGTCAACATCGCCGCGTGAGATCAGCTCTTTGAGCTTATAGAATTGTCCTTTGGTTGTTGCATTAATGCTGAAAAGCCAGTTGTCCGGAATTATCGGTAATGTATCGAAATTCCAAGCCTTGTATTTCTCGTCATACATTTCAGGGGAGGAAAGACCGACTAAATGTCCTACACACCAAGATACAAGATACTTATCACCTGAAATAAATCCGTCCTCCCTTTTGGAGACTCCGAGGACTTTTGCTATTGACTGTGCAACTGACGGTTTTTCTGCAATTACAAGCTTATACATTTTCAATCAATCCTTTCAGAAGTGTGTCACCGTGACACACTTTATTATGCGAGAATATCCGTCCTATTAAAGGGACGGATATTCATATTAATTACTGTTCATCTTCGCTTACTTCTTCAAGCTCATCATCCTCAAAATCAACATTGTTCTTCTTCGGCTTGTTCATAAACTTAGGAATTATCCAACCGGCAGCACCGATTACTATTACAAGTCCCAATAAGAAGAACAGCTTAAGTTTGCTTGCGCCGGTATTTGTTTTCTGTGCTGTTGTAGTAGTTGTATCAGAATTATCTGACTGAGCTGATGTTGCTTTTTGAGCAAGATATTCTTCGGCTGAACTTTTCTTTTTCTCGCTTGAATTGCTGCTGTTAGAGGGAGCTGAGTTATTCTTTCCGTTTTCAAGCAGCGAATACAGGTCGAAATCATCAACTTTGTTCAGGAAGTATACGTTGTCCTTACCGTCCTTGTCTGTGTAGTCGATAATAATATAGAAAACGTGTCCATCCTTTGTAGTTACCGCAGTAAAGAGCAGCTCTGCACTTGAATAGATAACCTTATATCCCTTAGATTCGATAAGTTCAGCGTTACCGTCAGTATCATAATAGGGATCGTTGTAATAATCGTCAGGTGTTTTCTTTTCGTTTTTCTTCTGTTCTTCAACTCTTTCAAGTATTTCTTCCTGATAATTGTCACGCAGTTCCTGCCAGTCAACGTCTGTTGCAGGCTCTGTTATATCCTCCGGAGGAGCTGTTTCGCTTGATGAAGCTGCTGCAAGTGTTGTAGGTTCTTCTGGAGCTGCAAAGCTCTGAACAGGTGAACAGCTTAGTATAAGAAGTAAAGCAGCTGTCATTGATATAGCAAATCTCTTAATCTTCATTCTTGTTCTCTCCTTTGGCAAACATTTCTTTAAGTTCATCGGCTGAGATACCGTTTTCTTTCATTAATTTACTTACCATTATAAGGTTGCCGACATCAGATGCAGGTACTTCGTTCTTGATCTGATGAAGTAGCATATCATCATTGAGCTGTTCATTTTTAATTTTCAGTTCTTTAATTTCAGCTTGAATTTTTTTGACCTGAGCTTCTTTCTTCTGGATTTTCTCATTATTCTGCGCTATGAGGTTTTCATATTCTTTTAATTTCATAAGTCTTCTCCTTTTATTTTGATGATAAAGATAATATTATTTCTGGATCAAGAACCGTTTTACGGAAATCCATATAATCGAATATCGTTATATTTAGATAATCATATCCTGTACTGTTATCTATCAATGACACAAAACCGTGATCCCTGAATGGTGCAGGGATTCCTTTAATATATTTCATTTCCTGCCTGCGGTTATTAGTACGGGTAATAACTTGCCCTTTTTCAAATTCTTGCCCTGTACTTAATGAAGATGTATCAACATTGACATACACTATTACAGGCTCAAGATATATTTTTCGGTCCTTTTCGTTTCCACGGTATATGAAGTAATTATCGCCAACTTCTGTAATTTTACCGCTTACCATTGCATAAACTCTTGAACCGCTGTTCTGAATAATACTCATTCCGGAGTGTTCTTTATCATTTGTGTTAAAGTCGCAGTCAGCTTCATTCCATTTTTTCATTTCATAGCCGAAGCCGTGAAGAATATATCCTTTTTCAAGCAAATCCACATACCCATAGTACACAGGAGAGGTTCCTGTCTGATGCATACCATAGTACTGAGGTTCAGTATCAGGGGATAAGGTAAGATAATAGTTATAAAGACTTTCACCGCCTTCAAGACTGAGCAGAGAATCTTTAATACAATCATCCAATGATTTCTTCCTATTAACTGTATAGTATAGAGTACACTCATTTATTCTGTCATACTTGTGCATCAATGTTATCCAATCTTCATCGTAAATAACATATCTGAACGGAATAAAACTGCCATCATCTCTATGTATGCCGTAGGTACATTCTTTACCGGTATACCAACCTTCATATTTTTGTCCGGATTTATCAGTTGTGTCATAATACTGATCCTGTAAGTACCAACCGGTAGCAGCATATTCATTGTTGTAGTTTAGTATTTCACCATTAGAAACATTAAAATACAGGGTATCACCGTCAAGAGCATCTCTTACCGGTTCTGGAAACGCATCAGGATGTTTAACATTAACAAAACCGTGTTCTCCGTCCCAGAAGCATCCGTCATACGAATAATATCCACTACCGCCGTAGTCATAAGAATTTCTGAGTTCCCAATGAGATGTATTGTCATAGAATGACTTGAATTCATATTCCGAATGAAATAAGTTTTCTATTACTTCCTTTGCTTCATCAGTGAAATCCCAGTTTTTTACAGCTCCGTCATCGTCCTTGGTAAGAAGAAATGCACAAAGATAAGAATAAAGCTTATGCTTATCATAATCATATGTAGTATCGCTGTGCAGCCTGTCTGAATCACCGAAAATAAATCTTGTCGGATCATCGGTATAGTTTTCAGGTATATTAAGCTCTGAAAGATTATCTTCCCAGTTATCCGGTACAGAAAGCACGAACTTATTCATATCATAGGCAAGTTCCTGATAATAGTCTGAGGCTTTAGTCAGATCTCCGTCACTTGCACCATAATAGCCGGTGATAAAGTTAAACGTACCATTATTAGCAAAAATTCCTATACAAGCGGTAAGTAAGACAGGCATAAGCATTACAGGAGTCAGCAGCCCAATAACAACCAGACCAAAACGTGAAGCTTTTCTCCTGCGAACAGCTCGTCTTGCTTTTTTTGCTGCATATTCCTTATACACTCTCTGAGCATTAAGATTGGACTTGCTGCGTTTAGGAGCTTTTTTCTTTTTCTTAGCCGATTTTTTGTGAAGCGATTCTTCTCGCTTGCTGTACTTCTTTAGTCGCTTATTAAGTTTGGCATCTCTGTTATTTCGCTTCTTCAGCTGTTTTCTGCCAAGTGTACTGATCTTATCGACAGCCATAACAGCATCGTTATCCGAAGCCCCGTCCCTCATTGCCTTATTTCTCAATGAGTTTTTGAAATTATAAGCAAGTCCGGCAACTGCTTTGCTTGAAAGAGAACGGTTTTTAAGCTTATACAACTTTTTCTTCGTTTTATCTTTCCTGTTACGCAGCTTTGTAATTTTACCGTTAAGCTTTTCTATCGCAAGATCTGCTTTATAGCTCTTGTCCTTCTTGGCTAACAGCCTGAGTTTCTGCTTTTTATTGAGAACATACTGTAAATTGTCACTTATACCCTTAGTTCTTCCGGTCTTTCTTTGAAAACGGTCTGTTATAATGGCTGACTGTATAAGTAGCTTGTTCTGAGCTTTAGTAAAATGCTTATCGGCTTTTTCTGTTTTCGCTGCTATACGGAGATGCTTATTTAATTCTCTTTGTAAGGGCTTATAGTGTCTTTTGTCGTTGATATGCTGTATAAGACCTTTACTTGCAGCTGTTGTGTTAGCTATAAGCAGTACACCGGCTTTGTCGGCATCGCCCTGGGCTTCTTGCCTGACTTTGGAATCGAGTGCTGCTTTTGTACGATATTGAACATTATCTTTTATATGCAGCAGCCCGGTTTCAGCTGCCAGACCAGTCCTGAAAGCACCCTCAGCACCGAATGATGCTGCTGTATATGCAGCATTTCCTGTGTGTCGGAGCGTTTTAGTAATTCCCTGACCGGCTTTTGTATTACTTACTCTGTTAGCAGCACTAATAACTGTACTGCCAATAGAGGTATTCGCAGCATATCTTGCTGCTGAATGAACAGCTCTGCCGGGATAGGAATGAGAAACTATATGCGGTATAGTTTTCAGTCCGCTGACATCTGAATGAACATTATTTCTTCGGAAACTGTCTACTTTATGAAGCATACCTCGCTGATGATAGTTATTTCCTGAACTTTCAGCAATTCTGAATCCCTGCTTATATGTTTCATTTCCTTTATCGTCAACTGATCGAGTAATATGATATTGAAGCTCATAAGGCTTAGTTACCTTGTTATAGGCTTTTTTTAAGGCATTTGGCTCTTTTGTATCATAAAGATGTTCTTTTCTTTTTTGATAATGCGTATACTTGTTTTCAGCATTTTGTAGCTTGTTGTTGGTATTTTCGATGAATTGTCTGCGTTGTTGAAGCTTATGCAGCGTTTTTTTGCTTAAATCCACCTATATCACCGCCTATTCACCTAATTTAGTGGTCATAAGCTTGTACATCTTAGTGTCCGATTCAATGTGGTCAGTGAAGGGCAGCTTGATATTGTTATAGATAATAATACCGCTGCCGGGATCAACGTTTGTGACGTATTTGAGCTGACTTTCAGATAAATGCAGCTTTTCCGCAAGTATCTCTCTGTCACCGGCACTCTGATTCAGGAGATAAATGAAGTCAGAGTTATCGAAGATGTTCTCGATCTCAGAGGAACTGAGCAGATCTTTAACATTCTGTGTGATACCAGTCGGTATTCCGCCCCATTTTCTGAATCGTTTCCATATTTCTGCGCTATATTTAGCTGTCTGGACTTCTTTAAGCAGCAAATGGAACTCATCAATATAGTATCTGGTTGATCTTGCCATTGATCTGTTGGTCGATACTCTGTTCCAGACCATTTCCTGAACTATGAGCATACCGACTTTTTTGAGCTGTGTTCCGAGCTTCTTAATATCGAAGCATACTATTCTGTTATTCAGGTTTACATTAGAAGTATGATTGAATACATTATGCGAACCGTTGACATAGAGGTCGAGAGACGTAGCTACACGGGCTGCAACGTCACCGGAATTGCAAAGTTCATCATAAAGGTCTTTCAGTATAGGCATATTCTCAGGTATAGGATTCTTTGCAAACTGAGTATATATAGATCTTACGCACTTATCAATAACCGATTTCTCAGTCGGTTCAAGTCCCATACCTCCGATAATTATCTCACAAAGTGAGATAATGAAGTCAGACTTTATAGCGATAGGATCTCCTTCCTGACTGTCAAGCTCAATATCCATAGGATTGATATGCTGCTGACTATCTGAGGAAATCTCAATGACCTGTCCGTCAAGAGCGGACACAAGAGGGAAGTATTCTCCTTCAGGATCGCAGATAATTATATCGTCCTCGGTTTTCAGGAAAACGTCTATGATCTCACGCTTGGTTGACATTGACTTACCTGAACCCGGAGTACCGAGGAAAACTCCGTTAGGGTTCTTGAGCTTTTTTCTGTCACACATTATCATATTGTGTGACAAAGCGTTAAGTCCGTAGTAGGTGCCTTTCTCAAACAGTTCTCTTGTGGTGAACGGAAAAAACGCAGCTGTTGCAGAAGTTGTTATGATACGGCTGATCTCGACTGTATTACTGCCGAGAATAAGGGAAGAACCGAGAGCCTCTTCCTGTTGATGATCGAGCGGTATCATTTTACAGTTATTCTTTATGGCAATTCTTTTCAGACGTTCGATCTGGAGGTTCAGCTCCTTGTTCGTCTGAGCATAATGCCTTATTGTGAGAGTTATTATGAATAATCGTTCGTCTTTTGAGTTAAGATCTTCAAGCATTTGTTTCAGTTCGTCTATGTACATTGGGATCTGCGGTGGCAGAATATCTGTATCATAGCCGGAACGAGCTGCTTTTTTCTGCTCATCAATCTTCATTGCTTCAACTGCTGTGAGCTTCAGGCGTATGAATTTGAGAGCTTCTGTCTGGTCGTAAGGTTTTATATGTATATTCACACAGAATAATTCATCTGATTCAAAAAGCTCATTAAGTATTCTGTCTGATAGTTCTCCGGCAAGAATCTGGATATAGCTGACCTTGCCTTTGGCATTCCCAATATCGAAATTTTGTTTTCTGAATTTTATCGAAGGCGGAGCTATGAAGTCCTTAGTTGACATTCCGGTTGCAGCTCTATACTTCCAGTCGAAAAGAAATTCGTCATCGCTGAACGGATTCAGGGATTTATGCAGCACTCTCAGGCGTTCTTCACCGTCAAGAGCTATTGCCGGAACATCCATAGCCTTGAATTGATTAATAAGCTCATTTGCTATGCTGTCAAGACGTATCTTAGCCTTTTTATAGTTGCTTGCTTCTGTTCCGAACGTCAGATACTTGAATACAGTCTTACCGTTATTACCCTCTATAAGCTGTTTTTTAAGCATTTCAGCATATTCAGTTCTTATATCATTGAAATTATCATTTTGTTCAGGAATATCTATTTCTTTGAGCAAAGTGTCTATATCAATCGTCTGGTTCTCAAAAGTGAGCTGAAAACGACATTTTTCATCGAAATAATTAAGGATACGACAGTAATCATCAAAAATCTTACCGGCACTATCATAGTCCACCAATTGGTAGTCTATATCGGAGAATCGTATAGTTTTCGTATAGTAATTCTCCGATACCTGACATATACCATCCTTGAACATCTCAAGATAAGGAATAGTAGTTTGCACAGAATACGTCTTTTTAAGCAGCTTATTCAGACGAGCTTCAACCTGTTTACGTTCACTTTTGGATAAGGTAGTTTTTACTGCCGGTTCTTTATTTTTCTTTTTTCTCATTGATAACTCCTCCGGTTAGTAGTTTTCTTAGTCTGTTGATCTCTATCTGCTTTTCTATCTGTTCATATACATTCTCACTCTTGTAAGTTCGTACTTTCGGTCTTTTAAGAAATTTTATCATTGCTTTAATGTATTTTTCAAAGGTAAGACCGTTTTTCTTATAAATACCACACACAATGGCAGGTGCAGCAGCGAACCCCATACAGATTATCCCTATCTCAATACCGTATTTCCTTGTAAGAAAGAATACCGGGATACCTATTAAGAAGCCTATACCAAAGCAAAGGCATTGCCTTTTTGTTAGATTAAACATAAACTTTTCCCGAATATCGTCGAGATCTTTAGGAATCCTTATATATTGTGCCATTGCAGCACCTCCTTAGTGTGCGTTAAAGATAGATTTTGAAATTGATGAAGATTTGAATATTGTAAAGCAAAGAGCGACTGCCCAAACTATACAGTTGACCATACTCAGATACATTTTGGTAGTATCTTTGCTGTTATCTATCAGTCCTTGTACAGAAGATATGAACATAGCCTGGAAAACACCTAAAGCTACAACGATGAATAGTCCCTGAAAAGCGAGTGCAAGTATGTTTCTTATCCAGTTTGTGCCGATAGTGCCCCATTCCTTATTCATAAATGTGCTCATAGGAATAGGTGCAACAGCTATGTACATAAAAGCTTCAATAAGTCTTGAAATGACAACAAGCATTACAATAACAAGAGAAACAAGCATTACAAGAAACATAGCAAGCGAGAATAACAGGAATACTATCAATACACCCCAATCCGCCTTATGTTCCTCGACCAACATATCATTAATTTGAGAAGCTATTGTATTTACATCGAGATTGAGCATATCCTTATCGACTTCGCCCAATGCAAGTCTTGTAACATCATTACCCAATGAGAAAAGCCCTATAATAATATCAGTCGTATGTGAAATAAGGATAATGCCGCATAGGGCTTTGAATATCCATTTAAAGAATATAGCAGTATCAAATTCCCGGAAGTTATTTCCTTCCATTACCATATTCAATAGCTCATATAGAAGAATAATGACAAGGATCATACCGCCAAAGGGAGCAACTATGTTAGTGCAGATCTTGTAGACAATTGCCCATACTGATGAATTATAGTCGTTTGGCATAGTTGTAAGACCATCACCAATAGTGCTGCCACTATCAATATTCAAGCCGGACTTGAAAAGATTCAATGATTCCTGGATCATTGAAGAAGCACCTCCGGCAAGCATTTTTGTAATAGCAGTTTCAATCGCATCAACGACACCATCAACTATGTCATCAATTGCATCGGCTATCTTGCCCATAATTCTTTCCTCCTTTCGGAGCTGCTACACATTTGTGCAGCAGCTCGTTATTAACTGCTGTGATTATACAGAAGCAGAGGACATCATATTTTCAAGTTCAGGCACAAGAGCTACCGCAAGAATAATAAGAGCTATACCAGCCATAAGCTGTTTCATTCCCTGTGACTTTGAACCGGGGTTGTCTGAACCATATCCTTCAACGAGGTTTACAAGTCCCCATACACCAATACCTGCACCAATGAGAATGATAAGTGCTTTAAGTACCTTACAAGCTGTCGATATGAAGCTTGAAGTGCTTACGGATGCACCACCGCCACCACCGGCTTCACCTTCAGCGAATGCACACATTGCAAACATTGAAGCCATTACGATCGTCATTATCGCCATAAGAGCTACTACTGTAAATTTCTTAGCTTTACGACATCTTACTGCGAGTTTTTCATTTTTCAGATTTTTTACATTGTTCATTTTAAGATTCCTCCAATATTTAGCCGTTTAAATTGATTTCATAGGATTCTGCAACTGTACTTTTTCTGACAGGCAGCTTGCGATTAACAAATCTCTCTATATTGAATAGATTGGATTTGTCGTAATCAAGCAAGTATTTGTAGTTCTTATGGCGAGTAATATCGTACTTATTCGAGAAAAACGGCTTAACTCCTCGAATCTGCAAGATACATTTCGCTCCGTCCATTTTCTGAATCTCTCCTGCGGTCATCAACTCCCTTCCTAATTTTTGATAGTTCATCCCATAACTGCGACTCTGACCTCTGGTATCAGACGTGTTATAAGTGTCGATCGTTGCCTTATCCAGAGATTCTGAGATCTCTTTCAAGGTCGATTTCTCCTTACCACCTAAAAATAAGGTGGAATCACAGTTGCCGATAATGGTATCGGCATTATCTTTATAAATCGCTTTGAGCTGCGATTGGGATTGCAGAATAATTGAAGCTGAGATCTCACGGCTACGGATAGTAGCTATAAGTTTCTCAAAATCAGGAATTTGTCCGATATTTGCAAACTCATCAAGTATACAGCGAACGTGATGCTTGAGCTTTCCGCTACCATCAGGATTGTTATCTGCCTTTGTACAGAGCAGATTGAACATCTGACTGTACATCATAGCAACAAGGAAATTGAAAGTAGCATCAGTATCGGAAATAATGATAAACAAAGCAGTTTTTCTGTCTCCGATAGTGTCGAGCTGCATTTCATCATAAGAAGTAATATCAAGCACTTCTCTTATAGCGAATGGTGCAAGTCTTGCACCACAGCTTATCAGGATAGACTTTGCTGTCTTTCCGGCAGCAAGCTTATACTGCTTGTACTGATTACAAGCGAAGCAGCCGGGATGCTCCTTTTCAAGAGCTTCAAACATCAGGTCCATACCGTTTTTGTAGTTCTCGTCATTTTCCGAGGTTGTGCTGTCTGCAAGCATACCTATGAGCGTTTCAAAGTTGCGTTCTTCTTCCGGGTAGTACTGCATAAGAGCTATGTAAGCTGTATAGAGCAGCCTTTCTGACTTCACCCAGAAGTCCTCAGTTGATTTTTCTCCTTGTCCGGAGGTATTCTTGATAAGGACTTCCACGAATTTCAGAATATCGACCTCAGAATGGATATATGCGAACGGATTGTAGTGCATTGATTTTTTGAATGTGACTGTATTGAACACCTTTATCCGGTAGTTATTATCATTTAGCAGCTTACCACACTCAACAAGGACAGTTCCTTTCGGATCTGTAACAACGTAGCTGCTATGCAGCTGCATAATATTAACTTTCACATAAAATCTTGTCTTACCGCTGCCTGATCCACCGATTACAAGGACGTTCTTGTTTCTCGCATATTTAGGAGCTGACGGTTTACCCATAGTCAGACGTTCAGTCTGAGTGAGGATAAGGTTGTTGTCGAAGTTAGTGAAATCAATATAAGGCTTAATATCTTCCTGAGTGCCCCACGCAGCGGAGCCGTATTCCTCTCCGTGACGGTATTTCTTAGCGTTTTTCTTCTTGAAGTGTAAAACAAGAAGCATTACACCGCCGACCGCAGCACCAAAAAGCAGGTCAAATGGTCTGAAACTTGGCAGAGGATCAGTAAATACATCACCCATATCAAGGAAAAAGGATCTCAGATCCTTATTAGCTGAATAATATGCATATGAAAGTTTGTTACCGAGCCAACCGAAAATAAGAAACGGTATAGCGAGCAATATAATCCTTTTTGTTTTTGAATTACTCAAATATCTCACTACCTTTCAATGACTTTCTCGTATTTTCGTGACTGTGTGAGATCATCCTTTTTACGTTCAGCCTCAAGCCTGACAGCCTGATCTCTGAACAACTTCTGAGTTTCACGGCAGAAGTCCTGTTTGTCATTGTTCCGGACTTTCTGTGAAGCATACTCCTTGAAAGCTTTCTCGATGTTCGCAGCTTTGGCAGCTGAGAACATAACGTAGTATGTACCATTATCAGGGCATTTTGAAAGTGCATACTGAATGTCATACTTAGCAGCTGTCCTTTTGAAATCTGCTATATTCGCTTTGCTTATCTCAATACCCTCGATCTTACCGCCTTTGGCTAAAGTATTGAGTGAAACTTTGCCACGCTTAGTGTAAGAACCGTTAAGGTACTGCTGCATCGCAGTTTTCAGAACTTCCTCTGTCAGCTTTGAAGTGCTGATGATAAGATTTATCGTTTTGGCAGCAGTATCGCCGTTATTCATTCCCACAGCTCATCACCTGTCTTTTTCTATGAAGCGGTTCTTATAGCTTGGCTTTTCAGGCTCAGTTTTTTCCTTCTTTTCATCGTGTTCCCTTACGGTCACCGGGTTATTATCAGCGAAAGAGAATACTTCATTGCCCCTTATGAAAGCGTTCTGGAGAAGCCGATATGTTGTTTCGCCTTCGTCTGCGGTTTCATACCCTGCAATATTTATATCCTCGTTTTTGTCGTTCTTAGCGGAAATAAGGCAGATATAACTGCCGTCCTCGTCCTCTGCATCGTAGAGAGCTATCTCACGAATGTACTGAAAATTGAGGATCTTACCGTCCTGAGTAATGATTGTCATAGATTATCACATCTCCTTTAAGTTTGATTAAGTTTGTTAAACATTAGCGTTTAATAGCTTTATTTTGCATTTTACGCTATGAATACGGAACTTTATTTTTGTCAGCGTATAGTCACTCTAACAACACTCTCAAACAAGCTCTGAACGTCTGTTAGATGCGTAAGAGGCAATGTTTGAAGAATAAAAATCGCTAATTGTCTTTTGAGCCATACAAAGCATTGTTTACTTCGCTATCAAAAAAGCTATCAATTGTTGAAGGGGCATTGAATATTACCGTTTGCAGATAAGCCTTGATATTGCGTACTTTCGTCGTATTCCGGTGCAAGCAGATCAGTATGTATTCGATGCAGGTCGAATCAATTTTCATTAAACGACCTTGCACAAGCGGAGTAGGCTGGTCTTTGCCGCCAATACGCATTGTTTCGGAAGTACAGCACATCATTTCAAGCATATTATCAACTATCTCGTCTATCTTCTGCTTTTCCTTTTCGTTCTGAGCCACAATATCCTCATACTCGATGTTGGCATAGATTAGAGCTTTATACTCGCTGATTTTATTCTTATCAATCCTATCAATCGGTTTTGCACTTTCGGAAACATTCACTTCTGGTTCGTTGATAGATTGATAGGATAGTAGATTATTCTTGTTTAGATTATTCTTGTTTAGATTATTAATTGTCGGTACGTTTGGTACTTCCTTGTTGGTACGTTCCGTACTTTCTTGTTGGTACGTTTGGTGCGAACTGGATTCTACGTCGTTTACAGCATTATTTGTGAACAAACTATTAACGCTTTCTTGTTGGTACGTTTGGTGCGAACTGGATTCTACGTCGTTTACAGCATTATTTGTGAACAAACTATTAATACCGGTTTTCGACTTTTTATCAGTACTTTTAGCACGAAGTTTTTCTATGTTTGCCTTGCCTTCTTCAATGACTGAACACATCAGCTCAGGATCGTAGATAATATTAAAACATCTTTTAGCCGGAATACCTTTTCGCTCACATTTGATTAACCCAATGTCAACGAGTTTTGAAATAGCGTTTTCTTGTTGCCTACGGGCAATCGCTGTGCTTTCTTGTAAATCATCAACTGTTGAATAAAACCATTCATCATCGATTAACATTCCTCTGCTATCCCAGTATTTGCATTTAGAGATGAGAGAAAAGTAGATGATTGTTTCTACTGTTCCGATAGAATGAGCAAATAAACGGTTAAAAGACATAGTGTTATCCGGATTGATTAAATCAAAAAATGCACCCCAATTCTTCATTTAACTCTGCCCTCCTCGCTTATACCGAGAATATCATCAACATCAGCAATAAGATCAGGCATTTCACTTTTAACTATCCGAGCTTTAAAAGTAGAAATCATACATTCCTCAGCGATAGTTTCAAGAGTAAGATTTTCTAAAGTTTCAATAAACTTTTCTCTTGACCATCGTCCCTTTATGCATTGATCGAGGACAACTGAAAACATAATAATCGTGTTTTCGTCAAGATCGTCATATGCCATAAGTGACTTCGGAATCTGAATAGTATCTTTCATAAGCAACTCATAGAGTTTGTCAATGTTACTGTTTGCCATATAATCACCTACACTTTCAAATTTAACAAAAAAGTCCACTCATCAGGAGTGGACTAAACAATTATTTAAGAAATTCACGCAGCTTGGAAATAGCTGCCTTCTTTTTACGCTTTACAGAGATTATGGAAATATTAAGACGTTTAGAGATACTCTCTAAAGTTTCATTTCCCATAATGTTACATTGTACAATCATTAACTCAAGATCAGATAGAGATTCCATTGCAATTTTAAGCTCTACTAATTCGGCAATAGTCAAAGTAAGCGTGTTCGCTTCTTCTATTCTATCATCCGGTACAAGACCGTAGTATCTGAGCTTTTGTTTGGAATCTTTACTGTAAACATATCTTGTGTGTCTGACTGTTCTTTTCTTTACTACTTCATAATCTTCCATACATTACCTCATAAAAAAAGCTGCGACAGGATTGTATCCATCGCAGCTTTCTTTGTATCATCCAGAGCGTGAGCATAACGGTTCATTGTAGTTGAAACGTCAGCGTGACCTAAGATAGACGATAACGTCTTGTAATCAATTCCGTTTTCTAAGGCTCTTGTTGCAAAGGTGTGTCTTAGTGCGTGAAAATTGACTTCTTCAATGTCCGCACGTTTCAAATACCGTTTAAATGCATCTTGCATTGTTCTTGGTTCGACTGGTGTGTTATACTTGTGCGTGATCACATACTGATCATCAGATGTACATTGACTACCATATTTTTTTGAGATATACTCTTTGTGAATGGTAAGTCTATTCAGAAGCATATCATTAACAAAAATATCTCTTACAGATTTGTCACTCTTAGGCGAGTCAATCACTATTACTGTCTTTTTATTGATTTGAGGATCAAGATTAGGTAATCTTTGTAATGTTTGCCGAATTTTGATGACCTTTTTATTATAATCAATGCAGCACCATTTTAATGCACACATTTCACCAATTCTTATACCGGTAGATAAACATAGTAAAACTCCAATAGAATACTCATCAGGAAATGTTTCCAGAATACTTATAAGTCGTGCTTGTTCATCTAAAGTTAGTACCCTTGTTTCTGGTCTTCTCAATCTATGTAACTTAACTTGTTCTACATAGTTCTTTGAAATAAGATCGTTATCAAGAGCACTCTTTAATGCTGCGTGTAACATTTGCCTGATGTTCAAGACAGTTTTGCTTGCTAAACCACCGGTCTTATCCAAACGTCCTGATTTATATTTTTCATTAAAAAATTCTTGGAGGATAATCCCATTAAGATCGGTGAGCTTTACAGAACCTATCGTCGGCTTTATGTGCTTATTAATATAGCACTCATAGCTTACAAGAGTTGATTCTTTTACGAAAGGTTTTACATAAAGTTCGTACCATAGGTCGAGCCATTCTGCTAATGTCATTTCACTCATAGTATTTATCTCCTTTGATATAAAGTTGATAATATTATAGCACATCCAGACTATCAATGAAAATAGATATTAACTGATTTCGTATTGCTCATAACCCGAAGGTCGTTGGTTCAAATCCAGCCGCCGCAACCATATTAGCATGACTAAAAGTATGACATGCAGGAAAAAGCCCGCAATATCGGGCTTTTTTGCTACCCAAATTCCGAAAAAATTCTTGAAAAAATGAGGGATGACATTGGGGTATTTTAGGCCTCTGGCTGGATTTGAACCCTCACAAGGTAAAATTTTGGAGTGAATATAGGTCGAAATACAGGCAAATATCGATTTTCTCAGCAAATAATAGTACACAAAGTTTCGGACTCGGTTTTAGTGGTTTTCACGAAATGTGAAAACACTGGGATCGAGTCCTTTTTTGTTTCCCCGAAAACCAACTGATAGTAAACCTATCAGCGATTTGTGAGCCGTTTCTGACGGCATCGGTGGCAGGTCGGAAAACTACACAACCAAGAGCAACTAAAGCCGTTGTGAACGATTTTTGAGCCTCCTGTGGCAGATACATAGAAAGCAGATCACGCCTGCTGTCTATGGAATAATTATGTAACAGGAGGAATCAGATGAACAAATTCTACATGAACGGTAAGCTGATACACAAGGCTTCCGATCACAACACCAAACGCTGTGAGGTCGAGAAATGGGTATTCCTTCCTCACTCCGACTTTGAAAGG
>Ga0256404_1005597_pt1 | contig 22017 bp, 16 predicted proteins | sample RumenRJG_01DNA_FD_185990 | JGI IMG/M metagenome (GOLD analysis project Ga0256404, IMG submission 185990) | Bovine rumen microbial communities from Lethbridge, Alberta, Canada - RJG_01 | ecosystem: Host-associated > Mammals > Digestive system > Stomach > Rumen | place: Canada: Alberta | collected...
CATATGCAGACCATTTAGGCCGCAAAGTTACAAAATCAAGTCCGTTGACTCTTTAAACTACTCGTAAAAGACTCTATTTCAGCGATTTCAAAGAACGATTACCCCACTTTAACGGGACAGTAGTGTGCAAAAATATAAAAAAAATAGGTAATAATATAACAATTAGCACAAAATATAGTTGTTTCTCGTCTTTTCGATTATTTGGAGAGGCAGGACTTTCCTCGGCAATCAATTCGTCATTTGTTAATTCTTTGAATGATATTGACGAATTAACTTCGTTTAACGCGAATAACGCGCATTTTGAGAAGCAATCGTCCTTTCGGTCGAACAAACGCAATTCTCACGTGGTTTGGTAAGTTATTGATATTGAGGGTGTTGTAGGAAATTGCCATTTTGTGAAGCAAAAAGACTATAGTTTCTTTCTTGGGATGCCCTAACGGGCAGAAATCGTACAAAATCTATCCAAAATCAAACAAAATCTATCCCCATAAAAACAAATCAATAACACGGGTATTTGTAAGATTTTGTTTAGATTTTGTTGGATTTATCTCTCCGCTACGCTATGAGTGACCGTTGGTTCTCGCCGAAGGCGACCCAAAGAACCATTAAAAGTTGAAACCACTCATTTTCGAAGAAACGTCATCTATGAGTTGTTCCGATGGGCGTTTATATCTGTTCCGACGGCATCTAACATTCGTTCCGCCGTCATCTATGGGGGTAAAGTGACGGCGGAATGACCCTTAAATGACGTCGGAAAGGGTGTAAGTAAAGGCTGGAATGGTAGAAAGTAACCTTTACTTGTGTTTAAGTAACCTTTACTTGTATCCAAAGTAGCCTTTACTTTGAATCCAATCAGCCGTTACTTGCACATAACGCTCCTTTTGGATACTTCCGTACACTCCATTCGTTCCCCTTCTTCCAATTAGAGAACTTTTGCAAATCTTAATTTTTGACGAATTATTTTGACAAGTTGCCACTTGTGGTAAGCAGGTACGACTCAGGGAGTTTGATCTCCTTACCGCGGCAGAAACGATGCGCGATCTAGCACCAAGGAATCTGACGATATATTAAGACTTGGCGGTTCACACTTTTTTACTTCATTATATCTTGAGTTTCAAAAAAAATAGTGTATCTTTGCAGCCAGTAAGAGAATTGAGTATAACATAAAAATAGACAAGACACAATGAAAAAAGTAATTATTGCACTGATGGCAGCCTTGTTCCTTGCCGTGGATATGCAGGCACAAGATGACATGTATTATGACATTATGGTGGCTGGTGACTATGTGACCAACGAAAACATCAACAATCTGTCAAATTTGAAGTATGTCAAAGGCGGTACCATCACCTACAGTCCTTCGACAAAAGTGCTTACGCTCAAGAATGCGGTTATCGACGTGACGGAGGTGCAGGCTCAAGGTATTGTCTTGGGCGAGAATGGTGCAACGGTCAAGCTCATTGGCAAAAATACCGTCAAAAGCAAGTATGCGGCCTTGCATATCAAGGCAAATACCACCATTACAGGTTCTGGACAGCTGGTGCTTGACGGACAGGAATATGGCATCCGTCTCATCAATCGGTTTAACAGACTCATCATCAAGGGCGGTGCCATGGTAAAAGCCAAGGGTGGAAAAATTGGTATCTGGACCTATGAAGATACCGGTAGGTTAGGTATCACTGATGATGGCACCAAAGTCTTGGCCTATGGTAATGAGGGTGCCATTTGTAACTTTGCCACTATTGGTATAGAGAATGCGGCGGAAGTCATCAGACCTCTCGGTGCTGAGATCGTTGGTGGGAATGTGGTGGATGCACAGGGTAATGACGTGAAAGGGAAATGGGTGCTCATCAAGAAGAAGGTGACACCCACCAAGACCCTGACTCTCAGTTTCAGTAAACGACTGATAAACACAGATAACCTGACTGAGGATCAAAGACTGGCCTTGGATTGTCTGGCGCAGTTCAACGTGCTGACATCCGTAACGAAATCGGATCCCCATTTCATCATATACCGTTACCAGCAAAACGATCTGCTGGCGCTGATAGAGAAAAACCTCACCGTGTATCCGAACGTCACCTCGGCAAATAACGTCAGCTATGATCTGACCGATGAAAACCACAATGCCATGGAGATCACAGAGGATGGAGTCATCCCCCTGGAGGAATACAAGACAGTGAAGTTGGTCTTCAACCTGTCGGCACCCTCACAGACAAAAGCCGTTACCTTTACCAAACGACTGCACGAAAAGAGTGAGTTTAACGAAGAAGAACTGTCTATCGTGGAGATCATGGGTATGTATGGATTGCTGGGGCCCAGGACAGGTCCACGTAATTGTACCTTTATCTTCAACGACAAAGGAAAGGACTTAATTGCCTTCCCTAAACAAGGAGACAGTTTCAATGTGTTCCCCGATGTTACCTCCGCCGACAACATCTCCCTTACATTGACGTTCATTCACCATCAGACTTTCATCGATCTTTTGGGATATGACCCTTATGCCGATTGTAATGCATTACAGATGAAGTTCAACGTGGCAAAGCCCAACAGTACGCTGAAGGTCGCATTCCCCACAGGCGAGACTCCTCTCAGTTCTCCCGATTCCTATATGGAAAAGCTGGTGACAGCCATTATTGGATTGGCCTATTTCGGGGTGTTGAACCCAACGGTTGGGATGAACAACGAAACATACCTGCAGGACAAGAATGGCAAGACATTATTTATTTTAGCAAAGGATGTTACCAAGATAACCGTGCCTGACAATGTGACGAAGGCGGACAACTTCACATGGAACATTACCGATGAGCAGCATACAAGGATTATTACTGAGTTGACCGGCATCGACCCGATAGGCAACTACAGCACCGTCAATGTATGCTTCGGGGAAAATAATATGGTGGCTACCTCGATCCCTGATTTGGAAAGCAATACGGATCCTCATCCTGACACCTCTTTCTACAACCTGCAAGGGCAGCGTGTGGAACATCCGCAAAAAGCCGGTATTTACATTCATAACGGAAGGAAAGTCATCGTCAGATGACTTTCCCTCAACTTTCTCTCAGCATAAAAAAATACGCTGCAACTCTCAACGAGCTGCAACGTATCAACTATGTTTAACTAAAAATCCTTTTCTGAATCAAATGGGAGCCTCACGGTTACCATTGTCATCCATTTCAACAATCATGAAAACTTACCTTAATCTAATAACTAAAAACCTAAATCTATTACTACTAACCTAAACAATCTATTAACCTTTTGACGATGCAAAGGTACAACGATTTTGGAAAGTGGCAATGGATTTTACTTACATATTCGTAAAAATATGCGCTTTTCTTGATGCAAATCAAGTTGTGTGTGCGATAACAAGTGCTGATTCTTGAATTTTTAGTCTGTTTTCACTCCTGATAGATCAACACGGTAGCGTATGCACTCATGCCCTCTTCGCGACCAGTGAATCCTAATTTCTCGGTGGTCGTGGCTTTGATGGAGATGTTCTCCTCATCGGTGCCCATCACCTCTGCCAGACATTTCTTGATGGCTGGTACATGGGGATTGATTTTCGGGCGTTCAGCACAAACGGTGGCATCGAGGTTACCGAAGTGGTAGCCTTTGCTTTGGATCAGTTCCATCGTCTTACGGAGGATGATCTTACTGTCCATGTCGAGTGTTTCATCGGAGGTGTCGGGGAAATGATAGCCGATGTCGCGCATGTTCGCTGCTCCCAACAGGGCATCGCAAATGGCATGGATGAGCACATCGGCATCGCTGTGCCCTAACAGTCCTAAACTATGATCAATCTTGATGCCACCCAGCCAGAGGGCACGTCCCTCCACCAGGCGGTGGACATCAAATCCCATTCCTACTCTTATTTTCATCATCGGGTTTTTACCTGAACAAGTCTTTGATTCCATCCATATCGAACGCTAAGGTGAAGCGCAGGGTCTGGTCGAGTGGGTTACTCTTTGCTGTGGCAATGACATAACCCACGTCTAAAGAGAACACGTTCATGCGGAAACCGGCACCCAGCGTGAAATATTTGCGGTTTCCTTTGTTCTCGCTCTCGTGGTGGTAACCGCCACGGATCGTGAACTGATCATGATAGACGTATTCTGCACCTACGCTCCAGCTGATCTCCTCCAGCTCTTCCTTGAATCCCCCGGGTGCATCGTTGAAACTCTTGAAGATTCCGCTGATGCTACTCACGTTATAATAGTGGTCTTCGGCGTATGCCTCACTGTAGTTCCCGTCTTCATCCTTAGGGTAGGTGGGCACTAACAGTTTGTTGGCATCTGCGGCGATGGAGAAACGGTTATACTCATCCACAGGTACCATCAGGGCGGCACCGACGCGCAGGTTGGTAGGGATGAACTCACTGTGGTTATCGCCTCCGAAGGAGATCTTACTACCGATGTTGCTGATGTTCATTCCCAGGCCTAACTGACACTCGCGTTGCCCGATGTTGAGATAGTTGTTGTAGTAGCAGGCGATATCGGCGGCGAAGGCACTACCTGGCGACACATCGTCGGTGTAGTCGTAGGTGAGATCGGAATAGATCCACCGCACACCAGCGGCAATGGAGAATTTCTCACTGAGCATCAGCGAGTAGGCCACGTCGAGCGACATCTCATAGGGGTTGATGGTCATGGCATCCTCATCCATGCTGGTATAGACCTCGCCCAAGGAGAAGTAGCGCAAGGATCCACTGACGGCACTGTAGTCGCCAATGCGGTAGTATCCAGCCAGATAGGCCAGATCCATGTCATTCACCAGTTGGCGTAGCCACGGTGTGTAGTTCAATGCCACACCGGCTCTGCTGATGGTGAACGGATATTTGGCTGGGTTCCAGTACTGGGAGTTGACATCGGGGTCGGTGGCTGCTCCCACATCACCCATACCTGCCGCCCTGGCATCGGGTGCGATGGTCTGAGAGGTGACCGAGGCATGTACGGGGTTGAACATGTCTTCTTTGTCTTGTGCGACCATGGTGAGTGGAAGGAGAAGGAGCAGCAGGAGGGGCATTGCCCTCCGGATGGCTGTTTTCGTCATGCTATCGTTATTCCTTTTCATATTCTCGTTGTGTATATTTAGTGGATAATCACCAGTTTCTTGGCATTTGACACTTGATGACCACCGTCACTGTGCAGGGTGGCGCGATAGAGATAGATACCCGTGTCTAAAAGACCGTTGCCGTTACTGAGGTTCCAGGTGGTGGTATAGGCACCGTTGGTGACTACGTTCGTCTCGGTGGTCTGCCATACCTGTCGGCCACTGATGTCATAGACATCGATGGTTACATCGATCGGACTGCCTATGCGGTCGTGGTTCACGATGAAGGTGGTGCCATCGCTGGCAGGGTTCTTTGTGACACTCACGTTGACGGCTCCCGGCTTGAGGTTACGCACCACGTTGAACGACAGTTCCGTGGTGGTGGAGTTGTTCAGGATGTCCCAGGCACGGAACTTCAGTTTGTGCCTGCCGACGGTCAGTTCAGGGATACTATAGTGGGTGGCTCCCTTGGTGTAGGAACCAAATTCATATTCGAAGTTACTGTTCAGATTATAGGTCTTTGCCATGTCGCCGTCGATGATCAGCTCCAGGTCGTGACCGATACCGTTGCCCGTGGTGTTCAGACCGTCCTTGTCGGTGATCTCTGCCACGAAATAGGGAGTAGTGTTCACATCACCGCCATCCACAAAGTCGGGGGAATTCAGGTAGCAGAACACAGAGGGACCGATGGAGTCGTTGGAGGCGAAATCGGATCCTCCCACGATAAACCGTTCCGTGCATCCGTTGGCAGCCTCTGAGAGGTCGTCTCTCAGTGCATAGATATTGATGAGGCCCCTGTCATCGCTGTAGTTGATGTCCTTCGGAACGGAGAAGCTGAAGGTGAAGGTGCCGTCCTTCACGTTGTTGGTACCGCTAAACAGCACCTTTGTGCGGTCTTCGTATTCCAGTGCTTTGGTGGCACCGTTGGTTGATTTATTATTCAGCAGACAGACGATTTTCTCCTTGGAGTCGCGCACCGTAACGGTCATCTTCCCGTTGAACGTCTCGTCCTTGACACCAGAACGCTCGATGTGGCCGCTGATGGTGGCGATGGATCCCGCTTTCATCACCGGCAGCTCGGAATTGTTTTGTACATCATGTCCGTTGATGTCATCGATCACGGCTTGTAGGGTGGGGATGTTCAGCACAAGGGCAGGATCTCCCAAGAGGGAGTATTGTAACTTGTTCACCGAGCGGTCGCTGCTGGTGGTGGGGTCGCCATTTTCCTTATAGCCCGTGATGACGGGTGTGAGGATCCTGTTCTTTGCCAATCGTTGTGCTTCGCCGATGGAGTTGAACTTTCCTTTGCTGTTCTTCGTGAAGAGATACTTCATGTACTGCGAGTTGATGAGCAGGTTGTACTGGGTATATACGGTGCGTGTGGTGCCGAAGAATGCCACGGCACCACCTCTGTTGTTGAAGAGAGCCGACTCGCCGATGTTATCGGTCTGTCCATCGAAGGGCATGATATCACACGAGGCGGTGATCCACAGGGGAAGGTTGGAATTGGTGAAGCCTTCGAAGTCGGCGAGGTTCAGTACGCGCTCATCAGAGAGGGTGGTAGGCATGCCATGACCGCAATAGTCCATCACCAGTGCCCCATCGGCCTGTTGCTGTCTGACGAGCCCCGTCACATCGGGATAGCTGTCGCCAGTGGAGGATGACACACGGTTGTAGGCATCCCACATCACACGTTTCATATAGATAGCAGGGTTCACCATCAACACGGAATCGGCGGCAGTGAGCGCATCTTTCATGTGCACATTCTCGTTGCCGTCGTCACCCATCACCATCACGGTGTTCTGCCATGCTCCCGCATTCTTGTTCTCTGCGTAGCTGATGGTTTTGTCAACCATGGTCTTGGCCTGTTCCACGGTGCGAACAGGAAAACGTCCCACTGCCATATCGGCACGGTCGGTGGTCTGAGGGTTACCTCCTTCCCCATCATCGAGGTAGCAGAAGAAGCTCTCATCGACATAGCAATATACCTTATTAAATGAGTTCTCGCTCTCATGACAGAGCAGGAAGTCATCGGGATGGAAGTCTTTCCATGCCTTTGTGTTCATTCGGTTATCCCAGGCACAGTCGCCGAAGAGCAGTAGGTACCGTGGCATCTCCTCATCGGTCTCTGCCCGGTCGTAGAGCATTTTCAGATAACGACGGTAGGCATTGGTGTCGGGTGTTCCGCTGGAGAACTCGTTGAACAGTTCGTCGGCAGGTACGATGCGAGTCTTCAGTCCGTCATGTTGCTCATGGAACGTCTTCAGTCGTTCCGCTTGTGCCAGGAACTGCTGGCTGGTGGGGATGATGATCACCATCTGGTATCCTTTGTCGGCATGGAGATCTTGGTTGGTGATGTTATACACATACTCGGGCTCAGCGAACGATTCAGTACTGAGGTTCTCCATGGGACGATAGGATCCTGCCATGGCACCGATATAGTCGAGACGTACCGTAGCTCCGTGGGTATTGGTGATCTTGATGGTGTTGGTAGGCTGGAAGGTGCCTACGTCGAAAAGGGCTCCCACCATCACACCCTTGTCGTATTCAGTATTGTTCCTTTTCAGGGAGATGGAGCCAAGCAAGGAGTCGTTCATCTCCACACTGATCATGGCATCCTGTCCTGTCGATACCGATATATATAGGTTCGCACTCTCATCCCATGAGTTGGTACTGCCCCCTGGGTTTGCGATGGTATAGCTCTTTGATTTCCCTTCTTCGATGGGATCATCCTCAAAGAGGTTTCGTCCGCCTTCAAACCAGGCATAGTTATCCACCTCATGAAGCGTGTGGTTATATTCACCACCAGGGTAGAAACTGCTGACGAAAGCAGTACTGTCAACGGTGAGGGGCTGGCCATCGCTCTCTGTGATGAAGTAATAGCCGCTGTCGGAGAATGGATTCCTGGTGCGCTGCGCACTATATTGGCTCCAGGTAACCGGCCCTTGAGCATGGAACAGGCGTCGTCCGTTCACGATGCAGGTAGGCACCTCTTTCAGATCATCGTTTTCTGTGAGGTAAGTGGCGTTGAGTCTTTCAGGCTGCAGGGCTCCACCGTATCCATAGACCTTCACCTTATCCAAATTCGAGAATCCTGCCTTTTTGATGAGGGATTCGGTGAGTTGGTAGATACCAGTCTGAGGCACGCGGATCTTCGCCCAGTTGCCGGTGGCCAATACCGAGTGCTCGGCATAGCGTGAGGAGGCTGTGGTGGCTCTTGACTCGACCGTTGCCGCATGCCGTTTGGCCGCAGTTTCTTTCACCTGCCCATCCACACAAAGCATGAAGCTCACCAGTTTCATCCACCGACCTTCGCGTTTCACAATGGGTGCAAAAGCAACCTCCAAGAATCCGTTCTTGCGGTCAACCACTATCTGTGTATCGATACGGGGGAGGGTAGGAGGGTCTGCTGCGAAGAATTGTTTGCATTTCAGCGTATCCTCCCGGCTCATGGTGATGAATTCGGGGTATTTGAGGGTTACGGTATAGGTGGAGTCATCGTAGTTCTTACCTAAATCGAAGGAATGAGAGAATACCGGCAACAATGAGTCGATCCTGACCTCCTCGGCGGTCAGGTTGAAGAACTGCTGTCGTTGCGCTTGCAGGGATGTTGCGCAAAACAACAATGCCACAGTGATGATCTGCTTAAATATTCTCAATCTTATTTAACGTTAAATTCCAGAACTTTCCGTTCTTCTATCCATCCTTCAAGGTGGTCGTTGATGTGGACAGGACCAACGCCCGCTGGTGTCCCGGTATAGAGGAGGTCACCCGTCTTAAGGGTGAACCACTGACTGATATAGCTGATCAGCTCATCCACCTTGAAAAGCATGTCACTGCTACATCCTTCCTGCACAGTCTTCCCATTGATGTCGAGGTGGAAATGCAGGGCTTGGATGTCGCGGAATTTCTCCACAGGAATCCATTCGCCGATAGCAGCGGCTCCGTCGAAGCCTTTGCACAGCTCCCAGGGGTGGCCTGCATCTCGCAGCTGCCGTTGCAGGTCGCGGGCGGTGAAGTCGATACCCACTGTTACGGCATCGTAGTAACGATGGGCAAAACGTTGTGGGATGCTCTTCCCCAGGCGACAGATACGCACTACCAGTTCGGTCTCGTAGTCGATGCGTCCCAGTTCATCTGGCAGAAAGAATGGCTTCTTGTCTTTCAGCAATGCTGAGTCGGCCTTTGTGAAGATGACGGGTTTCTCCGTCTTATATAACGTACCATCCAGCTCTTTATTGTGCTGGATGTAATTCATTCCAACCGCAAAGATCTTCATTTCTTTAAAAGTTTAGGGAATCTGATGGAGAGGACTCAAGGCTTCTCTTGGGTACGGTTCTCAGAGTAGAGCACCTGGATAAGGGTCTGGCCCACTGCTTTCAGCGTGTTCTTATCGATGTGCTGCATGTCATCGTTCACCGTATGCCAAGTGGGGCCGAAGCCGCTTTGCTGACAGTCGGGATAGAAGGGGATGACATCGATGGTGGGAATGTTGGCATGTGTATTTACCGGGACATGGTCGTCGGTGATATACTCACCTGGTGAATCGGGGAAATAGCTGCCGAACCCCACCACTTTGGCTGCTGCCCATACCTTATTGATTATAGGCTGTGCATATTGCTTTGACAAACGTTCCTGAAAGAACTGTGCTCCTTGTCCGCCTACCATGTCCAGCAGAATGCCATAACGTGGTGCATAGTTTTCCACATGTGTGTTCTTTGACCAGTATTCGGCTCCTAAAGCCCACACCTCTCCAGTGTTGGCATACGTGTTGTGATCCCATTGCGGTGTGCCCCAGTCTTCGGCATCGAAGCAGATGAAGTCAACGCCTATTCTCAGTGAATCGGCTTGTTGCAGTTGCCGTGCCAGTTCAAGCATCACGGCCACGCCACTGGCACCGTCGTTGGCTGCGAGCACCGGTGTATGCCACTTCGTACTGTCAGGATCGTTGTCGGCCCACGGTCTGCTGTCCCAGTGAGCGCAGATCATCACCCTTGTGGTGCTGCCGGGATGTATGGAGGCGATGATGTTCGTGCTGTTCAGCGCTGTGCCATCGTATCCTTGCAGTGTTGCTTTCTGTGTGATCGTATGACAGCCGAAGCTTTTGAACTTTTCAATGATCCACGACTCGCATTGGTCGTGACTCACGCTGTTCATCGTCCGTGGCCCGAAATCACATTGGGCCTGACAATAGGCGAAAGCACTGTCGGCATTGAATTCAGGACCGATAGGAATCTGCCAGATGAGGGCTTCCTGGTTCGACTTACTGCTCTTACAGGAGGTGAAGAGTGTCGGGAGCATCATCAGGGAGAAGATGATGGGAAGGAATGATGGAAAAGACCGACGGCTCATCGTCGTCATGGTCATGAGATGGTTCTGTATCATGTTCGTTTGTCGGTAATGTTTGGCTATTTGGCGGCACGCTGCACCTGTGCCATGACACGCAGCCAGTTGCCGCCCCATATTTTCTCGATGTCACGTTCACTGTATTTACGCCGTAACAGGTGGAGGGTGAAGTTGATGGCCTCACTGCTGTCGGCCATGCCGATGACTCCTCCGTCGCCGTCAAAGTCGGTGCCGATGCCTACATGATCGATGCCCATGACAGAGATGGCATGTTCCAGATGTGCCAGGGCATCTAAGATCGTTGCCTCCCCTTCCTTCCGAAGGAACCCGTGATAGAGTGTGGTATGTGCCACCCCTCCTTTGGCAGCGAGGGCCCGCATCTGCTCATCGGTGAGGTTCCGCGGGTGGTCACATAGGGCACGGCTACTGCTGTGACTGCATACGATGGGTGTGCGACTGATCTCCAAGGCATCATAGAAACTCTTCTCGTTGGCATGACTCAAATCTACCATCATCCCATTGTCGTTCATCGCCTGGATCACTTTCTCACCAAAAGAGCTCACACCATTATGTGTGTTACACCCTTTGGCTGAGTCGCAGATGTCATTGTCACCGTTATGACAAAGGGTGATATAGACGACACCCCGCTGGGCAAAGTGCTTCACGTTAGACACCTCGTGGTTGAGTGCTAAGCCGTTCTCGATACCGAACATGATGCTCTTGCGCCCTTTCCGTTTGTCTTCGTAGAGATCGCTGGGTGTGCGGGCAATACTGAGATAACGGCTGTTGTCACGAACGATTTCCTCGATCTTGTCAAAGATCAGGTCGGCATAGTCCATCGGACTGTTCACGTTGAACGATACCTTCTGTGAGAACTGTTCGCCGATCTTGGGTTGCGGAAGGTAGGCTGCCATGATCACCGCATCCTGACGGCCATCGGTCATCTTATGCAGATCCACGAGGATACGTGGGTCTCTCTGTTCGAAATGGATGCCTTGTGGGAAGAACATGGGTGTATCGCAGTGGGTGTCGAGCGTGAGGATCCGGCTATGCAGGCGTTTGGCCACATGGAAATTGGTGGCCTGCTGCACGAGCCAGCTGAACAGTGGCAGTCCGCTCTCCAACCACTCGGGATGCCACTGTACACCGAGGATCGGTTTGTGCTCGCAGCTCTCAATGGCTTCGATCACCCCATCGGGAGCTGTGGCTACTACGCGGAAGCGTGATCCGGGGTCGGACACGGCCTGATGGTGGAAAGAGTTCACAAAGATATTCTGTGTCTTGTAGAGACTGAACAACATACTGTCCTTGTGGATGGTGACACTGTGCGTGAGCTCTGTCCGGTTGGCATCCTGTGAGTGTTTGATGGTAGTGGCTGTGATATCTTGTGCCACATGACCGTCGAGAGCCATGGCGATGGTCTGGATACCGCGGCAGATGCCTAATATCGGGATTTGCCGGTTATAGGCGAGTCGTGTGATGAGCATCTCCGGCAGGTCGCGCTCTGCATTGATACCATGCAGCTTAGGTGATGGCTCTTCCCCACACCAAAGGGGGTTGTAGTCGGCACCGCCACTAAGCAGCAGACCGTCGAGATGATCTAAGGTGTTGACGATCACGTGCTTGTCATCTACGGGTGGTACGATGACGGGTATTCCTCCAGCAGCGATTACCTGTTTGTAATATCTGTCGCGGAGGGTGGCATCACCGTCGGTGAAGTTACTGGTAATGCCAATAAGAGGCCGTGAGTCGGCCTCTGGGAATGTCGCATAGATCTTACTGAGATGCGACTGTAGGTTGAAGTTCTCCATAGGATACTAATCCAATGCAATAGGAATTTCTCGTTTGACACTCTGTTCGAGGGAGATGAGCGTTTCGGTGGCTACCACGCCAGGAATGTCCTGCAGCTGACTGTTCAGCAGATCCATCAGCTGCTCGTTGTCTCGGGCATACAGCTTGACAAGCATGGTATATGGCCCCGTGGTGAAATGGCACTCCACGATCTCGGGGATGTGCACCAGGCGTTCCACCACTTGTTTGTACATACTTCCACGTTCCAGCGTGATACCCACATAGGTACATGTGCTATACCCTAATGACTTGGGATTCACATCAAATCCACTACCGGTAATCACTCCGTCTTCTGTCAGCCTTTGCACGCGCTGGTGGATGGCTGCTCGCGACACGTTACACTCTGCCGCCACATCTTTGAAGGGAATTCTCGCATTCTTTGAGAGGATGCTCAGAATCTTCTTGTCCAGACTGTCAATCTTATCCATTTGTTATCACTAATTTTGTTAAGGTATTCAAATCTGTTAGCAAAAATAGTCATTTAAAATGAAATATGCAACATTTTGACATGATTTTTGTGAAATACAAGTCAAAATGTTGCATGTGCAGCCTGTTTTCGAGGGTTAGGGATGGTCTATTCCTACCAATTCGATGATGAACACCAAGGCACTGTAGGCAGGTATGCTGCCAGTCTTACGTGATCCGTAAGCCAGCTCTTGGGGGATATATAATTCCCATTTGCTGCCTACTGGCATCATGGTAAGAGCCTCGGTCCATCCCTTGATCACCTCTGTGGGGCGGAACTTGTTGGTTTGCTCTTCTCGTTCGTAGCTACTGTCAAATACCGTTCCGTCGATCAGTCTTCCTTCGTATTTCACGATGACACGGTCGTCTTGAGTAGGTACAGGACCATTGCCTGCCACCAGCACCTTGTATTGCAGACCGCTGTCGGTGGTCTTCACACCTTCTTTCTGTTTGTTCTCGTTGAGGAACTGCTCGCCGGCCTTCCGTGTGGCCTCCTGAGCTGCAAGGATGACCGCCTCCTGACGGTTTCTGAAATAGTTGCGTGCTTCCTCTCCCTTGAAGAAGGTCGTGTCTTTCCTCAAGGCTGCGATGAATCCTTTTTGGAACAGTTTACCCTGGATGGAGTCGTTGGTGCCTTGGAAGTCTGTTGACACAGAGGGGAGCATGCGCTCTTTCACCATCTTGGCAATCTGGATACCTGCACCGTAAGCCTTCATCGGTTCGTCAACATCGCATTTCAATGCCTCCTCGAAGCCACGCAGGAAGTCATCGATAAATGCTTCATCTACGCCATATTGCTGTTGCAGGAAAGGTAGCAGTCCTTCGGTCATGGCCGCTCCTGCCGCGTAGCTCACGGAGTCGGAAGGAGTGGTCAGACGGATCGTCTCTATGACGGTCTCAGTGTTGCCTTTCTTCTTCTTTTTGTCCTTCTGCCCGGCGTAGGCGGTATAGAAAGAAGCACTCACCACAAGGGCGAGTGCTATCATGATCATTCTTTTCATGTCGGATTCGGATTATTTCTTCTCGATACCCAGCAGCTCGATCTTAAAGATCAGGGCAGAGTAAGGCTTGATCTGACCCTGCATGCGATCGCCATAGGCTTTCTCCTGAGGAATCACTACCTCCCATACAGAACCCACGGGCATGTGTGTCAGGGCAGTAGTCCATCCCGGAATCACCTGATTGGCAGCCAAGGTAACAGGCTCACCGCGCTTGTAAGAGCTGTCGAAGACATTACCGTCGATAGTCTTTCCTTCATAGTTCACCTTCACCATAGAAGTGTCGGAGGGGATAGCACCCGTTCCTTCCTTAATCACTTTATACAACACGCCGCCCTCCAGCTTCTTCACGTCTTTGCCGGTAGCATATTTGGCAACGTATTTCTCGCCTTCCTCCTTGTTGGGACCATATTGCTTGGCCATCTCCTTGCTCTTGATCTCGGCCATGAGCTTCTGAGCTACTTCACCAGCCTGCTCAATCGTCATCAGACCCTTGGTGCCGGTAGTGCCGCTGATGAAACCTGCCATGAAGTTCTTCATGGAGATCGTCTTGGTGGAATCCTCACCGAAGAGCTCGTGGTTGATACCCTTGATCATTTGGTTACCCACCTGCTGACCGATCTGGATACCGGCATAGTAAGCTGCCTTCTTTTTGTCATCACCGGCATTGGCACCTTCATTCAGACCTTTGATGAAGTCATCCATATAGGCGGTATCGACATTCAGGCGCTGTACGAGATAGTCTTTCAGACCCTGAGTTTGTGCCATACCAATGGCATAGCTCATACTGTCAAGATCACTCTTCAGGTTTGCCTTCGGAGTGGGGTTGCCGCAAGATGTGAATACAGCGGCCACGATAGCCATAGCGGCTACAATAGATAATTTTTTCATTGTTTTTATTACTTGATTGTTTCGTTTTGGATATACATATTTTATTTCCCTCTGTGAGGAGTCGCTTAAAGCACGTCCAGCAGCTCTACGTCGAAGATCAGGGTGGCGTAGGGAGGAATGCTGTTCCCAGCACCACTGGGGCCATAGGCTAACAGGTAGGGGATGTAGAAGCGTGTCTTCCCACCTTCTTTCATCAACTGAAGACCTTCCGTCCAGCCGGCAATTACTCCGTCGAGGGGGAACACGGCAGGCTCACCACGCTGCACGCTGCTGTCGAATACCGTACCATCAATGAGGAATCCTTCGTAGTGGCATCTCACCTTGTCGGAGGCTTTCGGACTCTTGCCCGTACCCTCTTTCAATACTTGATATTGCAGACCGCTCTTGCAGGTGATCACACCTTCTTTCTTGGCATTCTCAGCCAGGAACTTCTCTCCTTCTTCCTTGGCTACCTTGCCCTTGGCCTCCCTTTCTTTGTTCAGCACCTCTTCTTGCTTCTGGAAGTAGGCCTGTACGATGCTCTGTGCCTCACGGTGGCCAATCTGGGGTTCTTTGCCTTCGAGCACGTCTTTTACGGCAGCGGCGAAGTCATCAATGTCAAAGCCTTCGATGCCCATCTGCAGCAGCTGCTGACCAATGCCAAGGCCTAAAGAATAACTCAGTTTGTTCATCTTTTTACGTAAAAATTAATAATAACGTGCAAAGTTACACATTTTCTCGAATTTAGTCGCTATTATTGAAGAAAAATGTGTAATTTTGTGCATTGTTAAGATTCGAAGACCTGTTTTTCCCTGTCTGGGAGGACAGAATACTAACTAATAATCAAGGATATGAAGAAGATCGTAGTGTTGACAGGAGCGGGTATGTCGGTGGAGAGTGGCCTGAGCACTTTCCGTGATGCCGATGGCCTGTGGGAGAACTACCCGGTGAGTCGTGTGGCCACTCATGAAGGGTGGGAAGATGACCCTGTGTATGTGAATAATTTCTATAATATGCTACGCAAAAAACTGGTGGAGGCAAAGCCGAACGATGGCCATCGCTTCGTGGCGAAGTTAGAGGAACAATATCAGGTAACGGTCATTACGCAGAATGTGGACAATCTCCATGAGATGGCTGGATCCACCCATGTCATCCACCTTCACGGCGAGTTGATGAAGGTTTGCTCCAGTAGGGATGTGGATAATCCACGTTACCAGAAGACCTTAGGGGGTGACGATTTGGAGGTGAAACCTGGCGAGAAGGCGGGTGACGGCTCCTTGCTACGACCGTTCATCGTATTCTTCGGTGAGGGTGTCCCCAATATCAGCATAGCGGCAGAAGAAGCCTCGAAGGCTGATATCTTCATCATCATAGGCACCTCGCTGAATGTCTATCCGGCAGCAGGACTGGTGCAATACACCTCGCCCGATATCCCCATCTATCTGATCGACCCCAAGCCTGTCATGGCAGCAGGCTCCCGGAATATCCGGCACATCCAGAAAGGTGCCTCAGAGGGCATGAAGGAGTTGTGTGCCCTTTTGATGAAAGAGTAAGAACAACGGTTAGCATATTTGTGAACGATGAATACAGTACATGTAGAAAGAAAACCGCTGCTGAAGGAGCTGCGTGACTATGCCTTTATCACCGTGGCCATGCTGTCTTATTGTATAGGATGGTCTATTTTCTTGTTGCCCAACGGCATCACCACAGGCGGAGTGCCCGGTATCTCCTCCATCCTCGAATGGAGCCCGCTGCACATTCCGGCACAGCTGTCGTATTTTGTCATCAATGTGGGATTGCTGATCGTGGCCCTGCGCATCCTCGGATGGAAGTTCTGTGTGAAGACGGTGTATGCCGTCATTGTGCTCACCGTGGCCCTCTCCCTCACGCGCGACTATACGGCCAGTCTGCACCTGCTGCACGACCAGCCTTTCATGGCGGCGGTCTTAGGAGCTGTCTTCTGTGGCAGTGGTGTCGGATTAGGGTTAGGAGCGAACGGTAGCACTGGCGGCACCGACATCATCGCCGCCATTATCAACAAATACCGCGACATCTCTTTGGGGCGTGTGATCCTCATCTGCGACGTGATCATTATTTCCAGCAGCTATTTTGTGTTAAAAGACTGGGAGAAGGTGATCTATGGATATGTGGTGCTTTACGTCACGGCATTCTGCATCGACCAGGTGGTGAACACCATGCGTCGAAGTGTGCAGTTCTTTATTATCTCGGAGAAATTTGAGGAGATCGGTCATCGTATCAACAACGACCCCCATCGTGGGTGTACGGTCATCAATGCCCAGGGCTTCTACAGCGGTCGTGAGGTGAAGATGCTCTTCGTGTTGGCGAAGCAGAGTGAGAGTGCGAAGATTTTCCAGCTGATTGATGAGATCGACCCGAACGCCTTTGTCAGTCAGAGTGCCGTCATCGGTGTCTATGGTGAAGGCTTCGACCGTTTCAAGGTGAACCATAAACACCCGAAGTCTATTGCCAAGGCAGAGGAGCTGTAGGAGTTGAAAATTGATAGTTAATAGATATAGAACGATGGAAGAGAAAAAGAATATTCAGCTGCCCGACAATGCGTTTCGTGAGCTGAAGGATGGAGAACAGTATGAGCCGGTGATGTCACCACATCAGCAGTATGCTGAGGTGAACGGATGGTCGGTGACGTGGGGAATCCTGATGGCAGTGCTCTTTTCGGCTGCCGCTGCCTACTTAGGACTGAAGGTGGGGCAGGTCTTCGAGGCTGCCATTCCCATTGCGATCATCGCCGTGGGCGTGTCAACGGCAGCCCGGCGGAAACAGGCGTTAGGTGAGAATGTGATTATCCAGAGCATCGGTGCCTGCTCGGGATCGGTGGTGGCTGGTGCTATCTTCACCCTTCCTGCCATCTATATCCTTCAGGCCAAATATCCAGAGATGTCGGCATCGTTCATCAATATTTTCATGAGTTCCCTTTTAGGTGGTATCCTGGGTATCCTGTTCATGATCCCGTTCCGCAAATATTTCGTCAGCGACATGCACGGCAAGTATCCCTTCCCCGAGGCCACGGCTACCACACAGGTACTGGTGAGTGGTGAGAAAGGGGGATCACAGGCCAAGCCGCTGCTGATTGCCGGAATCGTGGGTGGTCTCTATGATTTCTTCGTAGCTACCTTTGGCTGGTGGAACGAGAATGTTACCACCAGGATGATCGGGTGGGGCGCCGATCTCGCCGACAAGGCCAAGCTGGTGTTCAAGGTGAATACCGGAGCTGCCGTGTTAGGATTGGGCTATATCATCGGACTGAAATACGCGTTTATCATCTGCTTGGGATCACTTGCCGTATGGTGGATCATCGTGCCCGGCATGGCATTGCTGTTCTCGGGGGATGTGCTGAACATGTGGGATCCGAGCATCACCACTGCCGTGGGTGACATGACACCCGAGCAGATCTTCAAGTCGTACGGCAAATCCATCGGCATTGGTGGTATCGCCATGGCTGGTGTCATCGGTATCGTGAAGAGCTGGGGCATCATCAAGAGTGCCGTGAGCTTAGCCACCAAGGAGATGAAGGGTGGGAGCAGTGCCAGTAAGGACATGCTCCGTACGCAGCGTGACCTCGCCTTTAAGATCATCGCCATTGGCTCGGTGGTGACCCTCATCGTCACGTTCCTCTTCTTCTGGTTCGGTGTGATGGATAACCTGCTGTTCGCCTTAGTGGGCATCGTCCTCGTCACGGTCATTGCTTTCCTCTTCACCACGGTAGCGGCCAATGCCATCGCCATCGTGGGCAGTAACCCCGTGAGTGGAATGACGCTGATGACGCTGATCCTCGCCTCCGTTGTGATGGTGGCCGTAGGACTGAAAGGTCCCGGCGGTATGCTGGCCGCCCTCATCATGGGTGGTGTGGTGTGCACCGCCCTCTCTGTGGCAGGATCGTTCATTACCGACTTGAAAATAGGTTATTGGTTAGGTACCACACCCCAGAAACAGGAACAGTGGAAATTCTTAGGCGTGCTGGTGAGTGCAGCCACCGTGGGTGGTGTGATGATTCTGCTGAACAAGACCTATAACTTCGCCAGTGGTGAGCTGGCTGCCCCACAGGCCAATGCCATGGCGGCAGTCATCGAACCGTTGATGAGTGGTGTGGGCGCTCCCTGGCTGTTGTATGCCATCGGTGCAGCTATCGCCTTGATCCTCACCTTCGTGAAGGTGCCTGCCCTTCCCTTCGCCTTGGGTATGTTCATCCCCTTGGAACTCAACATCCCCTTACTGGTGGGAGGTGCCGTGAACTGGTATGTCACCACGCGCAGTAAGAATGAACAGGTGAACAAAGACCGGGGTGAGAAGGGAACGCTCATTGCCAGTGGTTTCATTGCCGGTGGTGCCCTCATGGGTGTGGTCTCTGCCCTGCTGCGTTTCGTGGGCTTCAACCCCATCAACGAGACATGGCTGGCCAATCCCCTGTCGGAGCTCTGCTCCCTGATCGCCTATATCCTGCTGATCGTCTATTTCGTGAGGGCCACAAGGCAGCATCAGGCATCCTAACGGAAAGTGTGACTGTCACATGCTCGTGCCCTCGCACCCCCCCCAAAACGCCGCCGCTACGACTCGTTCCGCTGAGGCCTACGTATCGTTCCGCCGTTGTCTACACCTTGTTCCACCGTTACTTACATCTCGTTCCCCCGTCATCATCCAGTGTTAGGTGACGGGGGAACGAGCTTTATCATTGGCATCTATAAAGATACAGACCCCACCCCTTGCCCCTCCCCTTGAGGGGCGGGGAGCGCCATGCGGCATCATCCTAATCAAGCGTCTTGCGGCATTATCTTAATCAAATGAATTAGCATTCTATTGAATGATCACTCTATTCTTAGTCATTCCGCATGGCGCTCCCCTCCCATGTAGGGGAGGGGTAGGGGTGGGGTCAGTAATCTTCAGCTTCCTATTAAGCACCCTATAAAAAGAATGTGCACCCTATTAAATGAATGATCACTCTATTTTTAGTCATTCCGCATGGCGCTCCCTCCCTTTGGGAGGGTAGGGTGGGCTCCTTTATCTTTAGTCATTCCGCATGGCGCTCCCTCCCTTTGGGAGGGTTGGGGTGGGCTCCCCTTTGGGTGAGGGGGTGAGGGGGGTGAGGGCATTTTTAAAACTTTTATAAAAAAGAATTTCTTTCTCTCGCGCGCGCACGGGAATTTTGTAAAATGCCCTCACCCCCCTCACCCCCTCACCCACTTAGGTCAGAACGAACGGTCTTCGGCTTCTATGGCTTCGTTCTTCATAAGTTCCTGAATATCATTGCTTACGTTCTGTTTTTTTGCTTTTTCATTGATCATATTGTTAGTTATTTCAGATACTTCCGATGTTTAAGGAATGTTAAAAACAGAGGATGCACATGTAAGAAAACTGTTTTTATCCGTTTGTACAATAGAAGGATCAAACAGCGTATGAGAAAGTTTCTGATTGCCGCCACGAACTCGGGGTGCGGGAAGACCACCATCACCATCGGACTGCTCCGTGCCCTGCAGCAAAAGGGCCTGCGGGTGCAGCCGTTCAAGTGTGGGCCCGACTATATCGACACACAGTACCACAGGATAGCGGCTGGCATGGAGTCGGTGAACCTCGACACATGGTTCGCCTCACCTGAGCATCTCCGCAACGTCTTCCACCATTACGGTGACGAGGCGGATGTCTGTGTGGTGGAGGGCGTGATGGGAGCCTACGACGGCTACGACCACGATCATGGCAGCAGTGCCGAGATTGCCCAGATCCTTGATATCCCCATGATCCTCATCGTTAATGCTAAAAGCATGGCATTTAGCGTGGCACCGGTTCTGTACGGCTTTAAGCATTTTAGAGGAAATATGTTGGCCGGTGTGATCTTCAACAACGTGGGATCGGAACGGCATGTCCGATTGCTGCGTGATGCCTGTGAGGATGTGGGTGTCAAATGCTTCGGAATGATCCCTCGTCTGCCAGACCTCACGATCCCATCACGACACCTCGGTCTGTCATTGGAGAACGAACAGATGATACAGACACTGGTGGAGAAGGCGGCCAACGCTGTGAACCGATATGTGGATGTGGAGGCGATTGTTGGAGGAGAGACTTTTTTTGGAGGAGAGACTTTTAGAGGAGAGAGGAGAGAGGAGAGAGAAGAGAGAAATGTATTAAGTGCAAGTGAACAAGTTAAGGGGTTTGGTGCAAGTGAACAAGATACGAGAATAGGTTCAGGTGTCTTGGCGGAAGAGTATTCTCTTTTCTCTCTTCTCTCTCCTCTCTCCTCTAAAAGTCTCTCCTCCAAAACAATCTCCATCGCTTGCGACGAGGCATTCAACTTTACCTATCGCGAGAATATCGATGCACTGAGGATGTGCGGAAAGGTGACGTTCTTCTCGCCCCTTCGTGACAAGAGGATACCTGAGGGAACAGATTTCCTCTACCTGCCTGGCGGCTACCCGGAGTTCTTCCTGAAAGAGCTCACAGCCAACGCCGAGATGCGGCAGTCTGTACACGACTATATCGAAGGGAACGGAAAGACATTGGCAGAATGCGGAGGGATGATGTACCTATGCAAGCAGATCATCGATGTCGAGGGGATAGCCCACCCCATGTGCGGCATCCTGAAACAAGAGGCCACCCTACAGGACATGCACCTGCATCTCGGCTACAGAGAAATGATGCTGAACGGACAGACATGGCGGGGTCATGAGTTCCATTATTCGGAGGTGCGGGGGGGCAAAGGTGCAGGGGCGCCAGGACATGAGAACGCAAAGGTGTGTGATGCCATGGGGCGTCCCACAGAAACACCTTTCTATATTTACAAGAACCTTCGTGCCAGCTACCTTCACCTCTACTGGGGTAACAGAAATATCCTGTCACTATTCGAATAAGGGGGGCTATATAATAGCCTTTTTATTTAAACACAGAGACTCAGAGACACAGGGGGCTATTTTTGAACTTTCGGATGTTTGTTGGGATCGCCTGCGGCGAGAATTGAAAATCGCCGTAGGCGATCAAAAAGAGAAAGCGAACACGGATGATGCGGATATGACGGATAACAAACAAGAAGGGGGCCACCCCTGACCCCTCCATAAGGGAGGGGAACTAAGAAGAGGATGTGTGGCACGTAGTCATCTCATTTCTTGTGTTCACCTTCGCATTGCTTGTTTCCACAGCAGCTTTTGTGTTCACCTTCGCATTGCTTATGGTTTTCACTGCAATCTTTATGACCGCAATCTTTGTGTTCGCAAGTGGCTGTTCCTTTTTCGTCAGCAGTTTTTTCAGAGGCCGTATAGCCGAACTTGCCGAAAGCCTTCATAATCTTTTCGGGGTTGTTCTTGTCGGCATCATAGGTAATCGTAACAGCCTGATTGGGGATGTCGGTCTCAATAGACTTGATACCCTTTTCAAAGCGCAGGTTGTTTTTGATTTTTTCTTCACAACTGTTGCAGTGCATCAC
>Ga0256404_1005599_pt1 | contig 22005 bp, 21 predicted proteins | sample RumenRJG_01DNA_FD_185990 | JGI IMG/M metagenome (GOLD analysis project Ga0256404, IMG submission 185990) | Bovine rumen microbial communities from Lethbridge, Alberta, Canada - RJG_01 | ecosystem: Host-associated > Mammals > Digestive system > Stomach > Rumen | place: Canada: Alberta | collected...
ATCCGATGATCAGTAAGCTGATGTCGTGTATGATCTGTCTGTTTCTTATTGTCTATGCAATTGCATGGAGAGTACTGAACAAGCATATGTAGAAATGAGGATATATGAAAACAGAACGAAAGAAAAGTCGTCCGGATTATTATGATAAATTCAGCTGCATTGCCGGCCAGTGTCCGATTACTTGCTGTCAGGAGTGGAAGATTGCGGTGGATGCGGATACGAACCGCAGATGGAAGAAAGTCCTTCCGCCGGATACGATGCCGGGATGCGCAAAAAGCCAGTCGTTGGATCAGGTATCTGGAGATTCAAAAAATTGTGGGAAAAATCTCAGCACTTATACTTGTATGAAAGATGGAATCCGGGTTATCCGGCTGGACGAGGAGCATCGATGCCCATTTCTTGCCAAAGACAAACTGTGCCGTCTGGTTTTGGCGTATGGGGATTCGATTCTCTCGGAAACCTGCACGACATTTCCGAGGGAAGTGCACCGGTTTGCAGATCATGAAGAAGATACATTGATGCCGGGGTGTCCGGCGGTGATTGATCTGTGGCGGCATAAAGAGATTACGTTTCCATCGGTCGTGCACAGCAATGCAGACATTTCAAGTGAAAATACGTGGACAAATGTGTCGGAACATACCATGTGTGTGGAAAAAGACGAAAATAAAATGGCATTTCTGATCCGGGAACATATTCTGGCGTTACTGGGGGATCATACGGTTTCTATCGAGGAGGCTCTGCTGGAAAGTTTTTATATTCTGCTGGAGTTGTATAAAAATCAGCTCATCACACCGGAACTGGTGGAAGAATATTTTTCTCCGGAGACACTGCAGCAACTGCGCACCGCAATCACACAGGCAAAGAGCACAATCTCTTCGCTGGAAACCTGGGAAGAATGCAATGAGCTTCTGCAGGATCTGGCGGTCAATTACCGGAAAGAGGGACTGTATGAGAAGTTTTTGACACCTGTGATTACACAGGCAGAATATTATTCCCAAATTTTCGGAAGGCAGGGAATCCATGTGGGAGAAGATATGGATGCCACTAAGGGGGAAAATGAGGCAGGACAGCTTTGGGATCGGTGGAGACAGTTCCGGAATGCATTTGCATCGTATGAACTGTTGCTTCGTAATTTCCTCAGAAACGAAGTGTTTTCGGATCTGATTTTGCCAGAGAATTTTGAGACGGAACCGGAAGAGGCAGATAATCTGGAGCACATGGTGCTGCAGATGCAGTGGATTGCGATTGCGTATGCGGCAATCCGGCAGAGTCTGTTTTTGAAATGGTGTCTGGATGCAGATGGGATACCAGCAGAGGAGGCACTCGATTATGAGACGGTGCGGGAGTATATGGTGGTGATTTCTCGTATGACCGGGTATGAGGATGAGGATATCCGCGAGTATCTGGAGAATAGTTTTGCGGAACTTATATGGGATTGGGGATATTTTGCATTGATCATTTAAAGTGCTGGTTAACGGCGGGGTCTGGAGCCTTTTGTTTTTCAGAGGGACGGATTTGCGGGAAGACTGTTTTAAATATAAGGCTTCTCGATGCGACGGAAGGAGGGGGACATTCTCTTTCTACAGAAAAATTTACAAGTCAGCGCCGATGTTGATTTCAGGTTGGTTTGGCAAAGGTTTTACTTTTATGCTATTAACGTTACATGATGGAACTACGGCGCAGTTGTAAATTTGTTCTTCCGAAAGAAATGTTCCCCTTCTTCCTGTGGATTGGAAAACTATAAGTAAAAGAATGATGCCCGCAAATCTGTCCTCCTGCCAAACCCCAAAGGTCCCAGACCACGCCGTTAAACAGCAATTTAAAGGAAAACGAACAGATGAAAAGTTTATGCAGATATAGTATAATAGACAATAATAAACCAAAAGAGAAACTTGCCAGACTGGGGGAAACATGGAACCACAAAAGCAGAATGACGGTGTGCGCTATAAGCTGGCGAATGCCATGAAAGAATGTATGCGCACTGCACCGGTAGAAAAAATAACCGTAAAAGAAATTGTAGAAATCTGTGGGTTGACGCGTCAGACATTTTATCGGAATTTTCAGGATAAATATGATCTGATCAACTGGTATTTTGATAAGATTTTGCTGGAATCATTTGAGCACATGGGAGAAGGAAGAACCGTCTACGAGAGCCTTGTCAACAAATTTGAATATATTCAGATGGAACAGCTGTTTTTTCGGGCGGCATTCAAAAATGATGAGCAGAATTGCCTGAGAGATCATGATTTTGAACTGATTCAGGAGTTTTACACAAAGCAGATCGAAAGCCGGACAGGAAGAAAGATTTCCACCGAATTGCAGTTTGAACTGGAAATGTATTGTCTTGGTTCGGTTTATATGACGGTGCAGTGGGTGCTCGGGTATCGGAAATGTACGCCAGAAGAGCTGGCACATGCGCTGACCGAATCCATGCCTGTGCGGCTGCAGGACGTATTTCAAGAACTGGGATTAATATAGGAAGAAACTGTAAAAAATGCATCCGCTTGGTCTATCGTTTGAAACGCCAGAACCGGTATTTGCCGGAACTGGCGTCTCTTTCATCAGTGACTTTTTTACAGTCCACTTTATATTGAATTGCAAGAAATTACATCAGTTTACGGAACAGAGCTTTCAGATCCTCCACACTGGCATCTTTTGGATTTCCAGGTGCGCAGGCATCGGCATGTGCGGATTCTGCAAGGAACTGTAAGTCTTCTTCCTTCAGTGCTTCCAGTTTGGTCGGAATTCCGACATCGACGGAAAGCTGCTGTACGGCATCAATCGCTGCCTTGCGGTATTCGTCCACAGACATTTCATCGACACCCTTGACACCCATGGCGCGTGCAATCTCGCGGTATTTTTCACCGGTGCAGTCGGCATTGTATTCCATAACGATTGGGAGCATCATTGCACAGGCAACACCGTGTGGAGTGTCATAGACAGCACCGAGTGTGTGTGCCATGGAATGTGCGATTCCAAGTCCGACATTGGAAAATCCCATACCCGCGATATACTCGCCGAGTGCCATGCCTTCGCGTCCCTCTTTTTCGTTTGCAACGGCACTGCGCAGGGATTTGGAGATCAGCTCAATGGCTTTGAGGTGGAACATATCTGTCATTTCCCAGGCTGCTTTTGTAGTGTATCCTTCGATGGCGTGTGTCAGGGCATCCATACCGGTAGAAGCAGTAAGTCCCTTTGGCATGGAAGACATCATCTCAGGATCTACGATTGCGATAATTGGCATATCGTGTGGGTCAACACATACAAATTTACGCTTCTTTTCCACATCGGTAATGACGTAGTTGATGGTAACTTCTGCCGCAGTACCAGCGGTGGTCGGAACAGCGATGATCGGTACACATGGTTTTTTGGTCGGAGCTACGCCCTCAAGGCTGCGCACATCTTCAAATTCCGGATTAGCAATGATGATACCGATGGCTTTGGAAGTATCCATGGAAGAGCCGCCGCCGATTGCAATGAGGTAGTCGGCACCGGAATCCTTGAATGCCTGTACACCGTGCTGGACATTCTGGATGGTTGGATTTGGTTTGATATCGGAATAAATCTCATACACAAGACCATTCTTGTCCAGTACATCTGTTACCTTTTTTGTTACACCGAACTTGATCAGGTCAGGGTCTGAGCAGACAAAGGCTTTCTGGAATCCGTGTGCTATTGCCTCGGTTGCAATCTCCTGAATTGCACCTGCGCCGTGATAAGATGTTTCATTTAACATAATTCTGTTTGCCATAGTTGTAATCGTCTCCTTTGCATACATTCATGATACCCTTATTGTAGCAATGAAAAATCCGGGATGTAAGTTACAAAAGCAGCAGATTGTAACATGTGGTCCAAAATTTTTTTTCTTGATTTTTTATGGGAAAAGGAGTAATCTGTCAATGGGAATGAAGTTCTCCCAAGGGAATTTCCCTGAACTGCTGAACGATAAGCTGATGACTTCTACGATTGTTTGATCGCAGAGACCATCGGCTTTTTTATTTGCTGTAAGATTTTGAGGATGTGCAGGGGAAGGATTGATGCAGGATGGATGTAGCAGTAAATCAATTGTTCATATGTCGCATGTAGGAGACGAAAAAGGGATTATGAAAGAAGAGGAAAACCATGAATCTGTCACATGATTTACAGGGATTAAAGAAAAAAGCAAAAGAAACATTTTTGTATGTGTTATCTGCGCTGCTCCTTGGCATTGCAATTGGTGCCATTGACGCGGTATTTGGTCGTGTTTTACTTTTTATTACAGATTTTCGTTCGGCGCATGTAGTTGTATTGCTGCCGTTTCTGCCGCTGGCAGGGCTTGGGATCGTCTGGTTATACCGGCATTTCAATGAGACGGCGGCAAAAGGAATGACGCTTGTCATGGAAGCCGGGCAGGGAAAGCGGGAGTCGATTCCACTGGCACTCATCCCACTTGTCATGGTCGGTACATGGATCACACATCTGTTTGGCGGAAGTGCGGGGCGCGAGGGCGTTGCCGTGCAGATCGGTGCCACACTTTCCCATGCGTTTGCCCGCAGATTCCACTTCCCGGACAACGGACGGATATTGCTGATTGCGGGAATGGCAGCCGGATTTGGAGGCCTCTTTCAGACTCCGTTTGCAGCAGTCTTTTTTGCGATGGAAGTAGTGGTGAGTGGAAGTATGGCATATTCCGCATTGCTTCCTGCAGCAATTGCGTCTTTTACGGCATCTGCAACTTCGCATGCGCTGGGGCTGGAAAAATTTTCGGTTCTTCTTTCGCAGACCCTGTCATTGACGGACACAAAGACGGTGACATATCTGATTCTTTTTGGAATCTTGTTCGGTCTGACGGGACGGCTGTTTGCGGTGCTTTTGCAAAAAGTAAAACAGTTTATGGGAAACGTACTGGAAAATCCATACAAGAGAATTGGCTTTGTGTCGATCCCACTGGCGGTGTTTCTTTTTCTGGCGTGGAACGGACGGTACTGCGGACTTGGAACCAATCTGATCGCGCAGGCATTTTCCGGAGGAGAACTGTATACGTTTGACTGGATTTTGAAGCTGTTCTTTACGGTACTGACTTTGTCGATCGGGTTTCAGGGCGGAGAGGTGACACCGCTTTTTTCCATCGGTGCATCGCTTGGTTTTGTGCTGGGAAGCCTGACAGGACTGCCACCGATGGTCTGCGCGGCACTTGGATACGCGGCGGTGTTTGGAAGTGCAACCAATACTTTGCTGGCTCCGGTTCTGATCGGAATGGAAGTATTTGGTGTGGAAAATGGGCTTGCATTTTTTGCGGTCTGTCTGGTGGCATTTCTGGTTAATGGCAACCGCTGCATTTATACGGCACAGAAACGGTCTTTTTGGTAAAAATCCCTTGACTCTCACCCCGGTTCATGGTTTATAGTTCTGCCAGAATTTAAAAATTGAGGTGGAAATCATGAACTGGGTGATTGGAAAAAAGCAAAAAAGAAGAAACAGAATAAAAGCACAATTCGGGAAAAATCCAATGGAGCTGGAAGCGTGGGAATCACTGGAGAAGCGCATGCGCGAAATCCGTATGTATGAAGAGCTGGTGGTGCAGGACGTAAAGAAGGAAGAATGGCAAAGTGCAGGAAGCGTGGATACCGTTACGTGGAATGACCTGGAGATGGATCGTGTATTTGCGCGGATCAATCATACCCGGACGTATATGGGAGAGCAGATTCTGTACCATCGCCTGCACAATATGCAGACACGGCAGTCCTGTGAGGATATGGAAAAGAGGATTTCGTTTTTTTCGCGCCGGGAATCCATACGCACAGAGATAGAAGAAAAACTCATGCGTATCGGCAAGCAGAAAGAAAGCTGTTATCTGCCGTTTTTCCTGACGGAAGAAATTAACCCACTGGTCATTCCCAGTGCAATATTGTATTTTTTGCAGGGACTGCTGGCGTTTTGCCTGATCGGGGCAATTTTGCTGCGAAGTAATTTGTGGGCAACAGGTTTTTATGGCAGATGCAATCCCGAATGATTTTGTCCTGAAAAAAGGTGTGGTACTGACCGGGGCAAATGCATCTGGCAAATCTACATTTATGAAAGCGGTTTCCATCAATGTGATTCTGGCACAGACGATCAATACCTGTGTTGCAAAAAATATGAAAATGCCTGCAATACAGGTGATGACCTCGATGGCACTTCGGGATGATGTGCTGCAGGGAGAGAGTTATTACATGCGTGAAATTAAATATTTAAAGCGCATGCTCGATGAACTGAAAACGGGTGAGCCCATGTTGTTTGTGATTGACGAGATTTTAAAAGGGACGAACACGCGTGAGCGTCTGGTGGCATCCAATGCCATTTTATCCTATATGGTGCAGAAACAGGGCTTTCTCCTGATTGCTACACATGATCTGGAGCTGGTGTATGCCCTGAAAAACCGATACGACACTTATTATTTTGACAGTCAGGTTCATGAAAAAGATATCGTTTTTCCATACAAAATCAGACGTGGGATCGTCGGGAAAACAAATGCCATAGATTTGATGGAACTGCTGGATTTTCCAGAAGAAATTACAGATCAGGCACGGCGTGAGGTGGGAAAGAGATAATTGTATTTTCAAATATATAGAAGGAAGGAACGGGACAGATGAAAATAGGACAGGCAGCGCAACTGACCGGATTAACCATCAGCAATATCCGCTTTTATGAAAGAAAGGGGCTGCTCGAACCGGAGCGGAATGACCAGAGCAAATACCGCAATTACAGTGAACAGGATATCCGGCGGTTAAAACAGATCATTTTATATCGGAAAATGAATATGCCCATCGAAAAAATTGCCTTGATGCTGGATGATCCGGCAGTTTCTGAGGAACTTGTCCGGCAGCAGCTGCAGGAGTTGTTAAATAAGCAGCAGGAAATACAGGGTTCCATCGACCTGTGCCGGAAGCTTGCAGCAGATCATGCCTACGATGGCGAAAATATTGATTTTTACCTCAACTATGTAAAAGAAGAAGAGAAAAAGGGACATAGCTTTGCGCAATTGGAGGAACTTGTCGGTGATTTTTCGGAGTACAGCGAGTTTTATAAAGTGAGTGGCGATCCGGTTTTTCAGTTTCTGTTTTGCAAGGTCAAAAATCAGAAGCTGTTTGGATGGGTATGGTTTGCACTGTGGATCGCACTGAGTGTTTTTTTAATTGTGGAGTTTGGATTCGGTGACGGGCATATGCCGCTTGGGGTAAAAGCGATCGTTATCGGGGCTGTGCTTGTCTTTTTATGGTATGATTTTATCCGGTATTGCAGAAAAAAGCGAAAATATACCGTTAAATACAGGAAAACAACAGCACCATAAAAGGCATGGTCACAATGGCACACAGCGTGGTCACTACGTTGATTGCGCTGGCATAGTGTGCATCGTTTCCGTACACCTGGCACATCTGTGTAACGGTGGATGCTGATGGGGTGATTACTGCGAGAAATACAATGAGCATGATCTTTTGAGCATCTGCAGACAGTGTGGCAAGATGGCTGATTTTTATGAGAAACAGTGCAATCAAAGGAATGACAAGCATTCTGAGAGCCGATATGAAATATACACGTTTATTTGCAAAAATCGCTTTTAAATCCATTCCGGCAAAAAGCATTCCGGTTACAATCATGCTGGCTGGCCCGATCATATTTCCAACACTGGAGATGGTATTTGTAATGAGTTCCGGCAGCCGGATTCTGGTGAAAAATAAAATGGCACCAATGGCAATGGAAATCATATTGATGTTAAGAATGATTTTTTTCCAGTCATAGGAAGACTCACGGCTTATGATTTTCTTGCAGTGTGTCCAGAGGAAAACAAGCTGCACGCTCATGAAGACACATCCGTAAAGTACCCATTTCTGTCCCAGAACGAATGTCACGATAGGAACAATCAGGTTGCCGGAGTTGGAGTAATAGATAGAAGCTGTTTCCACTTCATTTAAGGAAAACAGTTTTCCCATCACGAAAACGACAAGCAGGAGAACCACCTGAAGCAATACGGATGCAGCAAGCGCGATCAGAAGACCATTTACGGTTTTTTTAGTATAGTCCACCTGAAAAGCGTTTATAATCACGCATGGAATGATCAGGTACAGTACGATTTTGGATAAAACCTTACTGTCTTCTTCCTTGACAATTCCCGCCTTTACAATAATAAATCCCATCAGAATCATGAGAAAAAGCTCAAAAATCTGTTCCATTAAAAGAATACTGATCTGCATAAAATCCCCCTGTCTTTCTAACTGCCTATCATAGAACATAGAAAATAAAATTGCAAGAGCATACCGGTTATTTGCAAAAGCAGAAACTTTGTAAGTATATAGTCCCGGCTTTCATGTCAGAATCGTATAAAATGTCAGCACTTTTCCGAACGCAGCGTCAGAATCGTATGAAATGTCAGCGTAGGCAGATCAAAATACATTTTAATCGCACCATCATAGCGGTCAATCACCCGCTGTACACCTTTCAGCCCGAATCCATGTCTCTGGTGGTCGTTTTTACTGGAAACCAGAGTGACATTTCTTGATAAGGATAATGAATCGCTTTCTTATGAATATAAAGTAAAGGCTGGGGATAATGCCCACGATATCATACCGCTCGACCCAGATACCCTAGAGGATAACTGGGTGCTGGTAATGGAAAAAAAAGAGGATACAGATGCCTCGTTAAAATATGTGATGAAATAAAAACTGCCTTATTTTATTGCAGCATTTCCTGCTTAATTTTTTCGTATAAGGGACGAATGGTTTCCGGCACTTCCTCCAATTCGTCCGCAATCTGATCCAGAGGTTTGCCTTTTTGAATTTTTTTACGAATCTGCTCTGACAATTTTTCTTCTTTCCCGATCTCTTTCCCGATCCTTTCGCCATCCTCAATTGCTTCGGCGCGCTGCATTTCCAGCCGTCGTTCAAATGTATAGTCTAATGTCATCACGTGCATTACCTTCTCCTTGTGTAAGCCACAGAATCTGTATGACAACACATCCCATATCAATACAAATCCTGCTTATAACAAAATTAAGTTAAAATAAAGTTGAATTTTAAAAGCAAGACTTTCCGGGATAATTTGAAATGATAAAATAAAGTATATGATATAGACGGCTCGCCAGGTACTATCCGCCCAAGCTATGGAAAAATATGTATTTGCTTTGTGACAAGTATAGCATTTAAATTCCTGAGATGCAACAAAAACCTTCCACATTTATGCAAAAAGTAACATCCTGAAAAGTGTAGCACTATCACATAAATACGCCCTGAAAAGTGTAGAACTACAACACAAATACGTCCTTAAAAATGTTGACGACTCTGCCATAAAGGAATATCATATAAAGTAATAAGGAATGCTACATATAAATTCCACTGACAGGGAGGACGCACAATGAAACGTTTTGCACTGGAAAAATTAAAAATATGGAAAGAAAAACCATACCGGAAACCACTGATCATCCGCGGAGCCAGACAGGTTGGAAAAACATGGCTGATGAAAGAGTTCGGAAAGACCTGTTTTGAAAAGACCGCTTATGTCAATTTCGACAGCAATCCAAGAATGCAGCAGCTTTTTGAAGGCGAAATTGATGTGGAGCGAATGATACTTGCGATTAGTGCGGAGACCGGAGTATCCATAAATTGTACGGATACCCTTCTGATTTTTGATGAGGTGCAGGAGGTTCCGAAAGCACTTGGTTCCCTGAAATATTTTTGCGAAAATGCGCCGGAATATGCCATTGTTGCGGCGGGATCCCTGCTTGGTGTTGCCATGCATAAAGGAACTTCTTTTCCGGTAGGGAAAGTTGATTTCATGGATCTGTATCCCCTTAGTTTTCAGGAATTTTTATGTGCACTCGGCGAAGAACGTTTTGTTACCATGTTGCAAAGCACAGACACAGATATGGTCACAATGTTTAAGACAAAGTATATCGACCGGCTGCGGGAATATTATTACGTGGGAGGAATGCCGGAGGCAGTACAGAACTTTGTCCTGAATAAAGATTACAACAAAGTGCGCGAAATCCAGAAAAATCTTCTGAATTATTATCAGCAGGATTTTTCCAAACATGCAGAAATTTCTCTGGTGCCAAGGCTTAATCTGGTATGGAATTCCATTCCGATGCAGCTTGCCAAGGAAAATAAAAAATACATTTACGGACAGGTCCGGGAAGGAGCGCGTGCGAAGGATTTTGAACTGGCGATCCAGTGGCTTTTGGACTGTGGCCTGATCCAAAAAGTGCATCGTGTGAAAAAGCCGTCCCTACCGCTGAAAGCATATATGGATCTGGATGCGTTCAAAATTTATATGCTTGATGTCGGGCTTCTGCTTGCCATGGCAGATCTGGATGCAAGCGTTATCATTGATGGAAATCGGATTTTTACAGAGTTTAAAGGGGCATTGACGGAGCAGTATGTGCTGCAGCAGATGATAGCGGAACTGGGTGTGGAACCATATTATTACACAACCGCAAATTCTACGGGCGAAATTGATTTTATGCTGCAGGCACCCGGATCGGTCATTCCGGTAGAGGTGAAAGCAGAGGAAAATCTGCGGGCAAAAAGTCTGCGGGCTTTTTGTGAAAAGTATCATCCGCAGCATGCGGTGCGGACGTCCATGTCAGATTTCCGTGAGCAGGACTGGATGACAAACATCCCGCTTTATAATATTGACCGGATTGGAGAATACCTCAAATGAGCACCATAACTCGGCTGGAATTTAAAAACGGGGCAAAAAAAGAAAATAAATATATCAAAAACGGGGCAAAATATGAAATGTTCGATTGAAAAAACGGGGCAAATTTTGTTATCATGGAGCATATGGAACAAATATGAGAAATAACGAGGAAAATCCCATGAAAATGACAACCCTGTGTTACATAGAAAAAGACGGAAAATACCTGATGCTCCACCGCACCAAAAAGCAGCACGACATCAACAAAGACAAGTGGATTGGTGTAGGCGGACATGCAGAAGGCACGGAAGGACCGGAGGACTGCCTGTTACGTGAAGTAAAAGAAGAAACCGGCCTGACACTGACTTCCTACCAGTTCCGCGGGCTGATCACATTCATCAGTGATGAAGCGCCGGAGCCGGAAGAAATGTGCCTGTTTACCGCGGATGGTTTTACCGGGGAGCTGATCGAGTGCAATGAAGGCGATCTGCAGTGGATGGACAAAAAAGAAGTGCTTGCGCTTCCGACCTGGGAGGGAGATGCCATTTTTTTAAAACTGCTGATCGAGGAAGACGAGCACCGCTTTTTTACACTTCGGCTTGTTTATGAAGGAAGTAAACTGGTAGAAAAACAATTGTACCGGTATTCATAAAAAACGGTTTCAATTTGAAAAATAAAGTTTTGGATGGCAAATGTCAAAAAGAGCTGTACCTGAACAGCAAAGGAAAGGAATAAAAAATGGAAAACGAAAACCAGACCCCGCACAAGCGCCGTGTGCATTATAAAGGAAAATACCCGAAGAAATTTGAAGAAAAATATAAAGAACTGCAGCCGGAAAAATACAAAGACACGATCGCGCATGTCATCCAGAAAGGAAACACCCCGGCAGGCATGCATATCTCCATTATGGTAAAAGAAATTCTTGATTTCCTGCAGATCAAACCGGGACAGACCGGTTTTGATGCAACACTCGGCTACGGTGGACACACAAAAGCCATGCTTGAACAATTACAGGGACAGGGACACATCCATGCGACCGATGTCGATCCGGCAGAGTCGGCAAAGACGAAAAAACGTCTGGCAGACCAGGGATTCGGAGAGGACATGCTGACCATCCATCTGCAGAATTTCTGCACGATTGATGAGATTGCAAAAGAAGTGGGTGGATTTGATTTTATTCTGGCAGATCTTGGCGTTTCGTCCATGCAAATCGACAATCCGGAGCGCGGATTTTCCTTTAAAGTGGACGGACCGCTTGATCTGCGACTGAATCAGGAGGTGGGAATCAGTGCGGCGGAGCGTCTGGATACGATCAGCCGTGACGAGCTTGCCGGAATGCTTTATGAAAATTCGGATGAGCCGTACTGTGAGGAACTTGCAAAAGCGATCACCGATGAGATCCGCAAAGGACACCGCGTGGATACAACTACAAAACTGCGCAGGATTATTGAAGACACTCTCGATTTTCTGCCGGAAAAGGATAAAAAAGAAACCATCAAAAAGACCTGTCAGCGGACGTTTCAGGCACTTCGCATTGATGTCAACCGAGAGTTTGAGGTGCTTTATGAATTTATGGAAAAACTGCCGGGTGCTTTAAAACCGGGCGGCCGCGTGGCGATTCTGACATTCCATTCCGGGGAGGACAAGCTGGTAAAGCGTGCTTTAAAAGAAGGCTGTCGCGCAGGCATTTATTCGGAGTATGCAAAGGATGTGGTGCGTCCGTCCGCGCAGGAGTGTGCGCAGAACGGACGGGCACGATCCACGAAGATGCGCTGGGCGGTACGCAGCCAGTGATCCTGATACACAATCATAATTGCCATTATTTGAGCCTTTGATAGGTGATGGGAATTTCTTTTGCACCTTTACGGTAGGAATCCACCCACTTTTTCAGGTCAGCAGCATCTATGGCGGTTTCTTTCCCTTTGGCATTTGTCAGGAGATATACGATACCGTCGTGATCCTTATCAGCGGAATCCGGGAATGAGGAAAATCCGTCAATGCTGTCTGCCCATTCTTTTTTATTCCAGTCGGTCACAGAACCTATTTTTGTGTAGGAGGCATCATCGGCCTGATAGGACCATACCTGATAAGGCCAGAAAGTGGTGGGGTCGGCTGCACGAGCGGGGGAATAAGGACCACCGTAAGGACTTCCGTGGGAAATATCCTCTTCCACAATTCCATTGTTGTAAAAACGGGAAAAAGTATAGAACCCTCCAATTTCATGAACCAGAGTAGGTGCATTGGGATCATAGGTGTACACTGTAATGCCGCCATCCGGACCACTATCATAATCAAAATCAAGCAGAAGCTCTTTTATGCCGTCTTGGGTGACATCGACAATTGCGTAGTAGATCGACAGTGATTCTTCCCAGTCAAACTCGGTGAACTCGGTGTCAGAACCCGGATACATGTGGTTTTGTCTGATTTTCCGTAATACGTTCCGGTAAGCAGAGACCTCGCTTTCAGTCTCCGTCTCGGAAGTTTCTGTTTCCTCTTTGGAACGAGAAGTACATGCGGTACAGGTGCACAGGACAAGACAAAGCATGACGGGAAGAAAAGTTTTTTTAATATGTTTCAGCATAGTGTTACCTCTAAAATTGTATGGATGATGTTTTGTCTGTTATTATATATTTTTATCCGATTTTGTAAAGGGACAAAAGATAGTATGTGTTTCTTTACGCAGATGTAGAGAAAATGCAAAAATTGTGCTATAATGCAAGCGCGTGTTTTACAAAAAACACGCGCTTATTCACGTAGGAAGGAAAAGAAAAGTATGTTATCCACAATTGAAGCAATCAATAATGCGGTCAACAATTTCATCTGGGGTGTTCCTGCAATGATCTGTATCATCGGTGTTGGTCTGGTATTGAGTTTCCGGACCCGGTTCTTACAGATCCGCAAGTTCCCATACGCGATGAAAGTGACCTTCGGCCGCATGTTTAAGAAGCGTGAGGCATCGGATGGAGCCATGACACCGTTTCAGGCGGTGTGTACGGCACTTGCGGCAACGGTCGGCACGGGAAATATTGCCGGTGTGGCAGGGGCGATTGCCATCGGCGGTCCGGGAGCAGTGTTCTGGATGTGGATTTCCGCAATTCTCGGTATGTGTACCAAGTTTTCAGAAGTGACGCTTGCGGTGCATTTCCGCGAAAAAAATGTGCATGGGGATCTGGTCGGCGGTCCGATGTATTATATTAAGAACGGACTCAAAAAGCACTGGCACTGGCTGGCGTATCTGTTTTCCGCGTTTGGTGTGCTGACCGTATTCGGAACAGGGAATGCCACACAGGTAAATACGATTACCACAGCCATCAATACGGCATTAATGAATTATCATGTCATTTCAAAAGATGCGGTACCGACCGTTAACCTTGTAGTCGGGATCATTCTGGCGGTTCTGATCGCACTCATTCTGCTTGGAGGTATCAGGCGGATTGGACAGGTGACACAAAAGCTGGTACCGTTTATGGCACTGGTCTATATTGTTCTGGCAGTGGGAGTGATCTTATTTAATATCGGTCATGTCCCGGCTGTATTGGCTTCGATTGTGAAGGGAGCATTTCACCCGGCAGCAGTGACCGGTGGAGCAGTGGGAAGCTTCTTTATAAGTATGAAAAAAGGTGTCTCCCGTGGAATTTTTTCAAATGAGGCCGGACTTGGCACGGGATCAATTGCACATGCCTGTGCAGATACGAGAAAACCGGTCAAACAGGGATTTTTTGGAATTTTCGAGGTGTTTGTAGACACGATTGTGATCTGTACGCTGACAGCACTGGTTATTTTGTGCAGCCAGGTTCCGGTCAGTTACGGACAGGCGGCAGGAGCAGAACTTACCATCAGTGGATTTACCGCAACATACGGGAACTGGGTATCTGTTTTTACTGCGGTTGCCATGTGCTGTTTTGCATTTTCCACCATTATCGGATGGGGATTATACGGGACGCGCTGCATCGAGTTTTTGTTCGGCTCCCGTGTCAATAAGCCGTTTATGCTGGTGTATGCACTGGTCGTCATTGTGGGTGCGACCATGGATCTGGGCCTGATGTGGAGCATTGCGGAAACATTTAACGGACTCATGGCAATTCCGAACCTGATTGCAGTATTTTTGCTTTCCGGAGTGGTTGTAAAGCTGGTAAAAGAATATTTTGCCACGAAACCTTGACATTTGGGCTGTTATCATAAATAATAAGGTACTGAAAAAACAAAGGAGGAACTTGTTATGAAAAAATTTGGAATCAAAGAAGTTGTAGCAACCGGTATCGGAACCGCATTGTTCATTGTTTTGACAGAAGTGCAGATTCCGCTGGGAATTATCCCGAATACATCCATGCAGCCACGTGCAGCAGTGCTGGCATTTCTTGCAGCAGTGTTTGGACCGGTTGTCGGAGGAATCATTGGTCTGCTGGGACATGCACTCGGAGATGCACTGTTTTACGGTGGTGTATGGTGGAGCTGGGTATTCCCAGATGCGATCTTTGGAATTTTAGTTGGTTTATTCGCAAAGAGATTTGAGATTAAGGCCGGTGGGTTTAATAAGAAGAAAGTAGTTCTTTTTAATGTCGTTCAGGTGGTTGCAAATGCAATTGCATGGATCGTTGTTGCACCGGTGCTTGATATTCTCATTTATGCAGAGCCTGCAAAGAAAGTATTCTCACAGGGCGTATTTGCGTTTGTAGCCAATATCATCATTGTGGGTGTACTTGGTTCATTACTCGGACTGGGATATACAAAGATTGGAGCAAAATCATCAAGTCTTACAAAGGAAGACTAAAAACGTATGGAACCGATTATTGAATTTGAAAACTTTACATTTAAATATCGGTCACAGATGGAGCCGACACTCCGGGATATCAATTTGAAAATTTATCCCGGAGAGAAGGTGCTCATCATTGGACCATCGGGATCAGGGAAGTCGACATTATCAAATTGCATCAACGGACTGATCCCTTTTTCGTATGAAGGAGACCGTACCGGAACTTTAAAAATCGAGGGAAAAGATCCGAAAAAACTTGGAATTTTCGGACTTTCCAAGATGGTCGGAACCGTGTTGCAGGATACGGACGGACAGTTTATCGGTCTGACGGTTGCGGAAGATATTGCTTTCGTGCTGGAAAATGACTGTATGGCACAGGAAGAGATGTTTCGCAAAGTAGACGATGTGGCAGAGACTGTAGAGGTAAAAGAACTGTTGCATCATGCACCATCGGAGATGTCCGGCGGACAGAAACAGAGAGTTTCCATGGCGGGGGTTATGATCGATGATGTGGATATTCTGCTGTTTGACGAGCCACTGGCCAATCTCGATCCGGCGACCGGAAAGAAAGCCATTGCATTGATCGACCGAATCCAGAAGGAACAGAAGAAGACCATCGTGATCATCGAGCATCGTCTTGAGGATGTGCTTTATAAAGACGTGGACCGTATCGTTGTGGTAGGCGAGGGAACGATTGTGGCGGATATGAAGCCGGATGATCTGCTGGCTGGAAATATCCTGAAGGAACAGGGAATCCGCGAGCCGCTTTATGTCACGGCACTGAAACATGCCGGATGTACGATTGCGCCAGAAGATCATCCACAGCATGTGGAGACCATGAATTTTGAGCCGTACAGAGCGCAGGTCCGGGAATGGTTTGAGACAACGAAGATTCCGCAGAAACAGGAAGCAGAGGAAAAGGTGCTCAACGTGGATCATTTGCATTTTTCTTATCAGCCGGGAAAGGCGATTCTTTCGGATATCAGCTTTGATGTGAAAAAAGGGGAAATGATCAGCATTGTCGGGAAAAACGGTGCCGGAAAGACAACCCTTTCCAATCTGATCTGTGGGTTCCTCGAGCCAAGCAACGGAAAAATCGAACTGAATGGAAAAGATATCTCACCGCTTTCGGTCAAAGAGCGTGGGGAGCACATCGGAATCGTCATGCAGAATCCGAATCAGATGATTTCAAAACCCATGATTTATGAGGAAGTGGCGCTTGGTCTGACGGTGCGTGGGGTTCCGGAAGAAGAAATTCGTGAGCGTGTGTACGAGACACTGAAAATCTGTGGTTTGTATCAGTTCCGGAACTGGCCGGTTTCAGCATTGAGTTTCGGGCAGAAGAAGCGTGTGACGATTGCATCCATTCTTGTCATGAAGCCGGAGATCCTGATTCTGGATGAGCCGACAGCGGGGCAGGATTACCGCCATTATACGGAAATTATGGAGTTTTTAAAGACGATCAATGAGACACAGGGAACGACCATTATCATGATTACGCATGATATGCATCTGATGCTGGAATATACCAACCGCGCCATTGTTGTGGCGGATGGACAGCTGCTGACGATTGATACGCCGGCGAAAGTGCTGACGGATGAAACCATCACGGCTCCGGCATATCTCAAGCAGACATCTCTCTATGAGATGGCGGTCAAATGTGGAATTGAAGATCCTTCCCAGTTCGTGCAGCGGTTTATCAATTACGAAAGGGCGGTGCGGTAATGGCAAAGTTATTGACCTATGAGCAAAAAGATACCTGGATGGACCGGCTGTGTGGTGTCACAAAGCTGATCTATTTTCTGGCATGGTCCATCACAAGCATGCTTACTTATGATACCCGTGTACTCGCCGTGATGCTGGTTCTTAGTCTGATCCTGTTTAAGATTTCAAAAACAGAGTGGAAACAGGTCGGTTCTATTTTTAAGTTCATTATGTTCTTTCTGGTCATCAATGTGCTTGCCATTTTTATTTTTGCACCGGATCAGGGAACAAAAATTTATGGTACAAAGCATGTACTCTGGCAGCTTTCGGCGCATTATCCGATTACCGCTGAGCAGTTGTTTTATGAGTTGAACATTATTTTGAAATATTTTACAATTATCCCGGCGGTATTTATTTTTGTCGTGACCACCAATCCGTCGGAGTTTGCAGCATCGTTAAATCGTATTGGAATCAGTTACAACATCGGATATGCGGTGGCAATTGCACTGCGTTATATTCCGGATGTGCAGGATGATTTCCACAAAATTAAAAATGCGCAGGAGGCCCGTGGAATAGAAATGTCCGGGAAGGCAAAGCTGATGAGCCGTATAAAGAGTACGGCATCTATCATCTTTCCGCTCATTTTTACAAGTATCGGCCGCATTGATACAATCAGTAATGCGATGGAGCTGCGTGGGTATGGGAAGTACAAAAAGCGTACCTGGTATATGGGAAGAAAGTTACAGCGCAATGATTATCTGTGTATTGCACTGGTGCTTGGATTTGCCGTGGCTGCACTTGTGATTACATATCATGATGGCAGCCGGTTTTATAACCCGTTTATATAAACAGTAGAGATTGCGCAACTCGTCTTAATAAAATTAGAAAAGGAGCTATCGCACCAGCGAATATCGGCGGCACGACAGCTCCTTTTGTTTTCCATGTCTGTTTTTAAGCTTCGGTTGGAGCATCTGGTGCAGAGGCTTTAGTCGGGGTTTCGGAAGCATTTTCCGACACGGTCTCAGAAGCTGGTTCCTCAGACGGCTGTTCCGGAGGAATCACCTCGACGTCCTCTTCCTTAACCGGTTCCGGCTTTGGCTTTTCCGGCATTTTCTGTCCACAGGCACTGCAGAATGCAGCATCGGCATCCACGCTTGCACCGCAGGATGGGCAGATCGCTACACCTTTCATCTGGTGAATGCTTTCACGGCATTCCTTAATTCTGGCTTCGGAAACGGCAATCGCATCCAGCCAGGTTTTTACATCTTCTTCGGCATCTTCGCGATGTTTTTCCACATACCATTTTCCAATCTGTTCGTATGCAGTATCAATCTTGCGTTCTTCCTCGGAGATATTTAAATTTAATTTTGCAGTATCTGCCAGATCTTTTGTTTTTTTAATGGTAGTCTGGCTCACATCACTGATCTTTTGTCCTAAGTTGTTTAAAAAAGACATATATTTCACTCCTTTCCTATATCAAAAACCTTATGTTATGAATTATCATAACATGCTGTCTGAAAAACACAAGGAAGTTTACAGATTATTTATGTCTTTTTCTGTTTTTCTTCCGGGACATGCGTGGTGCTTTAACGGATGGTTTTGCAGCCGGAGTATTTTCGCCAGCTGGAGTTTCCACAGTAGCAGATTCTTCCGGTGCCGGAGCTTCCACAAGAGCAGATTCCGCTGGTGCTGAAGTTTCCACAGGAGCAGATTCCGCTGATGCCGAAGTTCCCACAGGAGCAGATTCCGCTGGTGACGGAGCTTCGGATGAACCGGTGACAATTTCATTTAACAGCAATGCTTTTGCAAGATTTCCTTCCGCAGAAATTTTCCCACTCTGGTAAGCTTCGAGAATGTCAAGGCTGCCCTGCGCGAGTGCAAGCAGATCAGCAGCTGAAGTTGTGACTAAAATGTCACGGTCGTAATATTCATATGGTTCAACATGAAGCTGTCCGTTTGCAATTTCCAGATACAGGGCACCTTCGGCTTCTCCCTGTATGTTAAACTGGATGGCAAGATGTTCACTGATTTTGGAAGCATCTTTCTCCTGATAAGTATCTTTTAATTTTGAAACTAATTCCTGATATGTCATAGTCAGTCATTTCTCCCTTCTCCATCTGCTAATTAGATTGGTGATTGCGCAACTCGTTTCTGCGGGCTGTCGTTTTGTCGGGGACACCGTCTGAGCGATTTTGTGTCTGCCTTAGAGGGAAGCTTCGAATAAGCACGCCCACGGTTCTATTTGCGCAGTTACAGAGTGACATATTGAAAATAAAGTAAATATCAAGACAAATGGGGAGTGGGCGTAATAAACGTTTCGAAGATTCCCTCTTAGGCAGACTAGAAATTGCGAACGGTGTCCCCGACAAAACGACAGCCCGCAGAAACGAGTTGCGCAATCACCTGTTTGCTAATTAGAGTATAGCTTTTCTGTTATGCTTGTCAAGCAAACTTTATGAAATTATCATTGCGGGAAGCCGCTAAAAAGCGTACAATAGGGATAACAAAATTTTAAAATAAAGGAAGGGATCAAGATTATGAGAAAAACCAAAACGCACAATGTACTCAGGCGTCTGCTTGCGTTTGTCCTGATTGTTTCACTGCTTCCACTGGGGTATGCGGGCAATGTGATGGCTGCAACAACCGGTACACGGAACGTAAGTATTCAGGTTACATACGGACAGACGGATGCCAGAAATGTCTATGGCATGATCAACAGTATGCGCAGAAATTTATCCGATGCATGGTACTGGGATGCAAACAATTACACGAAGACATATTGTAATAATCTGCAGCCGCTTACTTACGACTATGCACTGGAGCAGGTAGCCATGAAACGTGCAGCAGAGATTGCACTTTCGTATTCACACACCAGACCAAATGGCACAAATTATTATACTGCTTACAGTGAAAACGGTGTCTATGCGGGAGTTTATGCAGAGAATATCGGTGTGAATTACTCTTCAGCATCTGCACTTCACAACGCAATGCGGGAAGACAATGCAAATTATTCCGGACAGGAACAGCGTAGAAATATGTTAAACAGCCAGTTTACTGCTGTCGGAATCGGACATGTATATTACAATGGCTACCATTACTGGGTAGAGGAATTTGCCAACACGGTAACCAGAACATCCTATACAACACCGAACAACCAGACGACAACGGTAAACAATATTCAGATTGCGGAAAGCAATATTACCTCCGATCAGATTGTTGTTCCGTCATCCATTGGAAATTACATTCAGATGTCTGCGGGTCAGACCATTGATTTATCCGGATGCTATGAAAACATTAAAGTATCTAATCACTGGCCAAGCAATGCAAACTGTCCGATTGTACAGGGACTGAATATGTATGTATCCAATACTGCGGTTGCCTATATCAGCGGAACAAAACTGATCGCAAATACTGCAGGTTCCACAACACTGACACTGAATCGTCCGGATGGAAGAATTCCTCTGCAGATTCCGGTTCAGGTAACAGGAACCAATAACAGCAATAATACATATTCGTACTATATTCCAAATGCTTCGGTAGGTACAATCGTTGATCAGACATACACCGGATATGATATTCGTCCGTCTGTATCGGTATGGCTGAATGGCGGCTATCTGTACGAGGGAAGAGATTATACACTTACTTACAGCAACAACCGCAATATCGGTACTGCATCCGTAACAATTAACGGAATCGGAAATTATTATGGAAGCAGAACAGTTTATTTCCGTATTGTAAATCATGGAAACGGAAATACAACGGTTTCATCCAATAATCTTGCAAATGCAGTGATCAGTAAGATTGCAGCACAAAGATATACGGGATCTTCCGTAAAACCGGAAGTTACCGTTACATTAAATAACATTGTTTTAAAAGAAGGTTCGGATTACTATCTGAATTATAGTGACAATGGTGCACCGGGAAAAGCTGCTGTTATGGTAGTGGGAACCGGTAATTATACGGGATCTGCAAAGACAAGCTTTATTATTAAGCCGGAGAAGCCGGTTATCACAAGATTGCGTGCACACGGATCAAAAGTCCGTATCACATGGCTGCCAGGTACTTCCGTTACCGGCTATGAAATCTACCGCTCCAAGGGAGCATATGATTATGGATACAAGAAGATTGCGGCTACAAAAGATGGTGAGATGCAGTCTTATACAAGGGCAAAACTCACCAAAGGAACTTATTATTACAAGATCCGCAGCTATGTTACTGTAGATGGAACAAAGTATTACAGTCCATACAGCAGTGTGAAATCGGTAAAGATCCGCCGCTAGGATCACAGCATAATTGAAAATAAGAATTAAAAATGTCGGTAGATATCTGTCAGATATCTACCGACATTTTTGGTATACAAAGTTAAAAGATTTATTTCATCTGTGCGACCCGGTCAAATTCCTCTTCGATTTCTTTGGAAGGTTTTGGTGTCAGCAGACTGACGATTACGATCGCAGCGCAGGCAATCAGGAATGCAGGAAGCAGTTCATAGATGTTCCAGATACCACCGAGCGGGCGGATCAGGTATTTCCAGATAAATACCATGGAACCCCCGCAGACCATACCGGCAAGTGCGCCCCATTTGCTGGTACGTTTCCAGAACAGGGAAAACAGAACAACCGGTCCGAATGCGGCACCGAATCCAGCCCAGGCGAAAGAAACGATGGCAAATACGGAACTGTCCGGATTTCTGGCAATGAATGCGGCAACGACAGAAATTACAAGGAGTGTAATTCTTGCGGCTGCCATGCTTCCGTTTTTGTTGGAAGAATCTTTGCGGAAAGCACCGAGAATGTCGGAAGAAACCGCAGAAGATGCAGCCAGCAGCTGCGAGTCCGAAGTGGACATGGTGGAAGCTAAAATGCCGGCGAGAATCACACCCGCAAGCAGGGCAAATATCA
>Ga0256404_1005600_pt1 | contig 22005 bp, 24 predicted proteins | sample RumenRJG_01DNA_FD_185990 | JGI IMG/M metagenome (GOLD analysis project Ga0256404, IMG submission 185990) | Bovine rumen microbial communities from Lethbridge, Alberta, Canada - RJG_01 | ecosystem: Host-associated > Mammals > Digestive system > Stomach > Rumen | place: Canada: Alberta | collected...
CTTACAGAAGCTGATAAACAATCCAGCAATCAGCCCGAAAGAAAACCGTCCTGTACAGAACGGATTTTCATAATGGTCATTATTATTCAGCAGGTTGTATATTGACAAACCTTAGCGAGTTTCTTTTACAATTATTCCCTGTTCGGTATGATAAAATAAAGACAGAAAGAAACGTTTTCTGCTCACAGAAATCAGGGAATAATGGATTCGTTGAGTTTGGCAATTTTACAGGTGCTGCAGGGCAAGGAAGCCTGCAGTTCAAATGAAATCGCAGCTCTGCTTTCCGTTTCGGAGCGTACGGTGCGCAGCCGTATCAAAGAGATGGAAGAAGAGCTTTTTTCGCACGGTGCTCAGATTGTCACGCTCCGCGGAATAGGGTATCATCTGAACATTCTGAACAAAGACGCGTTTGCGGCATGGATGGATACACTCTATGCGGAAAAGAAAGTTCTACCGAATTCCTCTGAGGACCGGGTCAGTTATCTGATTGACGATCTTCTGTATGAAAAGGATTACGTCTATATGGACGATCTGTGCGACAGGCTCAGTGTTGCCCGCAACACGCTCAGTACGGATCTGAAGAAAGCGGAACAGATCTTTTACCGCTACCATCTGAAAATTGAGCGCCGGCCGAACTACGGGATGCGCATTGTCGGCAAGGAAGCAGACAAGAGAACCTGCATCGTGGAACAGATCACCCGGAATAACCGCTACCTGATCGATCAGCTGAAAGGGGAAAGGGCTATTGCCAAACTGTCTGATGTACTGGCACATCTGTTCCACAAAGCCGGTTACAGCTGCTCGGTGCCGAATTACGAGATCACCAAGTATACGGGATACATTTCTTCCCGCCGGGCCCAGAACGGATTTGAGATCTCCTTTTCGAAAGAGGAGAGAGAAAGCCTGCTGCAGGAGCTGCCATCTCCGATTCTAAGTCTGGCAGAAGAGATCACCGCCGGTTTAGCGGAAGACTTTCCGTCTCTTTCCAAAGAGGATGAAAAGCTCTATCTGGCCATGCAGCTCAGAGGGAGAGGCTACATCGGGGAAGAGAAGGCGGAAGAGATTCCGGGGTATATCGATACGTTACTGGAAAGGATGCTGGCGGAGGTCCGTTCGTCTTTGAATCTTGATTTCAGCGAAGACCGGGAACTGATCAGCGCCATGCGGCATCATCTGACGGCACTGGATCTGCGTATGCGCTATCTGGTTCCGGTGGAAAACCGGATCATGCCGCGGATCAAAAAGAATTACCCGCTGGCATACGTGATTGCCCGCTATGCGGCCTTCCCGCTCAGCGATTATTATCAGAGAAGCCTCAGTGAAGATGAAGTCAGCTATTTCGCCATCAACTTCCAGATGGCTCTGGAGCGTTTGCCGAAGAGGGAGAGGAAGAAGAATGTGGTGATCGTCACCATCAGCGGCAATACCACTTCCCGCTTCTTTGCACAGAAATTCCGGGAAGCGTTCGGAGATCTTCTCGAGAATCTCTATGAGTGCTCCGATAGAGATCTTCCTTCCTTTGACTTCGCCGGCAAACAGATCGACTGCTGCTTCACGTCCATGGTCCGGAAGATCAAACTGCCGGTTCCGAATTACTGGATCAATATCTTCCCGAGTGAAGAGGAGATTCGGCACTACCGTACCGTTTTACAATCCATGGATGAAAAGGAACTGTCCCGGTACTTTGAGGAAACACTGTTTGTGTCTGACGTTTCTGCCGACAGCAAGGAAGAAGCCTTGCGTCAGTTCACATCGCAGATTCAAAAGAACCTGGATGTCCCTGCGGATTTTCAGAAGAGGGTATTGGAGGGCGAGAAATACGGGATGACGGCTTTCTCGAATAAGATTGCCGTTCTGCATCCGGGAGATTTACCGGTAAAGAAAAGCATGGTAGCCGTTATGGTATTAAAAGAGCCGCTCAACTGGGGAAACAGCGACGTGCAGATCGTCCTGTATCCGCTTATGAAAAAAGGGGAGGACTCCCGGAGGCTGCTTGAAACACTGGCCAGGTTGCTCAGCAGGGAAGATATCATCCGGCAGTTGAGTGAAGCACCCTCGCTTTCTTTGTTCATTCAGTTATTATCACATATCAGTGAGCATTGATTTCAATGCTCATTTTTTGCCGTTTCGATTTGGAAAAAGGATGGTTTCAGTTCTTTTTCCTTTTTTCTTATCATGTAAGTGTAAAGAAAAAACAGCGGAAGTTCCGCTTACAGGGGATTTAGAAAAGGAGAAAAACAATGAAAGAATCCACGAAAGAAAAATTCAATTCCTCAATTGACCAGATTTCGATGAAACTTACCAAGTTCACCAGACTGCGTTATGTCAAAGTCATTACCAACGCTTTCATGAGCATTGCGGCACTGTCCATTGCAGGATCCATCTTCTCGCTTGTGAAGTCCTTCCCGGTTCCGGCATGGCAGGCATTCTTAACAAGCAGCGGCTTAGGCAGCATCCTGTCCATCCCGATTTCCGTCACTTCCGATTTAACGGCGATCTTCGTTGTACTGGCCATCGCTTCCGAAGTAGCGAAGTCCTTCAATGAAAAACCGTTCGCACCGGCACTGATTGCCTTATCTTCCTTCATGATCCTGACACCGTTCAGCGGCATGGCTCAGGTCGTGACAAACGAAGGTGAAACAATCATCGGCACGGCATTAAATGTGATTCCAATCGGCTCCTTAGGTGCCAGAGGTATCTTCCTTGCCATGTTAGTCGGTATCGTTGCGACAAGATTATACATTTACCTGGTTCAGAAAGGCATCACGATCAAGATGCCGGCATCCGTTCCTCCAACGGTCGGACAGATGTTTGAAACCATGGTTCCGGGTGGCGTGACATTTATTGTCTTCCTCTTACTCCGCTGGCTTGTCTCTCTGACATCCTTCGGCACAATGCAGAATCTGATCTATACAATCATTCAGACTCCTCTGATGAATGCCTCCAGCAACCTGGGCGGCGCAATCCTCTACTGCATTGCCTCCAAAGTCTTATGGTTAGTCGGTATCCACGGCGGCTTAGTCACATATGCAGCCTTCGGTACGATCATGAAAGCCACAGGCGCAGCCAATGCTTCCGCATTCGCAGCCAATGAAGCCGTTCCTTATCTCGAATGGGGTATGGTCACAGGCATGACAAACGTCTGGGCACTCGCACTGGCCATCCTGATGCTTGTCTTCGCAAAATCCGAACAGCACAAAACTCTCGCAAAGGTTTCCTTACCGGCAGCTCTGTTCTGCATCACGGAACCGTTAGTCTTCGGTTTCCCGATCATCATGAACCCGATCATGGCAGTTCCGTTCATCCTCTCTCCGGTGATTGACTTACTGGCAACTTCCGCAGTCATGAGACTGGGCTTAGTCAAGATGATCACGGGTGCACAGATTTCGACAACTCTGCCGACACCAATCTATATGGCCTTTATGAACAGTTCCGTCTCCGGTTTCATCTGGGGTGTGGTTCTGATTCTGATCAACATCGTTCTCTTCTATCCGTTCTTCAAAATCGCGGACCGCATGGCCGTGAAGGAAGAAGCGGGAGAACAGGCTTAATCAAACTCAGGGGATTTGTCTGAGAAGGCGGATCCCCCTTTTTTCAAAAAGGAGGTACAGCATGGAAACATGGAAACTTCTGATCCGCTCGGATGACCTCGGTTATTCGGAAGCGGTCAACTACGGTATTTTAAAAGTCATGCAGAGCGGCATCAGCCTCTCGTGCGGACTGATGCCCAATATGGAAAGCGCGAAACACGGAGCGGATCTTGTGAAGGATTTAAACGTCTGTGTCGGCCAGCACACCAATATCTGCGTGGGAAGACCGGTGTCCGATCCCAAAGAGATACCGTCTTTGGTGGATGAGAACGGGGAGTTTTATTCCAGCAGGAAGTTCCACACGGCAAAGGAAGACTTCGTGGTCTATGAAGAAGCAATCCGTGAAGTGGAGGCGCAGCTCTTCCGTTTCCGTGAACTCATGGGCAGAGATCCCGAATACTTCGAAGGACATGCCGTACGCTCCGACAACTACCGTAAGGCGATCCGGGATGTTGCCGCCAAGTACGGACTGAAACATTCGGAAATGTATACCCGCGGATGTGATACGGCACTGGTGAATCAGCAGATCACCCGCCGCTACGGTATCAACAATCTTGCGGAAGACTACGATGCACTTGCCTGCTTAAAGGAAACCGTAAGAACAACGGAAAGGGATTATCCGGGAATCTACGTCTGCCATCCCGGCTACGTGGATGCCTATCTTATGAAGCACAGCTCCCTGACGCTGAACAGGACAAAGGATGCGGAGATGCTGTGCGATCCAAATGTATTGCAGTGGCTTAAAGAGCAGAATGTGGAACTGATCTCCTACCGTGAGACCGGAAATGAATAGAGGAGGAAAGAAAATGGAAGAAAAGAAATTCCTGTGGGGCGGCGCCATCAGCGCCCATCAGTGTGAAGGCGCCTATAACGAAGGCGGCAAGAAACCGGCAACGGCGGATACGATGCTGGGCGGAAGTCTGAGAGAACACTGGGCATCGTTCGGCAACCCGATCGATCCTTCCCTCTACTATCCGACGCATCAAGCCATCGATTTCTATCACCGCTATAAGGAAGACATTGCGCTCTTTCATGAAATGGGATTCAATGCCCTGCGCTTAAGCATTGCCTGGAGCCGCATTTTCCCCAACGGCGGGCTTGATAATGAAGAGCCGAATGAAGAAGGGCTGAAGTTCTACGATGACCTCTTTGATGAACTCTTAAGAAACGGCATTGAACCGGTTGTTACCATCAACCACTATGAAACACCGCTGGCACTCTATGAGAAATACGGCGGATGGAAGAGCCGGGAAATGATCGGTTTATTCGAAAAATACTGCCGCGTCATCTTTACACGCTACAAAGACAAGGTAAAAACGTGGATCAACTTCAATGAGATCAATTCCATGATGTTTGTCGGCTGTCTCGGTCCGGCAATCAAGATCGGTAGAAACGATCCGGATTTCCAACAGGTCATTTACCAGGCAGGCCATTACATGTTAACGGCAGGTGCAATTGCGACAAAACTCTGCCATGAGATCGTGCCCAACGGCAAAATCGGTGCCATGCTGGGCGGACATAAGATCTATGCCTATTCCTGCAATCCGGAAGATCAGCTGTTGGCCATGCTGGAAAATGAAAAGCAGTATTACTTCATTGACACCATGATGCAGGGCGGCTATCCGTATTATGCCAAGCGCATCTGGGAAACGTATGATCTGAAGCTGGACATCACGGAAGAGGATCTGAAACTCTTGAAAGAGAACACATGCGACTATCTTTCCTTCAGCTACTATCAGTCCATGACGGTATCATCCGATGACACGAAAAAACTGGCACCGGGCAACATGTCTTCCTCTGCCGCCAATCCGTATCTGAAAAGTTCGGAATGGGGCTGGCAGATGGACCCGACGGGATTGCGCATCTTTATGAATGAACTCTACACACGCTACCGCAAACCTCTCCTCATTGCGGAAAACGGTCTGGGCGCAAAAGATGTTCTGGTCAACGGAACGGTGGAAGATGATTACCGCATTGATTATCTGCGTGATCACGTGCGTGCCTTCCAGGCTGCCATGAATGACGGCGTGGAACTCATGGGCTATCTTCCATGGGGCTGCATTGATCTGATCAGCTGCTCCACGGGACAGATCTCCAAACGTTACGGATTCATTTACGTGGATCTGGATGACGAAGGAAACGGAACACTGACCCGTTATAAGAAAAAATCCTTTGACTGGTACAAACATGTCATTGCGACAGACGGCAGAGAATTATAAGAGAAAAGAAAAGCCGGTTTCCATGGAAATCGGCTTTTTGTGTTGGCTGTCAGTCTTCGTGTGGGAGTTTATCTTTCAGTGCCTGTATCAGACGCTCGTTTTGAGCAAGCACGGCTTCGCTGTGGATCAATAAGCCTTCCCGGTAAAGATAATCCAGAGCATTCAGGTATCTCATCTCTTCTTCCGTGAAGTCATCTGCACTTAGAATATCCTCATCAGTTCCCCGTATGATGCGCAGTTCCATCGCAAGATAGTCGGAATTGGTGTCAAGAAAGCCGGTTTTCCTTTCACAAATCAGGTAGGTCTTCCGGTTTCCGGGCTTTAAAGGAAGAAAGGCTTTTGTGGAGCGGAAGTCATAGGAAGGCAATACGAAATAGTCGAACCGGAGCTTCTGGTTGATCTCTTCAATCGTGTCAATTTCAATCCCGCTCTTTTTTGCGGTTTCCTGAAGCGTGAGGAACATTCCGTTTTTGTATGTGGCGTTATAAACAGATTCTTCTTCCGTGATTTCTTCCGGCTGATAATAATCTCTCACAAAGTCAAGAAAGGCATCGTAATCCTTTTGCGGAGTGATGATTTTATCATAATAGGTATCTCTGAGAATACGGAATCTTTCATGGTTGTTATTCATATTGTTCCTACCTGTATTTTGAAAAAACGGACTACCGGGTGAATCCCGGTTGTACAAAACTGTTCTCTTCTCTTTCTATGTTTATTGTATCATCGAAAGGTGACAAAAGAATCCGGAGTGTTCTTTTCCGTATTCCGATAGTTTTCCGAAGCGGAAAAAGGTACAATAGAAAAGAGGAGAAACGCCTATGAAAATACAGATGATTGGAACCGGAGCGATTGCTGCGAAGGAACGCAGTGCAGCAGCACTGATCGATGATACCTTTCTGATTGACTGCGGTAACGGAATCTATAAGACTCTATTGGAACAGGGAATCGACCCGCTGAAGATTGAGACGCTTTTAGTCAGCCACATTCATGGAGACCACTTTCTGGATGTGCCGTTTCTGATCATTGTGAGAAGCTTTACTTCCTGTGAAAAGCCGCTGAAGATCATCGCACCGGAGGGTTTGACCTATGCGATGAGCGAGATCACGCGATTGATGTACAGCGACATTGAACCGCTGGATCAACTTTTGAAAATGGGCAATACGGTCATTGAGGAATATGAAAGCCTGAAGAAGGAAACGGTAAACGGCTATACGCTGACTTCCTATGAGATGGATCACGGAAAATTTGAACCGAGCTACGGCTTTGTGATCTCTGACGGGAAGATAACACTGGGCTATTCCGGTGACAGCACGTATTGCAGGGAAGTGGAAAAAATCATGAAGAAAAGCGATGCGGCCGTAATGGAGATGTCCTTTGTGAAGGAAGGAAAGTCCCACATGGGTACTGACAGCATCGAGAAACTAGCCAGGAAGTACCCAAATAAAATGATTGTGACCACTCACATGAGCACTTCTGCCAGAGAAGAAGGCAGAAAACTGAACTTAACGAATGTGATCATCCCGCAGGACGGCGATGTAATATATCTTTAGGAGACAGGATGAAACGTAAATTTGTGTTTTTCGATATCGACGGGACCCTGACGGACCGCTCGAACAATCAGGTGGTTCCTTCCGCCAGGGAAGCTTTGAAAAAGCTGCAGGAAAACGGACATCTGGTGGCTATTGCGACCGGCAGAGCCTACTATAAAGCCAAAGCGCTGATGGAAGATCTCGGAATCACCGAGATGGTCTGTTACGGGGGAGGCGGAATCGTGATTGATTCCAAGCTGCTCTATATGAAACCTCTGAACCGGGAGAATGTTCTGAAGATCTACGATGAAGCCTGCGAGAAAGGATACGGAACCGGCTTCCTGTTAGAGGACAGCGTCAATCTCTACAGCAGTAACAACCTCTTCGTTGAACAGACGGGAGGCAGAAAAGAACCGACAAAGATGGTGATCGACCCTTCCTTTGACCCGCATCAGCTCAGGGATATCTATAAAATCTACGTGGCCTGTCCGATGGATAAAGAGAAGGATTTTCAAACGAGAGACCTGGTCGGACACATCCGCTTTGAAAAGGAATATCTGACCTATCAGTACGATGCCAAGGATCAGGGCGTCATTGAGATGGTAGAGTACTATAAGGGAGATTTGAGTGATGTCATCGTCTTCGGAGACGATGAGAACGATGAGGTCATGTTCCGGAAGGAATGGACCAGCGTCGCCATGGGTAATGCCACAGAGCGCTTAAAAGCGAAAGCGGACTTTGTGACAAAGCGGAACGTGGATGACGGAATTGAATATGCATTGAAAACATTCGGTTTGATATAAATGACGGAGGGAAAAAGGATGAAACTGTTGATTGTTGTCGACATGCAGAAAGACTTCGTGGACGGGAGTCTCGGCACCAAGGAGGCGGAAGCCATTGTGGACGGTGTCGCAAAGGAAATTGCCAAAAAGAAGTACGATAAGGTCTATGCCACCTATGACACGCATCAGGCCGACTACCTGAATACCAATGAAGGAAAGCATTTGCCGGTGGTGCATTGTGTGGAAGAGACGGACGGCTGGCAGCTGAATGAGAAGGTGGCTAAGGCGCTCGCCAAGCGTGAGGATGTTGTTTATCTGCGCAAGCCGACCTTCGGAAGCGAAGAGCTGGTGAAGTGCGTCAGGGAAGATGCCGCAAAGGAAACCATTGAAAGCATTACCCTGATCGGCTTATGCACGGATATCTGCGTTATCAGCAATGCCCTGTTACTGAAGGCGGCATTCTATGAAACGGAGATCAATGTCATCAAAGATCTCTGTGCCGGGGTAACACCGGAAAGCCATGAAGCGGCTCTGACCACCATGAAGATGTGTCAGATCGATATATTATAGGAGAGAAGTAATGAAACAGATTATTACGAGTTTACTGGAAACCGACTTATACAAGATTTCCATGGGACAGGCCATCTACCATCAGTTTTCAGACTACAAGACGACCTGGACCTTCAAGTGCCGCAATACGGATGTGAAGTTCACCCATGAGATGGTGGAAGAGATCAAGCGGCAGATCTCCCTTTACTGCAATCTGCACTTCAGTGAAGACGAACTGCAGTACTTAAACAACATCAGGTGGATCAAAGGCAGTTATGTCGACTTTCTGCGCTTATGGCAGCCGCGCTACAAGGACTTCCATTTCTCGGAAGACGATCCGTGCGGACTGGCCATTGAGACGACGGGTACGTGGCTGAATACCTCCATGTATGAGATCCCGACGCTGGCCATTGTGAATGAAGTCTACTTCCGCATGGCCCATAACTACGATGAGCTCTATGCCTCTTTTAAGGAAAAACTGAAAGAGAAGAAGGAATGGCTCTTAAGCGGAAAATATGAGATCGGCAACTTCTCCGAATTCGGTCTGCGCCGCCGACTGAGCGCGGAAGCCCAGGAGGAAGCGGTCAGGGAACTGGCGGAAGTCACATGGGACAAGTGCGGTTCCAACTGCGTCGGTACTTCCAATATCTACCTGGCGAAGAAATACCATCTGATTCCGGTCGGTACGATGGCCCATGAATGGATCATGTGTGTCGGCCAGGGGAACCATAAGCATAACCCGGCCTACTCCAATTACTATTCCCTGAGCGCCTGGGTCAGAGAATACGGCGTACAGAACGGAACAGCCTTAACGGATACCATTACGACCGACTGCTTCCTGCGCGACTTTGATCTCACGTATGCGACACTCTTCTCCGGGGTACGCCATGACTCCGGTGACCCGATTGCCTGGGGCGAAGCGATGATTGCCCACTATGCGGGACTCGGCATCGATGCGAAAACAAAGACGTTATTATTCAGCGATTCTCTGAACTTTGAAAAGGCAGATCAGATCTACCGCCATTTCAAGGACCGCTGCAAGGTGGCCTTCGGAATCGGAACATACATTTCCAACGATACGAACGTGAAGGCACTGAACATCGTCATGAAGGTGACCCGCTGCAACGGTCAGGATGTCGCCAAGATCTCCGATACACCGGGCAAGGGTATGTGCAAGAATCAGGATTATGTGGACTATCTGGAGCGGAGCATCCGGTGGAGAATGGAAAACGAGGTAATGAAATATGTTTAATGCGGAAAAGGAAACTCAGAATATCATAGCGTTTATTCAAGACTACTATCAGAAGCACAATCTGAAGGGTGCGGTGCTGGGTGTCTCCGGCGGGAAGGATTCCGGGGTTGTCTCGGCACTTCTTTGCGCGGCACTCGGTCCGGAAAACGTGGTCGGCTTAACGCTGCCGTGCCACTCCAAACCGGAGGATGCCCGGGATGCCAATCTGGTTGCCAAGCATTTCGGCTTTGAAATGATCAATATCGACCTCACGGACACCTACGACACCTTCCAGAAGCAGATTGATGCGCTGGGCGATTACAGTAAGGAGGAGAAGAAAAACTCCGAGATCAACTTAAAACCGCGTCTGCGCATGGCGACCTGTTATTATATGGCCGCATTGCTCTCGGCAACTCGCGGCGGAACGTATCTTGTTCCAATGAACGGCAATCTGTGCGAGCGCTTTGTCGGTTATTATACCAAGGGCGGCGACAATGTCGGTGATATCTCCCCGATCGGAAACCTGACGGTGGATGAAGTTATCGCAGTCGGTGCGGTACTGGGAGTTCCGGAGCAGGTGCTTTACCGCACACCGGACGACGGCTTAAGCGGCATGAGCGATGAGCAGAAGATGGGCGTAACATATAAGGATATCGCCAAGGTCATCAAAGGCGAGGAAGTGGAAAAGGAAGCCTATGAAAAGATTATGCGCATGCATAACGGATCGCTGCATAAGCTGAACATTCCGATGTATGAGCCGGAGAGCCATTAATGCGCATCGGCATTTACTGCGGTTCCTTTGATCCGGTCCATCGGGGACACGTCAAAATCGCAAGGGCATGCGTGAGGCAGAAGCTCTGCGATCAGGTATGGGTCATTCCGACCGGGAATTACTGGCACAAGCAGGACTTAAGCCCGGTGCAGGAGCGGATTGCGTTATGGAAGCTGTATGAGAGTGACACAATCAAGGTAGACAGCACCCATAATGACATTCCGTATACCTATGAACTCTTCCGTGAATTTGTCAAAGAGTATCCGGAACACGAGTTCTGCCTGGTCTTAGGCGGGGATAATCTGGTGAAGTTTGACGAGTGGAAGGAATATCAGGAACTTTTGAACTACCGTTTTCTGATTCTGCCGCGCGAACCGGTTAATTCCAGGGCGGTACGGAAGTATATGAAGGAATACGGAAAAGAGAATTACAGTCTGATCCGTCTGGACAATATCCCGATCAGTTCCACCTACATCCGTGAGAATCTGGATGACTTTGAAAAGGTCAGGGGAATGATCGATAAAAAGGTATACGATCTCTTACGGAAGCAGAGAAACAGTGCAGTCCGGTAATTCCGGAGGCATTTATGAAAACAGAAAAAAGCAGGAATGCGGCAGATTCGCGCAATGTGAATCCGGACCGGATTCCTGCTTTTTATTTGTCTTCCCATTTCTTTGTGAGATGATTCCACTGCTTGTGAAATGCTTATTCTTCTCTGATGGATCTGACAATTGGGGACAAAAAAACCGAGAGAAACTGAACAGTTTCACTGAATGAGAAAGAATCAGTTGCCTGCTTCTGTTTTTTGAATGCTTCCCACCTGCTCGAAAACAGCGGGTGGTTTATAAAATTGTTATCATACAGGAAAGAATCGTCAATTCTGGTTTTTCGATGACGGAATGTTTCCTCGATTGCTTCCTTTAGTTCAGATGAGTGAAAATCAAAATTTGAGGCTAATAATTGAATATCATAGAAATCTTTTAGCCTTCCGTTACTGTAACCAAGTTGGACTATGGCTTCGTATTTTTCGGCAATGACACTTTCTTTTGAATAGGCATACAAAACAGGAGAGTCCATATTCAAAATGGTGGGGTAAACCATTTTACTTTTTTCGGGGAACACAACATCACCAAATCCGATATCTATGGAAATTGGAATTCTTGTTTTATCCAGATAGGCTACTGTAGAAACGTTGACGCCATGGTATTCTTTGAATTCTGTAATTGGAATCACTTTTATATTGTCTAGGTCATATTTCAAGAAGTCACCGGTATCTATCGAAAATATTTGTATAAATACCTCTTTTATATTGGATGTTTCATTGCTGATATGCTGGCCAGAAGATCTATATCCCTGGTTACGCGAGGGAAGTCGCTCCCAAATATAGCGTACAGCAGAATTCCACCCTTAAGAACAAACTTGCCGGAATATTTGGAAAGAGACAATCGGTACAGAGTTCTTTCCAATCCAAATATCGTATAAAGTTCCTGCAATGGCAAACCTGATTTTTTTGCCTGGTTTCTCAATCTGTCTTTGATGGAAGCAACATTATTCATACCAAAACCTCCAGGTATGTTCTCATCTGTTTTTCACATCCGTTCGCTTTTGAATAACGTATCAGTTTGTTCAGATCCCTGTCAGACCTTTTTAGATAATTTGTCAGAACTTCCTTTGTTTCTTCGATACCGATGGATTCCCGGTATTTCACAATATCGGTAACCACTTTTTCTATTTCAAAGATACTGAATACACTCCCGTTTGCACTGTATGTTGTAACGGCAAAATTGAAGTATTTTTTTTCCATATAGTGAAGTTTGACGGGAGGCCAATCCGGGAAAGAAGGAACGTAGGAATTTGCCTGTACTGTGACATCAACGGCCATAGGACGATTGTTGGACAGATCATAATACACTGCAGCGCTCATAAAACTGATTACACCATTTGGCACATAGGCTTTTGCATAAGTAAAATCAGATTCCTCACCATCATATGTGTTGTTCTGATAGTATGTGTTGTTGATCTTCGTTATATATCCGTCCCTGACAAATAAGCTGATCTGATAAGGCGAATAGTTTTCGAGAAGTTTTTTTCTGGGAATAAACTGCCCAAATGCATTTAGAGAAGTGTGTTCTGTGACCATGTTGATATCTTTCCTTTCTACAACTATTATAACATTTTTTCTAAAAATATCTAGTCCAAAAATTAAAATGGGACTAGATAAAATAAAAACATATATGGGAAAGATACCGGGACGAATTATCGAAACAAAGAAGCCTGATCCAAGGCTTCTTTGTTATTTACAGCAGTGAGATCTCTCTGCGGTCGCTATTCAGGATGTTTGAGCTCAGCACATTGACTCCCAGGCAGTTAACCAGAAGATCCTGCAGCTCTGCCAGTGCATCTTTGAGTTCCTCTTTCCGGGTATCGTCCGGAATCTCCATGATGATGAATTCCCTGACGGTAGTATCCGTGACGCAGGTGCGGACACCGTCACGCCAGTTCCAGCAGCGGCAGACGGCACCTTTTTCATCATAATAGATAACTTCACCCGGAAGCGGCGGCTCTTCCTTTTCGCTTCCTAACGGCAAAAAGGACTCATTTCCTTTGGCAATGCCCAGATGGAGGTCCCCCACAAAGGTGTCGAGGTCTTCCGCTCCGATCGGGAAGGCATATTTCAGGGAAATGGAATTGGTGATATCCACAATAGGGGAGATATTGGAAACCGGGTTATTGTGCAGCACACGCTTTAAGAGTGCTTCTATGGAGCAGCGCGCTCCTTTTTTGGTGGGGAAGCGGGAATAGGCGCTCCGCCAGTAGGCAACCACGGGGTTTTCCGAGATGACATCGGACACCAGATACTTCTTTGCGACAAGATTTGCCTCGCGTAAAAGCTTTGTCAGCTCTTCCGCTTTTTCCGGATCGGCGGCACTGTTTCCGCGGACATTTTCAATACATAAAACAGCAAGGCTGGCCTTCGGGAAGATCTTCCAGAACGCGTCGTCGGCAATAAACTTCATAAGGGACTCTCTCCTTTTTCCCTATTATATAGAATACGGGGAAAAAGAGGGAGTTTTTGTCTGTTATTTTTGGTACGTTACTGCCGGAAATATGCATGTTATGATGAAATCTTTTCTTTTTTTGAAAAAGATATTGAAACGCGCGCAAAAACGAATATAATAATTTCGTAGTGATAAAATTTAACTTTTTGTTAAGTAATATCAAACAAGAAAGGAGCCGCGGATGGATCTCGGAAAACGACTGAAACAGCTGAGAATGAAGAACGGACTGACGCTTGAGGAACTTGCTTCCAGAACGGAACTGAGCCGGGGATTTCTCTCACAGCTGGAACGGAATATTGCTTCTCCGTCCATTTCCACTTTAGAGGATATCGCTGAGGTACTGGGGGTATCGATGGCGGAATTCTTCTCGGAAGCAGTGGAAAAGAAAGTGGTCTTTACGGAGCAGGACTATTTCGTTGATGAAAAGGAAGAGATGACGATCACCTACGTGGTTCCGAGTGCCCAGAAGAATCAGATGGAGCCGCTTTTGGTGGAACTGACTCCTAATGGAACAAGCCAGATCATCCTGCCGCATGCCGGTGAAGAGATGGGGTATGTTCTGCAGGGGAAAATCTCGCTGATGAATCTGACTGCCAGAACAAGCCATACGGTGAAGAAGGGGGAGACCTTCTACATCAAGGGCGACAGCCGCCACTGCCTAGTCAACAACGGCAAGAGCGCGGCGAAAATCCTGTGGATCTCGACTCCACCAATTTTTTAAGAGGGTAGAACTATGAAGAAATTAATTGAATTCCGTAACATTGTGAAGTCCTTCGACGGAAACGTCGTCTTGAAGGGAATCAATCTGGACATCTACGAAAACGAATTCGTCACACTGCTCGGACCTTCCGGATGCGGCAAGACAACGCTGTTACGGATTCTGGGAGGCTTCCTTGACGCAGATGAAGGAGAAGTCATCTTCGACGGACAGGATATTTCCAAAGTGCCGGCCTACAAGCGTGAGGTTAACACGGTCTTCCAGAAATATGCCTTATTCCCGCATCTCAATGTTTACGACAATATCGCGTTCGGCTTAAAGCTCAAAAAGACTTCCAAGGACGTCATTGAGCAGAAGGTCAACCGTATGTTATCCCTGATCGGACTGGAAGGGTACGGCGACAGAGACGTCAATCTGCTGTCCGGCGGACAGCAGCAGCGTGTTGCCATCGCAAGAGCTCTGGTCAACGAACCGTACGTCCTCTTACTGGACGAACCGCTGAGTGCTTTGGATAAAGCACTGCGCAAGGAAATGCAGTATGAGCTGAAGCGGATCCAGCAGGAAGTCGGCATCACATTCATCTTTGTCACCCATGACCAGGAAGAAGCCTTAACGATGTCTGACAAGATCGTCGTCATGAAAGACGGCATCATCCAGCAGATCGGAACACCGACGGAAATCTACAATGAGCCGGTCAATGAATACGTTGCCCACTTCATCGGGGAAAGCAACATCTTCGACGGTATCATGAAAGACGACTACCTCGTGCATTTCGACGACAAGGACTATCCGTGTGTGGACTACGGCTTCAAGCGCAACGAACCGGTGGATGTCATGATCCGTCCGGAGGACCTGGAAATCGTGGCCAGAGGCAAGGGAACGATCCCGGGCGAAGTCAAGTTTGTCTTATTCAAGGGCATCCACAACGAAGTGACGGTCCAGACCAGCTCCGGTACTTCCAAGACGGTCACGATGCATGTCATCGACAACCACGACCTCTTCAATGCCGAAGCCAATGAAAAGATCTCCGCCAACGACTTCTATATGGACTTAGAGGACGTCAGCAAGCTGAGCGATACGGAAGTGATCGCGAGAGCCAATGCCCAGGCGTGGGACGAAGAAGATGAATTTCTGTCCTTAAAGACAGTGGAATACAACATTCCGGAAGAACCGGGAACTTACGATGTGACCTTCGGAACAGCCAAGGGCACGGAGATCACCGTCAAGGCGTTCGTGCTGGAACCGAAATTCACGGAAGACGACAAGCAGGGGGTTGGCGTTGCGGCGTTCGACTTCTTCATCACTGCCGATGAATTAAAGGAAAGCATCGCGCTGGATACGGACTTATGCATCTGGGCCAAAGCCGAGGCATGGGATCTGGAAACCGGCAAACCGATTGAGATCTACGATGTCATTTATGACTTCGATGAGGAAAATATTCAGGAAGGCGATTACAAGATCACATTTGCGGTTCAGGGCCGTGAATTCAAGGTTCACACCACCAAGAACGTGGAAGTCGGCCGGAAGGTGGACTTGCTGATCGAACCGGAAAGCATCCATGTCATGAGCAAGATGGGGTTCTAGGAACATGAAAACATTTTCCAAGTTAACCTGGCCGTACATCGCCTGGATCAGTGCCTTCGTGGTATTGCCGATGGTGCTGATTCTGCTGTATGCCTTCACAGTGGAAGGCAACAGCATCATCACCTTCCATTTCACCCTGGAGAACTTCGCCAAGTTCTTCTCGGATGCCATCTTCCCGATGGTCTTATGGAGAAGCCTGAAGATTGCCTTCTTTACGACAGTCGTCTGCATCCTGATCGGCTACCCTGCCGCGTATGTGATTGCGGAGATGCCGGAGAAGAAACAGGACTTCTTCATTCTGTTAATTACCTTACCGATGTGGATCAACATGCTGATCCGCACCTACTCCTGGAAGGGCATTCTGTCCTACTTCAGCTTCGATTCGCAGATCAATGTCATGATCGGCATGGTGTACAACTTCCTGCCGTTTATGATCCTGCAGATCCATACCTCCCTCAGCAAGCTGGACCGCAACCTTCTGACAGCGGCCAAAGACCTGGGAGCCAACGAAGTGGAAACCTTCCTGCGGGTGACGCTTCCGCTCTCCATGAGCGGCGTCATTTCGGGAATCACCCTGGTATTCCTGCCGGCCGTCTCCAGCTTCTTTATTCCGAAGCTCTTGGGCGGAGGGGAATACGTGCTCATCGGTAACCTGATTGAAAACTACTTCATCTCGGTAGGCAACTGGAACTACGGCAGTGCGATCTCTCTGATCATGGCACTGACGATCATTGCGTCCATGTACATTACCAAGAAGATCGATAAAAAGACGGGAGGAGAAGAATAATGAACAAACTGGGTAAATTCTTTTCCAAGAGCTATGTCTGGCTCGTCATGCTGTTCTTCTACATCCCGATCTTCTACGTCATGCTCTTCAGCTTCAACAAGTCGAAAAGCCTGACGAAGTTCACCGGCTTCTCGCTGCAGTGGTATCAGAAGATGTTTGAATCGAGATCCATCCGCGAAGCCATCTACTACACTGTCATTATTGCGGTGATAGCGACGATGGTCGCCACCGTGATCGGAACACTGACTGCCATCGGCCTCAGCAAGAGCAACAAGATCCTGCGGGCCATCGTACTGCAGATCAATGACATTCCGATGATGAACCCGGATATCGTCACGGCGATCGGCTTCATGTTGCTGTTCACATCGCTGAATATCGAAAAGGGATTCGGAACCATACTTCTGGCTCACATCTCCTTCTGTATTCCGTATGTGATCTTAAGCGTCATGCCGCGCTTACGCCAATTGGACGATAACCTGGCGGAAGCGGCGCTGGATTTGGGTGCCACACCGCTGCAGGCTTTGACGAAAGTCATCATTCCACAGCTCAAGGGGAGCATTGTTTCCGGAGCTCTGATTGCCTTCACCATGAGTTTCGACGATTTCGTGATCAGTTTCTTCACATCGGGACCGAAGGTGAGCAACATCGCCATTTACGTTTATTCTTCGATCAAGCGGATCAATCCGACGATCAACGCGCTCTCTACGATTATCGTAGTGATCGTGACTTTGGTACTCATCATTGTCAATGTGGTACCGATGGTAAAAGAAAAGAAAAAATTAAAGGAGATTGCACAATGAAAAAATTAACGGTTTTACTCTTAAGTGTCTTACTGCTCGTCTCTTTCACCGGCTGCGGCAAGAAAGAAGAGGGCAACAAGGATTTCGATCCGATCGCGGAATTCGGAACCAACGAATTATATGTCTTTAACTGGGGCGAATACATCGACGAAGCCAATATCGCCGAATTCGAAAACAGATATAACGTCAAGGTCTTCTACAAGACATTTGACTCCAATGAAGAAATGTACACGGCAATTGTCGGCGGTGATAAATATGACGTCATCGTTCCGTCCGACTACATGGTCGAACGCTTAATCAAGGAAGACATGATCCAGCCGCTGGACTTAAGCCTCATCACAAACCTGGGCAACCTGGCAGACGGCTTAAAATCCCCGGACTATGACCCGACTCATGCCTATTCCGTTCCTTACTTCCAGGGCTCCATCGGTATCGTCTACGACACAACAAAGGTCACGGAAGCGGAACTGGAAGAAAAGGGCTGGAACATCCTGCTTGACACCAAGTATGCCGGAGAGATCTGCATGTACAATGCAGACAGAGACAACTTCCTGCCGGCCATCAAGGCCTTAGGCTTCTCCGTCAACGACAACAACGAAGAAAACATCCAGAAAGCCTATGAATGGCTCTTACAGCAGAAGAAAACCATGAACCCGGCTTATGTCACGGACGAAGTCAACGACATCATGATCAACGGTGAAAAGACACTGGCGGTCGCTTACAGCGGCGCTGCCACTTACATCATGAGCGAAAACGAAGACATGGGTTACTATGAACCGAAACAGGGTACCAACGTCTGGAGCGATGCCATGTGCATTCCGAAGACTTCCACCAGCCAGAAACTGGCCCATGCCTGGATCAACTTCTGCCTCGAACCGGAAGTAGCGAAAGCCAATTCCTTATATGTCGGATACACATCCGATGTTCAGAGCGTCATCGACGAACTGTCCGAAACGGAATTCGCCGGCATCAACGCCTACAAACCGAGAGTTGGTTATGAACTCGATGAAGAGTATCATGACGACAACATCTTAAAGACAAGACTGGCCGAACTCTGGAACCAGGTCATGTTCAACTAATCAGAAACAAACAGAACAAATATGACACCTTCGGGTGTCATATTTCAAAGAGGAGGGTACAGATATGCGTAATGTAACGGTAGGCTTAGTGCAGATGAGCTGCAGCAGAAATCAGGAAGAAAACCTCATCAAAGCGGAGAAGATGGTGCGGGATTTGGCAAACAAGGGTGCCAACATCATCCTGCTTCCGGAACTCTTTGACCGCTGGTATTTCTGTCAGGAAAAACGCTATGAATACTATCAGTATGCCAGACCGCTCAACGAGCATCCGTCCGTAATCATGGGGAAGCGTCTGGCGAAGGAACTTCATGTGGTATTACCAATCAGCTTCTTTGAACTGGACGGTAACACGACCTACAACTCCATGGCCATGATCAACGCGGACGGGGAGTGTCTCGGCGTTTACCGCAAGACGCATATTCCGGATGACCACTTCTATCAGGAGAAGTTCTACTTCACCCCGGGCAATACCGGTTTCAGGGTATTTGATACGGCATACGGCAAGATCGGTGTCGGTATCTGCTGGGATCAGTGGTTCCCGGAAACGGCCCGCTGTCTGGCCTTAAACGGCGCAGAGATCCTGCTCTATCCGACGGCCATCGGTTCCGAACCGATTCTGGAAGTCGATTCCATGCCGCACTGGAGACGGGCCATGCAGGGACACTCCGCCTGCAACCTGATGCCGGTGGCAGCCGCCAACCGCATCGGGCTGGAAAGCGTCACCCCGTGCAAGGAGAACAATAACCAGACTTCCTCCCTGAGTTTCTACGGCTCCTCATTCCTGACGGATGCGACGGGGGAAATCGTCGCCAGTGCCTCCAGGGACAAAGAGGAAGTATTACTTTATACCTACGATCTGGATGCCCTCAAAGAGGAACGGATCGCCTGGGGACTCTTCCGTGACCGACGGGAAGAAACCTACGGCAGAATTGCCAATAAAGAGTAACGGAAAGCAGCAGAAATGCTGCTTTTTTGGTAAATAAGAGCAGAAAAGAGGCAGGATATCCGGGGAAGTTTGTCATATGAAAGGAAATCTGCTATGGTAGAGGTACAGGAGGATACAGTGATGAAATACTATTTCAAGGAAAAATTCACCTTTCTCTTCGACAGAGGCGAACTGTATGATGAAGCAGGCAATACGGCCTATACGTTCCAGTCAACGACGGTCATGTTCCCGGAAATTCATCTGTACGGCCGCTATGGCGAAATCGGAATGGTGCAGACCCGCTTCGCCTGGTTTCTGAACAAATACGACCTGTATCTGAACGGAAATTATGTGGACCGCTTACAGCAGGAGCTGACCTTATTCCGCCCGCGTCTGTATCTGGAAGAAAAAGGCTGGACGGTGCAGGGGGACTTCATGCATTGGGATTATGACATCATCGATGCGGAAGGCAACCTGATTGCCCAGATGGATGAGGAACTGTGGCATTTGACCAAGCACTTTGTGCTGAATATCTACGATGAGGAGAATGAAGAGCTGATCCTGCTTGTCATGCTGGGAATCTTCTTAAAGGACAAGTCCGCATCGAGTAATGCCGGAGCAGCCGCTGCCAGCAATCATTAGAGAAAGGAAAGAGAGTCTGCAGGAAACTGCAGACTCTTTTATGATAGTATGAAGAGGAAAAAGGAGGCGCGTATGAAAATACTCCTCAGTGCCTTTGAACCCTTTGGCGGGGAAAAGATCAATCCGACGCAGATCATCCTGCAGGAACTTCCGGACACATTGGAAGGAATTACTCTGATCAAAGTGAATGTCCCGGTGGAATTTGATACATGTACCGAAACGGTAATGAGTGCGGTAAGAAGAGAAACCCCGGATGCCGTGATCCTGCTCGGGCAGGCCGGCGGAAGAGACGCCGTGACACCGGAGCGCATCGGCATCAATCTGGACGATGCGCGCATTGCGGACAATGCGGGAAAATGCCCGAAAGATGTCCCAATCGATCCGGAAGGACCGGCTGCCTATTTCTCCACGCTGCCTGTCAGGGAAATTGTTGAAGCCATTGCGGAAAAGGAAATCCCTGCACGGATCTCCAACAGTGCCGGCACCTATGTCTGTAACCATCTGATGTATTCCGTACTGCACTCTTTTGCGAAAGAAGGAAGGAAAGTTCCCTGCGGATTTATCCATGTTCCGTATTTATCGGAACAGGTAAAAGACAAGGAAGGGGTCTACGGCATGGCGTTAGCGGAGATGTCGGAGGCCGTAAAAACGGCAGTATTGATAGTCGCAAAAAAAAATTATAAAAAATTAGCACTCAGGTGTTGACAGTGCTAAAAGTTGGGTGTATAACATAATTGTAAAGAGAATCAGAGAAGATTCTAAGGTAGAAACTGGAATCCAAACTCTCCATTCCCTTACTGAAACATAGTTCATTCGTTAGAAAGAACAATGAAGAAAGTAAAGGAGGTAAATGTACTATGTTAACACCTAGAATTTTTACAGAAAACTTATTTGATGACTGGATGGATGAATTCCCATTCCGTGCTCTCGACAATGTCGACCGTAAGCTGTACGGCAAACACAGCGGCAGAGAAATGCTGACAGATATCAAGGAACTTGAAGATCACTATGAAGTTCTGATCGATCTGCCGGGATTTAAGAAAGACGAAATCAACATCGAACTGAATGACGGTTATCTGACCATCACGGCTTCCAAGGGCGTGGATGAAAATGAAGAAGATAAGAAGGGCAAGATCGTTCGTCAGGAACGTTATGCCGGCGTCATGCAGAGAAGCTACTATGTCGGTGAGGAAATGACTCACGAAGACATCAAGGCAAAATTTGAAAACGGTGTCCTGACCTTGAATGTTCCGAAGAAAGAGGAACAGAAAAAGGTGGAAAATCACACCATCATGATCGAAGGATAATCTTTACAGAAAAGCCTCGGAATTCCGGGGCCTTTTTTTTGTCCTGTCAAAACGTAATACCTGATGTATGATGAATGTATGGAAACAAAAAAGGAAATCAGTAAATTTATCAGTTTGATTCTGAGACACAAACCGGACGCAATCGGGATTACTCTGGATGAACATGGCTGGGCGAATGTGGAGGAACTGATTCAGGGAATCGGCAAAACGTATCCTCTGGATATGGCATTGCTGGAGGAAATCGTTGCAAGCGACGAAAAGCAACGCTATTCCTTTAATGAGGACAGAACACTCATCCGGGCCAATCAGGGGCATTCGATTCCGGTTGATGTGGAATTACAACAGGTAACTCCGCCGGATGTTCTGTATCACGGAACCGGAGAGAAATATGTCAGTTCCATTGATCAGAGCGGACTTTTGCCGAAATCCAGA
>Ga0256404_1005601_pt1 | contig 22004 bp, 13 predicted proteins | sample RumenRJG_01DNA_FD_185990 | JGI IMG/M metagenome (GOLD analysis project Ga0256404, IMG submission 185990) | Bovine rumen microbial communities from Lethbridge, Alberta, Canada - RJG_01 | ecosystem: Host-associated > Mammals > Digestive system > Stomach > Rumen | place: Canada: Alberta | collected...
TTGATGAGCGGTTCTTCCTGAAAGACTGATACAATGGGGTCGCCCCGGGGCGACAGAGGTCTCTACTCGGCACCCCGCCGGGGCGGCTGTCCTCGCTACGCTTCGGAAATCCGCCCCAGCGGGGTTATTCATAGGGCCACCCGCTGGGTGGTATCTCTGATTGCTGAACACACAGTTTTGCAGGTGACCCAGTTTTTGACAGCATTGTATCAAAAAGCGCCATAGTTGGTGCCGAGCCTGAGAGAAAGCGTGAGTATCATCGTGATGGCAAGATGTCGGACTACGAGGTGATGACCATTCTGATATTGTTCCACAATTCTGGGTACCTTATGGCAGGAATCGCCGCTTACAGATTCTTCCCCAAGAAACCGATGCTACAATTAGACCGAGAAATCAATAACCAACTGACTATCTTTTGACTATTTCCGTCGAACTCACGTTATTTACAGTGACTACAGATACTTCTTAATCACATTGGCGGGAATTTCAACAGGCATGATTACGCCGGGCCAGCAGTTGTCGATGGGTTTCTCGCCGCTTCCAACCTGCTCGTTCAACTTCAAACCCTTGCGGAAGGCACTCTCCACAACATAATACTTTCCGTCTTTCTCATAGTAGCAGCGGAAAAGCAGTTGGCTGGCCGAAAAATAGACGCCTTTGAGCGAGGGGTCGCTGCCAGTGGGCACACCAGTCCATCCGCTTTGTGCCATATACGTGCCTAAAATTTTGGTGGGCGAATACAACTTATTCACAAGGTCATTCACCTGCTTGCGGTATGTCTCCTTGTCAGGAAAGCCCTTGGAGTCCTTGTCGTCGCCCAATTCATCTAGCCAGTAGTTGTTGCGCTTCACGCCCTTGGCATAGTTGTCATAGGCGGCATTCACCTGCTCCTGTGATACGGGCTTCTCATTCTTTGCCAAAAAAGCGTGGTACTCGCCATTGACGCGTTCCCACTCTGCCATAAGTGCATCAGCATCAGCCTTGGCGATGGGTTCATCCTCTTTACCTTTCTTGACTTGAGAACGCTCGATATATTCCTTGGCATTCTTGAGTTTATCCTCGCCATACACCTTGGAACTATATTCACCGTAGTGCTCACGCTCACCCTTCATGTAGCGGATAACCTGGCAGATGAGAGCAGTAGCCTGTTTTGCGCCATTAAGGCACATGTTACTGGGGAACTCCTCGTAGCCGGGCGCCTCAAAATATTTGTACATCACACGCCCATTGGCTGTTTTGTCCAGTTCCAGATATTTGTCCCAGCCGCCGGCCTTCTTCACGCGGTTGAACTCGGCATCTCGCGACCCCGAACCGCCCATCACAGTCATTCCTCCATCGTTGGAATAGCCGCCGTCCTCGTACTCCTGATAACTGCTGTTTGACTGTGATGTGGTGCCTGTTACCGCATCTTTTGCCTTCTTTACCTTCTCTGTAGCGGTTTTCTTCGCCTTATCAGCAGCCTTCTTCAGACCACCGAACTGTGCTGAAGCGCTAACCTGCACTCCCAATAAGATGACAAGTGCCACCATCATTCTCCTGAAAAACTGCTTCCTATTCATAGTCGTAAAAGTTATTTTGAAGTTCAACATGCTTTTGCAACAATGTGACAAATTTAGTAACAATATTTTAATTTTTCAAACAAATTGACAAAATTATGACAGAAATGATAATAAACCAGAGAAATTTACATCAAAGGGATGGTTCTTTTGATGAAATTTTTTGGTGGTAAAGTAAGATTGCACGGGCTTGTGGGTCCGTGCAATCTGTTGTATTAGGGATTTGGTTGTGGTCGGTTTAGATCCAGCCCATCGAGTGGTAGAGGAAGGCGATGAGGTAGCCGGCTACACAAGCGACGACGGTATGGACCATACCGGGCATCATGAACGAGTGGTTCAACAGGTACTTGCCGATGACGGTGGTGCCCGTGCGGTCGAAGTTCACCGTGGCGATATCCGAGGGGTAGTTGGGGATGAAGAAGTAGCCGTAAACCGAGGGCAGCACGCCCAGCAGCACCCAGCCGTCGATGCCCAACTTGTAGGCCAGCGGCAGCATGGAAACGACCACGGCACCCTGCGAGTTGACGAGCACCGACACCAGGAAGAACGCAAACGCAATCGACCACGGATATTGCTCTACCATGCCCGCCAGCATCTGCTGGATTTCGCCCAGATAGTTGGCAAAGTAAGTGTCGGCCAGCCATGCGATACCATAGATGGCGACAACGGCCACCATACCGCTCTGCCAAACGGGACCGGCGATGGCCTTCTTGGGCGCGGCCTTGCAGAAGATAATCATCAGAGCCGCAGCGGTAATCATCACGATTTGGATGACGAGGTTCATCTTCAGCGGGGTGGGATTGGTCGTGGTCAAGCCGTCAACGGTGATACCCAGTTTTGCCAACTGGTCGGCGGTGATCTTCACACGAGAGGCCATGAGTTCGACAGTGGCATCACCATCGATGGCCTTGACCGTGTCGTAGGTCGGCAGCAAGTCCTGGAAGATGGCAAAGAACACAATCACCAGCAGGGCGCCAAAGAAGATGTACACGGCGCGCTTGCTCTCGGGTGCGATTTTCTTGTCGAGGGTGGTAGCGTTGCTGCCGTAGATGTACTCGCGCTGGGCGGGATCGGCGATCTTCTTCTGGAACTCGGGATCCTTGTCCAGGTCTTTACCGCGCTTGTAAGATGCCACCGAAGCAATCACGATGCCCAGCAAGCAGGCTGGGATGGTCACCATGAGCACCTGAGGTATCGTGATGTCGTAGCCGTTAGCGCCGCTGATAGAGATAAAGGCGACTACGGCTGCCGCAATGGGCGAACAGGTGATACCGATCTGTGAGGCGATGCTGGCGATACCGCAAGGACGCTCGGGACGGATGCCTTTTTTAATCGCGATGTCGCAGATGATGGGCATCAGCGTATAGACCACATGGCCCGTGCCGACGAGCACGGTTAGGATGAAGGTGGCCAGCGGGGCCAGGAAGGTGATGCGGTCAGGATGCTTGCGCAACATCTTCTCGGCCAACTGGATGAGCCAATCCATACCGCCCGAGGCCTGCATGATGCCGGCGCAGGTGACGGCTGCAATGATGATGTAGATGACATCGGTGGGAGGGGTGCCCGGCTTCATGCCAAAGCCGAATACCAGAATGGCCAGGCCAATGCCCGAAATCGCTCCCAATGCCAGACTGCCGTATCGGGAGCCTAGCCACAACGCTGCAAGCACGATGCAGAGTTGTAAGATCATGATGAGTGACATATTGTTGGTTATTAGTTGTTAGTTGTTAGTTATTAGTTATTAGTTATTTGGTTGTTAGTTTTTGGTTTTCGGTTGGGACGGGTGAGCGAGGGCTCATCAGTAGCGGATGCTCACCTGCACGAACACGCTGCTGTAATCAGGCTTGGCCAGGGCGCGGTCATGAGTGAGGCAATACTCGGTCTGCACCTCAAGGTACTTGCAGAAGCGATAGTTCAGACCCACCTCATAGTTGGTCTTGGCTGCGACCGACGAGGCTGTGGGACGGTACAGGTCGTAACGGGCCTTGGCCATCAGTCTGTCCTTCACTACAGGGATGATGGCAAGGGCATAGACACCGTCGGCCTTGTCGTTAGCCACTTCGTTGCCGTTTTTGTCGGCATAGGTCTTGATGGTGGCATCATTGCCGTCGGCCGACTTCTGATAGGTGGTGGCGAAACCGCGGCCTGTCGAGTGGATATACTCGGTGCGCAGTTGCAGGTCGCCCTTCTTGTACTCGGCGCTCAAGGCATAGCGGTGCTGGCGCAGGCTTACGGTCTGGCCGCCGCTCTTGCGGGCATAGGAACCTTCCCAGCCAAAGGCGCCGATGCGCATGCCTTGGATAGGCATGACCCAAGCGCCGCCGATGATGTCCTTGCGCTCATCCACGTCCTTGACGTTGATACCTTGACCGTTGAACACGCCCACCTGATAGTGTATCAGGTTGCGGCCGCTGCTGTTCTTGAGGAAATCGCCTTGGAACTGCAGACCGATGTCACGGCCATTGCTGGCGTGCATACCTGTGCGGTCGCTGAAGCCCGCCAGCCTTGAGATGGGCTGCGAGTAGGACATGAACCCCTGGTCGATAGGATTCATCGGGTTCTCGTAGGTGAACGGGCGCTTGAATTGACCCAACTTCACGCGGAAGAAGTCAAACTTCTGCCACTCCATGAAGTAGTCTACCAGCCTGGGGCTGCTGCCCATCGTTGCGGTGTTGCCGTTGATTTGACCCTGAATCTTGTAGTAGAAATCATTCAGGATGCGGCCCTCGATCGAGGCTCTGACGAGCCTCAAATCAAATGAGTTGCTGTTGTTGCCGTCTTGAAACGTGGCTTGATACGATGCCATGGCAAAGCCGCTGAACTTGGGCTTTGTGAAGATGGCATTATTGCCATCGCCTTCGGCAGCCATGGCCGATAAGAGCAACGTTATTCCTGTCAGGGTGAGAAGTAACCTTTTAATCATATTCTTTAATCATTTTGGAGGTTAATTATTGTCATCAGTGACAAAAGTACAAAAAATACTTAATAAATAAGCCTTTGTGGGCATTTTTTGTCATCATCGCTATTTTGGGGGGCATCAAACGCTCCAGATATTGCAACCCGCAAGGTGTGATTCACAAAACAACGTAAAAATGGGTGATGGATTTGTGGCTGTCGATGGTATTGACTAAATTTGCGGTCAAGAAACAATAACCATTTATGATGATCACCAACAAAAAGTATTACCTGCGATGGATGCTAGCGATACTGCTGGCCATTGTGACCGTTTTGCCCACCATGGCACAGTATGGCAGCCGTGGCGATAAGCGATATCGTGACCGTTATAGCCGCACCAACACCTATGGCGATGTGGTCGAGATCAGACTCAGTGAGCCCGGAACCCTTGAGGCCAAGATGCCACCCGACATGTTCAACCGTGTGCGCCTGTTGCATATCGAGGGACCGATGGATGCCAAAGACTTTAAGTTCCTGAAGAAGATATGTGACCGCTCGCGCTGTGTTGATGGCCGCGAAAAGTCGGTCGACAACTACATCGACGTGGAACTGGAGCGCGCTCGCATCATGAGTGCAGGCACTACGGGCCTGTTTGGCGGCAGCGGTTCGCATGATGTGCTTGACGATGCTTTGGCCTACAGCAGCCACCTGAGGTCTATCGTTCTGCCCGAGCGGCTGAAGCGCATCGGCAGCAATGCCTTGCATGGTTGCAGCCAACTCGAAGAGGTGATCATGCCTCCTGGTGTGCGGGCACTGGACAACAGGGCTTTCTCGGGTTGCACCAGACTTGAATACATCACCATGCCTGATGGATTGCAGACCATCGGCGATGGCTGCTTTGAAGGCTGCGAGAGGTTGCGGGAAATCACGATCCCGCGCCATGTCACCGAGATTGGTGACGAGGCCTTCAAGGGCACTGGACTGCGGCGAGTGATGCTGCCCGACGGCTTGATGTCGCTGGGAGCGGGAGCCTTTGACCAAGTGCCGCTCACCACACTGGATATCCCCGCGCAGACCCGCATTGGAGACAACTATCTGGGTTATATGCCCAAGTTGCTCGACATCACTGTGGACAATGGCAGCCGGTATTATACCTATGAGGATGGCGTGCTCTATGATAACACAGGCAATATGCTGCTGATCTATCCTGCCGGGCGTGATGGCTTAGGCATGGTGCCGGATGGCGTCGAGGTCATTGCCGGCAGGGCATTTGCAGGCAGTGCCATCTCGGGGGTTGACCTGCCTGCCTCGTTACGTGAGATTGGCTTCAGGGCCTTTGCGGGCAGTTCCATCGAATCTGCCGTCTTGCCGCCTCATGTGACATCGGTAGGCGAGTATGCGTTTGAACACTGCTCGCGCCTGCAGCATGTCGAGATGCCCGGAGTCGTCAGTCTGGGCAAGTGCGCTTTTAAGTATTGCGGTTCACTCAAGTCGTTCATTCTCAGCCCAGATATCACGGCGATTCCTCAAGAGGCCTTCGAGGAGTGCAAGAGCATGACTTCGGTCCGGTTGCCGTCGGCCGTAACGACTATTGCCATGCGAGCCTTCAAGAACTGCCCGGCAATTGTTGATGTGGAATTCCCGATCGGCCTGACCGAAATCGGCAAGGAGGCTTTTGAGGGGTGCAAGGCCCTATCGGCCATCGACCTGCCCTCGGCGTTGAAGTCCATCGGAGAGCGGGCCTTCAAAAATTGCAGGGCACTCACGCGTGTCTCGTTGCCCGATGCTTGCACGACGGTGGATAAGGAGGCCTTCCGTGAGTGTGTCTCTATCACCGAGATCGATCTGGGACAGGGCGTAACCAGCCTGGGAGATAATGCCTTGCGTGAGACGTCCATCTCCACGCTCGTGTTGCCTGCAAGCATCACGCGCCTGGGCAAAAAGGTGACAGAGAAATGCAAGAGTCTGACCCGTATTGAGTGCCATGCCATATTGCCGCCTACGCTCGAAAAGGAAAGTAACAGCAAGGTGGAATTGCATGTCATCGGCACCTCGATGGATGCTTATCGCAGCGCCAAGAATTGGAAGAATTTCAAGAACATTCAAGCCCTGTAGCAATGGTTGCGACTCGTTCGCAATGAGGCTAACGGAAACGATGATGCTGAGACACTGAGATGGGACAATCGTCATTCACATCGGCATTGATGGGGTGGTTTGCGCAGTTTGGGCGCGAACTGCCGTGGCGTGGAATCGCCGACCCGTATGCCATCTGGGTGAGTGAAGTCATCCTGCAGCAGACGCGCATCGAGCAGGGCCGTGACTACTGGCTGCGCTTCATGGAGCGTTTCCCGACGGTCGAGTTGCTGGCTGCCGCCACCGAGGATGAGGTGCTGCGCTTGTGGCAGGGACTGGGCTATTACAGCCGTGCACGCAACATGCATGCCGCTGCCCGCCAGATTGTGGGCCTGGGTGGCTTCCCGCGCACCATAGAGGGGCTGCGGGCCTTAAAGGGGGTGGGGGATTATACGGCTGCCGCTGTGGGGTCAATCGCCTTCAATCTGCCTGCCGCCGCAGTCGATGGCAACGTCTATCGCGTCTTGTCCCGTCATTACGGCATCGATGTGCCCATCAACACAACTAAGGGTAAACGCACCTTCCAGGCGTTGGCTCAAGACTTATTGCCGCCAGGACAGGCATCCCTGTTTAATCAAGCGATGATGGACTTTGGCGCCACTTGGTGCACGCCCAAGTCTCCCCGATGCATCGACTGCCCTGTAGCCGACACGTGCGACGCCCTGCGCACTGCCCGCATCTCTCAGTTACCAGTCAAGGAGGCCAAAGTCAAAGTGCAGGAGCGCCATTTTTCCTATATCTATATCCGTCATGATGGACAGACCGCCCTGCGGAGACGTCCTGCCGGGGGCATCTGGCAAGGTCTGTGGGAACCATTGTTGATCGAGGATGAGCCTCTGCCCGATTTGGGATGCCCGCTCACACTGCTGGCCAGTGGCGTGAAGCATGTGCTCACCCACCGCATCCTGCGGGCCGACTTCTATATGGCACAACCTGATTGCCGCCCTGCCTTACCGCAGGGCTATCGGTGGATAGATGAGCGTGAAGTCAGCGACCATGCCGTGCCGCGGCTGGTCGAGAAGTTGCTCCAACTTGTTAACAGTTAAAAGATCCTGTTCTGAGATAGACCTTTCCACTACTGCTCAATGTCGGTGGCAGGAGTGTTGATGTCATACACGTAGGTCCTAAGCATCTCGCTCTGAACGACCTTGGTGCCTTGTTTGACGGCACGCATCAGGTGGAACAGGCAAGTGAAGTGCTCGGTACCGCCGCTGTACATCTCGCGGTAGGCCAGAAACTCATGGTCGCAGGCTTCTACCACCAGTTCGTCGGCACCCTTGGCATCGGGGGCCGGATACACCTTGCGGATGGCATCCCTCATGCGGGTGATAGGGCTGTAATAGCGGTCGGTGTGGGATGTGGATCCGTTGATGAGGAATTCTTCCTCAATGTCGAGATAGTAATCGATGACAATGCCCTTGGGCTCGTCCTTATCGTCGCCACACGACGATAGCGTGACAGACATCGTGATGGCCATGATCATCAATGAGCACATCATCAAGGCTGCCCGCCATGTTTTGTGATTCTGTTTCATGTCGGTCAATTGGTTGTGACAATATCAGCCCTCGGCAGGGTTTACTCGTCTTGGTTCTTAAGATTGTGCTTGACGGCTTTGTCCACGTCGCTGATATCGGGAGTGCCAGTCTCGCTCATGATCACTTGACGAGCGAGTTTGTTGACGTCGATATTCTGGGCCGGAGCATTCTTCTGGGCATTTTCTTCTGCCAGAATCATGTCGATAAGGGTGGTCACGTCAGTAATGGTGATCACGCCATCGTGGTTGGCATCAAGATTGGCGGTTGAGGCTGTGGCTCTCAAGGCTGTAGGCTGATTGTTGCCCAGCAGCACGTTGATGCACTGGTCCACCGTCGTTACGTCGGTAGCGTTGGCAGCACTGAAGAGGGCTGCGCAAAACAGAAGTGTAAAGATTCTTTTCATAGTCTTTCCCTTAATTTACGTTGTTGTTTATCTGACCACAAAGGTAGTGCGCTTAAATGGATTCTGCAAGAAGTATCCCGGAAAAATTATAGCCCTTCGGGGCTGATGATGTCTGGCATAGCGCTGAAGTGGTAGGTCTTCAGCGGGGTGCTGCTCTTTGACACTTCGTCATCCAGGCGTGTCTTGTAGAGCACGACAGAGCAAACGGTGACTTTACTCGGTTCATAAGTGCTGCGGTATGACCTATAGACGCTGTCACATGCCGTGAGCACGGCAGCGTCGTTGCCGGTCAGCGTTGGGGTGGGATAGGCCTCCCGCAAGGCTTTCTTCATGCGCTTGATGGTGACCGAAATCACGTTGCTGGTCATGTTGGCGGCGGTGCCTTGATTCTCGTCGTTATCCGACAAGTCGAGCATGACCTGGGAGTGGATGCTCAAGTAGTAGCCCACAGGCAACTCGGGCTCGTCGTTGCCGCATGAGTTGGCGGCAAGCGACAGGATTAATGCTGCCAGCACCTTCAGCAGCCATCGGGTGGAGTACTTCATCATCTGTAGTCAGCGTTATTTAGATTAGATATGTTGTCGCAAAGATAGTCAAACAAAACTGTTTTTCCAAATCAATGGCTGCATAAAGTGCAGGATGGAGACGAGATCATCGCCTTAAGCCATCCGACTTGCACTAAAGTTGAGGGCATTTGCCCTCGAAATTAGGCTGCGTCTCGGAAAAACCAAAACAAGATTTTGTTTTTTCGCTCGACTTGCACTAAAGTTGAGGGCATTTGCCCTCGAAATTAGGCTGCGTCTCGGAAAAACCAAAACAAGATTTTGTTTTTTCACTCGACTTGCACTAAAGTTGAGGGCATTTGCCCTCGAAATTAGGCTGCGTCTCGGAAAAACCAAAACAAGATTTTGTTTTTCGCTCGACTTGCACTAAAGTTGAGGGCATTTGCCCTCGAAATTAGGCTGCGTCTCGGAAAAACCAAAACAAGATTTTGTTTTTCGCTCGACTTGCACTAATTTTGCAGGTTAAATCAATTCTGTTTTAAACTACGATATGGCAAAAAGCAATAATATGGCGGTGACCGACTATGGTCTGGTGCGTGTCGCAGCGGTGGTGCCTCAAGTCAATGTCGCTGACGTCGAGGGCAATGTGGCTCATCTCATCGAGAGTGTGGATCAGGCAGTAGGCATGGGCGCTAGCATCGTCGCAACTCCTGAGTTGTGCGTGACAGGCTACACCTGTGGCGACCTCTTTGGCAATGATTTGCTGCTCGACGCCGCCGAGCAGGCACTGGCCGATCTCAACGAGCATTATCGCAATACGTCCGTGATGATTGTCCTGGGGGCGCCATTGCGTTGCAACGGGCATCTGTTTAATTGCGCCGTGATACTCAATCATGGCGAGATGTGGGTGGTGCCCAAGACCTATATCCCCAACTATAAGGAGTTTTACGAAAAGCGCTGGTTCACCTCGAGCAACATCACAGCCATTGCTGGCCGAGACAGCATTGTGGTCGGTGGCGAGGAGGTGCCTTTTGGCACCCATCAGATATTTGAAGCCGGGCGTGCCCGAGTGGCCGTGGAGGTCTGTGAGGACTTGTGGGTCCCCGCTCCCCCCAGCAGCATTGCCGCCATCAATGGCGCCAATGTCATCGTCAACCTGTCGGCGAGCAACGAACTGATCGGTAAGCACACCTATCTGATGGACCTGATCAAGCATCAGAGTGCGCGATGCATCGCTGCCTACGTCTACGCCTCGTGCGGATTTGGCGAGTCGACCACCGATCTCGTCTTTGGCGGCAATGCGGTCATCGCCGAGAATGGCAAGGTGCTGGCTCAGGGTGAGCGTTTCACCACCCGTGGTCAGTTGTCCGTTGCCGATATTGATATCGCCGCTCTCGACAATGAGCGCCGCATCAATAGCAGTTTTGCTGATAGCATGGTCCAGTTCGGCACTCCGTTTGAGCATATCGCTCTGGAGGTCAACGGGCCATTGGACTACGAGAGCCAGGAACTGAAGCGTCCGGTGCGCCGATTGCCCTTTGTCCCCGCCGAGGATGACCGCCTGAATGCCCGCTGCGAGGAAATCGTATCCATCCAGACCGAAGGACTCATGCGCCGTCTCGACTTTACGGGCATTCCCACGATGGTTGTGGGCGTGTCGGGCGGATTGGACTCGACGCTGGCACTGCTGGTGGGCGTGCGCGCTTTTGACCGCATGGGACGTGACCGTAAGGATATCCATGCCATAACGATGCCGGGTTTTGGCACTACCGACCGAACCTACACCAACGCTTGCGCCATGGTCAAGGCTCTGGGGGTGACCTTGCATGAGATCAGCATCGCGGCTGCAGTAACTCAGCACTTCAAGGATATCGGCCATGATGCAGCCAACCACGATGTGACATACGAGAATAGCCAAGCGCGCGAGCGCACTCAGATACTCATGGACTTCTCCAACAAGGTGAATGGTCTGGTACTGGGCACTGGTGACCTGTCGGAACTGGCGCTGGGTTGGGCGACCTACAATGGCGACCACATGTCGATGTACAATGTCAACGTGAGCATTCCCAAGACGCTGGTGCGTCATCTGGTGCGCTGGTTTGCTGCATCGCTGGACGATGGCTCCGAGGCAGGCAAACAGATACACGACACGCTGGTTGATGTGCTGGATACGCCCATCAGTCCGGAACTGACTCCCGCTGCACAAGACGGCACGATCTTGCAAGTGACCGAAGATATCGTGGGGCCTTATGAGTTGCACGACTTCTTCCTGTATCACATGCTGCGTTATGGCTATGCCCCCGACAAGTTGTATCTGCTGGCCCGCAAGGCCTTCAACGGGGCGTATGACAACGCCACGATCAGAAAGTGGCTGCGTACCTTCGTCAAGCGATTCTTCTCGCAGCAGTTCAAGCGCTCATGCCTACCCGATGGGCCCAAGGTGGGTAATGTGTCGCTGTCGCCGCGAGGCGATTGGCGTATGCCTAGCGATGCGTCGGCGCGTCTGTGGTTGGCTCAATGCGATAGTCTGCCGGTATGAAATAACATCTTTTAAGTCCTGACGCTCTGACCCTGGCACTGGATTTGCATACCATGCCGTAAAAACGGATTCAATGACAATCTCGAGAGGTGCATATAACGTGTTGCGCAGTGTGGTCGTCACCGCACTGGTGGCGGTGGTTGCGATTGTGGCACTGGCTTACCTGCTGTTGCCACTGCCGTTTGTGCAGCAGCGGCTGTGTGCCGAGGGTGAAAAGGCCTTGGGCGAATTTCTGAACACTAGGGTTCAGATCGGCTCAGTGTCGATCGTTCCGTTCAATCAGTTGGAACTTAACGATGTGCTGATCGATGACCAGCAGGGCAACTCGCTGTTGACGGTAGAGAAGTTGGGCGCGGGCATCAGTCTCAAGGACCTGATTCTGGACAAACGCATGATCATCACCTATGCCGAGGTCATCGGCTTGAATGGTCATATTACGCGGCCCGACAAGCAGAGCCCCACCAACATGCAGTTTATCGTGGATGCGTTTAAGCCCAAAGAGGAAAGGGAAAGCAAGCCATTTGAAGTGCAGGTCAAGACGGTCGTCATCCGCCAGACGGCCCTCACTTATGATGTGATGGACCAGCCTAAGAAGGCTAACCGGTTGGACTTGAATCATCTGGATGTAAGCAACCTGCGCGCTGATTTGTCATTGCCGGTCCTGAAAAACAACGATTTCACAATCTTGGTCAAGCGACTCTCGTTTGACGAGGGAAGCGGCTTGTCGCTTAATCGGCTGTCGACAGCCGTCCATATTACCGACAAAGCCCTCGATATCCGCAACTTCAGGGCTGCACTGCCTCATAGCGATATCCGCTTGGATGATGTGCACATCAACTACACGTCGCTCGCCAATCTGGGCAGCGAGTTGGCTCAGATGCCTCTGAAACTCAGCACTCCGGGCAGCACCATCACCCCGTCGGATTTGGCCGCTTTGGAGCCCCGTCTCAAGCAGTTCAACGAACCGATCGACATTGTCACGACGGTGGTGCGTGATGGCAACCGCATCGAGGTGCCCGTCTTGAACTTAAAAGCCCGTGCTGATGGACTTACCCTCAACACCCGTGGCAGTTTTGTCATCCCGAGCCAGGGCGGATATGAAGCGCTCAATCTGGATCGTATCGACCTGGATGCCAAGGCGGTGACCCTAAGCCGACTGATGGACATCATACCCAGAGTATCGCCTCAGGCTCGTAATCTCATTACCCGTTGCGGCAATGTCTCGCTTGATGGTGAGTTGCACAAAACCGCCAACCGATTGACTTTCAACGGTAAAGTGGGCACTTCGCTCGGGTCGGCCGACTTGAATGGCTCCTTGGTTCAGCAACATGGCAATAACCGATTTACGGGCCATGTCAAGACCGATGGGCTGCAACTGGGCACGCTGCTCGATAAGTCCGACCTGCTTGGTCAGGTTGCTGTAGATGCGCAGATCGATGCGCTGCTGCACGGACAGGATGTGTCGGGGCACCTGCAGGGGAATATCCCCTTCATCGATTTTAAGGGGACCCGTTACCACAACATCACTGCCGATGTGGACAAGCAGGGCAATGACTTCATGGGCACCCTGGCCATGAATGACCCGAATGGCCGGGTCGACATCAATGGCCGTGCCGTGCTGGATGGGGCCAACTCCAACTATGACGTGAACATTGTTACCGATGGCTTGAATCTGGCGCAGTGGGGAATCACCGACAAGTATCCCGACCACCGCTTGACGGCTCAGGCCACGGCATCGTTCTGGGGCAACTCGCTGGACAATGCTTCGGGACATATCCAGGTCGAGGACTTCTCGTTTGCCGATCACAATGGCAAGGGCTGGGTTTTCAATAACCTGCAACTCAATGCCGACAACAATGGCTATGACAAGGTCATCAACGTCGAGAGCGACCACTTGAGTGGGTATATCTCGGGCCAGTACGACTTCAAGACCATCGTTCCTACGGTCAAGCACATGCTCTCCAATGCCTTCCCACAGTATTTCGGCGAGTATGCCAATTACTCTCATGGCGGAGAGCCCAACGACGTCAGGCTCAACTTTGTCATCACTCCCGACGAGGCGCTTCACAAGATGCATAATCTCCCCTTCAAGTTGGCTTATCGCACGGTCATCGAGGGCAATCTCAACGAGAGCGACACGACGTTTGACTTTGTCGTTGATGCCCCGCTGATTGTGCAGGGCAGTAACAAGGTCATCGAGCAGACCCGCCTGTTTGTCTCGCTGGACAGTGTGAGCGACAGGGTGGTCATGAATGTCCAGTCGCGTTATCCCCTCAAGCAGGGTATGGTCGACTTGAATATGGATGTCAGTGGACAGAACAATCGGGTCGACGCCAACTTGGCATGGCGCATGCCCGTCGATCATGACTTCCATGGCGTCCTCAACCTGGATGCGATGCTCGATAAGGGGACTAACGGAGGCCTCAAGGCTGACATCAACATCAATCCGTCTGACCTGGTGTTTAACGACACGATCTGGGAAGTGCAGCGGGGACATATCAATGTCGATGGCAGCGTGATAGAGGTCGATAATCTGGCGGGCGGCCGAGCCGGACAGTTCCTGCAGGTCAATGGCAAGATTTCGCATGACCCTGAAGACGTTTTGTGCCTGGAGATGAAAGATATGAGTCTCGACTATGTGTTCGAGACGCTGGCTATCGATCATGTGGACTTCGGTGGGCGTGCCACCAGCAAGGTCTATGCCAGCGACCTCTTGTCGGGCGCTCCTCGATTGTACACACCCAGCCTGTTCATCAAGGGCATATCCTACAATGGCGCCGAGATGGGCGACATCGACATCAAGGCGGAATTTGACAACGATAGCAAAGGCATCCTGGTCCAGGGCGATATCGCTCAGGCCAACGGACGGCACAGCACCCTCGATGGTGGCATCTATATCGCCGACGACTCGCTATATATCGAGTTTGACACCGACCATGCCAATGTGGAGTTCCTCAAGCCCTACATGGAAGCCTTCACAAGCGATGTCCAGGGCGAGATGTCGGGAAAGGCCATCCTGTTTGGTAACTTCCACACCATCAACCTCAAGGGGGATATCGTGGCAGACTCGTTGCGATTCCTGGTAGATTATGTGAACTGCTACTATACGGCATCTAATGCTCCGATTCACATCATCCCCGACTTCATCGAGTTCAACGATGTGCCCATCCACGACCGTGAGGGGCACGAGGCGCGTCTGGGCGGCTGGCTCAAGCATGACGCGTTCCATAACCCCGAATTCAATTTCGCCATCACCGATGCCCGTAATTTCTTGAGTTATGACACCAACCCGACGATCAATCCTGACTGGTACGGGACCATCTATGGCAATGGCGCCTGCTTTGTCGAGGGCGGCCCAGGCATTGTCCAGATCAGGGTGAACATGTCTTCGGCGCCCCATAGCCGCTTCACATTGGTAATGAGCGATACCAAGCAAGCCGACAATTACGACTTCATCACCTTCCGCGACCGTGATGCCGAGAGTGCGCCTGTCGTGCACCAGCCCATAGACAGCATCGACATGGTCTTGAAGGAACTCAAGCAGACGGTTATCCAGGAGGAAAACTCCGAGCCCAGTGCTTACCATATCGATTTGCAGGGCGACATCACGCCCGATGTGGCTCTGACGGTAATCATGGACCCCGTGGGCGGCGATCGCATCAAGGCCACCGGTAGCGGACACATGCGCCTGACTTATAACAATAACGGCGAGTTGGAGACCTTTGGCAAGTACACACTGGATAAGGGTACTTATAACTTCACATTGCAGGACGTCATCCTCAAGGACTTCACCATCCGCGATGGCAGCAGCATCAGTTTCCAGGGTGATCCCTATGCGGCGCAACTCGATCTCGAAGCCGTCTATTCACTCAATGCCAACATCCGTGACCTGGACGAGTCATTCGGCAAGGATCCTGACCTGAACCGTACCAATGTGCCCGTGCATGCCCTGCTGCGCGCCAAGGGCATTATCAGCCAGCCCGAAATCTCGTTTGACCTGGAGTTCCCGTCACTCACCAGCGATGCCTATCACAAGGTCAAGAGCATCATCAGCAACGATGAGATGATGAACCGGCAGATCATCTACCTGCTGGCCCTCAACCGCTTCTATACGCCTGAATATATGGGAACGTCGGCCAATCAGAACGAGTTCCTCACCTCGGTGGCATCATCGACCATTGCCGGACAGTTAAGCAACATCCTGGGCAAGATGACCGACAACCTGTCGATCGCGCCCAATTTCCGTACCGACAAGGGCGACTTCAGCGACATGGAGGTGGATGTGGCCCTGTCTAGCCAGTTGCTCAACAATCGCTTGCTGCTCAACGGTAACTTCGGTTACAGGGACAATACCTATAACACGATGGGTACCAACTTTATCGGCGATTTCGACCTGGAGTATCTGTTGGGCAATAGGGGCGCTTTCAGGCTCAAGGCCTACAATCACTTCAATGACCAAAACTACTACCTGCGCAATGCCCTCACCACACAGGGCGTAGGCATTGTCTGGAAGCATGATTTTAATAAACCGGGACGCAAGGCCAAACATCAGTTGACGCCCGCATCGGACAAGCCCGACACCATCCCGTCACGTGAGATGCCTCCTGCAGGCAGTCGTGACTCGAGTGTCAGGCAGCCGTTGCCCATGGTCACCATGCGCCCCTTGCAGCACGATACGACCATCCACAACCAATGATATTCAACAGATTTGCAACATTACTGATGCTGTTGTTAGCCGGTTGTCTGGCTTTGAGCGCTGGTGAGCCTCAGGCCGACGGTGACTCCCTGGCGACCCGCTCGCCTGCCAGCGACAGCATTGCCATGATGTATGACAGCATAGCACTGCGTCTCGATCAGATTGCCCAGCGGCTAAACGTCCAGGAAGGTGCCTCTGTTACGACCGATGAACCAAATCCTAAAGACCACTGGAAAAAAGTGGTCTTGCGCAAGGGGTGGAGCATCAATGATACGAGCATAGTCTATCCGCGTGTGCTGGATTTCGGAGTGAGAGCCTACCGCTGGCTCAACCATGCCCTCAACTACTACGATTCCGCCTATGTCGTCAATCCTGGCAAGACCAGTGGCAAGAAATGGAAGGTCATGATCAAGAACAATAACTGGATAGACTTCTATTCGGGTCACTTGAGCCAATGGAGAACCTATGTGCAGATGAACAGCGACGTCACGTCGCTCTTCGGGTTCCAGATTTGCGGCATGGGGCTGAGTTTTACCTATATGATCAATGTGAGGGACCTGCTCGCGGGAAACTTCATCCGTAACCGTCGATTGCAGTTCTCATTCACCACTTCGCGCATCTTTGTCGAGGCCTATTACCGCAAAAATGACGAGAGTACCGTGCATCTCAATTCCTTGGGCAAGTGGAATGGCAGTGTCATCTTTCCAGGTCTGAAGCGAGAGGGATACGGACTTGACGCGTATTACATATTTAATCACACCCATTACAGCCAGGCTGCGGCCTACTGCTTCTCCAAGTACCAGAAACGCAGCAGCGGCTCGTTGCTCTCGGGTATCTATCTGAGCCATCAAGACGTGGTGATGGATATGAACAAACTCGACAACAAACTCAAATCTTATCTGCCAGACAAAGTCACCGACTACCGTTTCCGTTACAGGGACTTCGGTGTGCTCATCGGTTACGGCTACAGTTGGGTGTTCCATCATGGATGGCTCTATAACATCACTTTTGCCCCGAGTCTGGGCTACCGCCATAGTTTCCCCAATAGTATTGATGGCAAGCGATCGCTCTTGTCCACCAATCTCATGGTCAAGATGGCTCTGGTGCGTACCGCCGGCAATTTCTTCTATGCCTTAACAGCCAACCACGAGGGACATTGGTATCACAGCACGCAGCACAGTTTTTACAACAGTTACAACAACTTTGAACTCACGGCAGGATTCCGTTTCTGAGCAAGGATTGTATTAAAGTGAATAAAAACCGCTATTTTTCAATATAAAATAGCGGTTTTGTTGCGTGTTTTGAAAAATATTGATATATTTGCACATTCTCCAATTGATGTATAACCTATTAAATTGATGTATAACCTATTAAAACATATCGCTTATGAAAAACTTGACTCATTTATTATTTATCCTATTGGCTTTAGTGCTGACAGGTGCCAGCCAAGCCTCGGCCTATGACTTCTACACAGGGGGCATATACTATGCCTTCGGTTCCGGGGCGAATGTTACGGTTGAAAACAAGGGTACCTTCAACACCTACAGCGGTAACGTGACCATTCCGTCATCCGTCACCTATGGCGGCAATACCTATAATGTCGTGGGTATCGGCTACCAGGCTTTCAAGAACTGTACCAACCTGACGGGCGTGACGTTACCCAACTCATTGACGATGTTGCTGAACGAGGCCTTCCGTGGTTGCACAAAACTGACAACCATTGTCATTCCCAGCGGAGTGACGGCGATATATAACAATGTGTTTCAGGACTGCTCGGGGCTGACGTCGATCTACGTGAGGAGAAAAACTCCTACCAGTGCCAGCACCAACAACTTTAGTGCATCGACCTATAGCAGTGCCACGCTGTTTGTGCCTGAGGAGGCCTACGACGCTTATAAGTCGACAGCGCCATGGAGCAGTTTCACCAACATCAAGAAGACCAACTACGACTTTGAGAAGAATGGCATCTATTACAAGATCACCAACACCAGTGCCCGGACAGTCAAGGTCACCTATCGTGACACCAATTATGACAACTATTCCGGCAGTGTGAGTATTCCCAGCAGTGTGACCTATGATGGCACCACCTACACGGTGACAGCAATCGGAGCCTTCGCCTTCAGGGGTACCAACGATGGCGGTCATCTGACCAGCGTGACCATCCCCAGCACGGTGACCGAGATTGAGAATTATGCCTTCTGGCTGCAGAAGAACTTGGGCAACGTGACCATTCCCACGAGTGTGAAGACCATCGGTGATTATGCCTTCTGCTGGTGCTCATCGATGACGTATATGTATCTTCCTAGTTCAGTGACTACGCTGGGCAAGCACGTCTTCTCACAGTGCAAGAAGTTAGAGAACGTGGTCATTGGCGTTGGCATCACCAAGATTGACGAGGATGCCTTCTATGGCTGTGAGAAACTGGTAACAGTCAATCTCCACAACTATATTACCACCATCGCTAAGAACGCCTTCCAGGAGTGCACCAAATTAACTACGGTGAATATGGGAGCAAGTCTTACCTCCCTGGGCAATAGTGTGTTTAATGGATGCCCAGCGCTGAAATATGTCAATATCAATGCGTTTACGCCTCCCACCATGACGAGCAGCACGTTTGACGCCTCACACTATTCCAACGTGACCGTGACGGTTCCCTACTCGTCCAAGAGCGCTTATCAGACAGCAAATTACTGGAAGAACTTCACGACTATTAATGCGCGCGCCTACGACTTTGTAGTCAATGAAATCTACTATAGGAGGATTACCAGCAATACAGCCAAGGTCACCTATCGTGATACCAATTATGACAATTATAGCGGTTATGTGTCAATTCCTGCCTCCGTGTCCTATGCCGGCACGGCCTATACGGTGACCAAGATCGGCGAATACGCCTTCAGGGGTACCAACGATGGCGGTCATCTGACCAGCGTGACCATCCCCAGCACGGTGACCGAGATTGAGCATGATGCCTTCTGGTTGCAGATGAACTTGGGCAACGTGACCATTCCCACGAGTGTGAAGACCATCGGCGATTATGCCTTCTGCTGGTGCTCATCGATGACGTCTGTCGAGATTCCTAATTCAGTGACAACGCTGGGCGCGCACGTCTTCTCACAGTGCAAGAAGTTAGAGCGCGTCGTCATTGGTACTGGCGTGACAGCCGTGAACAATGATGCTTTCTATGGATGTGAGAAATTGAAGAGTGTGGACATCCCCGACAATGTCACTCTCATTGGCGCTAATGCATTCCAGAAATGTACTGCACTGGAAAGTGTGACGATCGGATCGGGTGTATCCAAGATTAGCACCTATGCCTTTGATGGCTGCTCTGTGTTGAAGACCGTGACTTGCGTGAGGTCGACTCCCCCGGTCATGAGCAACAGCAACTGCTTTGATGCGAGCACTTATTCCAGGGCTACGCTCTATGTGCCGGGTGCCTCAGTCAACAATTACAAGAGCGCCGACTGGTGGCGTATGTTCTCAGCCATCAATTCCTTGCCCTATGACTTCTATGTTAATGGCATCTATTATAAAAAGACATCCAACAACACCGTTGCGGTGACCTATAAGGATAGCAACTACAATTCTTATAGCGGCACGGTCAACATCCCTGCAAACATCAGCGTGGGTGGAACCACCTATAAGGTGACTAAGATTGGAGATAATGCTTTCTGGCAGAGCAAGGATCTGACTGCTGTGACCATGCCGTCGACGGTCACCGAGATTGGCTCGTATGCCTTCTGTCTGGCTGGCCTCAAGAGTGTTGTCGTTGGCAGCGGCGTTAAAACCATCGGCAATCTTGCCTTTGATGCATGCACCTCTCTGAAAAGCGTGACCTTGCCCGAGGGGCTGACCACAATTTCTGCTCAGGCATTTATGTATTGCACGGCGCTGACTTCGGTCGTTATCCCCAATTCGGTTACCGAAATCGGAACCTATGCCTTCAATCAGTGTAACGCTCTTAAGACATTGACCTTGGGCTCTGGGTTGCAGAAACTGGGGAATTATGCCATCTCGCAGTGCGAAGCCTTGACGACAATCACTTCGTTAGCCAAGGTGCCGCCCACGATGGCTTCCAGCAACTGCTTCTCGACATCAACGTATAACAACGCCAACCTGTATGTGCCCAAGACCTCGCTCAATGCCTATAAGAGTGCCGACTGGTGGCGCATGTTTATCCACATCACAGGCGCGGATATCGGCGCTGATCCCAGCGATGTCAATGGCGACGGCGAAGTCAACATCTCGGACGTGAACGCCCTCATCGATGCTATCCTCAAGGGATGGAACGACTCCAAGTATGACGCCAATTGCGACGGTGAGGTCAACATCTCGGATGTGAATGCCGTCATCGACGCCATCCTCAAGGGGTGAGCGGGCCAGAAACATAACGGTTAGAGTAAACTGATTCCGAGAGGGGATGTGCTAGGCAACTGGCGCATCCCCTCTCTTGCTGCTCGCGCCGTCACAACACGGCAACCGCACCAAAATTTTTGTTGGATTTGCAAGATTGTGCTACCTTTGCAGTCGTTTTTTAAGCAAGAAAGGAGAATTTCAGTACATGAGTGTTACGATATTAGGTATTGAGTCGTCATGCGACGACACGTCGGCAGCGGTGCTGCGCGACACCGTGCTGTTGAGTAATGTCATCGCCAGCCAGCGCGTGCACGAGGCTTATGGTGGCGTGGTGCCTGAGTTGGCCTCACGTGCTCATCAGCAAAACATCGTCCCCGTTGTCAGCGAGGCCATCCGTCAGGCGGGCATCGACAAGGGCGACATCGATGCCATCGCTTTTACTCGTGGCCCCGGACTGCCGGGATCACTGCATGTGGGCACCTCGTTTGCCAAGGGGCTTGCCCTGGCACTCGACATCCCGCTGGTCGACGTGAACCACTTGCACGGCCATGTCCTGTCACACTTTGTCAAGGAAGACGAGAACACCCAAGTGCCCGACTTCCCTTACCTGTGCTTGCTTATTAGTGGCGGTAATAGTCAGATTATCAAGGTGAACAGCCCTCGTGACATGGAGGTGCTGGGCCAGACCATCGACGATGCCGCTGGCGAGGCTTTCGACAAGTGCGCCAAGGTGATGGGTCTGCCTTATCCCGGCGGTCCCGTCATCGACCGCTTGGCAGCCGAGGGCAACGACAAAGCCTTCAAGTTTGCCAAGCCTCATGTCGATGGCTACAACTATAGTTTCAGCGGCCTGAAGACGTCATTCCTCTATACCTTGCGCGACGCCTTGAAGGAGAATCCCGACTTCATCGAGGAGAACAAGGCCGACCTGGCTGCCTCGTTGCAGCGCACCATCATCGAGATACTGATGGACAAGTTCGGCAAGGCCATCAAGGCCACCGGCATCAAGACCATCGCCATAGGTGGCGGAGTCTCGGCCAACAGCGGCGTGCGAGCCGCTGTCGAGGACTACGCCCGTCGTCACCGCCTGCGGGCCTTCATCCCCAAGCGCGTCTTCACCACCGACAATGCCGCCATGATCGCCATCGCCGGCCACTACAAGTATCTGGCCGGAGAGTTCTGCGACATCACCGCGCCTCCCTTCCAGCGCGTCGCCATCTAAAAATAGATAAAATAGGGACTGTTCTTTTGGTGTGAAAATACATTAGTGTCCACTAAAAAATCATAAAAGTTCTTTGAAATTATTGAAATTCAGTTAGTTACAGCGATTTTTGGAGTCAACGGATTTGAAATTATCTTTGCGGTCATAATCAGACTGTTATGAATAA
>Ga0256404_1005602_pt1 | contig 22003 bp, 23 predicted proteins | sample RumenRJG_01DNA_FD_185990 | JGI IMG/M metagenome (GOLD analysis project Ga0256404, IMG submission 185990) | Bovine rumen microbial communities from Lethbridge, Alberta, Canada - RJG_01 | ecosystem: Host-associated > Mammals > Digestive system > Stomach > Rumen | place: Canada: Alberta | collected...
GGTGAAACAAAGCGAGGCCTTGTTTATCTCCTCTTCGGGAATCTCCAGCGCATCATCCATTACGAGGAAACGCGTGAAATTGTCCTTGTAGGTCTCGATCTGCGGAGCCAGGATTTCAAGGCCGTTCTGCTCCGCGGCAATCACGGAAGCCACGGCGCCGACCCCTTTCAGGCCCTTTCTGGAAATCTCGATGGCGCTTCCGGCCGTATCTTCCGACTCCACAAGATTTATCCAGGGACAGTTCGTCTCAAAGAAATCCCTGGTCTGGTTGATGGCCATGTAATGCGTACGCACCTCGCGGATGTCCTCGATCTTTTGCCCCGGAAGGGCCATGAGGTTCTGGTGGATGGGAAGATACACCTCACCCTTGACCTTCTGCGGGTGTTTCCTGAGAAGCTCGAAGTTGGGAATGAGTCCGCCGGAGATGGTGTTTTCTATCGCCATCACTGCGGCATCCGCACGGCCCGCCTCCATGGCTTCATAAAGGGAGGTGAAGTTCGGACATTCTATTATTTCAGGGACATAACCGCAGCGGTTTATGTAGAACATATGGGCTGCCTGCTCATGAAAACTGCCGAAATGTCCCTGGATAGCGACTCTTTTGCTCATATTTGTTTTGTTAAGTTCGTTCGTCTGAGTCGGCCGCCGGGGAATGCCTATACCTTGAGGATGTCCTTTTCCTTCTCCTCTATGAGGACATCCACAGCCTTGACATTCTTGTCGGTAATCTTCTGCACCTCGCCCTCGGCCTCCTTTTCGGTGTCTTCGGACATGCCCTCGTTCTTCTGGGCCTTCTTGAGGAGGTCGACAGCCTCGCGCCTGAAATTACGGATGGCGACCTTGGTGTCCTCCCCGGCTCCCCGGGCCTTCTTGATGAGTTCCTTGCGGCGTTCCTCGGTAAGGGCGGGAACCACGCAGCGGATGATCTCGCCGTTGTTCTGGGGAGTCAAGCCGATGTTGGCATCCATGATGGCCTTCTCGATGGCGGGTATCATCTTTTTCTCCCAAGGCTGGATGGCGATCGTCTTGGCGTCAGGAGCGCTGACGGAAGCCACCTGGGGAACGGGCGTGGGAGTGCCGTAATAGGACACGATCACATTGTTCATTATGGAAGGGTTGGCCTTTCCTACACGGTAGGTCTTGAGATCTTCCTCGAGGAATGCTACGGAGTCCTTCATCTTTTCGTCCGCCGCATTCAGGATTTCTTTTGCTCTGTCTGATAACATGGCTATTCTATTTTTGATTATTAGCTATTTGTGTACAAGCGTGCCGACTTTCTCTCCGTCCAGGATCCGGAGCAGGTTCCCCTTCTCGTTCATGTCGAACACGATGATGGGCATGTTGCCTTCGCTGCACAGGGCGAAAGCGGTCTGGTCCATCACCTTGAGATGGTCGGCAATGGCCTTGTCGAATGAGAGTTCATCGTATTTCACCGCGGACGGGTCTTTCTCCGGATCGGCGGTATAGACGCCGTCCACGCGGGTACCCTTCAAAAGGGCGTCGGCTCCGATCTCCAGGGCACGGAGGGCAGCCCCGGAGTCCGTGGTGAAGAAGGGGTTCCCCGTACCTCCGGAAATCAGGACCACCGTCCCTTCCTCAAGGCACGCCACCGCCTTGTCCCTCATGTAGTAATCTGCGAACGGCTCCATAGGGGTAGCCGTAAACACCTTTGCATTAACTCCTTCCTCCTTGATAAACATACTCAGGGCGAGGGAATTGATGACAGTCGCCAGCATTCCCATCTTGTCTCCGTCCACACGGTCGAAACCCTTTCCGGCCCCGGACAGTCCGCGGAAGATGTTTCCGCCGCCATTCACGATTCCGATCTGGAGGCCGGCCGCCGCAGCCTGGGCCACCTCATGGGCGAACGCCCTCAGGCTCTCAGGGTCAAGGCCTTTCCCTTCATGGCCGCCAAGGCTTTCCCCGCTTATTTTCAACAATACCCTTTTATACATTTCACTTAGAGTTTTATGATTTAACAAAATTATTTGAAAATTATGAAACTTGCAAGAAAGAGTTTATCTTTGCAGGGATAAACCCAACCAGATTAAACACCACCATAATGGCGAACGCATTTCACTATTCCATCGGAAGAAAATTCATCCAGGCTGTCAGCGGAGCTTTCCTCGTGATCTTCCTCCTCATGCATGCCACCATCAATTTCTTCTCAGTAATCGATTCATTCACCGGAAAATTCGGGGCAGTTGCCAACGATGACGTACTCTTCTCCAGCGGAGACGGGCTCTTCAAACTCGGCTGCGACTTCATGTCCACCCCCGTCATCGACATAATGGTGCCCATCCTGGCGCTCGGTTTCCTGGTGCACATCTGCTATGGCATCTACCTCACCGTTTACAACGTGAAGTCCCGCGGCGGCTGGAAGCGCTATGAGGTAGCCAGCAAGGCGGCCGCAGACTCCTGGTCCGCAAGGAACATGTTCGTGCTTGGCATCGTCATCCTCGGCATCATCTTCTTCCATCTCTCCCATTTCTGGGCCAAGATGCAGCTGCCTGAGATGTTCGGCATCGGCAATTTCGAGAACAATCCCTACCTCCTCCTCACCGCCACCTTCGGCAAATGGTGGATTCTCCTCATCTACATCATCTGGTTCGTGGCCATATTCCTTCATCTCTCCCACGGCTTCTGGAGCATGTTCCAGTCCGTCGGCTGGAGCAACCAGACCTGGATGAAGAGGCTCAAGGTCATCGGCATCTGCGTTGCCGCCCTCATATGCCTCATGTTCGTTGCCGCGGCGGTGAACGCCTTCCTCCAGGCTAACGGGCTGATAGGATAATCCTGAACTTCGTAATATATGCAGCGGCCTTGTCCTCCCGACGGGGCCGTTTCGTTTTTTCCGCCCGCAATTTTTATTCTTCATTGCAACAAAACTGGAAAACCTGCGTTTAATTAGTAGAAACACGCACCGACGCAATGACCAGACAGGAAGCCTCGACTTTTTACAGGACCCACAGCAAGCCGCTCTATAATACGGCCTTGCGAATCCTGCGGGACAGTGCCGAGGCGGAGGAAATCATGCAGGACACCCTCCTGAAATACATCTCCTCCGGAGTCGTGAGCAAGACCTCCGCTCAGGCTGCCGCCTGGTTGCGTACCACATGCATCCGCAAGGCAATTGACCTCCTGCGGTCGAAAAAGAGGATGCCGTCATTTATCGGAGAAACCCTCGCGTTGCAGGAGGAGCCGGCCGATGACGAGCATCAGGAGAGCCCGGTTGACCTTGCAAAGATACTGGATGCCATCCGGTCCCTGCCGGCCCCTTACGGCTTCGTGGTGAACCTGGTCCTTATAGAAGGCCTCGGCTATGGGGAGATCGCCCGTATGACAGGCCAGAAAGAGTCCACCCTCAGGTCGATCTACAGCAGGGGAAAGGCAAAACTTGCACAGATGATAAAAGCTCAGCTATGATGGATTTGGAAGAATACATACGAGAAAACAGGGAGGCCTTCGACACCGAAACGCCCCCGGAAGGTTCTGAAGACAGGTTCCTAAGCCGCCTGGAGGACAACGTATCTGCCAGGACAGGAAAAAGGCTTCTCTTCCGTATCCTGACGATGACGGCTGCGGCGGCTGTCCTGGCCATAGTAACCCTCACGCTTAAAAACGGACGGTTCCGCGGCACCGGGAACGAACCGGAGACGGTCTATGCCCGTTATCTCGCTGAAATGGAAGACATCTGGGAGACCGTCGGGCCGGATGAAGACGCTTCGCTGCTCCTTGCCATGGTGACGGACGAAGCCATCCCCCTGGCAAGCCAGCTTCCGGAAGAACTTACTCCACGTGAAAGGGCAGGCATCCTGCGGGAATACTACGGCACCCTGCTCGACAAAGCTGAAATAATCAGAAAATCAATAAATAAGTAAGACAATGAAACGGATTCTCACTTTGATTGCCGCAGCCATGATGCTGCCTTTCTTCAACCTCGGCGCCGAAGAGGCCTCCCCGGCTTCCGTCCGGACCAGGGAATTCAACCTGAAGGACTTCAACGGCATAAGCGCCCACAGTTTTTACAAAGTCACCCTCGTCAGGGACGACAGTTTCAAAGTTTCGGTAGAATTTGACTCAGCCCTCGAAAAATATCTGAAGGTGCATGTCTCCAACGGCGTCCTCAACCTTGAGCTCAAGGAACTTCCCTCCTCACTCCAAAAGGGGGCGAAGATTCTCCGCGCAACCGTACACATGCCCTCTCTCTCCTCGCTGGATTTGAGCGGCGCCGCCTCCCTCTCCGCGGAAGGACGGTTTGAAAGCCGCAAGGACTTCAGGGCGACATTGTCGGGAGCCTCCAAGGTCAAAGACCTCAACATCAGCGCCTCAAAGGCTTCATTGGATATGAGCGGCGCCTCCGTATGCGAAGGTTTCAACGGCCGTTTCGACAGGTTCAGCCTTTCCGCCTCCGGAGCTGCGAAACCTTCGCTTGACGTAAACGCCGGAGAATGGAAAATGGAGCTTTCCGGAGCCGTAAAGGCGAATCTTCAGGGAGAACGTTGCCGTCAGATGTCTCTCGAGATGTCGGGAGCCGTCAAGACCACGCTGGCGGTAGCTTCCGACGTCCTCGTGTTCGAAGGCTCCGGAGCTTCAAACCTCAACGCCCTCGATGCTCCTGCACAGAAGGCATCCGTAGAACTCTCCGGGACGGCGAAATGCCAGGTGGCGGCGGAAGAAAGCCTGACGGTCGAAGCCTCAGGAGTTTCCGAATGCCTCTACAAGGCGCCCGCAGGAGCCTCCATAACGGTTGACGGTTCCGGCAAACTTGCAAAAATCCGCCCCCTCTGACCTTCCGGCACCCTTTCCCCTCCGCCTCCCTCTGACCCTCGCCCTTTGACCCCGGCCGGGACCCTCCGACAACCTTTCCCCTCCACACGCCGACTGATGCACGTACTCCAAATTTTGTAGTACGTGCATCATTTTTACCCCTTTTTTGACGCACGTACTCCAAAAATTGCAGTACGTGCGTCGGTGTCATGGAAGACGAGAACGTTAAAAACCTTCTATCATCCTGGAAACTTCGGCCGCAGGGATTCCGCTGACACGGGAAATCTGTTTGACATCTGCCCCTAACCTGCGGCGGATTTCTTTCACCAGTTCCACAAGACTATCCCTGTCAAGTTCTGACAAAGTTTTTTTATGGAACATGGAACGGCACATATCCGAGATCACCGGCAGCAAGACCTGGTCTCTGAATGAGGGCATGGCCTTCTCGGAGAGGAGATTTCTCCCCCTGATTTTGGAAGAATTCATCAGGAAGTAATTCATCCTTTTTGGAGACCGGAACAAAGATTCCACAAATTTCACCATCACATATGACCGGGGATGAATGAAGCCCTCCTCGGTTAGAATGAGGTCTCCGGGCGCTTGTTCGTGGGTATGCAGCACTTTCATGCATTTCCGGCCGGAAATGGAAGACAGGGGAACACCTTTGATGGGAGAGAGATTGAAAAAGGTATTCCCGGTACCCCAGGGGTAGGAATCGGCGGTCAGGCAGATATTGGCTGCAACGCTGTTGACCTGGACATAGGCGATGCCTCTCTCCAGGGACTCGTCACTCATATCCAGGCGGCGAATATCCACACCGACCCTCCTGAAGGCGTTGGTGACAGAATACTTCTTGTTGTAATAACTGCTGTATCTTTTCTTGAAAGCATTGATGAAAGCCATTGCCTCCTCCTCAGAGGAAGAAACCACGAAGTGGACGTGGTTGGACATCAGGATGAACGATAGGATCTTGATCCCCAAAAGGGAAGAAACCAACGCCACATAATTCATCCCCGCTTTGAAGTCTTCATCGTCAAGAAACCACAGGCGTTCCGCCATGTGATCGGTTGTAATCAGATAAAATTCCATAACACAAATCTCCTTCACATAAATCTTCAACAACTTCAGGAAGTATCTGGATAAATATACGAAAAATTTGCATCAGACATGGATTTTTGCTTTATTTGTGTGAGTTATGTCCGTCTTTTCCATTTCCGTCCTGTCTTCCGCCGCTCCCGAAAGTTCTCTTAGGGGAGGGTATAACATCCTAAATATCAATCATATAGATAATCCAGCCGTAAGGTTCTTAACTTTTCGGCTCCGTCATTGTATTTCCGCCGGCGGGCGGAGAATCGATCCGCAATCAATCTTTAAACTCCTATGCATATGAATGAAAAAATGACTTATGTCTGCCCGGAATGCCGGCAGACAGAGCTGTCGTCAGAAGGCAGCATCCTCACTGCAAGCGGCCTGGAGCCGCAGTTCAACGGTTTCAATGACAAAGAATGGTAGTCCTCCAAAAACTCGGAAATCATGAAAAAGATCATATTGTTTGCAGCAGTTGTTCTTGCTTTTGCCTCTTGCAGCAAGCAGGAGCCCCAGACGGAACTCGAAAAGCACCTGACCCTCAACTTTACAATCAACAACGGCACCCCCACCAAGGCCGGAAAAACCGGTTGGGAAGCCGGAGACGTCGTATATATATTCTTCCAGCCCCTGGATACCCGCACGGAGATAGAGTACCTAGCCCTTGAATATAACGGCTCAAAGTGGAGCGAGACATGGACTTCCGGACTGGAGACCGAGATTGCCGGCACCACAGGCGGCACACTGACGGCCGTGTACTGTCCCGGAGGTATCAATATTGAGAATTTCTATACCTGGAGCCCTTATGGGTACTCGGTTGACGGTACGCCACGCAGAATGTATCTTTCTGCAGAAAATGTATCCTATACAGTTAGCGGCGGCATGCTTTCAGCGACCCTTGACATGTACCCTTATAGCAGTTGGGTGAATTTTGTACTGAAGGGCATACCTGAAGCTGAGGCAGGGAATTGGACTGTAGCCTGTACCGATATAGTCCAGAGCCGCTTTTCCGGAGTAAACTACGATGGTAGTTTATCCAGTAGTAATGGAAGCAACGGAGGAGAATTACCCGGGTTTATGTATGGCGGTGACCTTGTCTTCGGCGGAGCTATAATAAACTCAGCTTATTTCGGCCAGGAACGGGACTACACCATTACCGTCGTAAACAACAAGGGCACGAGCGACACTTCTGACGATGTCACGTACACCAAGACCTTCACGAAGACCATCAACCAATACGACCAGATAATCCTTCCCGACCCCACGCTCTGGCAATAGTCCGACTGATGCACGTACTCCAAATTTTGTAGTACGTGCATCATTTTTACCCTTTTTTTGCCGCACGTACTCCAAAAATTGCAGTACGTGCGGCGGTGTCATGGAAGATTCTTGCTATTTTTGCAGCGTATGAGAATCGGAAATCTTGACTTGGGGGAGAAGCCTGTGCTCCTGGCACCGATGGAGGATGTGACCGACGCATCCTTCAGGAAGGTGTGCAAGGAGCAGGGGGCGGATGTGGTCTATACTGAATTTGTTTCTTCCGACGGACTGATTCGGGACGCCCGGAAGGCGATAGCCAAGATGGTCACTTCGCAGGAGGAGGCCCCGATAGGCATACAGATATACGGCAACGACCCGGGGGCCATGGTCGAGGCTGCGAAAATGGCCGACAGGGCCGATGAAATCGCGGGAGGCCACGGAGCGGACATAATCGACATCAACTTCGGCTGCCCAGTGAGCAAAATTGCAGGCCGCGGCGCCGGATCCGGAATGATGAGGGAGCCCGACAAAATGGTCGCCATCACAAAGGCGGTGGTGGAGGCCGTCAGGAAGCCTGTCACGGTGAAAACCCGTCTCGGCTGGGACGAGGGCTCCAAAATCATCGTAGAGCTGGCCGAAAGGCTCCAGGATGTTGGAATCCAGGCGATTACCATCCACGGAAGGACAAGGTGCCAGATGTACAAGGGAGAGGCCGACTGGACCCTTATCGGCAAGGTGAAGGAAAACCCGAGGATGAGGATCCCGGTGATCGGCAACGGCGACATAAACTCCCCGCAAAAGGCCGGGGAGGCATTTGAACGCTACGGTGTGGACGGCATAATGGTAGGGCGCGCCTCTTTCGGACATCCGTGGATATTCCGGGAAATCAAGCATTTCCTTTCCACCGGGGAGCTCCTCCCTCCGATGGGGGTGAGGGAAAGGGTCGCCCTCGCAAAAAGGCATCTGGGACTGTCTCTGGCTCTCAAGGGGGAGGTCACCGGAGTTCTTGAAATGCGCCGGCACCTCTCCTGTTATTTCAAAGGCCTGCCGGACTTCAAGGAGACAAGGATCGCCCTCGTGACGGAAAAAGACCCGGACCGCGTATCCGGAATCCTGGATTCGATTGCGGAAAGATGGGGAGAAACACCCCTTTCGGAACAAAGCAGTGTCTATGGGTTGTAATTTTTTGTATATTTGTAACCTATGCTTGACAAACTGATTCTGTTCCCATACTATCTGACCCTGAAAACCAGGCATTGGCTCTACAACAAGGGTATCATCTACAAGACACATCCCTGCGACGTCCCGACAATATGCATCGGCAATATAACGGTAGGCGGAACCGGAAAGACCCCACATACCGAGATGGTCCTCAAAACCCTGCTCGAGAGCAACGACTGGGCATACAAGAACATCGCCGTCCTTTCAAGGGGACATAAACGCAAGAGCCGCGGTTTCCAGCAGGTCACCCTGGACGGAAGCGCCAGGTTCTTCGGAGACGAGCCCCTCCAGATCAAGAAGAATTTCCCGGTCGCCACGGTAGCCGTGGACCGCAACAGGATCGAAGGTTGCGACTTCCTCCTCCATCCCGACAAACTCACCACATCACGCCGGGGAAAGGCCTGCAGGGACAAGGCTCTCCCTCCTTCCGACCTGATCCTGCTTGACGATGCCTTCCAGTACCGGGCCCTGCGCTCCTACTACAATATCGTCCTGGTGGATTACAACCGTCCCGTCTACAAGGACCGCCTTCTTCCGCTGGGCCATCTGAGGGATCTCCCTGAAAGGATAGAGGTCGCCGATGTCATCATAGTCACAAAGTGCCCGGCTTATCTCGAGGACTGGGAAAAGGCCGGACTGGCCAAGTCCTTGGGGATAAGGAATTTCAGCCTGGAAACCTGCACCGGGGAGAACCGCCGGGGCAAGCGCCAGACCATCCTGTTCACCGCTATCCGCTACCAGGAGCTGAAGCCGGTGTATGAGTGCGGCGATTCCCGATACATCTATTCCCAGAAACTCATCCTGTTCTCGGGGATTGCGAAGGATACTCCGATGAGGAGATTCCTGAGCGACAAATACAAGATAGTGAAGAGATTCTCCTTCGCAGACCATCATAAGTACAACTCCATGGACATCCGGAAGATCGCCGCGGCGGCCAGGGAGAATCCCACCGCGGTGGTGGTGACCACCGAAAAGGACAGCCAGAGGCTCCTTGACTACAAGAAAATGCCGGAGTGGCTCCAGAAAAGGATGTTCATGATTCCCATAGCCGTCGATTTCATCGATGAAAGGGAAAAGGGAATTTTCAACAACGCCCTGATGTCCGCCCTGAAGGCCTTCCCCCAGGGGTATGAATAATTTTTTTTGAAAATCCTTGGAAGTGAATGTTTTTTTGCTTAGTATTGCAAAAGAATGAGAAACATAAGCAGCATATTCTTCTGGTGGCGCCTATTACACTCCTAGAGTCGTAAGAGGTAAGCGCCGTGTAAGGATAACAGATACTTCGGGCCCTGCCGCACTGCGACGGGGCCCGGTTTTTTTTGACAATCATTACTTTTTTATAAACATTCAAAAACTTAACAATTATGGCACGGAATGACAAATCGATCCCCTACAAGACTTATCTGGACGAGAACGAGATTCCCCGTCAGTGGTATAACGTCAGGGCCGACATGAAAAACAAGCCCGCACCGCTTATCAGCCCTGCCGACGGACATGCCCTGACCCTGGAAGAAATGAACCCGATATTCTGCGAAGAACTGAACAAACAGGAACTAGACAACGATACCAGGTTCTTCGACATCCCTGAAAGCGTGGTGGATTTCTACAAGATGTACCGTCCTTCACCCCTTGTTAGGGCCTACTTCCTTGAGAAAGTCCTCGGTACGCCGGCCAAGATCTATTACAAATTCGAAGGGAACAACACTTCCGGTTCCCACAAGCTCAATTCTGCGATTGCCCAGGCATACTATGCCAAGGCCCAGGGACTCAAAGGCGTAACTACGGAGACAGGAGCCGGCCAGTGGGGTACCGCCCTCAGCATGGCATGCGCCTACTACGACCTTGACTGCAAGGTCTATATGGTGAAGGTTTCCTATGAGCAGAAGCCCTTCCGGCGCGAGGTCATGCGCACCTATGGCGCCAACGTCACCCCTTCCCCGAGCAACACCACCCAGGTGGGCAAGAAGATCCTCGCCGAGCATCCGGGCACCACGGGCTCCCTCGGCTGCGCCATTTCCGAAGCGGTGGAGGCGGCAGTCACCACTCCCGGCTACCGCTATGTGCTTGGCTCCGTCCTCAATCAGGTCCTCCTGCACCAGTCGATCATTGGTCTTGAGACCAAGGCAGCCTTTGAGAAACTAGGAGTCAAGCCGGACATCCTCATCGGATGCGCCGGAGGCGGATCGAACCTCGGAGGCTTCGCAAGCCCGTTTATCGGGGAAATCCTTCGCGGAGAGAACAACTATGAGATCATCGGAGTCGAACCTGCGTCATGTCCCAGCTTCACAAGGGGCAAGTTCGCATACGACTTCTGCGACACCGGAATGATCTGCCCCCTGGCCAAGATGTACACCCTCGGCAGCCAGTTCATCCCGTCGGCCAACCATGCCGGAGGTCTCCGTTTCCACGGAATCAGCCCCATCCTGGCCCAACTCTATGCCGACAAGGTCTTCTCGGTGCGCGCCGTCGAGCAGACTTCCGTATTCGAGGCCGCCGAAATGTTCGCACGCAGCGAAGGCATCCTTCCCGCTCCCGAGTCCAGCCACGCAATCCGCGTCGCCATCGACGAAGCTCTCAAGTGCAAGGAGACCGGAGAAGAGAAGGTTATCGCTTTCAACCTCACCGGCACCGGCTACTTCGACCTGGTGGCGTATGAGCAGTACAACAACGGCACAATGACGGACACGATTCCTACGGACGAAGACATCGCCCGCGGTCTCGCACTGCTCCCCAAGGTCGGGAACGAATGATCAGATGTCATTCTGAGCAAAGCGAAGAATCTCCTATATCGGTCTGGTCTTCTCCTGGAGCCAGGCCGATATTTCTTTTCCAAGAAGGGGCGAGAGGGTGTCGAATACACGCTTGTTATATGAGTTGAGCCAATCCTTCTCCTCCTGGCTGAGCAGCCCTGGGACGATGGCCGATGTGTCGAAATGACAGAGGGTAAGCGGCTCGAACCGGAGCCAGGACCCGAAGTCGTTCTCCCCGGCGCTGACGGTGAGGATGAGGTTCTCGTGGCGGACGCCGAAACGGCCCTCCCTGTAGATGCCGGGCTCGTCCGAGGTAATCATTCCGGGCAGAAGGGGCTGGCGGTTGAAACTTGGGCGTATGTCCTGGGGCCCCTCGTGGACGTTGAGGTAGAATCCAACCCCGTGACCCGTCCCGTGGCCGAAATTGCGTTTGGAATGCCAGAGAGGTTCCCTCGCAAGGACGTCCAGATGGCAGCCGGCCGTTCCTTTCGGGAACACAGCCATCGCGAGGTCTATATGGCCTTTAAGGACAAGGGTATAGTCTTCTTTTTCGAGGTCGGTGCAGGGACCGAGCGGAACCGTTCGGGTTATGTCCGTCGTCCCGAAGACATACTGGCCGCCTGAATCGACCAGATAAAGCCCTCTGGGCTCAAGGAGGGCAGACCCGGAAACCGGTGTAACATAATGTGGAAGGGCGGCATTGGGACCGTAGGCGGATATCGTCTGGAAACTGTCTCCCCTGTATCCTTCGACCTCGGCCCGGAGGGATGAGAGCTTCCGGGCTGCATCGTACTCGGTGATCCCGCTGTCTAGGGAAAGCTGCCTCTCAAGCCACCATAGGAACCTTTCCATCACGGCACCGTCTTCCACGTGGGCTTCCTTCATGCCGGCGATCTCCACTTCGTTCTTTACCGCCTTCCTGAGGGCTATGGGGGAACGCCCCCTGACAAGTTCAAGGTCGGCGGATACCGATTCCAGAACCTTGTAAAGGTTATAATTAAGGGTGGACGGATCGATCCAGAGCCTTCCTACGGAGTCGTCGTCCGCAAGGGCGGCAAGGTCGAGGCCTACGTCATCATAGTCCTTCACCGCCACGCCGTCCGCTTTCAGCTCGTAGAAACTGTCCTGCGTTTCCGGATCCCTGCTGGGAGGAAATTTACGTACATACCAGTCCACATCGTCCATTGTGACCAGGAGGTAGGAAAGTACTACGGGATTGTATTCCACATCAGCCCCCCTTACGTTCAAGAGCCAGGCAATCTCGTCGAGGGCTGTCAGGAATATGGCGTCGCAGCCGCTCTGCATCAGTTTCTTTCGCAGCCAGGATATCTTATGTTCGCGGGACCATCCCACCTGTTCCTCTCCAAGGGTTATGATGGGAGACTGCGGCGCGGCAGGACGGTCCTCCCAGACGAGGTCCGGAAGGTTCGGGACGTCGACGACGTTGAACTTCCTGTCAAGGCTGTCAACGAAAGACATTTTCTCGCAGAGTCCGTCAATCGCTACCGTGGGTCCCTCTTCAGAGGAAGGGAAACGGGAGGACAGCCATTGCGGGATAAGGACCTGGTCCGGGACGCAGGTCTTGTGTAGTTCGATCCCGGTGCCGGCAAGCTGCCGGTCTGCCTGGATGAAATATCTGGTGTCCGTCCACAGGCCGGCGTGGTCATCGGTAACCACGATGTCGCCCTCACCCGTGAAGCCGGACAGCCATTCCACCTGACGCCATCGCGGTGAGACATATTCGCTTGAATGGGGATCGGACCCCGAAATTATGACAGCATCCCATCCCCTCGAGCGCATGATGCTGCGAAGGGACTCTACCCTTCCGGCAAACTGGTCCATGCTGATTGTCTATCTCGAAAGTCTACGTTTCAGAAAACGGACCGCCGCAAGGACGATCCTGTCCAATGGAATCACGGAAGAAACCGAGCGCACCCCCTCTGCGAAAAGAGCCGTAGGAGTGAACCCCTCTTTCACCGTCATGAAACTGGAAGACAGGTGGCTTTCCTTTACCGACAGCCTGGTGCGGAGGGTTTCCCGTTCCTTGTCAATGTCGGAGAGGGTCCTTATGTTTTTATAATCTACCATCTACCATCCCGTCCTATCCGTTAGATGAGTTATCGTCAAAGAACAACTTCGCGAAAAGCCTTACGAGCGAATCGGTGAACAGCTTTCCTTTGAGGAACCAGACGACGACCCCGAGGACGACGAAGATGCCTGCCACAATGAAAGCGGCGGCGGCAAAACTATCCAGGACATCGCCCAGAAGGGCCACCAGACCGAACGCCAGGGTCATCAGGACCACGGAGACCACAGAGAGAAGGAGGATGATCCAAAGCAACCTCCCTATCGTGACCGAAAGCCCTTTTACGGTCCTGAGCTTCAGGTCGTCAACCTTCAGGTCGATATACTCCCTGGCATCCGACGACAGGTTCTCGAAGGACTTGGAATAGTCCATCATGGCTCAGGCCTCTTCGGGACGGAGCGAATCCTCGATCTTCTGAAGCTGTTCCAGAAGCCTGGCCCTCGCGTCCTCCTTGAGATTGTTGCCTTCTTCCTTCAATGATTCCTTCAGGTCGGAGAGGTCCCTGAGCGCCAGCTTGGTTTTGACCCTTGCCTTCCGGGCCACCTCGGACACCTTGTCCTTGGCAACGGAATAGGCTGCGGCGGCAGATCCGCTGACGTCATCGGCGACATCGGCTGCCAAGTCCTTGAGGTCCGCTGCGGCATCCTTGATCTTGTCGCAGCCCTCTTCAGCAGCCTTCTTCAGTTTCTTGCGGGTTTCATCACCGGATTCCGGAGCGAAAAGGACCCCGAGGGTCACGCCGGCGGCGATTCCGGTAAGCAATGCGAAAAATGTTCCTGTTCTCATGATAGTTTCCTTTTTCACAAATATAATCATAAATTGTTCCACATACTACATTTTTTGGCGGTTCAGGCTCGGATTTTGCGGCAACCAGCGGCGGAGTTTCAAAATTGATCCATTTAATAACGAAATATGGCACAGATCAAAACCATTGCCGTCCTTACTTCGGGCGGAGACGCTCCTGGGATGAATGCCTGCATCCGGGCTGTCACCAGAAGCGCGATTTATGAAGGTTGGAAAGTGTACGGAGTGTACAGGGGATACGAGGGTCTCATCAACGGAGAATTCAAGGAACTCACATCCTCCAGCGTCAGCAACACCATCCAGAGGGGCGGAACCTTTTTGAAAACCGCCCGCAGCAAGGAATTCCTTTCCGCTGAAGGCCAGAGGAAGGCATACGAGCAGCTCAAGGCCCATGATGTCGACGCCCTTATCGTCATCGGCGGAAACGGCTCCCTTACCGGAGCCCGGGATTTTGCAAAAGAATATGACATGCGCGTGATCGGCCTTCCCGGCACCATCGACAACGACCTTTACGGCACCGACCTCACCATCGGCTATGATACGGCCTTGAACACGATAGTGGACTGCGTGGACAAGATCCGCGACACCGCCACCTCCCATGACCGGATCTTCTTCATCGAAGTCATGGGGAGGGATGCCGGCTTCCTCGCCCAGAACAGCGCCATAGCATCCGGAGCCGAGGCTGCGATCATCCCCGAGGACCAGACAGACGTGGACCAGCTGGCCCAGTTCATCGGGCGGGGTATGCGCAAGAGCAAGAACTCATCGATCGTACTCGTGTCCGAGAGCAAGGAAAACGGTCAGGGAGGAGCCCTCTACTATGCAGAGCGCGTCCGAAAGGAATATCCCCAGTATGACGTGAGGGTGACGATCCTGGGACATCTCCAGAGGGGAGGCACTCCGAGCGCGAGCGACCGCATCCTGGCCAGCCGGCTCGGCTATGCCGCCATCGAGGCCCTCAATGAGGGACAGCGCAACATCATGGTGGGAATTGCAAACGACAAGATCGTATATGTCCCCCTTACCCGTGCGGTCAAACAGAACAAACCCATAGACAAGGAACTTATCAGCGTCCTGAATGTCCTGTCCATCTAGCCGGACAGGAGCATATGGATTAATCTAAGGGAGCCCTCAGATGAGCTCCCTTATTATTTCGTCCGAAACGAAAAACCTGTCCTCCGGAATCCGGATCCTCCCGGGCACGGACTCACCGTCATTACCGAATTCCACCAATGCCCCTTCCCTTTCCAGGGCAAGGACGGCATCCTTTCCTGCAAGACTCTCAAGTTCGGAAATCTCCATTCCATCGGAAGTCCGAAGCCCCAGCATTATCCTTTCGGCCCTGATATCCTCGGGAGTAAGTATCTCTCCTTCCCTGGTCCAGCCGGAAAGGGTTTCCGTATTCCAGACCCTCCTCTCCTCTCCGGCCGAACGGATCAGGGAATGGGCCCCCGGCCCAAGGCCTACGTACGGGACCCGCCTCCAATATGCGGAATTGTGTATGGCTTCACGTCCGGGAAGGGCGAAATTGGAGATTTCATAATGGCGGTATCCGTTTTTTGCGAGTTCCGCGCACAGGAATCCGTACTGCCTCCGGCAAAGGTCTTCCGGAGCCTCTTCCCATTCCCCCTTTTCGAGCATTTCCGAGAGGGCGCTGCCTCCCTCCACGCTGAGCTGGTATGCTGAAACATGCTCCGGGGCCAGCGCCAGAGCCTTGGACACGGTATCCGCCCACAACACGTCAGAGAGCTGCGGCAGTCCGAATATCAAGTCTATGCTGATGTTTCCGAACCCGGCCTCCCTGAGGGTATGGAAAGCCTTGACGGCTCCGGCGGAATCATGCCTCCGGTTCATCCAACGGAGGATTCCGTCATCGAAAGACTGCACACCCATGCTCACCCTGTCCACCCCTAGGTCCCTGAGGCCGGAGGCATACGAAGGGGTGACGTCGTCCGGATTGACCTCGACGGTGAATTCCATAAAACCGTCAGGACACAGGGCCTTTATAGCGGAAACGATGCTGCCGAGAACGGACAGCGGCAACACCGATGGGGTGCCGCCGCCGATGTATAGCGTCTTGACTTCCGCCGGAGCGGATATCTCGTCCTTCCTCGATTCTATTTCCTTCAGCATGGAATCCTGCCAGGATCCGAGGATCCCGCCGCATTCCTTCGGAGCAATCTCCGAATAGAAATCGCAATAGGTGCAGAAACTCCTGCAGAAAGGAACGTGGATGTATATCACCTGAGAAGGAGTTCTGCCTTGCCCAGGAAGGACTTCTCAGTGTAAGCCTCGACGGAATAGATTCCCTTCGTGTAGGAGGGGATGTCGTTGAGGTAAATGCTCATCTCGACTTCCTTTCCTTCGTAGTCAACCTCGCGGGAGGCGGAAGCGACAAGGGTTTCGCCGTTGTAGGTGAACGATGTCTGGTTGCTGTTGGTGAGGAGGATGCCCTCGGGATCCTTTACGCGGATATAGACACGCACGGGACCCTTGGGGGCCAGGTCGTTCTCTACGAGGCTGAGCGTGGTGAGCAGACGCACTACGCGGCTGCTCCTGTCGGTGACCTTGTCGGTGGAGTTGTAGGCGGCTATCCCAAGCCCCCTGGCCTTGATGACGGAACCGGCGGCAACCTGCCCGGACAGGCTTTCCACCTGCCTGTTGAGTTCGGCGTTGGCAGCCTTGCTCTCGGCGGCTTCCTTCCTCGCGGCTGCGGCGTCGGCCGTAAGCTTGTGGTTGAGGGTGTTCAGGGAATCTATCTGGACGATGTAGTTGCGCATGATGCTCCTCAGGGTGCCGAGTTCCTTCTCGTATTTGCGGATCTGCGCGCGGTTGGTCGCATCCGTTTTCTTCACGCGCTCGATGAGCTGGGCGACTTCCTCCCTGGATGAATCAAGCTGGGAGTTGATCATCTCATAATCGGAGGACAGGTTCACATAGTCGTTCTGGAGGTTCTCCAACTGGGCGGTAAGTTCCTGTTTCTCCACATTGAGGTCATTTACCAGGGAACTCTTCTGGAACCAGATATATCCAAGGGCCACTGCAAGGGCGGCAGCCACGCATGCGAGACCGATGGTGATGTTCCTCAGTCCCTTGTTCTTTTTTTCTCTTTCTTCGCGCTCAATGCGCTCAAGCGGATCTTCTACCATGACAATAATCTTTTATGGGTTCAAGATGATGCAAAAATAGCAAAATGTCATCAATTTGTTATCTTTGTATGCAACAATCAAACCACCCGAGACATGAAATACCTGGTCAGAGCCGTAAAATATTTCTTCTGGTTCGTCATCCTTTTCTCCGCGATACTCGGAGTCTTCATCCTCATGAAACTTGTCGAGCCCTCTCCCGAATCCCTTTTCCGCAACGGGATGCAGTCTGTGTGGCAGATTGCCGGCCTGTTCGCCGTAGTCGCCGCCTTCTACCCCAGGCTCGCCTACGCCACCAGGAACGCCGTCATACCCGGAGATCCTTCCGAGACCCGTGATGGCATCGTTTCCCTCATGGAAGACAGGGGTTATGAACTGGAGAGTTCCGACGGGGACGGCATGTCTTTCAGGCTTTCCTCGTCTTTCGGGCGGCTCAGGAGGATGTGGGAAGACCGGGTGACATTCACGCGCACGATGGAAGGATATGCCCTCGAAGGGCCCAACAAAGATATCGTAAGGCTGATCAGCGCCTTGGAAATGAAGTTCAATCGCAGTCAATACGAATAACCATGGAAGAAGAATTCAAGACAGTCGCGCGATTCAGGGACGCGATGAGCGCCCACATCCTCGCCGGGATGCTCAATGACAACGGCATCCCCGCCGCCGTATTCGGTGAGAACTCCTCCTACGTCTCCATCAACTATGTTGACGAAGTGCTCGTAAAGGTCAATGCCTCGGACGAAGAGGCTGCACTCAAACTCATAAAAGAAAGTTCCTCAGAATCAGAAGAATAGGCTGCGGGCGGCAACGTCCAGGGCCTCGTAGAACTCCTTGCCGAAGGCTTCGGTGAGCGGCTCCCTCAGGAACTGGTACACCCTTGTCCCCTCTTCCCTGCCCTTCCTGTAGGCATCCTTGCATATCCTCCACCTGTGAAGGTTCAGGGCCTTTCCCCCGCCCGTCAGGTCCGTTACCCGTATGGGGTACAGGCGGCATGACATGGGTTTGCGGAAGGAACATTTTCCTGCAAAGAAACATTTCTCGACAGAACACATGCAGTTCCCGTCATCGGTAAACGTTGAGTAGGCGCATTCCCCGGACCCTTCAACGACAGGGGTCACCATGTCTCCTTCAATATCAATCTCGAAAAAACCCTTCCGCCTGACGGCATCGGTCCCTTTCGGCCCCATCAGCGCCGAATAGACCGGATAATCCCTCTCCAGGAGCTCCGTTTCCCCTTCGGTCACCGGGGCCCCGCTATCCCCCTCAACGCAACAGATTCCCTTGCACTTGGCATAATCACATGAAAAATACTCGCAGACGACATCCTCTGAAACGAGGATGTTCCCGATCTCCACTATCGTACCGAAACCTGAAGGATGGCTCATCTCACTACATATTCAGCCCTGCGGCCTTCAGCGAAGGATGTGAGGACCTCGGCTACCTGGGCGGCGGTTATTCCGGCTATCCTCTCTTTGTACTTTCCCACAAGATCCTTTCCTTCGGAATAGCGCATGAGGACAATCTGCACGAGATTCTCCGGAGAAGACAACATCGACTCCATAGAATTGGAGCACAAGGACTTGTATGCCTGGAGCTCAGCTGCGGAAACTGGTTTGGAAGCAACCGAACGGATGGCAGCCCTGACCTTCTCGAGGACATCGACCGCCCCGGCGGGATCCATTCCGGAAGGCAGACCGTTCATGTCCGCAGGACGGCAGGTGAACGAAAGGCTCATCCTCTCCTGAGGATAGGTGTCGTAGGTGAATTCGTCGGCCACATACATCCCCGCATCGGCAAGGTTCATGATTATGGCCTTCCGGAAGATGATTTCTGCAATCCTGCCTGCGATGTATTTGTCCGTACTGAACGGCACCTGCGCCGACATTGACACGGTAACGCTCGGCTCGTAGACATTTGGCAGGCCGTCCATGTCGACGATCCTGGTCACAGTACCCCTGGGAGTCTGGTATTCTATCTTAGGCCTGGCTGCAAAACTTCCTCCGGTGGTGCGGAATTCTCCGACGAACTTGCAGAGAAGTTTCTTGACATATACCGGATCGAAGTCTCCGACAAGGACCAGGACCCCGTCGTCAACCCTAGAGAACTGACTGCTGAAATAGACTTCCGCGCGCTGCGGAAGGTCGTCACGAAGAGAGTTGATGTCTTTTTGGGAAGAATAGTTGTACCCGGGGAACATCAGGCTGTCCACGGCGTTGGAAATACCGCCCAGCCCGTCGTTCTTGACGATTTCGGACAGGGCTTCGTTGCGCTTGTAATAATGGAAGGCATCCGGGTCCGTTTCCCTGCTGTTGGCAAGGGAGACGAGGGCTTTCATCAAAAGGGTAAGCTTGGATGAGGGAGCGCCGCCGAACACTCTGAGATCGGATAGGGAAACCGATGAATTCATGGATATTCCGTTGGCAGTAAGCATTTTCCGGAAATCCTCCCCCGACATCCCCGCCACTTTGTCGAGGAGCAGCATATCTGAAACGAATGCTCCCTCCCCGCGTCCCAGGCCGGCTACGGAGGAATAGCCGCCCCTCACCATGAGAGCGTAGTTCAGTTCGTTTTTGGAACCACCCTTTTTCAGGATGACCTTCGCCCCGTTGGAGAAGGTCAGAACCTCGCCTCCGGAGACAAGGTCGGTATCCGTCCTCTTTATCTTCGCCTTCTTCGACGGCTGCACGAGACCCAGGGTGTCACTATAATTGACGCGGTATGTCTCAGGCCACGGCTTGTCCCACTGCGCAGTCCACGCCTCGTCAAAGGCGTCCTTGAGATCCTGTCCGTCCTCGGCCCCGAGATTGGACCCTACGCACTGGAGGGTAAGGTTGCGGCTCTTGTCGAGAAGGGCCGACACGAAATTGTTGTAGAGGGCGAGTTCCCTGGAGTCTTCCATGTTTTTCGACAGGAAGATGGAAGCCTTGGTGGAAAGGGAAGCCAGGGATGATCCGTAAAGGAAGGAGGATGCGCACTGGTCGGTATAGAACCCGTTCGACACGACCTTAGTCTTGACCACATTGGAAAGGAGTTCGTCCTTGGCATCCTTGTACTCGGGGAAGCTCGCCCCGGTGCTGTCAAGGTCGGAAAGGGTGGCCGCGAGGACCTTCACGACGGCTTTCAGGCTGTCGCCGAGGGTGTGGAGGGTGATGGTGTAGTGTTCGTTCCCGGAACCGGCGGCGCTGCTGCTGTAGACATAGTTGATCGCGGACACGGGAATCTTCCCGTCCCTGAGCCGTTTCCTGAGGCGGTTGGTAAGTATGGTCCCGAATTCTCCGGCAAACATCTCCGACACTACCGGCTGGGCCGTGTTCATGTTGGCCTGCGGAGTCCTCGGGAACTCATACATGGCCGTCACGAAACCGGCCGAGGAATCCGGCGTGGGAATGAACCTGAAAGACGCCGTGTCCGAGGGTTCCCACTTGTACGGTTCCGGAGCCTCTCCCTTCTCACGGGAAGCTACAGTCATCGAAAGCACCTTTATCTTTTCAAGGATCTTTGCCGGGGCGATGTCGCCGGCGACGACTATCGCCTGGTCCCCGGGCCAGGTCCTGGCAAGGTCGAAGATGAGCATGAAAGTACTGTCCACGGCCGCCTCATCAAATACGGGGATGTCCCTGAAACGGAATGACGTGGCATCCGGACCGACCTCGACATACCCTTTTTCGGAGTAACCTATCCCCTTGGAAGAAAGGAATTCACAGGGAGTCTTGGTGCTGAAATGGGGAGAGGATGCGAGAGCCGTGCGGGCACGTTCCACGTCCGTTGCGCCTTTCTGCAGGAGGGAAAAATCGGCCAGGCCTTTTGAAACCTGATTCACGGCGAGATAGTATGAAATTCCATTCGGAAGGACGCCTGTCGTGATGTTGGGATCCTTGGGAAGAGGGGGCAGGTTCTGCGCTGGCATCATTATTGATAACAACGCACTCAGAACACAACAAAAAACATATTTGACGGGATTTGCCATTTTTGCGGATGGAATTTGTACAAAATTAAAAACAATTTTATTATTTTTACGATTACTATGCAAAAACCTGTCCAGCACAGGGATTTGATTTGATAACAATTATTTAAGATTATTACTGTTTTAAAGATAAACAACCAGTATTATGAAAAAATTTATTCTTGTAATTGCCGCCGCTGTCCTCTCCGCAGGCATCATGTCTGCCCAGACACTGGCCGAAGCGACTGAAATCTACAACCAGGGCGTTGAATCTGTCCAGGCAGGAAACAATACCGCAGCTTTGGAACTCTTCCAGAAGGCTCTCTCTGCAGGAGAAACCCTCGGTGACGAAGCCGCAGACCTCGTGGCCAACTGCAAGAATGTAGTTCCGAACGTGGCTCTCGCAGTAGCGAAAGACCTTGTAAAAGAATCCAAGTACGACGAGTCCCTCGTCAAATTCCAGGCAGCCAAGGAGATTGCCGAGAAACTCGAGAATGCCGAGGTCCTTGAGGAAATCAAGACCCTGCTTCCCCAGGTTCTGATGCAGAAGGGCAACGACCTGCTCGCAGATGCTCAGAAGACTGCCGATGCAGAGGCCAAGAAGAACGGCCTTCTCGCTGCAGGAGCCGCCTATAAGGAAGCATTCGCTGCCGATCCCACCAACGGAAAGGCCGCCCTTCGTCTGGGCCAGGTACTTTCAATGGCTGGTTATTCCGACGAAGCTCTCGATGCTTTCAAGTCAGCTGCCGGAGCAGGCGAGGCTGATGCCGCAGGGAAGCAGATTTCCAACCTCTACCTCAAGGAGGCCGCCGCTGCCCTGAAGAGCCAGAAATATGCCGACGCTATCTCCGCTGTTGAGAGGAGCGAGGAATACGGAGTTAACCCTCAGGCCTACATGGTGGCCGGTCAGGCTTCCCAGAAGCTCAACAAGACCAAC
>Ga0256404_1005603_pt1 | contig 22001 bp, 18 predicted proteins | sample RumenRJG_01DNA_FD_185990 | JGI IMG/M metagenome (GOLD analysis project Ga0256404, IMG submission 185990) | Bovine rumen microbial communities from Lethbridge, Alberta, Canada - RJG_01 | ecosystem: Host-associated > Mammals > Digestive system > Stomach > Rumen | place: Canada: Alberta | collected...
GGCGTGGGCAGCGCTCTCTTTCATCCGGAAGGGGCGCTGATGGTGAACCGTATCGCATCGGATGCGAAAGGGCAGGCCCTGGGAACGTTTGCGGTAGGAGGCAATGTAGGTTTTGCCGTTGGACCTGTTGCAGCCGGGTTCTGCGCATATAAAGCCGGTATCCACTCTCTTGTGATTTTTCTCATTGTAAACGTACTTATAGCCGCGGCGATCCAGTTTACTATGCCTTCTGTGCTGCGCCGTATTTCTTTAGGCAAAGAAGAAGAAAAGAAACAGCAGGCACTGCATCCCAAAGAAAATAACTGGCCGGCTTTCGGGAAGCTGTCCATAGTGATCCTGGCCCGTTCTATCGGTTTTACGATCAGTAATACATTCATTCCAATTTATTGGATGACTGTGCTGCATGCAACGGCAACCCAGGGTACGACGGCATTATCCATTATGTTTACTCTGGGTGCCTGTATTACGTACGCAGGCGGATTGATTTCTGACAGATTTGGCTACCTGAAGATTATCCGCCTTGCCTTCCTTTGCATGATTCCCACATATCTGCTTCTTACCCACACGACCAATTTGTGGCTGGCTACGGCGCTGCTGGTTCCGGCGGCGGTTTCTGTATTTATGCCCTACAGTCCCATGGTAGTGCTGGGACAGTCCTATCTGGCAAAGAACGCCGGGTTTGCTTCAGGAGTAACGTTAGGACTTTCCACGACCCTGGGTGGGATTTTTGCCCCGATTGTAGGATGGGCCGCCGATAACTGGGGACTGGTGAACGCGTTGCAGATTTTCTGGATCATGGGGATTGCGGGATTGATTGCTGCAATGCTGCTCCCGGAACCGGAAACGAAATGAAGGCTTCAAATATGTATTCGGTCTGGAAATTTTCCGGGCCGACAGGGAGATAAATGTTATGGAAATCGTAAAGGAAAATATAATTTCGGTAACGCCGGATAATTTTAAAACGGAAGTATTAGAAAGCGACAGGCCTGTTTTGGTTACCTTTTACGCAGCCTGGGACCAGCCCTGCCGCATGCAGCAGCCGGCCCTGGATTCCATTGCGGACAAACATCCGGAAATCAAGGTGTGCAAACTGGACGTAGAAGAATATACAGCTTTTGCCCAGCAGTTCGGGATCATGATGATCCCCACCACCATTGCTTTCAAAGAGGGGAAAAAGGTGAAGCGGGCTACGGGGCTGCGGCTGGAAAACGTATTGTTGAATATGGTGAATTAAAAGGAATATATTAATCTAGAGAAAAGAGGTAATGAAAATGGCAGTAATTGCATTAAACAAAGACAATTTCAAAGCGGAAGTGTTACAGTCTGACAAGCCGGTACTGGTGGATTTCTGGGCTACCTGGTGCGGCCCCTGCCGTATGATGGCACCGGTAGTGGAAAACATTGCGGAAGAACATCCGGAATTAAAAGTATGCAAGGTAGATGTGGATGAGAATCCGGAACTGGCCCAGCTGTTCAATGTGATGAGCATCCCGACCCTGGCGGCTTTTAAGGACGGGCAGCTGAGCGGTACGGCGGTAGGTTATCAGTCGAAAGAGAATGTGCTGAAGCTGTTTGCGTAATTGCAATCGCGTTCCGTAATAATTTTTTAAAAGAAGAGGTTCGGAAATATCATTTTGCATTGAGAACGGCAGAAGTATTTCCGGGTAAAGTGTGCGCTGCGCGGGAAATGTTCTGACCGTGCAGCCGGGAGATATATAGTATGGATATTATCATTATCGGCAGCGGTCCTGCCGGCATTTCCGCCGCGCTGTACGCTAAGCGCGCCGGGGCTGATGTTACGTTGATCACCCGTGGCAGCGGGGCTTTGGCGAAAGCGGAAAAAATTGAAAACTACTACGGGCTGGCAGAGCCGGTGACAGGCGCCGAACTGGAAGCCAACGGCATTGTAGGAGCGAAACGTCTGGGCGTGGAATTTGTTCAGGGGGAAGTCGTGGGAATTTCCATGAATGATGATTTTACCGGCCTTGTAGTGCAGACACCTGAAAAAAGTTTTGAAGGAAAAGCAATCATTCTTGCAGCCGGCAGCACCCGTCTGGCACCGAAGATCCCGGGGCTGAAAGAGCTGGAAGGAAAAGGCGTCAGCTATTGCGCCATCTGCGATGCCTTTTTCTATCGTGGCAAAACCGTAGCGGTCCTGGGTGAAGGGGAATACGCATTGCATGAAGCGGAGATTTTACAGCCCCATGCTAGTAAGGTGATGCTGTTCACCAATGGGAAAGAACCTGCGGTGGAGGTGCCGGCAGACATTGAAGTCCATAAAGAAAAAGTGGATGCGGTAGAGTCTGAAGCTGTGAACGGCATGGAACGGGTCAGCGGGCTGCGGACAGAAGACGGCGTTTCCATTCAGGCAGAAGGTCTGTTTGTAGCTTTGGGAACGGCAGGCAGCGTGGATCTGGCACGAAAGATCGGGGCTGCGGTAGAAAATAATCGCATCGTGGTAGATGCGGATATGACCACGAATGTTCCCGGCCTGTACGCGGCCGGTGACTGCACCGGAGGCCTGCTGCAGGTGGTGAAGGCTGCTTACGAAGGAGCGGTTGCGGGATTGGCAGCGGCAAAATACGTAAGGAAACAGTAATGATGGGTCTGTCTTTTTCGAAATCGTAGGGCATTGTGCAAACGGTTTGGGTATTTTTAGAACCATTTTTAGAAAACCCCTTAAAGAATGAAAGTTAAAAAAAGCTGGCGGCTATCAGTGTATTGCACTTTTAACCGTCAGCTTTTTAATTTCTATACAGCGATATTTGTTACTTAATCGCTTGCCTTCAGGCAATCATATTATGGGTGTTAACGTAATTCCAGATCCGTTCCAGCCGCTGGGCTGTGCCCGGATGGCTTGACAGGATACGGGCGGCGAATCCCATTTTGGCTTCTCCGTTGGTAATATAACTCAGTCCGTTATAAAGTTCTGCCCCCAGGCCGATCTTACAGGCGTACAGATCCGCTTCGTATTCATCCTGCCGGGAACTGAACATGGTGATCAGGTGCAGCGGCAGCTGCATCAGGAACTGGAAGAGCCAGATCTGAATCAGGAAGAACCAGGAGATGATTGCTGCGAACCAGCCGATGATTGGAATGAAACTGAAAATTTGAAGTACAAGGGTAATATAACTGTAGATCCGTACCACAAAATTCCCAAAGGAACTCATGGTACTTGTCAACAGGGCGGTGTTGGTGTCCCGGTTCTGGATGTGCCCCATCTCATGGGCCAGGATGCCCGCGATTTCCCGGGGCTCCAAATTGGTCAGCAGGGGCAGGGTAACGGCAATGTTGTTGCTGCCTACGGCAAAAGCGTTCAGAACTTTGGTGTTGCAAACATATAAATTGTAATCGCGAATGTCCAGTCCCGCATTTTGGCACACAAGAGACATAGCATAGGTCAGGCGGTCTGCTTCCGGGCCCTTCGGTTTCTGGCAGTTCAGGGACCAGCACAGGTAGCGCTGCATGATCCAGGTGCGGTATAAAAGGCAGGGTACGATAAGGGTCAGGGCGGATAAAACGATAATGATATTCGTTTCTGTCCAGGGAATGTTGAAGTATGCCATCCCTTTATACAGCCATTGCCAGCGGATGGGAGTGAACATTTCTACCAGTCCCCAGAAGGTGGAGACGATAACAAAGTTGACGATAAAAGTTAGGCTGAGGACGATGATATCCCGAAGAATGTTAAGCATCTTAAAAACTCCTTCTTCTGCCATACCACACGATGCGGCCGGGCACCTGGGCCATAAAGATACCGCCGGTCATTAACAGGCAGCCCATGAACTCCCGCATGGTCATGGTTTCATTCAAAAATAAAAATCCAGACAAGGCGCCGAAGATCATTTCACAGCTCATGAGCATGGTAGCTTCTGTAGGCGGCACTTTCGCCTGGCCGATGATCTGCAAGGTATAGCCTACGCCGCTGGACACAAGGCCCGCATATAAGACGGGGATGGCTGTCTGCCGGATGATTTCCCCGTTCAGGGATTCACCGGTAAGAAACAGGCCGATAAATCCTAAGACCGCGGCGGTGATGAACTGGCCTTCTGCCAGATAAATTCCCGGATACCACCGGACAAACCGGTCGATGAAAAGGATCTGCAGGGTCCAGAACAAAACGCCTATCAGGGTGAGGAAGTCGCCGAAGTTCAAAGGCTGCCCGTCGCTGCGGAAAGCCAGAAAGTACAGGCCGGAAACTGCCAGCAGGCAACCGAAAATGTGAGTGATGCGCAGGGGCTGGCCCACCAGAAGGCCCACCAGGGGGACCGCAATAATATACAGTGAAGTGATGAAGGCAGCCTTGCCTGCGGTGGTGTAGATCAGGGCCTGCTGCTGGAAGGCGGAACCGCCGAAGAGCATGCAGCCGATAATGAAGCCGCAGAGCCAGAGGGGCCAGGGCTTGTCCGGTTTTGTAACAGCATTTTTATGACCATCGGCAGAACCGGAAACACTGATGTCGGAAGAAACAGATGCCATACACCTTTGTTTTTTTTCTTTGGAGGAATTGTTTTCAAGCCGGCGCTTCTGCCAGAGCACCAGCGGCAGAATGGCAAGGGCGCCCAGAACAAAACGCAGTCCGATAAAAGAAAACGTGCCCATGGTGCCGGTGCTGACGCGCTGGAAAATAAATGTGGTGCCCCACACCAGGGCAACCAGCAGTAACAGTAAACGGTCTCTCATAAACGGGGGAGGATCCTTTCTAAAAAACAAAACGCGAAACAACAAATTCTTTTGTCAATAATTTGCTAAAATTGTATCACAACTCAAAATCAAATTCTATAGATTACCTAAATATTATTACAGATCAAGATGAATAAAGATAGACTTCAAGAGTGTTGTGATATATAATAATTGTATATTTCCTTTTTTAAAACAGTTGTAAAAACAATTAGAAGAATATGGAAACAGCATTTGCATGATTCTTTGTATTGCTGAGTGATGAATGAACGGAGTTTGTTTATGGAAGAAAAAATTATTGCCGTGACTGCGGAAGAACAGCAGAAGCCGATGCCAGCGCTGACCCATGTGGAAGCCAACCAGGAAGGATATCGCTGGGTGGCTATCACTGCCATGCTGTTTGCCATTGGAATTATTTTACATACGGTGAGTCCTAATGTGGGTGGCGTAACGCCTAACTGGACCATCGCCATGTATGCCATCGTCATCAACCTGACCCGTCCGCCACTGACCCGGGCTATCGGCATCGGGTTTATTGCGGGGCTGACCCTGGTTCCTTCGTCTAAATCCGCGTTCCCCCTGGGAAATATTGCCAGCGAACTGTGCGGCGCCACCACCTGTTGCCTTTTGGTGAAGGCATTTGTAGCGTGCCATATGGGCAACTGGCGTCTGGTTCCTTTCATTACTGGTTTTGCCGCCACCTTTGCTTCCGGCAGCGTATTCACTTTTATTTTAAAACTGGTTTTGGGCCTTCCGTTACGTGTCTGGATCTTCGCTATGCTGCCTGTAGTTGCGGTGGTGGGCGTCCTTAACGGACTGATTACCTTCGGGCTCTTTAAGCCTGTGAAAAAACTGTTCTACGCCCACGAAGGAGGAGAGGAAAAATGAATTCTGTAGTTTCCGTTACGGATTTTTATTTTAAATACCTCCGCTCCGATCTGGTTCTGAAAGATATCAATCTGGAAATAGAAAAAGGTTCCTTTACCGTTATCATCGGGCCCAGCGGCGCAGGGAAAACAACTCTCTGCAAATCAATCACCGGCATCATCCCTTATTATACAGGCGGCGATTACGCAGGGGATGTGAAAGTGCTGGGGGAAACTACCAAAGGGAAAAAAGTTTCGGACCTGGCCATGAAGGTGGGACTGATGCTGGAAGATTACGAAAGCCAGCTGGTTTCCCTGACGGCAGGGGAGGAAGTGGCCTTCAGCCTGCAGAATCACGGATTCCCCCCGGAAGAAGCCGAGGAACGGACCCGCAAGGCCCTGGAAGATGTAGGACTGCCCGGCCGGGAAAGCTACCAGCTGGACGAACTGTCCGGCGGGCAGCGGCAGCGTCTGGCTTTGGCCTCCCTGCTGGCAGTGCATCCGGAAGTAATTGTACTGGATGAGCCTGTCAGCGCTATGGACCCGGACGGAGGGGAAAGCCTGTATAAATTGTTAGGCAAGATCCGGGAAGAATACGGCACTACATTTATTGTGGTAGAACACCGGGTGGAATTTGTCCTGCCCTTTGTGACCGATCTGATAGCGATCAAAAACGGTGAAGTTGCCGCACAGGGAAAATGCGAAGACGTGGTCTCCTGCATTTACGAAGATGCAGAACTGCGTCCCCTGCTGCCTGACCTGTGGCAGATAAAATGTAATATGGAAGAAAAAACACAGCAGAAGTTTGCTTTGTGGAGATCGGAAGATGAGGCTGTAAAAGAACTTAAGGCCAGAGGTTTTGGAAAAGGGGTGAGGGCATGATTGAAGCAAAAGAGATCAACTTTGCCTATCGCCGCGGTATTCCGGTACTGTTCGACATCAACTGCAAAATCGAAGACGGCGAGTTCGTGGCCCTGCTGGGGCACAACGGCAGCGGAAAGACCACCCTGTCCCGGCTGTTCATGGCCCTGGACCATCCCCGCAGCGGGCAGATTTTGGTTGACGGGGAAGATATTGTAAACTATGAACCGGCAGATCTGGCGGATAAGGTCGGGTATGTGTTCCAGAACCCGGACCTGCAGATTCTGGCTGATACGGTTTACGAAGAAGTAGCCTACGGGCCCCGTGTGAAAAAACTGCCGGAAGCAAATGTGAAGGAAAATGTTAAAGCGGCCCTGCAGGCCATGGGACTGAAAGGGCTGGAAGCGAAATATCCCCGTGTCCTTTCTTTCGGCCAGAAACGGCGGCTGGGGGTGGCAGCGGCCCTGGCCCTGAACCCGCGTATGCTGATTTTGGATGAAATTACCAACGGCCAGGATGCGGCGGAACAGGGAGCCATGCTGGAATATCTGAAAGCCCTGAACGAAGAAAAGGGAACTACGATTATCCTGATCACCCATGATATGAACGTGGTGCGGCAATATGCCAGACGGGCCATAGTACTGACTGACGGACATCTTGTGTTCAGCGGCACGCCTAAGGAACTCTTTGAAGGCAACCAGCCTGTAGAACGCTGGGGGCTGAGGCGTCCTACGGTTTCCGTGCTGGCCTCCGCCCTGGGCGTTTCCGCCGCAACCTGCGGCGAGTTCTGCGACGCAATCCGGAAGGAGGGATTCTGATATGAAACTGAATGCCTTCACCTGGATCATCGTAACTCTGGCGGTGACGGCCTGGGTATTTATCCTGCCGCTGGAAGCGGTAGCAACCATTTTAGTGCTGCAGCTGGTGCTGCTGCTGTACATCAAGCGAAGCAAGACCATGCTGGCTGCCATCGGCGGGCTGGGCGTGTTTACGGGAATGATGATACTGCTGCAGCTGCTGTTCGGTTCGCCTCTGAATGTGTCATTGTTCGGCGGCCTGCGGATGCTGGTCATGACTCTGGCCTTCCTGTGCATGCTGGCCACTACGCGAATCCAAAGCATCGCCAAGGCACTGGTGGACCGGTTCCATCTGCCGGTGGAATACGCTTTCATGCTGACGGCGGCCCTGCGGTTTGTACCTAACTTTCTGGAAGACAGCACGGTAACTTTGGACGCTCAGTCCTGCCGGGGCTATTCCAACCGGGGCAACGCGCTAAAGCGGCTGTTGTCCTACGTGGTTGTGATCCGTCCCCTGGTAATGCGGGCGGTAGCCAAGTCTGAGACCCTGGCCCTTTCTATGGAGCTGCGGGGTTTTGGGGCCAACACCTACAAAAATATGCCGAAGGAACCTTTTACCATTGTGGATTTCGTGGTGCTTGTCATTGTAATTGTGCTGAGCAGCTATCCGTTCTGGAAAAAGTTTTTGTTCTGAGTTAAAATGTAAATCGTTGTGTATTGTAACAGCCGCGGGGTTTTCTGCGGCTGTTTTCTTTTTGTATAAACTTCAATTTATCCACACCTTATCCACACGTTATCCACAGAACCCTGTTTACAAACCACAAGATATTGACAGCAAAAAAGAAAATTTTTATTACAGACAACAATATATAGTTTACAAGCACTGCGGAACATGCTACAATATCTATGAATCTGTTTGTCAGAGCTTCAGTGGCAAACAGATTCTGTATGATACAACATAAGGTGTTTGCGGCTTTGCCGCGTCATGGAAAAGCAGAGAACGTGAGCTTGTATCGTGAAGACGGTGCGGAAAAAGAAAACAGAGAGTCAGTAATTCAGGGAGGATTTTGTGGCATGAAGGTAATTAAACGCGACGGTACGACGGTTGATTTTGATCCCCAGAAAATTGTGGTGGCCATTGAGAAGGCAAACGCTGCAGTAGAAGAGGGATGCCGCATTGAAGAAAGTAAAATTAAGGAAATTGCGGAATACGTCCACGGGAAAAACCGTCCCCGCCTGCTGGTGGAGGATATCCAGGACATTGTAGAGCGCCAGCTTCAGGAAGCGGGCAAGTTCGATCTGGCCAAGGCCTATATCATTTACCGTTACCGCCGGGCCCTGGTGCGTAAGTCCAATACTACCGACGAATCCATCCTTACGCTGATCCGTAACAGCAACAAGGACGTTATGGAAGAAAACAGCAACAAGAATGCCATCATGGCTTCTACCCAGCGTGACCTGATTGCCGGGGAAGTTTCCAAGGATCTGACCCGCCGGGTGATCCTTCCGGAAAAGATTGCCAAAGCCCATGAAGAAGGGGTACTTCATTTCCATGACATGGATTATTTTATCCAGCCCATCTTCAACTGCTGCCTGATCAACATCGGGGACATGCTGGATAACGGCACCGTTATGAACGGGAAGATGATCGAATCTCCCAGAAGCTTCCAGGTTGCCTGCAACGTGATGACCCAGATCATCGCTTCCGTAGCTTCCAGCCAGTACGGCGGCCAGTCTGTGGATGTGCGTCATTTGGGCAAATACCTGCGCCGGAGCCGGGATAAATTTATGAAACGGGCCATTGAGACCCTGGGCGAAAATGTTGACCCGAAAATTCTGGAAGCCGTGGTGGACGAACGGCTGCGGGAAGAACTGAAGGCCGGGGTCCAGACTATCCAGTATCAGATCAACACCCTGATGACCACCAACGGTCAGTCTCCTTTTGTGACGTTGTTCCTGTATCTGCGGGAAGACGATCCCTATATTGAAGAAAACGCCATGATCATCGAAGAGATCATCCGGCAGCGCCTGCAGGGAATTAAAAACGAAAAGGGCGTTTACGTAACGCCGGCTTTCCCAAAATTGGTTTATGTGCTGGATGAAAACAACTGCCTGAAAGGCGGTAAATACGATTACCTGACCCATCTGGCGGTAAAATGCAGTGCCAAGCGGATGTATCCCGATTACATTTCCGCCAAGAAGATGCGGGAAAATTACGAAGGCAACGTGTTCAGCCCCATGGGTTGCCGCAGCTTCCTGGCTCCCTGGAAGGATGAAAACGGAAATTATAAATTTGAAGGCCGCTTTAACCAGGGCGTGGTCTCCATCAACCTGCCCCAGATCGGTATTTTGTCCGGCGGGGATGAAGAAAAATTCTGGAAGCTGCTGGACGAACGGCTGGCCCTTTGCTTCGAAGCCATCATGTGCCGTCACAACGCGCTGCTGGGCGTACGCTCTGACGTAAGCCCCATCCACTGGCAGTACGGCGCCATTGCCCGTCTGGGTAAAGGGGAGAAGATTGACAAGTATCTGTTCGGCGGGTACTCTTCCATTTCCCTGGGCTATATCGGCCTGTATGAAATGACCAAGGCAGTGAAAGGCTGCAGCCATACCACGCCGGAAGGCAAGGACTTCGCCCTGCGGGTTATGAAGCATCTGCGGGAGACCTGCAACCGGTGGAGGGCCGAGACCAACATCGGCTTTGCTTTATACGGAACTCCGGCGGAATCCCTGTGCTACCGTTTTGCCCGGGTTGATAAAGAACGTTTCGGTACCATTAAAGATATTACCGATAAAGGCTATTACACCAATTCCTATCATGTGGACGTGCGGGAAAACATCGACGCCTTCTCCAAATTCGAATTCGAAAGCGAATTCCAGAAGCTGTCCTCCGGCGGCGCCATCAGCTATGTGGAAATTCCCAACATGCAGAACAACCCCAAAGCCCTGGAAGCTACCGTGCAGTTTATTTACGACCACATCCAGTATGCGGAATTCAATACCAAATCCGACTACTGCATGGTCTGCGGCTATGACGGGGAGATCATGATCAACGATGACAACGAGTGGGAATGCCCCCAGTGCCATAACAAGGACCACGCTAAGATGAACGTGACCCGCCGCACCTGCGGATATCTGGGAGAAAATTTCTGGAACGTAGGCAAGACGAAAGAAATCAAAGCCCGGGTATTGCATCTGTAAAAATAAATCGCAAGTTGCGAGGGAATAGAAAATAAATGCAGCCCTGCAGAATTTTTTACAGGCTGCGACTTTCAAAAGATTTTTACAGAGGAAGTGAAACTATATGAATTACGCAACGCTAAAACGCCACGATATCGCTAACGGCCCCGGTGTCCGGGTGTCGCTGTTCGTCAGCGGCTGCCGTCATCACTGCAGGGGTTGCTTCAATCCGGAAACCTGGGATTTCAATTACGGAAAACCCTTTACCGGGGAAGTGCTGGACAAACTGCTGCGGGCTTGCAACCACAATTTTATCGAAGGACTTTCCGTTTTGGGCGGCGAACCCTTTGAACCGGAAAACCAGCCGGACGTGCTGCGTGTGATGAAAAAATTCAAGGAACTCTATCCTGACAAAACCATCTGGTGCTACACCGGTTACGATTTTGAAAAGGATATTCTGGCAGGCAAGCTGGGCCCCTGGGAAATTACAAAAGAGATTTTGGATCTTACCGATATTCTGGTGGACGGGGAGTTCCATCTGGAAGAAAAAGATCTGAAGCTGCGGTTCCGGGGCAGCAGCAATCAGCGGGTGATCGACGTGCAGAAATCCCTTCACAGCGATGAGGTTGTGCTGTGGGATGATAACGAAGGCATCTTTGAACCGGACGGGAAATAAAAATCAGTAAATAAAAAAACCGGCATTCTTTTTTGGATGCCGGTTTTAAAATTCAGTGAAGGAATTTGCTTTTCCCTTCGATTTTGTACTGCTTATTGTTGCGACTGCTAATTTTATTTAATAATCTTGATCCGTTTCTGTCCGTCCCAGGCTTCGTATTCAGCCGGGATCTTTGCGTTCAGGTAGTTCTGCACGTATTCCATGATGGCGTCAACGTCAGAAATCTGTCCGTCCTGTAACAGTTTGCAGTCTTTGAACATTACGTTGCCGTCGCCGCCGTTTTTCAGAACGTAGTTGGAACCGCCTACCGTGTAGTTGGCTTTCAGGTCCAGGGGCTTGCCGTTGACCATTACGTCTTTGACGCGGTATTCACCGGTAACTCCCACAAAGTTGCCTTTGTCGTCCAGCTTCACGGAAGAGGGGATCCGGGAGTCGATGGTGTAGGTGATGCCGGATACCTGCATGAAGTTGCCCCGTTCTTCCGGATAATTGGAAGCTCCGAATTCCAACGCGTCTAACAGAACCTGGCCGCTGCATTCCACTGCCGCGCACATGTTGCCGAAGGGGAAGGCTTCCAGCAGGCTGGCGTAGGTGAACACGCCTTTTTTGATATTGTTCCGGAGGGAACCGCCGTTCACGATGGCAACGTCGGTATCAAGTACGTTTTTATAAGCGTCGGCTACGAAGTCGCCCATGTTGGTTTCCCCGTTGCGGACCCGCCGTACTTTATCAGCCGGGTTGTCGGAACGGATATCAAAGGCGGTTTCGCCTACAGGCTGGTTCAGGATGGGTTCAAATTTTTTGTTTTCTTTGGCAATCAGTTTTTCAATTTTCTTATCGGTGTCTTTCAGATTCGTTTCCAGTGTGGATTCCAGGGAACCGTCATCTTTCAGCACCAGCTTGCCCACAGTCTGCAGTTTGGTACCGGTCTGGGTGATCAGCACGTCTTTTCCGTCCAGGTTCTTTTCGGAACGGACGGCATACTTTTCATGGGAATGGCCGTCGATAATGGCGTCAATGCCACGGGTGTTCTGTGCGATAGCCGGGCTGGCCCACCGGGGGATGGATCCGTCCATGCCCAGGTGCCCTACGATGAAGACATATTCGGCGCCGTCTTTCCGGACCTGGTCTACAGTCTTCTGGATCTGGGCATATAATTTTTCACCGGTATCGTCTTCAAAGAAACCGTAAATGTAATTTCCTTTGTCGTCCTGGAAGAATTTCGGGGTGGAGGTGTTCAGGGTCTGGGGAGTGGTTACGCCTACAAAGCCCAAGGTTTTCCCGCCAATCTTAATGATTTTGGAAGGGGCGAGGGGCAGGGTGTTGGTACGCAGGTCGATAAAGTTGCAGGAATGGTATTTGGATTTCTGCATCTTGGCCAGTTTGAAGAACTGGTCCATGCCGTAATCGTATTCGTGGTTCCCGGGGATCAGGAAATCGTATTTCACCGCATTCATAATGCGGACCACCGATTCGCCCTTGGAAAGCTTCCCGATGGGCGCTCCCTGCACGCAGTCGCCGGCGTCTACCAGCAGCACCTTGTGCCCGGCTTTCTTCAAATCCTTCTTATACTGGGACAGATGGGGAAAGCCTACGTTGTCCAATATCCCGCAGTGGATATCGTTGGTATGCAGGATGATGATGTCTTCCGCCAGGGCCATAAGGGGCGCGGCCAGCGTAAACAGCATGGTCAGCAGTACGAAACATGTACGACGAACATAATTAGCCATAATGACCTCCTTGTTTTATGATTTATAACTTTTACAGTTACATTGCTGTTTTTATTTTACCTTATTTTATAAAAATTATGAAGTGTAAATTTGGATTACGGAATGGATAAAGGGAGTTGTTACCGTTTTCCGAATTCGTTACCCACAACTTGCAATTTGAAATTTCTTTTTCTATAATGAAAATGAAAGTGAAAGACAAGGAGGTTCGCCATGAAAAAACTGTTTTCCTCAACGTTACTGTCGCTGTTGCTGGCAGGCTTTTCCGTTTGCCAGGCCGTATCGCCGGACCGGATGAATGCCGGCGGCGTTTACATTGACCAGGGACTGCCGGAGGTGGTTGCCGTTTATGGAGAGCCTGTGTCCGCGAAAACGGAACAGGTCGAAGCCGGTTTCAGGCACACCCAGATTATTTATGAGTACGGACGCAATGGAACGACTTTTAATATTACATTTGTAAACGATCGGGTGAAGCGGATTTATGTAGCCGGCAATAACGGGATCGCCACTTCGGACGGAATCAAAGTGGGAACCCCTCTTTCGGAAGTGAAAAGAATTTTAGGCCCGGGAAAAGACATTAAGTCGGAAGACGGAACAAAACACAGGGTGTTGTATCAACTGGAAGAGCCCGGCGACCCGGACGGCAGCCTTAATTTTTATATAAAAGATAACAAAGTACAGGCCATCTATGTTGATTCCGGCCTTGCAATCTGAGATTGGCCCACTACAGTGAAATAATTAATATACAGTAATTTTATGGAGGGGAAATATGACCGAAAAATTATATGAGAGGGATTCAAATTTAAAAATCTGCGAAGCCACGGTGCTGGAGTGTGAGCCGGCTCCCAAAGGTTTTGCTGTGGTGCTGGACCGGACAGTGTTGTTCCCGGAAGGGGGCGGCCAGCTCAGCGATACGGGAACCATCAACGGAGCGCTGGTGGACTATGTGCGGGAAACCAAAGAGAAGATCATCCATAACTGCGCGGCGGAATTTCCGGTGGGCAGCAAGGTTACGGTGCAGGTGAACTGGACGGACCGGCTGGACCACATGCAGCAGCACTGCGGGGAACATCTTTTATCTTTTGCGTTTTTTAAACTGTTTGGCGCCAACAATGTGGGCTTCCACATGAACGAACGCCTGGTGACCATCGATCTGGACAAAGAAGTGACGTTGGAGGAAGCCTTTCAGGCGGAGGATTTTGCCAACAGACAGGTGTGGGAGGATTTGCCGGTTACGGTTTCCTACCTGCCCCATACGGAAGTGGCGGACCTTCCCATGCGGAAGAAAAATGACAAACTCACCGGCATTTTGCGGATTGTGGCGGTAAAAGACGGGGATGTTTGCACCTGCTGCGGCACCCATCCTACTTCTACCGGAGTGGTAGGACTGATCAAAGTTACCAAAATCGAAAAGCACAAGGGCGGCACAAGGGTGGAATTCCTGTGCGGCCGCTGGGCTCTGGAAGACGCCCGGAAAAAAATGCGCTATATTCAGGAAGCCGGCAATATGCTGAGCACCAAAGAAGAAAGGGTATGCGAAGCCATTGAGCGGATGGAAGGGGAGATCGCCGGGCTGAAGGAAAAGCTGCGGGCGGCTGTCAAAATCATTCAGGAAGATAAAATGAAAAAGATCCTGGCAGCGGCTCCGGTCAATGCAGGCGGCAGTAAGATTGCCGCGGTGGTGGAGGACGACTACGATGCCCAGTCGGCCAAGGCTATGATGCAGCAGCTTATGTCGGTTCCCAATGTGGTGGCGGCTATCATTTACCACAGCGGGGAGCGTGTGAATTACATGTTCGGCCTCAGTGAAAACGCAGTGGGGGACTGCAAAAAAATCGTAACGGCGGCTAATGAGATTTTCGGCGGCCGGGGCGGCGGCAAAAAGGATTCCGCCCAGGGCGGGGCACCATACACGGCAGATTGGAAAGAGAAAGCGGAAAAACTGGCGGCGTTTATGAAAGAAGCGTAAAGGAAAAAACATAATAAGAATTGCGGCAGATTATTTTTTGATAAACGTGATTTGCCATAAAAAAATAAGGCCCCGTACTCTTTTGCAGTTTGAGTACGGGGTCGAAAGCTTTTTGGGGAAAAGTTTTCAAAAGTTAAGTTTGATTTGTTTTTGTCAGGAATATCGAATCGATAATTCTTTTCTTATTCTTTTCCCATTTTTGCTTTTGCAAATTCGTACACGATGGGTAGTACGGAAACGATGATGATGCCCAAGGCTACGTGGGAAAAGTTTTCTTTTACAAAGGGAATATTCCCAAAGAAATAGCCGGCGCCTGTGAAGAGGGAGACCCAGGCAAGGCCGCCAATCACATTATAGTGGAGGAATGTGCGGTAGTGCATGGTGCCAATGCCTGCCACGAAGGGGGCAAAGGTGCGGACGATGGGAACGAACCGGCAGAGGAAGATGGCTTTGTGGCCGTGCTTTTCGTAAAACTTCTGGGCTTTTTCCACATGGTCCGGTTTAATGAGGCGGTTATTGCTGGCCAGCAGTTTGGCTCCGAACTTTTCCCCTATCCAGTAGTTGCTGGTGTCCCCTAATATGGCGGCTACCAGGCAGATGGTGAACAGGGTGCCGAAATGGAGGCTGTTGGCAGTGGCTGACAGGGCGCCGCAGGCAAAGAGCAGGGAATCTCCCGGCAGGAACGGGGTGACTACAAGTCCCGTTTCGCAGAAAATGATCATGAACAGGATGAAGTAGATCAGGGAACCGTACGAGGCCATGACTACCGGGATGTACTTGTCGAAGTGCATGACGTATTCGTTAAAATAAAAGAAAAGCTGGCTTATTTCCATAAAGCTGAAGTACCTCCGTCGCTGATAACATCTTTTTCAGCTTTGCCGGCATGGCAGCAAAGCCGACAAGATATTATGCTGGTTAAATATCAATGTATTCTACCATATTTCGACAAAGAATGGTATAATAAATTATTAATAATTTTTGGAGGTCGCCATGAGCGAAATTTTATGCTGGTGCGGCAGCGGAAAGCCGTACGAAGATTGTCATAAGGAAATAGAAGATGAGATCAGATTGCATCAGCTGGCAGGGGAGGAAGTTCCCACCCGCCAGATGATCAAGACTCCGGCCCAGATCGCCGGCATCCGGGAAGCCTGCAAATTAAATACGGCGGTGCTGGATGAAGTGGGAAAGCATATTAAAAAGGGAATCACTACAGAAGAGATCGACCGGATCGTGTATGATTTTACGGTGGCCAACGGCGGCATTCCGGCGCCCCTGAATTTCTGCGGTTTCCCCAAAAGCGTCTGCACGTCCATTAATGATGTGGTGTGCCATGGGATTCCCTCGGAGAAGGTTGCCCTCCGGTCCGGGGATATTGTCAATATTGACGTGTCTACGATTTTAAACGGATATTACGGGGACGCTTCCCGTATGTTTGAGATCGGCCGGGTGGACAAGCGGGCCAAAGATCTGGTGGCCATTACGAAAGAATGCCTGAAGCGGGGCCTGGCAGCGGTGAAACCCTGGGGGCATTTGGGAGACATCGGTGCGGCGGTGGCCCAGCTGGCTCACAAACACGGGTACAGCGTGGTGGAAGAATTCGGCGGCCACGGCGTGGGGGTAGAGTTCCACGAAGATCCTTTTGTGGCCCACATCGGGAAAAAAGGAACCGGCATGCTGTTGGTTCCCGGCATGATCTTTACCATTGAGCCCATGATCAACACCGGGAAAAAAGGTGTATTTATTGACGAAGCCGACAACTGGACAGTGTATACGGAAGACGGGGGACTTTCCGCTCAGTGGGAGTATACCGTACTGGTTACGGAAACCGGGGCGGAAGTGCTGTCCTGGTAAGAAATCGCGATGACAGTAAAAGGGAGCCGGAATAAAATTTCCATTGTGTATACAAGTATACATGATAAAAAGCCATTGATTTTTTTGTGCTAATTGTGTAATATTATCTCAATATAAAATTCAAAATAAAATATCGGGTGAATGAAACATGCGGAAGAATGCAGGACCAAAAGGTTGGGCATGCCGAAGGAGTAGCACTCTCAGGCGTTCCGGTGAACAAAGAACCGCATGGGGACACAACTCTGGAGATACTCATTGAATTGAGAGCCGAAGGTGCAAGGGCGCAAGCCCTAATCTCTCAGGCAAAAGGACAGGGTCGGAAGCAGGCGCTAATACGTCTGCTGGAAAACGTAGTAGTGTTTGTTATTATTACATGAGCGTAGCCGGCCTGCAGGGAATGAGTTCCCCAAGGCCGGTTTTTTATTAGCAGTCTGAGGGGATGCTGGTTTTTCGAAAACGTTTTGATACAGGGAGGTATTGGTTGATGGGGCCAATAGTGTGGGGTGACAGTGGATGATTTGATAAAAGTTGCCGGTTTGCAACGTATAAATCTGCTTAAGGAAGCGCAGGCTGAAATGCTCCGCGCGATTTCATCCGATGGCGCGGGCGGATGAGTCTACGGTTGCTTAATGGGAACGCTGGTTTGTTGAAACTTGTGGAAGTAGCAGCAAGCCTTCAGGTAAAAATCAGCGTTTCCAAAATATTTGGTGGGTATACCGAAAATAAATGAGGGAAGAAGGAAAAAATTATGGATATGCAACAGATCAATGCAATTGTCAATGAAATTGACAGTTTTGTGTGGGGGCCCGTAATGCTGGTGCTGCTGGTAGGTACTGGTGTTTTCTTGACATTTAAGTTGAATTTCCGCACCTGGCGGAACCTGCCCTATTCAATCAAGAGCGTAATCGGCAAGGATGCCAGGCAGAAAAAGGCCGGCGGTGAAGGTGACGTTTCTTCCTTTAATGCGCTGATGACAGCTCTTTCGGCCACAATTGGTACCGGCAATATCGTCGGCGTGGCTACGGCCATGTTTGCAGGCGGCCCCGGCGCCCTGGTCTGGATGTGGCTTTCCGCAGCCTTCGGTATTACTACCAAGTATGCGGAATGTATGCTGGCCAGCAAATACCGCGAGGTCAACGAAAAAGGTGAAATGAAGGGTGGACCCATGTTCACCATGAAGAACGGGTTCTCCAATAAACAACTGGGCGCGATTTTAGGTTTCCTGTTTGCGCTGTTTACGGTGCTGGCGTCTTTCGGTATCGGTAATATGACACAGGCAAACTCCATTTCCACAGCGCTGGAAAAAACCTTTGCGGTTCCCGTGGCGGCAACCGGCGCGGCCCTGGTCATCCTGTGCATGATCATTATTCTGGGTGGCATCCAGTCTATTTCCAAAGTAGCTGCCGTAGTCGTTCCGGTTATGGCCGTGTTCTATGTAGTTTGCGGCCTGGCAGGCATTTTGGCGAATGCAAGTGAAATTCCCCACGGACTGTACATGATCTTTATGATGGCTTTCAATCCCCAGGCAGTAGGCGGCGGCGTGCTGGGTGCTATTACGGTCAGTGTAATGAACGCGATGCGTTTCGGCGTTGCCCGCGGCTGTTTCTCCAATGAAGCCGGTTTAGGTTCCGCGGCTATCGTTGCGGCATCTGCCCATACGGACGATCCGGTTCGCCAGGGTTATATTAACTCTACCGGTACTTTCTTTGATACGATCGTCATCTGCTCCATCACCGGTCTGGTCATCGCTTCTTCCGGTATGCTGGGCACTGTGGATGAAAAAGGCGTGGCTCTGTCCGGCCTGAGCCTGACCATTGCAGCCTTTGAAAAGTTTGTAGGCCCGGTCGGCAAATACATTGTATCCATCGGCATCGTCCTGTTTGCCTATTCTACTATTTTAGGCTGGGAATATCAGGGTGAAAAATGCTTTGAGTACCTGTTCGGAAGCGCGAAGTTCAATGTAGTTTACCGTGTAGTATTCTGCCTCATTACCTATATCGGCGCCACTCAGGCATTGGAACTGGTCTGGAACCTTGCCGATATCTTTAACGCCCTGATGGCGATCCCGAACCTGATCTCCCTGCTGATCCTGGCGGATGTGATCAAACAGGAAACGGAACGCTACCAGCCCATCCTGGAAGCGGAAAAAGCCGGTCGGGGCGTGCAGCATGCGACAAAAAGCGAAGTTGCAGAACTGCGGGATATGACCGTAGCCATTGAAGAAAAGGTTGAAAAGACCCAGAAGAAAGTTGAAAATCTGGAAAAGAAGATGAACAAGATGGAAGAAACCGTTAAAAAGATGCGGAGATAATTCCTGCTGCAGCTTCTTTGCAGACAAAGTAAATAACGGATTTGACTTGTGATCAAAATGCTGTTCCCTGAATACGCATAAACATTACGCGCCCCTGCTGCACATTTTGCAACCGGGGCGCATTTTATATTTGGCAGTTTCTGATGACGCTGAAAATTTGCATTGTCCGGCCCTTTTTTTCATTCAAAATTCACAGTAATAATTCTTTGTCAATGGAACGCTTTATGGTAAAATAAAAAAGTTAAGGAAAAATTATTCCAAAGGCTGTTGAAACAATGACAGATCAAAGCTTTCCTGAAATCTCGGAGGAACCAATGGACAGTATTGCAAACCTGAATCCGCAGCAAAAAGCTGCGGTTGAAAATATTAACGGCGCCATGCTGATTCTGGCAGGGGCCGGCAGCGGCAAGACCAAAGTGCTGACCTGCCGTATTGCACACTTGCTGGAGCTGGGAGTGCCGCCCTACAAAATTCTGGCGATCACTTTCACCAATAAAGCGGCAAAAGAGATGCGTTCCCGTGTGGATGCTATGGTAGGACCGGCGGCTAAAGATGTATGGCTGTTTACCTTCCATGCTTTCTGCGCCCGTTTTTTGCGCAGGGAGATCGAAGTGCTGGGAACCCATAAAAGCAATTTTGCCATTTACGATGCGGCGGACCAGAAAAATCTAATAAAATCGATTCTGAAAGAAATGAATCTGGATGAAAAGCGGTTTCCTCCCGCATCGCTGCAGAACGCCATTTCCAATGCCAAGAACCAGATGCAGACCGCTGCTGCGTTTTCTCAGCTGGCGGGGGATTTTTTTGAACAGAAGGCGGCCGAAGTCTACGAAATTTATGAAAAGCGGCTGCTGGCCAACAACGCCATGGACTTTGACGACCTGCTGATGCTGACGGTAAAGATTCTGGCGGAATGTCCGGAAGTACGTGAAAAATACCGGCAGCGTTTCAGCTATATCATGATCGACGAATACCAGGACACCAACCGTACCCAGTACCTGCTGACCCGATACCTTGCCGGGGATGAAGGGAACCTGTGCGTGGTAGGGGATGCGGACCAAAGCATTTACGGCTGGCGCGGTGCGGATATCCGTAACATTCTGGACTTTGAAACAGATTATCCTAAGGCCACCCTGTTGAAGCTGGAGCAAAATTACCGCTCTACTTCCGTCATTCTGGATGCGGCCAATGCGGTCATTGAAAATAATACGGGCCGGAAGCCGAAAAAGCTCTGGACACAAAACCCGGTGGGCCCGGCGATTACTTATTACAATGCCGTGGATGAGCGGGACGAGGCCCGCTTTGTGGTGGAACAGGCCCAGCAGCTGATCCGCGCCGGGAAATTTACCTACGGGGATATGGCGGTGCTGTACCGGACCAATACCCAGTCCCGGGTTTTTGAGGAAATGCTGATCAAAAGCGGTATCAGCTACAGTATGGTCGGGGGCATTAAGTTTTACGACCGGAAAGAGATCCGGGACGTGATGGCCTACCTGAAGGTGCTGTATAATCCCTACGATGCAATCAGCCTGCTGCGGATCATCAACGTACCCAAGCGGGGCATCGGGCAGGCTACCGTCAATAAACTGCAGGACTATGCCAACGGGCAGAATATATCCTTGTTTGAAGTAATCACCAATGCTGCAGCTGTTCCCGGTTTAAGCCCCCGCTTTATCGCAAAGCTGGAGGAGATGGGATCCGTCCTGTTTGAACTCATGGGGGAAGTGGATTCGGTTCCCGTGGAACAGCTGATCGAAGACGTGATGAACAAAACCGGTTATATGGAAGAGCTGCAGGCAGAGCAGACACCCCAGTCGGAAAGCCGTGCGGAAAATTTACGGGAACTGATCAGCGTGGCCCAGGATTTCCTGAAGGATGAAAGCGAAGAAAAAACGCTGGCCCATTTTCTGGAACACGTAGCGTTGGTGTCTGATATTGACGATGCCAAGCTGGACAATGACAAATTTACACTGATGACTTTACATTCGGCAAAAGGACTGGAGTTCCCGGTGGTGTTCCTGGCCGGCATGGAAGAAGGTCTGTTCCCCCACGCCCGGAGCCTGATGGACGACGAGCAGATGGAAGAGGAACGGCGCCTGTGTTATGTGGGTATTACCCGGGCAAAACAGATTTTATATCTCACCGGGGCAAAGGAGCGGACCATTTACGGACGCACCAACTATTCCACCCCTTCACGTTTTCTGGAAGAAATTCCTCAGAAACTGGTGCATGAATACCATCGCCCTGCGTTGACCAATACCGGATATCGCAATACGGAAGGATATAAAAACCGCAGCGGGTATGGCAGCAGTGGTTATGGGCAACGGGGTTACGGCAGCAGCGGGTACGGTTCCTCCGGTTTTGGAAACGGTTATGGAGAGAGTAACCCGATTCGCGGAAAAGGAAATTACGGGCAGAACGGATATCGCGACCGAAGTTATGGTTCTTCCGATAGCCGCAGAGGTTACTCCGGCTTCGATGAAGAAGGAGGCGCTGTCATCGGCGGGGGCCGTGGGAAACGGTATGTTCCGGACAGCCGCGTCAGCGCATCCCTCAGTGAAAAATTTAAAGAAGAAAGCAAAAAGACCCACGGCTTGTTCAGCAAAATCCATACGGATTTCGTGCCGGAAAAACCGGCGGGGGCAGCTGCGGATTTTGCCATCGGCGACCGGGTCAGTCATAAAAAGTGGGGGGAAGGCACGGTTGTCAGTGTGAAAAATTCCCCGGACGGCCAGGAAGTAAAAGTTGCCTTTGCAGGCGCGGGCATTCGCAGCCTGCTGACCAAATACGCCATGCTGAAAAAACTGTAAGGTCCTGTAAAAAATAATTCGGAAACGGTACAGCCAAGGATTTGCTGTAAAAATTTAAATGAAGCAGGTAGTTGTTATGGACGAAAAAAATACGATCCAGTACAAATCGGCGGAACTGAAAAGCGGCGAAAGCAGGGAATCCCTGCTGCAGGAGGCAGAGTCCCTCCGCATGCAGATCCGGCATCATGAATACCAGTATTATGTGCTGGACGCGCCGGAGATCAGCGATGGGGAATACGATGCCCTGACCAACCGGCTCCGCGCTATTGAAGC
>Ga0256404_1005606_pt1 | contig 21994 bp, 6 predicted proteins | sample RumenRJG_01DNA_FD_185990 | JGI IMG/M metagenome (GOLD analysis project Ga0256404, IMG submission 185990) | Bovine rumen microbial communities from Lethbridge, Alberta, Canada - RJG_01 | ecosystem: Host-associated > Mammals > Digestive system > Stomach > Rumen | place: Canada: Alberta | collected...
AGAACCCCGGGTCGCAGATATTCCAGGACATGTGCATCATCAGGGCTGACTCAGCCATCGCCATGTCCGGAACTCCGGTTGAGAACCGCCTTGCGGACTACTGGGCCATCATGGAGTTCGTGAACCCGGGGCTATTCGGCACTCTCGGCTCGTTCATCTCGGACTACGCAAGGCCGATTGAGCAGAACAGAGACGCCGACGCGGTGAAGAGGCTCAGGAGCGTGACTGCTCCCTTCATCCTCCGCCGCCTCAAGACCGATAAGAGCGTCATCGCTGACCTCCCCGAGAAGATAAGCTCCGACCGCTTCTGCTCCCTTACCCCGGAGCAGGCGGCGATGTACCAGACCTTCGTGAGCGACGGGCTCGAGGGAGTGACCGAGACGCTCTCGAAGATGGAGAGGAGCGCGAGGGTATTGAAGCTCATCCTCCGGCTCAAGCAGATCTGCGACGCGCCGGAGCTCTTCTCCAAGGATCCCAAGATCACTGGCCCCGCGCACTCGGGGAAGGCGGAGATGCTTCTCGACCTCCTTGAGGAGCTTGCCGAAAGCGGGCAGAAGGCCATCGTGTTCACCCAGTTCCGGGAGATGGGGGATCTCCTCGTCTCCTGGATAGGGGAGAGGCTCGGGACAGTCCCCGACTTCATCCACGGAGGAGTGAGCGTCAAGAAGAGACAGGAGATGGTTGACCGCTTCCAGAACGACCCCTGGGACAGGGTCATGGTGCTCTCTCTGAAGGCCGCCGGAACAGGGCTCAACCTCACTGCTGCGACTGCGGTCATTCACTATGACCTCTGGTGGAACCCCGCTGTTGAGGATCAGGCAACTGACCGCGCCTACCGCATCGGGCAGAGCAGGAACGTCATGGTCTACCGCTTCATCTGCGCGGGGACCTTCGAGGAGAAGATCAACGAGATCATAAACTCGAAGAAGGAAATCGCTGAGCTTACGGTGCAGAAGGGCGAGAAGTGGCTCGGGGATCTCTCGAAGAGCGAGCTTAGGAGCTTCCTTGCCATGAGCGCGGGGTGAGTGTGCAGCCTGTCTCCAGGCAGGCTGCTGTTCTCCCGGCAATTCAGACCCGCCGCGGTACGCCCTTATGGCGGGCCGTGTCAGGAAGAGCCTGATCCCCCGGGATATGAACGGGAGGCATGCCTCATCTGAGCCGGTATTTCGTTCCCCTGCCGCTTCCTTCGGCAGCTGCGATATCCTTTTCCACAAGTTTCTTTAATAAAACAAGTACCTTTGATCTTCCGAATGGGAGCAGCCCGGCAATCTCCTTGGTTGACAGCGGATTCGTTCTGGAGAGAACAGAATAGACTGATCTTTCATCATCAGTCATATCAGCATGGCCTGTTACCGGCAGAGTGACGCTGATCGAGTTTTGCATCACGTCAAAGACCGGCTGTGCCTCGTTATTTTTATAGAGGCTTCTGATCTTCCTGATCCCTGTGCCCAGTTTCTCAATCATCCCAATCCGGAAGAGAATATCAGCCAGGATTCTGTTTCGCGGAACGGAAATGCCTCCTCTCAGGAATTCTTCCTTTGAGAGGTTCGGGGGAAGTCCTCCCGGTGAGGTGATTACGATCCGGTCGTCATACATGAAGACTGTCGTTTCCACGGCAACGTCCCATGTGCGGTGGATAACTGCATTCGCCAGGGCCTCCCTGAACGCATCCAGGGGGATTGACTCGACACGTTTCCTGACTGTGCCGTCTATTTCCTCATAGACATAGAAGGTCTCAAACAGATCAGTGATTTCATGGATTTCGCTTATAACTGAGATATGCTCTGCGGTCAGGCGTTTCCTGATGGTATTTTCCGTATCGCCGAACCTGACCGCTGTTATTCCCGGATATGAGTTTGAGTCCGAGAGCAGCTCGGCAGCTTTGTTGAAGCCGTACTTCGGTGAAATCAGGCCAATTGATTTTAAGATATCATCTGTAAGCCCCGCAATGCCCGGCCTTTTCCTCATTGCGGCACCGAGTGCCGTAAAGCTGAGATCCTGACTCTCTGCCTTAAGTTCCTCGAAGCTCAGGTTCTGTCCTGCGAGAATGAGCCTCCTTAGCTCAAGCCGGTCTGCCTCCACGGTCGCCGTATCATTCCTCTTGTAAGCCTTTCCTTTGCAGAAATAAGGTTTCTGCTCTCCGGGACTGACTGTCAGAGTGACGGTGCGGCCGCCGTCGGTAACAGACAGCGAATAGTCCGGCTGCGGGCTGATGCTGTCATTGATCATGTTCTCAATGTCCAGTTTTGCCTGTTCAGGCGACTCAAGCGGAGAAATGGTGCCGTCATCCGCGATTCCGAACACGATTTTCCCTCCGTCATAATTTGCGAAGGCGCTGACGGTTTTAAGAAATCTGCCGGTTACCTGCTCCTTGAATTCCAGCTGACGGTTTTCCTTCATTTTCTGTCTCTCCGGAGTCCTTATGTTTTGATTCATTATAGCGAAAACAAACGAAAAACAAATGAAAATATTTATTGTTTGATTTACAGCTGAAATAATATGATAAATATTATTAATTATGTTTGTAAAACAAACTAAAATCAACTGAAAATAATTTACGTTCGGATTTGCGTTTGAAAGCAGACGATAATCGGAAGCCAGGCCCAGCCCTCACGGGCTGCGGCCATCCGGTCATGGGCGAAGGACATGGTGCAGAAGGGCGGGAAGAGCCCCTGCGGACTCCCGGAGAGCGAGCCCCAGAGCTTCCTCTCCATGACATCATGGTGAGGCTGGCTCTGAGTTCGGGGGAATGCGTCCGCGTGGCAGGAGCGGGCGCCCGGGGAACGCCTCCTTTCACGTAATTGTGCCGCTATGCCTTAAAATACAGCGAGTGAATTCAGAAATAAGGCGCAGCACATGACAGATACCGGATACATGGCCCTGCTTCCCAACTGGTGGAGCCGGAAATGGGCTCAGGCAAAGCTTGAGAAATTCAGCTCATCAGAGCTTGAGGAAGGCTTCGCACTCCTCTCCGCAGGCGTTTTTACCGAGGTGTCGGCAGACGGCAGCCGTCCGGTGTACTTCCATGGCGAAAAGACCAGCACCAAGCTGCGCTCGGACCGCTACAGCGCCAGTGACATGATGCGGATCAGGGGGACTATCCGGCAGGATCCGCGCTGGCAGAGTGATCTGCAGAAGGGCGTGATGAGCGCCGGGCTCTGGGACAGGCTCGTGAACAGCCGGCTCTCACCGGAGCTTTCTTACAGTGACGACCTCACGACCTCCAGCCAGCTGATTCGCATCAATAAAGCCGTTTACAGCGCGGCGGCGCTTCTCTGCGCCGCCTGGCTCGTAAGCTGCGATCCGGCCCTGATGTTCGCCTGGCGCGGCCTCAGCCTTTACAACTGGCTGCATATCCCCCGCCTTCCGGTAAAGCAGCTGCCATCGGGGACTGCGCCTGCCCGCTTGATCATCCTGCCGGAGGCATCAGCTGCCGCTGCCGCGGCGCAGGAGGAAGGAAGCGGCGCGCAGGGAAGGAACGCTGTGCTGAACCGCTGGGCATCAGAGCCGCTGGCGCTTGCCTGGCTCAGGAAGCTGCTCCCCGGCAGGGGGGATCTCGGCAGGGCTGATGCGCTTGCAGGGAAGCTCACTGACCTTAAGGCTGACGCAAAGTCTGACGGGACGACGCTCACCGCCGTCCTTCCGGAGGCAGAAGGCCCCGGCAGAACCGTATCGCTCTTCATTGAGCCTTTCGACTACTGGAGCAGAAACCGGATCAGCTCATATTTCACGGCCAGGGGCGAGGAGTGCATCAGCCTCGCGAAAAACCTCCTGACCCCGGATCTTGGAAGCGCGCTTGACCGGATGTGCGGCGGACGCCTCCAGGGCGGGAATGACACTCTCCGGGACAGGGGTGATCCTGCCGCGCAGGCGCTCGCGCTCCGTGCTGCAGCGGCCATGTCGAAATACCCGAGGCTCATGCTCTGCTGGCGCGGCCTGGACCTGCTCGCCCACGCGCGCTACCACCAGAGGGTGGCGTCAGATCAGACTGATTACGGAACCGGCAGGAGGAGGCGCTATGGCATCTATGACGGTGAGCCCATAGGGATCGCCGGCGGAACAGGATTCCTCAGCGATCTGAGGGCTCCTGATGACACTGCAGAAGAGGCGCCTGATCTGCCGGGGAGCGCCCCGTGGGCGGAGAGCTGGATCGGAAGCTTCGATCTCATGGGTTACGATGATGTCGCGGGAGCCGCCATGGCAGCCCTCCGCGAGGGGAGAGTGAGTGACATCACACCTGATGCAGAGAACGGCCGCCTTCTCTGCGAGGCAGCTGACGAGCTCGGGGAGAAGACCGCGGTATCTCTCCCGTTCGCGCCCTGGAGCGAAAAGGAGCGCAGCCTGGCCGCGGCGCTCCTGTATCTGAACCCCGCGCGCCTTAAGGAGCTCCGGGACGGCGTCATCAGCGCGGATCTGCAGAGGCTCTTCGGGAGGTACGGGCTCAGGCTCCTTCCGGAGGCTTATGACGGCTCGTATAAAGGCAATGAGGAGGCGCGCAGGACAGCGTTCAAGGCAAGGATCCTCTCCGCCCTTATAAAGACAACGCAGGTCCTCTCGGCAGATCCGCTGCTCCTTCTCAGGTGGCGCGGACTCGATGTCTCTGACGGAAGCCTCTTTGAGGGAAAAAACATCTCCGGCGATTCTCTGCTTGAGGTCTGCGCACCGGGGAAAGAGGCTCAGGGCTTCATCCGGCTCTTTGTCCAGGATGTGAATAACGCTCCGGTTGCTGACGCGGCCGGTCTCATCTCACAGGGGAGCATCGGAGCTCCGTCATGGGACGCGAAGGGCGGGGTGAAGGTGGCCTGCCGTACGGATTCCGGAAGGAAGAACTTCCTCCTCATCCTGAAGCGTTTCACCTGCAAAGAGGCTCTCGCGATTGCGGACTGGCTTGACCGGAGGTACTCAGGCCTTCAGGAGATCGCAGACGGCAGAATGCCGGAGGCTTTTTCGGAGATGATTTCCGGCATGGGCGCCTCGCTCACAGGCGGGGAGCTTCTGCTGAAGAATGAGAACGTGGGTGCCTCCGCTTCGTCCGATCCTCTGGTTCTTGCCGTTGTGCTGAGGCTCGCGGAGGAGGCCGGGAGGGATCCGGCGCTCCTTTTCGCCTGGCGCGGCCTCCCGCTCAGCCTCGTGCCGCTCGGTGAGATCCGCGCGGAGCTCAGTGGGAAATCTCCTGATGAGCCGTTCCTCATCGCACCTCCCAAAAAGGCAGACCGCTACCTTCAGAAGACCTTTTCCCGCTTCGGGCATGATGATGAGGATGGCACTCCCTGGTGGGGCAGGGGCTGGCCTGAGTATGCCGGGCCCCGCTACAGCCGCCGCATAACCATAAACGGCCGCGCTCCCGTCAATGAGGACAAACTGAGCCTCTCGTTCATCCCCAACATGCAGCTCCTCTGCTGCACCGTGAGGGAAGGGGAGGATCCCAAGCGGCTCCTGATGCGCATGCATGATCTGGACGCTGACGACAAAGAGCAGATCCTGAAGTTCTTCGAGAAGCGCCCGGCCCTCGCGAAGGCCCTCGGGGAGGGCTATCTCGACCGGAGCTTCGGCGAGTTCGCGAGGTCAAAGCGCATCCCGGTCCTGGGGCCAGATCCGCATGACTATATGGACTTTGACGGGCACTACCGCCCGGACGAGGATGATCCGGTGTTCGCAAGGCTCGAGAGGCGCGCGGTCTTGAAGGATCCGACGCTGATGTTCCTCTGGAGGGGCCTCGACATCAGGCGGAAGCTCGGTCTCGGCGGAGCGCTTCCTCCTCTGCAGGAGCCGGACGCTGAGGCTCTGAAGGAGCTTGACGGGGCCCTAGAGGAGAAGAAGCGGGGGAAGAGAGCGGAGCCGCAGGGGAGCACGGGGAGCTTCATCAGGAAGGAATTCGGGCGCCGCTTCATCGTGAGGCTCGCGGGAGACGCGGCAACAGGCTTTATGCGCGACTCAAAGGCCTCGCGCGTCAGCGAGGCGTCGTTCAGCAGCGAGTCCCTCACGACCGAGATCAGGGTATGGCACGGCACAACGTCGTTCGACCGCGCCGTGCTGCGCCTTGAGCCTTTTACCGCGGACGAGAGGGAGACGGTCCTCACTGAGCTCAGGAACGATCCGAACGCGCTCTCAAAGCTCCAGGTCGGAAAGCTCGACGAGGAGTTCGCAAAGAGGCTCCGGGATCTCGGGATCCCGCTCATGTGCGGCGAGAGCACCAGTGACCGCATGAGCTGCTCCTGCCGCTTCTCGGGGAGGGATGTGTGCCGCCATGAGATTGCGCTCCTTGAGCGGACCTCACGGCTCATTGAAAGCGACCCTTCGCTTCTTTTTGCCATGCGCGGGCTGGATCTCAAGGCAGAGCTTAAGGAGCAGGGCGCAGGGCAGAGCGCGGAGGCCTGGATTGAGCCCGCGGCGCTCCTTCGGATCCATCCGGAGCTTGATGCGGAGGACACAGAGGACGGGACGCCTGAGGACGTCCTCCACCACCTGAACCGCGTGAGCTTCGCGAAGGTCCCCTCCGGGCTCCTCGGCTCAGCCATGAGGCTTCTTGCACCATCGCCCGCGGGCTTTGCGGGCGGTGACTGCAAGTCCGATCTCTCAAAGGTCCTCGGGTGTGCCCGCGAGCTGGTGAGGGCCATGGCGGGGTCAGACATTGAGGTAAAGGCGCTCCCTGACTTCACGGGGAGCCCTGCCCTGATTAACGCCGGAGCATCGGTCACCGACGGCGGAAGCCCGAGTCCTGGCACCGTCTTTGAGGTGGGCAGCGGGACAGAGGATCCGGCAGCGCGGGAGTATCTCCTTGACAAGTCCGGCGTCTCACCGGTGCTGCCGGAAACGCCGGTCCCGGAGGGTCTCAGTGTCCTGTACCGGGGCACGGCGTTCATCCCGCATCATAATCTGACGGATTTCGAGGAGCTGCACTCCCTTCCCGCGGGATGCTTCAACGGAAAAATCACCGCGGAGGTCCTCGACAGGGCAGGAACAGCGGCGCAGGCGATGCACGCGCTCTGCACGGTCGCAAGGAAGCTCGTGCTGGCGGGCGCAGTGATGCCCTGTCCCATCTCGGATGACGGCGGGCTCTCCGTCATCTGGATCCCCTGCATCCTCTCGCACGAGGTGCTTACCCTCACGGCGCGCATCGGCATGCTCGCAAGGAAGCTCCTCCTCGGAAAAGCGCTTGTACCCGGCCCTGCGCTGGGGCTTAAGGCAGAGGAGATGAGCGACGCGGGCTTCGGCGCGCTCTCGCTCGGAATCTTCATCAGCGACCTCGTGAGGAAGGGCTTCCTCCTGAGCATCGGACACGCGTATGCCGCGAGGGCCCGTGTTTACCGGGATACCCCGGAGCTGGCACTCCTCACCATGAGCTACTGGGAAAGGATGGAGAAGAGCTCCGCCGTGATCGGGCGCATCGGGACCTCGGTCGGGCAGTGGCTCGCGCCCTTGTTCATGGGGCTCACCGGCATGAGGCCGGTCATCATCCTCGGGACCTCGCTTGGTCCGGATCCCTCTGTCCCGGATGCCGAGGAGACGCTGCGTGCCGGAGGCGAGCAGGCCATAGCTGAGGCGGAGAAGAAGGATGATGAGGATGCCGCCACTGACGAAAGCCTTGAAGGCGCAACGGTAGAGGACGATGTCACCGCCCAGATCTCGCTCGGCTTCATCGACCGCTCTGACGGCAGCTACGTAAGCTGCTCAGGACTCTCAGGGCTCGATGCCGGGAAGCGCTGGGAGTGCCGTGCCGCCGCGGCGCGCATCTCGGCGCTCCTTCCGGAGGCCGCTGACATCATCTCGGGAAAGTCTGACCACGCGACGCTCTCGCTTGAGGCGCTGCAGAAGGCCCTCTTTGAAATCCTTCCCGCACTTGAGCTCAGCGGCGCCCTCGTGGTGCTGCCGAGATCTCTGCGCCGGATTATGAGGCCCATGGCTGTCGCCAACATGGGGCTTGCCAAAGGCTATAAGGGCGGCAGCGGGCTCATGAGCCTCGCCTCGCTCCTTACCTTTGACTGGAAGGCCACCATAGGCGGCCGGGCAATCTCCGACGAGCAGTTCGAGGAGCTCAGGAAGCATGCAGGGCATCTGGTGCGCTTCGGAAATGAGTTCGTATACGCGAGCGCGTCAGAGATTGACGCCATCCTGAGGCGCCTCCGCGGCGAGACGCAGCGCCCCTCAAGGCTCCGCCTCCTCGAGGCAGCGCTCTCGGGGAGCTTCGAGGGCAATGAGGTCTTCATGGACGATAAAATCCGGAAGGCCGTCGAGAAGGAGCTCAGAACGCCACCTGCCAAAGTTCCCGATGGGCTTAAGGCCTCGCTCCGCCCCTATCAGGAGCGCGGCTACTCATGGCTGATGCACAACCTCCGCGCGAGGATGGGCTCCATCATCGCTGACGACATGGGACTCGGGAAGACCGTGCAGGTCATCGCGGCCCTTGAGGCACTCCGCGCCGCGGGAGAGCTTGAGAAGGACCCGGCGCTTGTCACTGTTCCAGCCTCGGTCGTCATCAACTGGACGCGCGAGCTCAAACGCTTCGCGCCGGAGCTTACGGTCAACGTCTACTACGGGACGCAGCGATCGCTGGAGCCGAAGGCAAACGTGCTCCTCACGACCTACGGCACTCTGAGGCAGGACATCGAGAAGCTGAAGGATAAGAAGTGGCGCGTCGCCATAGCCGACGAGGCGCAGAACATCAAGAACACCGGATCGCAGATCTTCCAGGCGATGTGCGTACTGAAGGCGGACTCCGCCATCGCCATGTCAGGAACTCCTGTGGAGAACCGCCTTGCGGACTACTGGGCCATCATGGAGTTCGTGAACCCGGGGCTCTTCGGCACTCTCGGCTCGTTCATCTCGGACTACGCAAGGCCGATTGAGCAGAACAGAGACGCTGACGCGGTGAAGCGGCTCAGGAGCGTGACGGCGCCGTTCATCCTGAGGAGGCTCAAGACTGACAAAAACGTCATCGCGGATCTCCCGGACAAGATAAGCTCCGACCGCTACTGCGAGCTGACCCCGGAGCAGGCCGCGATGTACCAGACCTTTGTGAGCGACGGGCTTGAGGGAGTCACTGAGACGCTCTCGCAGCTTGAGAGAAGCGCGAGGGTGCTGAAGCTCATCCTCCGGCTCAAGCAGATCTGCGACGCTCCGGAGCTCTTCTCGAAGGATCCGAAGATCACGGGGCCCTCGCACTCCGGGAAGGCGGAGATGCTCCTTGACCTCCTTGAGGAGCTCACAGGAAACGGTCAGAAAGCCATCGTGTTCACCCAGTTCCGGGAAATGGGAGACCTCCTTGTCTCCTGGATAGGGGAGAGGCTCGGCACTGTCCCTGACTTCATCCACGGAGGAGTCTCAGTGAAGAAGCGTCAGGAGATGGTTGACCGCTTCCAGAACGACCCGCAGGACAGGGTCATGGTGCTCTCTTTGAAGGCTGCCGGAACGGGGCTCAACCTCACCGCGGCGACAGCCGTAATCCACTATGACCTCTGGTGGAACCCTGCGGTCGAGGACCAGGCGACTGACCGTGCCTACCGCATCGGGCAGAATAAGAATGTCATGGTCTACCGCTTCATCTGCGCCGGGACCTTCGAGGAGAAGATCAACGAGATCATAAACTCGAAGAAGGAAATCGCGGAGCTTACGGTGCAGAAGGGCGAGAAGTGGCTCGGGGACCTCTCGAAGAGCGAGCTCCGGAGCTTCCTTGCCATGAGCGAGGGGTGATTGGATAGGAGAGTGAGGAATGACCGGCCGCTTTGAACTGCGGACGGCCATCATGCTCTGCTGTTATATCGTTTTTCTGATGATCAGAACATCGTCATAAGTCAGCACTGCAGCGTTTATGCTGCCGCAGCTTTCCGGAATTATTTAAATTCCTTCATCTCCTGATATGTTTTTTTAGAAACAACAGTGCTGAAGAGTCCTACATTCTCTCCCTGATGCTTGTCTATGCCCGTGTAGGAAAGACTCGAATCCTCATAACGTTTGAACTTATAAACGGCGTCATTCATTAATGATTCATTGAAAACATTAAGTGAAACAAGCAGCTCGAAATCCTTGATGTCTATTCCGGTAACTTTTTTGAATAGTTCCGGTTCAAGTTCGGTAATGACATCTTTCAGACTATATTCTCTGAAATCAGTCAGATACATGAAAACAGGAATGCGAGTAGCGAATTTGATCAATTTCTCCTGGATCATTTTGCGCTTGGATTTGTATTCTTTCTCTTCTTCGGATACGGAGCCTCCTGATGCAGGGTCACGCTTCTTGCCTTCTTTTTTAGCCTTTTTTACTGCGTTGGACTTATTGATAATTGTCTCAATATCATCATTAAGATTGCGGAAGCCCTCTATTCTGCTCAATGCATCCATCGCTTGCTTATTATTAAGCAGTTTGCTCAGCGTTTCATTATCAACGTTAACTAGAAGCGCACTTTCCCAGCGTTTTGCAAGCAAAGTAGCAGAAGTTCCGGCCATTGCTATGTCGAGAATTTCAGCGGCATTGACCTGACGCATTGCACTTCCGTCATATGCTAGGACTGGCAGGAAGCTGACGAACTCTTCAACTTTCTTTTCGGGGTTTGTTTCATTAATATTCAAACGGCAGCTGTAATCTGAGATTTGTCTGAGTGCTCTGTCGAGAGCAAAATCAAAGACATAGCAGTTTTTCTTGATAATCTCCCTTGTCCCGTCATCTTTGGTAATTTCCCACGGGCTCTGAACTCGGAAGGCAGATTGAAAATACGTTTCCGGACTTTTAAGGTTGCGAAGCATGAAAATTCCAGTCCAGGGTCGAATAGTAACTCCTGTGGTCAGTTTCCCGCATGACAGGGTTATAGTCTTTGAATTAAGCGGATCATCCATTGACTTGCGGACAGGCTCAAGAGCTGCGGCCCCAATTCCTGCCTCTGGGCCGGCGCATAAATTGATTCTGTAGGAGTGATAGAAGGTGTTTTGTTTCTGTTCCAGCAGGTTCTTCATTGCATAGCATGATGCAATGTTAGGCAAGAACCACAATGTATGGGAGAGAACATTTAAAAGCCGGACATCTGAAAAAGGCATAGGAGGCTTTTCAGCACCGAGTTTCAATTCATCAACTGATGTTTCCAGGTAGGAACCGCGGATCAGGTCAAGCCACTTTTGTACATAATCCTGATATACAAAATGAGCGTCCTTGCCAGTGCCTTCAGCAGAGAAAAATACATTCAGATCAAACTCGTTATATTCTCCCTGTTTTGCAATTTTCTGAATGCTGTCGGGCATTCTGTAGGTCATCATGATCATCCGGGGCAGCGATTCATATGGATTATTGGGTTCTTGCCAGTTTTCTTTGGCTCGCTGCTCATCCGAGTATGTCCAGTTATAGACCTGTTCCTCTATAAACTCACCGGAATTCAATGCTCTGAACGGAGTACCTGACAGATAAAGGTAGTAATTTGTGGTAATGGGCAGCCAGCTTTCATCGTAAGCATTTCCAGCATCGTAGGAATCAGGATCTTCATCGTAGGAACTTTCTTCATCCTGCTCAAACAGTTTTTTTGCGCTGTCTTTCCACGCGCCGTAATGGTATTCATCAAAGATTACCAAATCCCAGTTGGTCGTATGAACCCACTCATTTTTTGCTTTAATGCCATGGGTTTCTTTATTTTCGCCAAGGTAATCCTGAAATGAGCCAAAGCATACTATCGGCCTGTTCTTGTCAGCTTGTTTATATTGCTGATCAGTACTCAGGTTGCCTTGAGCCTTTGGTGCTATAAACTGCCATCCCTTAAAATCTATGTGGCCCAGCAGATCTTCCTGCCATGCGGTTTCAACAGCCGGCTTAAAAGTCAGAATAAGGATTCTTTTAAAACCCATTCTCTTGGCCAGCTGGTATGACGCGAAAGTTTTACCAAAACGCATCTTGGCATTCCAAAGGAATTTAGGAGCTCCTCCTCGGCGTTCTGCCTCGGCTGATTTGTAATAGGCAATGGTTTTATTTACAGCCTCTTCCTGCTCCGGCCGCATTGAGAATGTCAGATTTCTGTTCTCTGAGTTCTCGATGCCTCTTGTAATGGCTACTATCGCAGACTCAACATCTTTCAACGAACACTTGAACCATTCGTTTTTATCATTGCCTTCGTTTAATTGCAGAAAGTTATGCTGACGCAGATAAGCATGCACTTCGTGATCGGTAAATGCGGAGCCGTCATTTTTCATGGCGTTCCAGGTCTTCAGAATCTGGCCTTTCAACCCGGCTGTATGGAGCTGTTCCTTGACTCTCTTACGGGCATCGCGTGTTGTGTACCCGATCTTGATGTATCCCTGATGGTCCTGGACGTTCGTTAATTTATACGCGTATATCGTTGGACGGCTGGCAGTCTTTTGAAAGAAAACATCCTCATTTACCATGACTAATCATCTCCATCCATTGGTTTGATAGTAGACTCGATAAAGCTTATTTCTTCAGGAGAGAGACCGTATTTCTTATAAAGCTCCTGATCTGTCCAGGCTTTTGAGAAATCCTGAAACGGAACAAACTGAAACACCAGTTTGGAAAGTCCGAAACCGCTTATGCAAAGCAGCATCAAAAAGCGCACAAATTTCGATTTTAGATAAACAAGAGCATTATTTGCTGGTTCAATGGTATCCCAGCTTCCGATAATGAAGTACGAATGAGTGCAGACCTCATTTGGTTTCAGGACCTTCATTGATGACGGGATAATTCTGAACTTTCCGTCCTTGCCAGGCTCACCGGCATGTTCTGCACTGGTTTTGCTTACGAGAATCTTGTACTTGTCAACAGTATCATGTCCCTTCAATATTGCGTTTTTATCAATATAGGTAATACCGTTGCTTGCGTACAAAGTTAAATCAGAGTCGTTTTGCTTTTGCTCGTTTCCACGTTGATTTGTGGGCAGACCATAAGGCATCAGAGAACTTATGACGGTATTTAATAGCTTTTCGTGTTTGCTCTGGACTTTGTGAATTATAGAAACAGCCTTGTTGTATCTTACTAAAATACTGAATTCGCTCAGCGAGCGTTTCATAGAGTCTTTCTCGTTGTTAGTGACGTTCACGAACTCACATTCTGGGCTGTTTTTATCCCGATCCCATAAAAAATAACAAATACCGCCGCTGACACTTATTCCGGGGAAGCAGTCCTTTGAATTTGTGAAATCCACGATTTTCGCAATGCGCTTGTCGTTCATCATGGACTGACGGAAATCATCCAACCCCATGCCGCCGGAAAACCATCTTGATGGAATTATCATCGAAATGTATTTTGGCTTCAGTTTTTTGGCCTGTTCAATGAACAGATTGTAAATAGGCTTGGCCTGTCTTCCTGCGCCGGCTGTATCCAGTGCATACGGCGGATTGCCGATGATTACGTCAAACTTCATATTTAAAATTTTCTCTGGAGTTTCGCTGTGAATAAACTCGTATGCATGAGTTTCAAGATCCTCTGCTCTTTCATATTCGCTTTGAGCGGCACCGCAAAACTTGCATTTGCCATTCTCCCAGGTATGCTGGATTGATTTGAAGCGGATGTTGCCGTCTTTATTATCGAAGCTGGTTACAGAGTACTTGCCATTCGCATCCTTGGAGCAATAAAGACTTCTTCTGGATATATATCCGGTCAGCTCAGTTATGGCAATGCCAAACAGCTGTTTTTTAAAGATATGGTCTATCCTGTCCTGGATATCCGGATACTTGTCCTCCAGTCCTTTTAACAGTCTCTTTGCAATTTCGCGAAGGAATACACCGCTCTTGCAGCCGGGATCCAGAAAAGTTGCATTTGGATCTTTGAAGATGCTTTCCGGCAGCATGTCCAACATTGCGTTGACAACTGAGGGCGGAGTGAAAACCTCATCACTGGAGAGATTAGCCAAACAGGACAATACATCCGGGTTATAAGCTTTTGCAGAAGATTCATTTTCCATCGTTTTGTATTCTCCGATAGTCTGCTATATATTCTTTTAGCAGTTCGCCTTCATCAGCATGATCATCAGTACTGCCGTCGAAGCCTCCGAACAGTTCCAGCTGTCCGTCAGCGTTGCTCTGAATGCTTTGCGTATCACCAAACTTTGGCTCATATTCTCCTGCGAGCAGTTTATCGAACCTGAAATCGCGTCTCTGCATAATGCTTCCGGTAACGAATGACCATTCTGAAAAAATAATTGGTTCTTCCAGGTCATTGCAATTTTCATCAACCTGCTTCATTGACAAGGCATTTCCGCATATAACGTTTCTGCTGAGAATGAACTTTATAGCGTCAATGCAATTAGGATCGGTACTGTTTGCACAAATGTCACTATATGCTTTATACCAAATTTGAAATAAACGCTTTCGACATGAGATCACATTATCAATCAGAAGATCTATACCATAAATGCTTGTTACAGCAATAACTGACTGTTTTTCGAATTCGGCCGGCTGTATTTTCCTCTTTCTCGGCGGCACTGAGAGCCGTTTGGCGACATCAAGTTTTCTGCGTAGAATCTCGCTCAGAAAATTTCCATCTCCGCAGGCAGGTTCTAAAAAACGGCTGTCGACACGTTCCGATTCGGTGTTAACCAAATCCAGCATTGCGTTTACTTCTCGCTCAGCTGTAAAAACTTCACCGTGATCTTCAACTCTTTGCTTAGATTTGATTTGTGTATTCATCTGATGTTACCAAGAATTACGTTTCCGATGCCATAAGCCATTGAAAGAGGCCCGGGTATATGCGGAAATCTTTATAAATCCGTTAGTTTTGTTAGGTCATTTAACGAATAATTCTGGCGGTTTTAATGCATTAGAACTCACCCATTCGAAGCGGAATAATAAACCAGTCACTGTTTTTAACAAAACCTGCAAATGCAGTTATTTGCAGTGACTTACCTTAAGCTCATCCGGAACTCAATAATTTGTAAAATGTCGTAATTTATCCGTATTAAAATTTAACACACAGACAGCTTCTTTTCTTCTGTGTTTTGTCTTCTGCTTAACATTTTTGAAAAATGTGGCAGCCTCCTCCCAATCTATACTGGAACTTTGGGCTTAACTGACGTAAAAAGTATTTTATCCAAGAACATACTCTGCAAGGCCTGCGTTATGATTGAAAACAAAAACAAATTCCATAGAGCGATGGCCCGGGGCTCGGGGCTGTCAGGCAAGGGAAGTTCTGTCAACGGCGCTGCACTGGACAGTGAGAAAGTCAGGCTGGTAATGAGAAACCTCAAGCTCCAGGATGACAGGTTTGTCGGCCTTTTCAGTCTTATGCCAGATGGCATGTATGAGATATCGGATATCAGGAGAACAGATTTCTCAAAGCTTATCTTGCAGAATGGTTCAAGAATCGAGTCGATCTTTTTCAGCCCTAGTGGTGTTACAAGCATAGAGGACGGCGCCTACTATGAATTCAGCTGGCTTCTGCAGGAGGCTGATCACAGGAATTACCGGTATGTCTTTGAGGTCAACGAGGCGGTAGGAATAGATAGAGTCTCACCGGAAAGCGTCATTCAGAGGCTTCATGACTCGGTCTACAACAGCAGTGCCAGCGACGGACAGAGAACAGTCAGGATGATTGATACTCTTAAATCGCAGCTGACTGCAGGCGGCAAGGAGATCTTCATTTACGAACTACTGCAGAACGCCAACGATTATCCTCAGATCAAGGATGGTGAATCACTCCAGGTCGACGTGGAGTTCCATATCACTGACTCATATCTTCTCTTCATGCACTCAGGTGATTACTTCAACGAGAAGAATATCGCTGCCATCTGCAATATCAACGACAAGGAGAAAACGGACAACGCTAATGCCATAGGATATAAGGGCATCGGCTTCAAGACCATTTTTGTGGACAATGACTACGTCTACCTGAGAACTGGTGAGTATTCATTCCGCTTTGACCGGGCCTACTCAAAGGACATCGTTGATACGCCCTGGCAGCTGCTGCCGATCTGGACTCCGCGTGATGAGGTTGACAGGCAGACTGATAGTATTTTTGAGAAAAATAAGGATAAGTTCAGGGTTCAGTTTGCCCTCCGCCCGACACTTCACGAGACTCTGAGGGATTCAGATCAGAATTTTGTCAGCCTCTTTGAGGATGTTTTCAGAAATGAGAGAGTCATTCTCTTCATCCCTAATATCCGCTCGGTAAAAGTGTTTTTCCATGACAGAAAGCACAGAGACATCTTCAGGACCAAGGACTCCGCCTCCTGGGTAGTAAGCACATATGCGGAGGAAGTATCGGAAGAACTCAGAGAGTCCATTAACAGAGAGATCGATGAGCAGGAAAAGAGCGGCACGCTCAAGATCCCGACCAAGTACTATGACTTTCAAAGAACCGCTGTCTCATTTGCCTGCAATAGAGAAGGCAAACGCCTTAAAAAGGTAGATGATTCAATACTTTACTGCTACCTGCCGGCAAAGGACGCGTCATGGGGATTTGACTTCCTCATGAACACAGACATGATCCCGAACGGTCCAAGGAATGACATTGAGACTGACCTTGGGATTAACCGGGAAATTTCTGCAATAGCAGGTAACAAGTTTTTCGACTGGATAAATGATCTTTGCAGATCAGATGAAAACTTCAATATAGCTGATGTTTTCAGCCTCATTCCAGACTTTAACGCCTGCAAGAGAGGAGTCGGGAGAAAGTACAGACAGCTGATCGACCGCTTCCAGGAGGAGTTTGAGCAAAGGCTTCTTTCAGAGGAGCTGGTTCCGACAGCGGCCGGAGACTATGCCTGCCTGAAGGACATCATCATTGATGATACGTTCATTACTCTCAGCGGCATCCTTGATGAGCAGCAGTTCCTGGAATTTTCCGGCATGAAAGGCGTCCTTCCGGCAAAGGAGCTGAGCAGCGACAGCGACTTCAGGACTTTTGCGAAGCGTTATGCAGATAAAGCGCAGATATTCAACACCAAAAGCCTCCGGAGGATGATCAGCGGTGACGGGTTCCAGGCATGGCTTAAGGATCAGGATAACAATGACAGTTTCCTCACTTTCCTGCTCAACAAAGGACTTCTGCCGGATTTTGCTGATGAGGAAATATTCATAGAAGAGGAGTCAGGCAAGCTGTGCCCAGCTGGTGAGCTTTACTACGATGTAGATGATGACCTTACTGACCTCTCTGAGTTCAGCGACTATATCTGGTATCTGTCACTTAAGACCCGTGAGAAGTTTCGAGGAAACAGCAGCTGGAAGGAGACGGTCATACCGCTGTTTGCCGAGTTCGACGGACAGGACTTTATAACCGGCACGCTGCTTGATGAGGGAAACCTTGAAGATACACAAAAAAGGCTGAATGACTGGGACACGTCCTTTCACTTTTTCAACTATGCCGCCAGGAAAAACATCGTAAGCGACAGCATTGAAGATTTGCCTTTCATCGATGACGATGGCAATCCTCAGGATAGTTTCTGCAATGATTTTGTGTTTTTCTCGTCTGAGGAAGGACATAAGCTGTTCAGCCGCCCGTGGCTTTCCAATGTAAGCGCTTATTTTGTCTCGGACAGATACAACGAACAGACTCTTAAATATTTCAGGAAGAATCTCGGGGTAAGGGAATTCAGTGATGACATCATCATCAATGAAATCATCCTCTCTTCAGAATATAAAGAGGACATCAACAGCAGTCAGCAGGGATCTGACGCAGACAGCCTTGATTTTGTGAAGTACTGTTTTTCCCATAAAGGCGATAACAAGGACAAGAACAAGGAACGTTTCGGCTCAGGCTCATTAAGCGGCTATGCCCTGAGCGCTGCAGACAGGGATGGGCAGACAGACTACTTCATCCCGGAAGATGACCGGATTTTCTTTCCGTCTGGGCAATATGACGAATTCAGCGCCAAAGTTTGGCTTGGTGATGACTGGATGTACTGTCTGAGCTCTTTTTATCTCGAAGAGAGCAGTGTGCCTGAACGGGAGCTGAAGGAGTTTATCCATAAGGCATTCGGCATAAATGACTGTACACATGAGAATTTCTATGAGGGCGTTGTCAGGCCGCATATCAGCGACATAATTGATAATACCAGCGGGGATAACGACAGCGACGGGACCAAGAATATAGATTTCATCAGTTATCTTGACGCTAACTATGAGCTCGTCTTCTCTAAATATAATGACAGCAGCCGCTTCAAAGACATTGTCCTGGTCGCTGAGGGCGAGTACAACATTAGTCCCAGAGAGAGGCATATTTATGCGTACGATGAAGAGCTTGGCAGCATAATAAGCTCGGACTGGTTCCCCGATGGCATGGCTTGGATGTGCACGCAGCGGTACGGCAGATCGAAGGCCATACTCAAGGTTAAGGCGAAGGAATACGATTTCAGCTCGTTTTTTGATGAGGTCATAAGGCCAGGCCTGAATAAAATCAACCGGGGCATTGACTCCATTGAAAAGAGCATAGCGTTCCACAATCTTGTAATAAGCCATAGCGAAGATTTGCCTCCTAAACTAAGGATGGCAATGAAAGACGCTGAAGTTTATCTTTATGGCCATGACAGTCCTTCGGAAAAATCGTCTGGCCACAGGATACTGAGTCCCATGGCGCTTGAGCTCGCTGACAAAAAGCTCGTGGAGTTCTCGGATCTTGACGTTATAGATCCTGCCTATAAGCCTGAGGAGCATTCTGACTACTGGAAGAGCCTTGGGAATGAAGAGTTTTCACTTGATGACTTCATCTCTTGGCTTAAGGAGAACAAGTCTGCCTTTTCCTATACGATCAGAGACAGAACGCGGAATATAGCGTTCTGGCAGTGGGCAAAGGAAAATGTTCCTTTGGATTTGGCTGACAGCCTGAATGATCTTCCTGTCCTCCTGACGAACGGCAGTGTGGCTGCTGTCAGTGAAACCGTCTATCTCTCCGATGCTTATCTCAAAGACGGAGGTATAGAGGCCATTGTCAGGCAGTATCAGACTGATGCGCGGTTCGTGAGCCCGGAATATCTGGGCGATGGAACCGAAAAGGGGACAATTGAAGACTGGGCAGAGTTCTGGACTTATGTCGGTGTTCTGTCAGAGATTCTGGATATTCTGGAGAGCACAGTAATACCGAATCTGGCAAACATTGAGAATGAGGATCTGCCTGCAACGTTTGCCCGTTATCGTTCAAAGCTGGAGGACAGGATTGGCAGTCTGCCTGAGAAGCTGACGGATCTCCGTGTCAAGGGACGTGACGGTAGCTTCCGCCCCATATCAGAAGCAGTCTATGTGGACTGTGAGAAGAATGAGCCTTTTACCTTTATCAGCCTCCCAGGGCAGATATCGGCAGATGACGGTGACGAGCGTAGGCTTATCAAGGAGATCCTTGAATGTGCAGAAGGTACCTGCATCGATATCCTGACGGAATGGCAGTCAGCCAAGATTGATCGGTATCTTGAAGTGCAGGATGATGAGGAGGAGAAAGAATTACTTGAATCCATCCATTATCAGTTCATAAGTGAGCTTGATGGGATGTATAAGAAAGACCCAACCGATCTTAATGAGTTCGGGCAACTCGACCAACTGAAGCTTTTCGGGAAAGATGGTGAGCTTCATCCTGCATCAGAGCTCACCATGGGCAGTGCCTTTGAGCCTTTATGTGACTTTGAGACATATTTCCCCAACGGGCGGCAGTATCTTTTGGATTCTTATCGGGAACAATGCGGCATAGGTGTTTCAGATATGCTGCATAACGTGCTTCATGTTCATGGCGATTTTGAAAAAGGCGATATACAAAGCCTTGCCGAGAGGGATTTTGCCATCTATTTCTGGACCAAGTACCTTAAGAAACAAGGCCGGGTTGCACATGTCCGCTTGTGGATGGAACACGGGATGTTCAATGCTGTCACCTGCATACCAACAAAGGATGCAGTGAAAAAACCGTCTGAGCTTTACAGCGTCAGCATAGAGTCATATGTAAAAAACGTAGTCAAGGACTGGGAAAACAAGCTGCCGCTTGGAACTTTGCCCGATATATCCTATGAGGACAAGGAAAGCGGGGAACAAAAGCATCTGTTTGACCTCCTTGATTTCAAAAAGGAGCTGGATTTTACTGATGCGCTGACGGCTCTGTTTGCCAAGGTGCCAAGCAGGAGAGATGTTGTCAGCTGGATGCTTAATCAGTACGGAGAGAATTACAGCAGACTGATAGATGAATACAGAGCCAATGAAAACGCAAAGTGGCTTAACAATAAGAACAAATTTGTGCATATTTCCAAGCTTTACGCTTTGGAAAAAGGCAACAAGACACTATGGGATTATTTTCACAATCTTCCCAGAATAATCAATCCTGATAACCTTCCATATAAGCTGAAAAAAGCCTGCGACATGCTGAAAATCCGCACCATTACTAATGCTGATTTGGAGGTGGTGCCTGTTGGGGGGAAGGATGCCAGCTTCTCCAATAAAAAAATACTGCAGCTTTATTCGCTCGTAATCGCCGGTCTGGATGGCTCAGGGGCTGAATATGCAGACTCGGAAGATGAAGATCAGAAAAAGACTGGCTCGAAACATGGGAGTAAATGGAAAGAAATCTATAACGACTACAAAAACAAAATATCAGGCATGAGCTTATGGCAGTGTCAGAAAATATCGGTTCGTTATAAAGAAGATAAGGAGATTTGTCAGGACCTGAGGAGGTTTTACCATGAAACTGGTTCATCGAAGTTCTACTATGTAAAGTCGCTTTATGATAGGAATGTGTTCCAGGACTTTGTTAACAGTTTCATTGAATATCTTGGTACACGTACAGACAAGGATATTGTCAGGGCAATAATGAATGGCCGAGAAGATGCCATTGATTATGTCAAAGAAAACAACAACGAATTGATGCTCGATGAGGACTTCAAAGCCGAGCTCAGCAAACTTGGTGACCTCTCCGAGGAAGAGAAGGCCTGTCTTAAAGGCAATACAGCAGATGATGATGGCGCAATCGAAGAAAGTGCCCGTCCTACTTTCAATGCCGAGCCTCAGGATGATGATCAGGCAGAAGCGGAAGACGGTGAACCAGGCCAGCAGGATGGTAATGTCAATACCTCCGGAATGACTGAAGATGGAGATAGCGACACTGATGGCAGCGCGTTCTCAGACGATCAAGTGGTACATGTTCGTGAGCACACGAGATCTTATCCAAACGGCGGTTCCGGCGGCGGCCATACATCAGCAGGAAGTTCCGCAGGTGCAGCGACAGGCCATGTGAGAGAAACCCTAACAGGTGGCTCAGATTCTGATGGTTCTGCTGAGGAGAAGTCTCCTGATGATTCCCAGGATCACACGTCATCGAACTCAGCTCCCGGGAGCCACTCTGCGGATAGGACAGACAACTCAGACGAGAATGCTTCAGGTGCTGAGTCTCGTGAGGAGCCGGCCGGCAGGGACGATGCAGGCGGGCAGGTTGAACCTGAGGATGAAACCAAAGATGAAACTGAAATCCCTTGGCCGACGGGCGATGATGAAGCTGGCCAGGAAGAGCACGAAGAAGAACGGACAGAATCAGGTGCAGAGGAGCCTGAAGGTTCTGATGACGGTCTTGACGAATATGGCACGCCAGACGAGAAAATCCGAGACTTTGATGGCGCTTTTGCTGTAAATGAACACGGCACAGCTCCAAAAACGTCATCAGGCAGGCATGGTACTGGCAACGGCAGCAGGGGCAGCCGCGGAGAACGCTCTGCTCCACGCAGGCCTAAGCCATTCTCAAAGGATGATGTTGAGAATTTCGGCTCTAAAGGTCAGACTCGGACTCTCGATGTTTTGGAGCCGACCGAGACGGAGGTTGAGGCTATCAACAGCATTCTTGGCGAAGGCCTTTCACCGGAACAGATTGCAGATCAGAACTATTTGGTGCAGCTCAGGCTTTACAATTTCCTCAATGAGAACAATATGGCTCCGGAGGAGAGCAGGAAAGACTTTGTCAGGAACGGCAGCAGGAGAAGAGAGCAGGCACTGCATGGCGGCAAATACATCCACAAATGCAGTGCGGCCGGAGGCATCATGTACCTGTCACCTGCCATCTGGAACAAGCTGGCCTCAGGCCGCTGCATAGTTCTGGTCTATTACGGGGCAAAGGC
>Ga0256404_1005607_pt1 | contig 21993 bp, 21 predicted proteins | sample RumenRJG_01DNA_FD_185990 | JGI IMG/M metagenome (GOLD analysis project Ga0256404, IMG submission 185990) | Bovine rumen microbial communities from Lethbridge, Alberta, Canada - RJG_01 | ecosystem: Host-associated > Mammals > Digestive system > Stomach > Rumen | place: Canada: Alberta | collected...
TAAGAGAAGGGGTCACTTTCCTTCGGACAGCGGAGGTCACGTTCGTAAGAGAAGAAAGGGGTCACTTTCCTTCGGAATTTCCATCCCATTAACTTGTACAAATTAAAAGTACAACAAAACGCGGGCTTTCTTGAAGGACAACAAAAGCGGGAACCCCGAAGGATTCCCGCCGTGTCCTTTGTCACTTCTTCGGATGGTATTCCGGATAGAGCAGATGGAGGATCCTATCGACGATCTCCCGTGATGCTTCGCGGCCCCGTCGATTGAATTCCTGGGCGGACCCGAGGAGGAAGACACGGCCTTTGTCCTCGAGGTAGGCGTGGTGGATCTTGTGGATCTCATCGCCGCAGATGACGAAGATCCCTCTCTGCGGCCGGAATTTCTCGATGGCATCCAGCAGGTTGTTGTAGCCGGTGTCGATGCTGATGAGGTTCTCCGTGCCGACGCCGTTCAATCCGGAACGGTCTGTTCCCTGGGGGTAGTCTTCCCCCTGCATCAGGACCAATGCGTCTTCCAGTTCCCTGAGCAGTTCCTGCTGCTTCTCGAAGACCTCCTGATGGATGGCATTCAGTTCATGCCATTTTTCCCATTCCCGATCAATGGCGCTTTGTAGTTTTGTGTTTTTCTGGCTTAACTCTTCCTTGGCCTTGGCAACCCCTTCTTGGTCGATCTGTTGCTTGAACAGCTGCCACTTCTCGAACATGCTGTCATCTCCCTTGGAAAACGCGATGAGGGCGGGGAGGTCTTCCATCTTGTATTGGTTGGCGATGACTCCGTCCAGCAGCCTGGATCGGAGGGATTCTTCCGACTTGACACTGATCGTGCTTATCTCGGGATTCCCGCTTTTGCTGCGGAGAGTGACAACTCTCCCGTAGAGAGAGTTCAAGAGGTCTACATCCGTAGCCAGAACGGCTTTTTGTGCGAAATACACGCTGACAAGATCATCATCTGTCATCAACTGGATTATAAGCCAGTAATCATCATTGTTTCTTGGCTTGGGACGGGCGTCTATCAGTTTTCCGGTTATCTCGTAGAGTATCGGGAGCGCGGCTCTTTTCGGCGGATTGAATCTACTGCCGTTTGCGAAATAGGTGGTCGACATGGTTGGGCTATCTGCGGGTCAATTGGTTTTTGTCATTTAACTATACCACAAATACAAAAGTGTGGAGTATTGCTCCTGGAGTAGTAGGCTCTGGTAAACCTTCACGTTCAAGAACAGCTCCACACCGTATCATCAAGAGCCTTACCCCCAAAACAGTAAGGCTCTATTGACACAACAGAGAGGCTGCCTTGCCCAACGTTAAATTTACCAGATTTCACTACTCGGGCTCAGCAATAGTATGTCACCGCATAGCGGCATTGCAAAGATAACAAGAATAATCAAAAAAAATTCTATCTTTGTCAAGGCTGTTTCACCAGCCATACATATCAGCGAAAGTGTTTTCGCGTTGCCTGGTTCGGAATCTGGAAAATTTAGAGAGGGCAACGACAAAGACACTGCGCTCGGCTTTGGTATTGTTGTCGGCCCTCTCCAGGCTGTACTTCATATCGGTCGAGTGTGGAGTACAGTCGTTCCATTTCTCAAGGTCCTCCAGAACCTCGAACCGATGGTGCGAAACGGCTCCACACTTTTGTTTTGTGCATTATTCCACCGCGGGGCGGGTGACCTTTGGTTTTATGAAAAAGTACATCTGGATTTCTCTGATTGCCGCCATGTCCATCGCCTGCGGAAAGGACAGTCCTTCCCAAAACAATTCTGATCCGGCCGACGAATTTGTCGGAAGCTACACCTACACGGAAACCTATACGGAGAAATGGGGCCTCGACAACACCGAGGGGACCGGAAACGGGAGCTTCACCATCACCAAGACGGGCTCGAACGGAGTCAAGGTGGAAGGAGCCTTCAACACGACCGGAATAGTCAACGCCGGGATGTTGAACTTTGTCGACTACAAATCGAAGGACGACATCTTCGATACGTCGTACTATTTCGGAGCCGCGATGTTCACTGGCAAGGATCTGAATCTCACATATAGACGCTCCGGGACAGCCCTAAAGAATGGCTTTCCATTCACGTACGAGAAAGTCGGAAAAGTAACTGCGAGGAAGAAGTAAGGATAATAATCACCGAAGCTTGGACATAAAAGGCGGCCAGCCGAAAGGCTGACCGCCAGTGTCTGGATTTTCCTAGATGTGAAGCACAGTAGCCTCATTTCCCGTGTCAAAGGTAAAGATTCTATGTGATAATGCGAAGAAAAAAGGCTGTCCGCAAAATCTGGTTGGTTTGCGCTTTTGGTTTGGCTATCCGCAATATGAGGTTGGATTTTGTGGATTCACTTGCTAATGACCTATTATTCTCTTATCTTTGCATGTACATAATTACGTACAGAAAAAAAATGAAAACAACCAGCGTATCAGATTTCAGGACCAACATGAAACGGTATTTGGACGCCGTCATCTTTGACTCGGACTGCGTCGTCATCAACCGTGGCAACACCGGAGCCGTGCTCATCTCCCTGGAAGAATACAACTCCATCAAAGGGACGGAAGCCATCCTTGCATCCGAGAGGATGGCGAGTTCCATCCGTACCGGCCTGGAGGATATCGCCCGCAGCGAGGTCGAAGAAATAGACATCGACGCCCTATGAAACTGCTTTGGACAAAGAGCGCGAAAGAGTCTTACGGGCTTCTCAAGACGGACGCCCCCGACGTGGCGGAAAAGGTCAAGTCAATCCTGAAAGACACGGCAACGCATCCCGAAACGGGATTCGGTTCCCCCACAAAACTCGAAAGGGACTATTCCGGCCTCTGGCAACGGACATACGCCCCCGGTCAGGTCATTATTTATTCCTTCGATGAAGACGCCGTTACAATCGTCTCCATCGGGGCAAGGGAAACCGCCCTCCAGCATGTCCACCTGGAATCCTATTCCAAGCAGGATGAGCAGTCCGTCATGGGACAGATGGCCGCCAACAGAGGAAAAGACGGAGAACCCAAGGTAGGCATCTTCTAGTACAACCGAGCGACGAACCAACTGTTCGGAGTCATATCCCACCGGGTGAGTGACTACACCAAAGCCAACGCCTCGGATGGGAGAATCACCTGCTCCGAAATGCACGAGGATGTCTGGAAAAAGGAGTTCTACAAGCAACGATACCAACACGGTGGCCAAGGCCCGTTCATCGGTGCCTACCAGGACAAGCCACGCGGCCGTGTGTTCTACCATATGGATGACGGGACCTATGAAGTGGCCGTAGGAAAATGGATAGAGGAATACCCCCAGGCTTATGAGCTGATTCTGAAAGAATTCAACCTGCCGCCAGAGAAAACGAAAGCCATGTACGCCGTCCATTGGGACATAGGTCACTCATGGCGTTAACCCTATTTCCAACCACATATTGCGGATAGCCTTTGGTTTAGGAGATTAGGTATGCCATATATTTGTGAACCAGGTCGGAGGAAGACAAATTTCCTGATACAAACTGTTCATAGTCCAGGTCGGATATCCGTTCCCGAACTTCAGTGCCATCGTAGGTGGCGGCGAGATAATGGCCCCTTTCTCCCGGTTCTACGCGAGTGTCCCGGAAATGCCCCAGGAATGCATCGGCTTTCACATAATTGATGGCATATTCTATCTTGCGTGTTTTGCCGGGATAGGCCGAGAGGGCTCCTTTTTTTACAAGATCGTCGATATCCCTTAAAGCGGTATCCAGGGATACGGCACCCAACCGGGACCAGTTCTGAGCAGTTAGTTTTGCCTCTTTTCCGTCCAGAAAGATGTTCAACACCTTCTTCTGCCTCTGGGAAAGCTCCACTCCGGAGAATTCGCGCCAAAAGACCGATTTGTTAAGAATTCCGCTCAGTGTTTCCAGAGAACTGTCCACAGCCCTGCCAAGGCACGCCACAAACCATTCCAGCCAGGGGGTTATATCCCCGTCATGACAGAAGCGCTGAGTTTTCTCGAGGATGGCATAATACTCTTTCTTTTCCTTCTCAATCTCCCGGGACATGCTGAAGAATCGTCCGTTTCCTCCGCCTATTGCCGCCAGAGCCATATCTGCAATGGCCCGCCCGATACGACCGTTGCCATCATCAAATGGATGTATGCTCACGAAGACAAGATGGGCTATGGCAGACCTGATGATTTGGGAGATTCCGGTCTCGCTGTTGAACCAGTACATGAATTCCTCCATATAGTCGTTCACATCGGAAGCGGGCGGAGCCATATAGTGGACAGTTTCATGCCCCATGGATCCGGATACCACCTGAACGTCACCTACCCGGTAGCCTCCCACGGTAATCGGATATGAACCACTCCTCCCCGTGGGGAACAGAGCGCTGTGCCAGCCAAAGAGGCGCTCCCTGTCCAGTGGAATATTGCAGTTACGCGTTGCGTCCAGCATCATATCCACTACACCTTCCATGAAATGGGTGGAAGTGCCTGTAGTCTGGATATTGGTAACGCCCAGACGGCGGACGATTGAAGAACGTACATCGTCTTTATTGAGACTGATTCCTTCAATGCGGAAAGAGGACACGATGTCCTGAGTGAGAATCTCTACGGAAGCGCCGGAGCGGTCATCATCCGCAAGAGAGGCAATCCGGCCATGCAGAAAGCCGATAGCGGCGCTGACCTTTTCGACAAGTGCTGAAATCTTGTTTTTGTCCCAGTCGAAGTGCATCCAATCGTATCTTTCGTATATCCACATATCTGACATCGTGTTTAATTCGCAACAAATATAGTTTTTTGCGAATAATTATCAAAATTAATTCGCAGAATATGCGAATTATAATTAGTGCTCGAAAGTCACTTTGACGTACTTCTGCGAAATCCAACCTCATATTGCGGATAGCCAGAAAAAAGGCCGCCCCTTTCGAGACGGCCGCCGGCAGACGGGCCTGGGCGCAACGAGGGGCGCTATGTGTCCGGTGGGCTTCTAAAGGAACAATGAGAAGGAGTGGGGCAATTATATGTTCGCAGGGTCTGGTTCAATCCGTCCGGAACATATCGAAATCGGCAAGAAGGCTATCGCTACTCCTTCAAGCTGTCTTTAGCTTCTTGGATATTGATGTAGCCTTCTTTCCCATTCTTATGCAATAACGCAAGAAGATGTCCACCATTAAGAAGTTTAAGCGGTTTATCCTTGGCAAACTCGTATGAGTCATGGCCGTAGTCAGAGGTCGTGATAAGGATACCAGTATTTGCGCCCTCGTTGATGACGGTGCCATAAAGGTCACGGACGGCAGAGACTCCCACAGTATTGGTATACCGCTTGGCCTGAATGACAATCTTTCCTCCTCTGAGAGGATCGGGATCAAAGACAACGGCATCAACACCGCCATCACGGCTCGCCTGGGTAACGCGCACTTCTCCACCATTCTTGGCGAACTCTAATTCGAAGAGTTCCCTTACCAGATGCTCGAAGTCTTCCCAGGCCATTGACGCCAGATTGGTTCCTGAATTCATACTGATCTCCTTGCCCTCCACGAAACGTCGATCGTTCTTATTGAAGGATAAGACCGGCTGCACCGGGGAGATATCAATAAGCTGAGCAGCAGACACGCCCTTCAGGGATTTAAAACACTTCTTCGGGTCAACATTCTTCAAATCCAAAGCGAGAAAACGCTCCTTAGACACCTGCAAAGAAAGAATACATTTTCGCTCTTTGATGCCATTCGCTCGGTTTATGGCTGTCACAAATCCGTTAAAGACAACAGACTTGACGCTATCAGTATTTTTGGCTAAACAAAGCTCATAGATTGAACGGAGACAAATGGAATACAATAGCTGTTCATAGTCCTTTGATATGACAGATTCGGCCATCGGCACCTCTTTAATGGTATTACTGGAGGCAACATACTTGTACTCTTTGACCCATGATAAATCATCTTTTGCTGGGAGATTATATTCGACCAATGCGATCTCTTTCTCACAGTATACGGATAATTGTTTCTCAAATAGTCTACCATAGTCTGACTTTGTGAGAATATCAGCCAGATAGTCCTCCAGGTTGGTTTTTGGGGATCGAAGATTAAGTGCGGAGTCTATGCCGACTGTCAGAACAGTGGCCAACCTCTTATTCCGCTCAATAATCTGCTCGTTTTGGCAAAAACACCAGACAAAGTTTCTCAATGCCTTCTTCGACTGAAACTTCTTGACAGCGCTTTCACCGATTCTTGCAAAACTGACATTCACATCTTCATTGAAGGCAAAATACATTGAGTTTCCAGATGAAGCATGAATCCAGATCTTGAAGGATTCGTTCTCCAAGCCGTACTTGCTGACATATTTGAAGAGTTTGTCAATATCCAGATTCTCATTGGTTTGGTACTCAAGAGATGTATAGCCATAATCCTCCACATATTCTTCCTCCTCATCGTTCTCGTCGTCGGGTTCTACCTCAGTCAATCCAAGTCTGTTCAGCGCTCTGTCTTGCTCGGCAAGTTGCTTCTTGTACTCCTCGATCCGCTTTATTTCATCCAGCCTACGCTGCTCTTCCAATTCCTCTTTTTCCCGTCTCTTCTGTTCCTCCCGAGCTAAACGCTCTTGTCTCTTTTGCTCTTTCTTCTCTCGTAGAGAAGCCATCCGGGCTCGATTTTCCTCGTCTTTCATACGACGCTGATCATTTTCAATCTTCGCTTGTTTAGAAAGTTTGGTAGCAATCACGCTGGCGACCACAATAACGAGGATGATTACAACAAAAGAAGTGACTGACATAATAATTATTTTTTCAAGAATCTGTAAGTGTTACGGAGAAGGCCTGGGCGTCACGAAGGACGCTGTCGTTCTATTAATGCGCTTGGATTATCCCACTTCTTCCAAGGAGGAGTCTTCCTCATAGTTGATTGACTGCCTGTTTGAACGCACCTTCATTTGATGCCATCTGCTCGCAGAAATCATCATAATTATCTGCTCCAGAAGGAATTGGCATATTGATTAGGTACATGGTTCCACCGTATCCGTAAAGGAACTCCTTCTTTATTTCAACGATATCTCCGCCAGGGACCAGAAACCCTCCGCTCTCAAGCTTCAAGACATACATGTACGAAATAACTTGGGCTAAATCCTCCCGGGAAATGTCGGTCAGAGACTTGCCCTCGTATTTCTTGTATTTGGCGTCCAGGACGAGTCTGTCATCATAAAAGTCCGGATAGCGGGGCCCTCGATTCTGCGTGAAGAGGTGAATAGCCTTGCGGTTGCGCTTATTCTGCGGGTGCTTGAACCCGATGCCAGAGAGAAGGGTGTTGAGATACTCCTCCCATAGCCACGCCCCATCGAACAATACTCCGTAGACGGTGTCATCGTCCTTCCCGTACTTTATCTCCTCCTGGCGGAGAATCTGGAGACAGAGCCTCCGGAGCGGTTCGTATTCGGAGTAATAGGGATGAATCTTCGACCTGAGGTTATGACTGATGATACGCCCTCTATCCCTCTTTTCATAACTTCCCGTAGCATCGACGATGATTCCGACGTTACTCTTTGTCTCCTCGTCACGCGACAGGATACCGGCCCCGAAATCCTTTGCTCGGATGTGCTCGATAGTGTGTCGAACCAGTTCCGTCAGATTGTTGTCGGCCGTGTGTTCGCGGGTCTTGTAGGCGATGTTCCCGGTGAAGGGGATGTTAAGTCGGATATGTCTTGAAACATCTATCACGCCGCGTACGCGGCTGTCGTTATACTGACGAGAGACATACTCCTTGTATAGGCCCTGCGACATTGCCCTGTTCAGGAAGAACGGGAACAGGAAGAGGACGAAATCAAAGATGGCCTCCGGATCTGTGCTATGTCGTAGGTCGAATAGGTTCACGGCGAAAACCTTCTCCAGCATATAATGCATGAAGTAGTCGTTTTCCTCTTTGTCGAACCGGGAATGGATGCGAAGCATGGTCTGGCGACACCCGACGAAACCCATCAGATTGCCAGTGGAAGCGGCACCATTCTGAATGTCGATGATTGTACTGTCGCCAATCTTGTCGCCGTATTCGTTCAAACTGTCCGGGAAAACAAGAAGGGACACACCGCCATCATCGCTATCACACAGCCTCTTCACTGTGCGCCCGGAGATCATGGACAGGTCCTCCCACTCCTCTTGGGCGAGTGACAACCGCTTATCCCTTGCGTTATCCTGTATGGTAACCGTGGTCGCCATGCTTGCGAATTATCCTTTGTAACTATCGAAAGCTTCCTTCAGTGTTTTGATTTTCTCGTCAGCATTGCGCATTCCACGAAGGTACTCTGCCAGGATTCCCTGGATATGGTACTCCCAAAGATCCTCGAACTGACCGTCATAGTTCTTCAGTTTCAGGAAATAGGAAGGGCCGATGTCATAGGCGCGGGTCAGGCCGATTTCTTTTTCCTTCAAGGCCTTATTCACCGCCTCGATGCAGCGCTTTGCGGCTTCGCTCCACTCGGGGATCTCCTCGTCGAGCATCCCAATCCGGTCGTCCACCTTAATTTCCATCCAGCCAAAGCGTCGACGGATAGCGAAATCCATGCTCTCGACACCGCGATCGATGTCGTTCATGGTGCCGATGACATAGACGTTCTCCGGCACATAGAAGCCCTTCTCAAAGGGATCGCCGGGTTCAACCAAATTCTGATACTGGGTCTTCACGCGCCCCTTCGTGCCACGGTAGCCTGGCTCGATGGCGAAGAAGAGTTCACCGAAGATCTTGGATAGTTCTCCACGGTTGATTTCGTCGATAATGAACACGCGGGGAACGGGACCGGTACTCTTACCTTCCACCAAGCCATACTTGTCTTTCAACAGTTGGTAGACGCCTTTATAATAGCCCTTCCAATAGATTTGATTCTCCCAGTCGCGGATGCGCTCCTTGGTGAGAGAACCGTTCTTCTTCATCTCGGGGGGAGCCACCTCGCAATCGGAAACGGGCGATATCGTATCTGATTGAGTCGGGAAGTTGTAAAGGTCCAGGCTGCCTTTACTGTTGACCAGGATACCGAAGGAGCTGCTGCTGACAATCCCAGATTTGATAATCATTGGCGAAGTATATGACGACAGGTCGCCAATCAGTTTACTATACGCCTCATCGAAGTTGACCGTCCCGTGGGAATTCAGCGCATCGGCACAGAACTGCTTGAAAACGCCATTCACCCTTTCAAATGTTCCCTCGTCGTTCGGCCTCAGTCCTTCCACGAAATCAGTGTAATCGTAGGAAGGATGGAACTGTACGAAGCCGGGATTATCATCACCCATTGCCTGGGCGATCATCTTTGCAAGGTGGGTTTTTCCAGTGCCGGGTGCACCGGTAAGAATGAGATTTTTGTTTGCTTCAAGAAGCTTTATATACTTGTCCATATCAGATTTGTTGTCAAAACTTGAATGATTCCAGATGATTTCCATCGCAAGGATTGCCCTATGCCAAGGCTTCACAAATGTGACTGTCTCTTTGAAATAGTCCATCAAAGTCATATTGTCGCGTAGCCAATCCTTGGAATACTCCGGGAGTCGATTGTCAATAGACCGAACAATCCCGAAGACCTTCTCAAGGATACCAGATTCAGTCACTGACGAAAGCAAATCAGGGAAAAGAGCACACCAGACCCGCCTTATCGCTTGCGGATGGGATCTTGTTAAGTGTGGGGCGAGGATGCTTTCCAACTGCGAGAACGATTCTGGAGTGACAATCTCGTCATTTATTGAAGCTTTCAGCAAATCATAGATGGATTCCCAATCCAGGAGGATGCTTTTATATTCATCCTTGTTGAACTGCCCGCTGCCAATGTCTGAAATGCCATTGTTGCTTTTTTTGAGCAGTAGATCCTGGAGATTCCTGTCAGGCATCGTCCGGGAACCGTCATCTTTGATGAAAGCAATCAACGACTCAACGTTCTGGGCGTAACTGTTCTCGAACCATCCATTGAACCCGGAATTCGGGTCCCTCAATCGGGAATCATAGAAGAGCTGCAGCCAATTCTTAGGGCGGCTGGCCTTCATAAACTTCTGCGTCTGCCAAAGGACATCCTGGGCATTGAGAAGATCACTCCAGAAGTATCCTTTTGTCTCTTCCTTCATCTTTTCGACCAGTTCCGAGTCCTTATTTTCAATGGGGACGATGGCATTCAGGATTTTGACGAAGGCATCATACGGCCGTTTGTTATCTATTTCAAGGCCAAGGTATGACGCCGCCATCTGATAAAGAGTCCATTTGTAGACGGCATTCTCCGCAGGGTTGATGCAGGCAAGGAAGAGCGCAGCCTCTTTCTCCCTAAGGATCCTATCAGCATCCTGTTTTGAGAGGAACTCTCGCCCCGCTGAGACGAAGGCGGAAAACTTCTGATAGAAATCTCCTTCAACGGAGAGAAGCTTCGAGAAGCAGTTCTCCAACTGTTCCGGGGATGTCTTCTTAACGGCCTTGATGGAGTCTTTCGTCCGCCAGGTCAGAATGTTCATTTCCTGACAGGACAAGACGTCGAGCACTTCGGGGATACTTTTCTCCTTAGCGGACGAAAGGAGTCGCCACTTGTAGCTCTCCCTGCTGCGGGAATTGTCCAATCCTTCTTTGAGGACCGGGCCCCGGTATTCTGCAATGAGTTTTTCAATCAGAAAGGTCCGTAGCGCTGCCACAAGTTCAGGCCGTAGCTCCCATTCAAAATGATCCTTCAATTCCTTCCCCAGCATAGGAACGCACCAGAAGGTATCCTTTTCGGATTCGGTCGTCTCAATTCGGAATACTTTGGAGCTGTTTTTGACCACAAATCTTCCGAAATTCATGATGAGATTCCTTACCGAATCCGCTTTCAAAGAATACGCTTTTCCAACAGCGCTGCATGTGGACTTGTAGCCCGGCTGATAAAAAAACATCAGAAGCGCGTTGAGTTGCATTTCGTTCTTGTTGGAGTCGGCATGATGAAGAATGTCAAGCCACTCGGAGTCTGACAGTATTGGATCCGTCCAATACCGGTTCCCTTCATGCTGTAGTTTATATGTGATTGGTTCCATAATGCCAAGAAACAGAATACTATAGTGGCAGAGCGATAAACTCATTCAACTTCTGCCGCAAATTTCTCCAACCCGGCAAACGCTGGGTCATAAGAGCCTCGAAGACCTTGCTATGATTCTGCACCTTGAGGTGCGTGAGTTCGTGGACTACGACGTACTCGATACATTCCTTAGGGACACGAGCCAGTTCCAAATTGAACAGGAGGATTCGACGCTTTGCGCCACAACTGCCCCACATGGTTTTCATTTCCTTGACTTGCCAGGTGACATCGGGCTCCTCTAATTTCTGAGTCCAGGACTCAACTAGCGGACCAAGATATGCTTTCAGCTGCTCCCGATACCATTCGGTCATCAGTTCGGCACGCCGTTCTACGGATGACTCCTTCCTGACACGCATTATCATTGTATTCCCACGGGTCTCAATCGAGTTGGCCCCGCTGGTGACATAGTTAACGCGCAGCCGGTACCGGACACCGAAGAAGTAGTGATTCTCGCCCGACACATACTCGCGCGCGGTCTGGCGCGCCTGTTCGGCAATGTCCGCCTGCTGCTTTTGAATCCACTGCCATTTGGAGATGACATAGCTGCGGGCATCCCCATCAGAGAGATAGTCAGGGATGGAGAGATGCACACGACCATCCGGCGGGTACACGGAAAGATGCATGTTCTTGATGGGCTTGCGCTCCACCTCTATTTCCAATCCGTCGATGTTCATCAGTTGCCGAATTCGGGGTTATGGATGACGATGTTAAGGACTTTGACAGCATCGAACTCCGTTCCTACCAATGTCTTTTGGATGGCGATAAGCAGTTTCTTCTTCCTGATTTCACTCGTACGGAAGCCTACTGCGGCATTAGCATCGATAACGTCATAAACCTTCAAGGCAAAATCCACATCTTTGCCCAGGTTGTCATAGAGAGCCTTTTTCCCTTCCGTATTGATTCGAGGATCAACATTCTCTCCTTTTCGGAGTTCTTCGGCCAGGGCTTTAATGCTCTTCAGAAGCTCCTTATACTCCATCTTTTCCTGCTGGTACTCTTCCAACAGGCGATTGATCCGCTCTGAAAACAGCTTGTATTCCTCCGGATTGCTTTCACGTTTGCGGTTGATGACGCGGCGGACATTGGCCGCCATCGTTTCGGCAACGCCCTTCCGGCCGCCAAGTTCTATTTCCGCATTATCGGAGACTTCTACATCACCGTTATCCTTGATATCAATGATGCCCAGGAAGGAGAAGTCTTCCAGGTTTTCAAGCACTTCCACGCGGGAAGAAACGACATAATCGTCCAGCAGCGCCCGCATCTCGGCATCGAACTTCTTCAGGTCCACATAGTCGCCGCAGCGTTTGGAGATGGCGTTGCGAATTTCGTCATAAGTCTTGACCTTGAGGTAAATCTTGTCGGCCTCCTCTTCGGTATAACCGGCCTCGGTCATCTGCATCGCAATGGCCGTATAGCACCGAACAAGCGTATAGCAGGCCTCGTAGAAATCCTCGCGTTTGCGGGCATTGAGGATAATCTCGGCCTGATGCTCCTCTTCTGTACCCTTATGCTGGTCATAGCAGAACCAGTCAAAGAATTCGTCAATGCCTTTCGGCTCCTTGACGGGTTCGGAAAGGCGGTCGCAACGTTCCAGTGCGGCGTCCAGATCCTTCTTGCCTTCCACGATCTTACTCTTGAGCAGGCCTTCAATATCGGTCCTATCATAACCGGAGAAAGCACCATTGGTATAATCCTCGATCGCCCCCTCAATGTTCTCGAAGAGGTGCTTATAGTCCACGATATAGCCGTAATCCTTCTTCTCGCCATTCACACGATTCACGCGGCAGATGGCTTGGAAAAGGTTGTGGTCCCGCATCTCCTTGTCGATGTACAAGTATGTCGCTGCAGGAGCGTCGAATCCGGTGAGCAGCTTGTCCACCACGATGAGTAGTTTCATGCTGCCGGGATGGTTCACGAACTCATACTTGGCCCATTCCTCGAAATCCTCTGGGGTCTTGTCGCCCAGCATCTTCTTGTTGGTGTTGTACTTGTATTCGGCCTCGGTCTTCAGTTCGCCACTGTAGCCATCCTCCAAAGAAAGTTCAGCACCATCGTAACTAGTCACGACGGCGCACTTGCCTGCAAGTGATGTTTCCTGGAACGTTGACCAAAACCGATAAGCCTGATAGATGCTGCCGGCAACCAGCATAGCATTGCCCCAACCGTCCCTCAGCGCAGGGATGAGTTGGAAGTCTTTTGTGATCTGCGCCACGATGCGGTTAACGCGCTCCTTACTGGAGAAAAGGCTCTGCATGTCCGCCCAGCGGTCCTGCAATGCCTTCTTGGCTTTCGGCGTGAGTTTCTTGGTGGTGTCCTCGAAAAGCTCATCAAAGGAGACCTCGTCGGAGAGCTTCTGCTCAACGTCGCGGGCCTCGTAACGAAGATCCAGAATCACCTTGTCCTTGACGGCTTCGTCGAACTTGTAGGTATGAATCCACGGGCCGAAGTTCTCGCGGCTGACCAACTTTCCTTTGTCGGCTTTGAGCAAAGGCGTGCCAGTGAAACCTATCATCATCACGTCCTCGCCCATGATCTTCTTCATTGCCTTGTTGAGTATGCCTCCCTGCGTACGGTGACATTCGTCCACAAAGACGTAGATGTTACCCTTTGCGGAGAACCCTTCAGGAAGCTTGTCCGCCAAATCCTTCAGATATTGCTCCGGTGAACGGACTCCGCGGAATTTGGAATCCCTTCCCTCAATCTCCTCCGGATCATCTGCAAGGCCAAACTTGTGGATGAGCGTGCAGATGAGCGCCGGCATCTTCTCTTCACCCTTTCGGTCATTCTTTCCCTCCAACATCTTGATGAGATGGTCGCCGCTCTTTGCCCGAATGGGGTGTTCCCCGGCATCCTTGAAGCCGTTTTCGATCTGCTTGTCCAGTTCGTCGCGGTCGGTGATAATCACCACACGACTGTCATCTACATTCTCGCGAATCCATTGCGCCAGCCAGACCATCGTAAGACTCTTTCCGGAGCCCTGGCTATGCCAGATAATGCCGCTCTGCTTGTTCTTGATACGGGTTTTGGCGGCCACAATGGCGAAATACTGATTCGGACGGGCCACCTTCTTCACGCCACCGTCGAAGACGACGCAGTCGTGGATAAATTCCAGCAGACGGTCGGGCTGCAGCATCTGCATCAAAGAGCGATCCAACTCGTTCGGGAACTCCTTCTGGCCATAAACCGAAGAAGACACAGGAAGTTTGTCCGTATCATACGGGTAGCCATCGCCGGCGGGTTCCTTCCAATGAAGATAGTACTTGGGCGGCGTAAGGGTAGTGCCATAATAGACGCCCTGGCTCTCGCTTCCGGCCATCAGCAACTGCGCTGTAGAGAAGAACTGAGGAATCTGCCCCTCCTGCTGATTGCGCCAGTTCTGGTTGATCCCATCTTCGACGCTCACGGTTGCCTTCTTCAGTTCAATGATGGCTACGGCGATGCCATTGATATAGACCACCACATCCGGACGACGATGCTCATCCCCAACCGTCTGCTTGCGGACGGTAACTTCCTCAGCAATCTCGAAGATGTTGTTGTAGGAATCCTTCCAGTCGATGAGCCATACCTGCTTGTTGGGAAGACCTACACCCTGGCTGACCGAAACGGGATAACGCAGGGTATTGTAAACGGCCTTGTTGCTGTTGTAAAGTGCCTCCTTATTAGAGCAGGCTGCCGCCTCCTTAAGTTTACGGATGGCCTCCGAGGCCTGAATGCTTGTCAGTTCCTGATGCTCAATCAAGAATTTCCGGAGAGCCTCCTCGCGGATGTTGGCATTCTCGGAATCCTTGAGGTTGCCGATATACTCATAGCCGTTCCTGCCGCACAGGAGCTTGATAACCCTGTTCTGGACGGCACGTTCGGAGTTTGTGGACGGATTTATCATACAAGACGTGTTTTACCGGTTAATAGCTCCTGCATCATTCCCTGTTTTATGAGGGTATATTTTTCTCTTTGAGCCTCAAAAACATGAATTTCCCTGTCAATCGTGGAGAATGCCTTCGCAATAGCATTCTCTTCCTCGAGTGATGCAGGAACACTGACCTTCAAGTGGGAATATTCGGCTATCCACCAACGTTTATGGTCAGTCATGGGAAAGTCAATTAGCTGCATAACCTCGTAGACGAAACGAATATTGTGACGGTCTTTATCCCTTACGCTAAGCATCTTCATCGCTGAAGATTTTGCTTTGAAAGGGAAATCGACGTACTTGGATTCAGTCACAAAGTCATCGAAGATAATGACCGGAAGACTGTTATAGATGCCGAAATCCTCATTCGTATATCCAAGGATGAATGTTTTTCCCGCAGTAAGCACGGGGACTCCACTATCGACATAATCTGTGCTATGTACCAAGAATGGTCCAGGCTGCTCGTATGAAAGGATGGAGCCAAGTTCCAATTCCTCCCATTCATCACTGAAACCGGGCAAGCGTGTCTTACCAGTCAACAGTTGCTGCATTAGCCCCTCCTTAATCTGCCGCTTCTTCGCAATAGCCTCATCAAGCGCACTGATTATATCATCAACGCCAGACAAAGCATCAGCAATCTTTTGTTGCTCTTTTGTATCTGTTGGGATCGGGAAAGAGAACTGTTTTAATTGCTGAATATTAAGACCAGGCTGCCCTGTACGTGCAGATTCGCTATTAACCCACTGCCAATACCGCTTTGTAGAGAAATGATATGCTACATATCTCGCATCTACATTAGAAACATTGAATTTCATGAGGAAGCCAGCAAAAACCAACTTCCCATCTCTGCGATTGTACAAGTACGATTTCCCAACGCTCGCCCCTGTCCTCGCCACGACGATATCATTCTTTTTAAGAAGGTGATTCTCAGAAAAATAAGAAGGAGACACGACCGGGTTAGGGTTATATCGATGCGATTCATCATCAATATCGGTAATACGAATATACTTATCTTCCCCATTAAAAGGAACTGCTTCTGCACCTACACCGTATGAGAAATCTTGTCCGACATCAGAGATTGAGAGAACGTCCCAATCCTCTGGTATCAGTCCAATGGGGGTCATTTTCATATTAGGAGTCTTTTCCATACTACAGATTAATCCCCATTGCATTAAGGAAACCGTCCACTTCGCCGCTCAACCTGGCAATGTCCTCATTAATCATCGGAAGTGGCTTTGCATAGCGATTGTTGAGCACAGAAATCTGGCTGGAGATGGACTCACATACGCGTTTATTCTCCGCTTCACTGCGGCCCTTCAGCTCCTGCAGCCACTTGTCGTTGATGACCAGGTTACGGATGTCATCAGCAGTAAGCGCATCGTATTTCTTACGCACTATGTCAGTGAGCGCCTCCACCTGAGCGGCAAGGGTCTTGGAGGCCTCTTTCTTCTTGCCACAGAGACTCAGATACTGATTCCACACCTTCATCGTATTTGCATCAGCGTCAATGGTGTGCTTCTTCTGGGCGGCCACGGCCTTCTTCACATTGGTCTCGTTCACCTTCTCCAGCATCTCGTAGATGCCCTCATCGAAGGCATCCGGATTCTCTTCCGGAAGAGCATCAATCTCGCCACTAAGCTGCTCCACCTCACCTCGCTTGGCAAGGATGCTTGCATAATCGGCAGCGAAGAACTTGTTTACCACCACGCTGACCGGAAGCAGATCGCACTCCAGATCCTCGAAGGTAGATTTCTTTTTGGTGTCCCGAAGGGAAACCTTCCATCCGTCGCGGCTTACCATATAGCAGTCATCCTGCATGGCCTCGGCCCAGTAGTTCATCAGAATCTCGTAAACGTTGTACGGGTCAACTAGGCGCAGGCCATCCTTTGCTCCGTCCAGCAGCATCTTGCTCCAGCGCTCGATAAGCAGTTTAGGCTCGCATTCCTCCTTCACGCTAGTGAGCATGTCGGCACCGGCCTTCTGGCACCAGTCCTCGATGACCTTGGCGTAGAGTGCATTCTGCTTCTGGTAAGAGCTGTCAGCATTCACCTCGTCCGAGATGCTATCTGCCGCCGGAACAAGACTGTAGTAACCGTTGGCTTCTTGATGGAACAGGCGGTCTTTCAAAGTGGGGCAAGCCTCCCAGAGCGAAGCCATTACTTCTTCCACATCGTGGGCAGGTAAGCCACCGTGCAGATGGGCGTAGATATCCTGGCGGATCTCTTTGTCCTCCGGAACCACATAACGAGGAATATTGAGGTTGTAGTCGTTGGTTGCAATGTCCGCAAAGGATACAAACTTCGCGTAGTGAGGCACATCCACATGCGCTTCCCAGGTATCTACGATGAGTTTCAAATCCTGCTCGCGGAGGCGATTCTTGGCACCATCCTTCTGGTAGCCTTCTTTGGCGTCAATCATAAAGATGCCCTTGGAGCCAGCCGCATGCTCCTTATCGATGATGATAATGCAAGCCGGGATACCGGTTCCGTAGAAGAGGTTTGAAGGCAGTCCAATGATGCCACTGATCCAGCGTTTCTTCACAAGGAACTTACGGATCTCCGCCTCTGCTCCACCACGGAAAAGGACACCGTGGGGCAGGATGCAGGCCGCATGGCCTTGCGTCTTGAGTGACTTGATAATATGTAGGAGGAAAGCGTAGTCACCGCAGCCGGGAGGCGGTACAGGGGCGAAATCATCTCCGAAGCCCCAGCGGCCGAAAGTGTCCTGCTCCTTCGCTGATTTACGCCAACCCTTCATCGAGAACGGCGGATTTGCTACCACATAGTCGAAGGTCTGCAGGGTAATATCGTTCTCCTTGTGGAGCGGGTCATTGAGGGTGTCGCCATGACGAAGTTCGGCATCATCCACGCCGTGGATAATCATGGACATGCGAGCCATACCGATGGTGGCAAGGTCTTTCTCCTGGCCATCGATACTCACGTTGTGCTTGGCCTCGGCTTTAGCCCGGAGCAGCAGGGAGCCGGATCCGCAGGTGGGGTCGTAGATGGAAATCATCTGGCGCTCATCCTTACCGATCCCGATGACCTTGGCCATAATGCGGCTAACCTCGGCCGGAGTATAGAATTGGCCCTTGCTCTTGCCTGATTCGGAAGCAAAGTTCTTCATCAGGTACTCGTAGGCATCGCCGATGAGATCATCGTCGGCAGCGCGGTTGTTGGAGAAGTCAAGCTCCTCGCGCTGGAACACGGCAATCAGTTTGCTGACGGTCTCGACCAAGTCCTTGCCCTTGCCCAGTTTGTTCTCGTCGGAGAAATCGGCGTTGGTGATGACACCGGTGAGGCCATTAGCCTCGGCCAGTTTCTCCAGGATCTTGTTCATCTCCTCGCCGATGTTGGTCTTGCCCTTCAGCGCTACCATATCATCGAAAGAGCATCCGTCCGGCACCGAGATGAGCATGTCCGGGTCTTTCTTGGCCTTGTCGCTGATGTACTTCACGAACAGGACAACCAGCACATAGTCCTTGTACTGGCTAGCATCCATACCGCCGCGAAGCTCGTCGCATCCGTCCCACAGGGCGCTGTATAGTTGAGATTTTTTGATTGCCATAGATTATAATACTTCCTTTTTGGATTCGGGTTTGACTATGAGTTCGGTATAATCCACTCCCAGAAGCTCAGCAATCCGGAAGAACATGTCGATGGAGGGTTGAGATGAGTTCGTACACCATTTGCTGATAGTAGCCGGGTCCTTACCTAGCTGCTCTGCCAGCCATTTGTTCGTACGCTTATGCTCAACCAAAACGACCTTGATTCGATTCAAGTCCTTATTGTTCATTGAAGGGATGGAGTTAGCGTTATCCGGGCATAAAAATAGCAAAAAATTGAATTTTTTTCAATTAATTGTTAAAAAATCCCTCAAATCGCGAAGCTCTATTCCTCTTTTAATTCTCCCTTCTTATACTTGTCAAGGAGATAGTTCAGCCAACAACCATGCATATTGGTCAGAAAATGGTCGACCGCTAGAAGCGCGTCAAAGAGCTTCATTGAGTCCATCATTACCTTGCTTTCAATAACATCTTCTTGGCGAGATTCGTACAACTCTTCAGCATCCTGATGTGTCTCGCAGTCGCGCTCTTTTTTCCACCATGAAGAAGAAAACGCTTGCTCCTCAAGAAGAGACGTAAGCTTCTGATATTGAACCTTTATCCCTTCGGGGTAATACTCCATCAGCGGAGAGAGCCGGCTCCACTCCGTCGTTTTGGTTTTGCCAAAACCGTAAAGTTTCTTGAAGCCCTCATTTAAGATAACACTTAGTTTTCCGCGCAGGAGTCGCCGCTCATAGTCTTTTTCCGCCAGCATGAAATACTTACTCACGACCAAAATGTCAGTCATGGTAATCACGACAAAGAGGGAAACAGAGTAAATTGTCTCAAGAAAACGGTGCTTTTCGTCAGGTTGATCTTTGTGCTCTTTTAACGCGTCACGTAATAAAGGCAGTCCTTCGGAATACTGATCGATGGTGTTGTTCAGAACCGCGATATAATCTTGCCGATTACGACCGGTTAAGACTCTTCCATTGTGCTGAACATCTTGGAACCACTGAGCATAATTGTAGTTCCTTATCGGTGAGAATTGGATGTATTCAAGGTCTTCGTTCATTCTAAATTATGAAAATAATAAAAAGATTTTCTACGTATTATGCCCTTGGCTTGATTGCATTCTGAATATACTGCTCCGCCCTGTCGTGCATAGCCGCGATGACTAGGATCTCGTCGAGGAGGGCCTGTCGTTCGAGGGTGCTCGTGTCCAGGGTAGCCAGGGCGAGCTCGGCACGATGAAGATTGTGGTGAAGGTCGTTCAGCTTCACCTGGATGGCTGTCTGGTTACCGGAGTGGACAATGTTTCTCACATAGTCCTCGTAGGTCACACCAGGGCGATGGGTGAGCAGGTCCACGGCGGCCAGCACGTCCTCTTCCACGCCCTCTGCGCGGAGATCAGCAATGGTGATGTCAGAGTCTTCCACCACATCGTGCAGGAAGCCGGCCTTCTGCTCGGCCACGGTCTTGCCCATCAGGCCCACGGCCAGCACGTGCGCTACGGCGGGATTCCCTACCATGTCCTTCATACCGTCATGGGCATTGACGGCGATGCGGATGATGTCTTCAAGGGTAGTCATACGAAACTGGGTGTTCTTTGCGGAGGCAAAGATACACCCAGCTTGTGCCAAACCACTATACTTTGAGCAATCAGTTTTTGCAAATAAGTGTATGAATTTTCAGCTAGGCCCCTGCCAGGACGCACCGACTACGGAGGTGCGGAACTCGCTCGGACGAAAGTTCCGAGCGTATCTTTTCCGGGGATTTTTGCGTCGATAATCCCTCGGAAAAGCAAGGTGCCGGGCATGTCAATGTGTGCGACACATACACGCTGCAGAGCGTCCGGCAGTAAGTGTACCACACTTACACACCTTGCCTTGGTTAAATTTGGCCATTTGACATCCGTCTTCATGGCTCAAATTATTCAAAATGGCACTGAAAAAACTGAATAATTTCTTTCCGTAGTCAGAAATAAGACACAATTCAATAGATTAACGCACGGACCACATCATTGTAAATTGCGTATTTTATCAAATTGCAATGTTATCAAAAGCGCATTTGTGTGTATTATAATATACGAATATGATAATTTGATAAAATGATAATATGTGAATATTATCATATGTGATTATGATAAAATTATAAAGTTATAATATTGTAATGTGAAGCGGATTTCTTACTTTTGCAAAAAAAGAAAAGACATGGCAAAAAGAGTTGTAGAAGAAGACCTGGGAGAGTCCTGGGAGATGTACAAAAAAGCGCTGGGGACAGATAATGCTGAGACCGATGGTCAGGGATCCCGTTTGCCTGTCCCCGGGGGAGGCGAACAGATCTCTCCGTCGCCATCATCGGGGAGAATCCCTGCAGACATGCAGGTTGCCAAGGGCCCGTCGAGGAAGTCCAGGCGGAAGTCGGTTTCGAAGAAGGCGGCGGCCAGCATGGACAAGTCGGATGTGCGTCTGACGGTCCTGTTCCCGGAGGCTGTCATTCAGCAGGTGAAGATCGTCGCCCTCGTTGAGAGGCGAAGCGTTTCGGAGATCGTCCGGGAGGCGGTCGCCGGTTATGTGGATTCCGTCATATCAGATTGCGTGAAGTCGTTGCCGCTTCCCAAGTAGTTCTCTTATCTTTGCAGTACTTGTTTAAGTACTTGGGTTATGATTACTGCAACTTATACAGACCTTCGGTCAAATTTGAAAGACTATCTGGACAGGGTTGTCAAAGATTCCGACAATGTCATCGTGAATCGTGGGAACGGGTCCGCGGTGGTGATCATGTCTTTGGAAGAGTACGAGTCTATGATGGAAACGGCATATGTTATGTCTCAGCCTGATTTGATAGAAGCTATCCGTCAAGGTGATGAAGACGTGAAGAACGGAAACTATGAAGTTGTAAACGTCGATGAGCTATAAGATTGCCTTCCTTCCCTATGCGCGGAAGGACTTTGATGAGTGGAAGATAACCGACGCGAAAACGGTCACCAAAATCAAGGAACTCCTAAGGGATATCGTTGAACATCCCTACTCCGGCATCGGGAAACCGGAACCGCTCAAGCACAATCTTACCGGAAAATGGTCACGTCGCATCAACAAGACCGACCGCATTATTGATTCTGTTGATGGTGAAAAGATTCTGGTTTACAGTATTCCAACGGTTTCCCTGCTGGCACTTTGGGGACTTCCAGGTCAAGTTCGTCGATAGTGTTTGTTCATCTTTTCGATGGTTGGCAGTTGTCGTTTGTGTGCATTTTTATGGAAAAGCGAAAATGATTACATAACTTTGCCACGGAAAGACCGAGCGTAATACTTATCATCTTTGGTAGGAAATAAACTCGCAAATAACTCGCAAGCACAATATTAGAAAAGAAAGAGTGTAATTTAAGTAACTGATTATCAGCGCATTTAAAAGACCTCCAAGGAGATGATAACACGCCTGGAAAGCGTGTAAACTCCCAAAGGGTTTCCCGAGTTCGAATCTCGGTCTCTCCGCCGGAAGTCCTGGACATGAATATGTTCGGGACTTTTTCGC
>Ga0256404_1005608_pt1 | contig 21991 bp, 20 predicted proteins | sample RumenRJG_01DNA_FD_185990 | JGI IMG/M metagenome (GOLD analysis project Ga0256404, IMG submission 185990) | Bovine rumen microbial communities from Lethbridge, Alberta, Canada - RJG_01 | ecosystem: Host-associated > Mammals > Digestive system > Stomach > Rumen | place: Canada: Alberta | collected...
TTTATGGGTTGCAAAAGCGGGGGACCACCATTATCAGCGGTCCCCCGCTTTAAAACTACGGGTTCGGATTATTCGCCGGTGTACACGAAGGCGGACAGCTTGTCCACGTTCTCAGCGGTGATGGCCACGCAGGGCACCAGCTGCTTCTCGGACTCGGGCTTGGTGCCGTCCTTGATGTAGGCGTCAGCCTGCTCGATGGCCAGCTCGGTGATCGCGGCGATCTGCTGCAGGGCGGTGCCGACCATCTTGCCGTCCTTGATGTAGGCGGCAGCCTCGTCAGAGCCGTCCAGGCCGATGATCTTGATGTCCTCACGGCCGGCGTCGATGCAAGCCTGGGTCGCGCCGCAGGCCATGGTGTCGTTGCCGCAGATGATGCCGGTGATTTCCGGATGCTCCTGCAGGATGGCTTCGGTCTTCTCATAGGCCAGGGTCTGATCCCAGTTGGCGGACTGCTGGGAGACCATCTCCAGGGTGTCGTACTGGTCGATCACGGCGTGATAGTTTTCGGAACGCACGTGGCAGTTGGTGTCGGACTCCAGGCCCAGCAGCTCGGCGTACTTGCCCTCGTAGTTCATGGCCTCGACCCACTTCTCGGCGATGGCGGCAGCGCCCTGCGCGTTGTCGGCGACGATCTGGGCGATGGCCAGGCCGGACTCGTTGATCTCGCGGTCGATCAGGAAGGTGGGGATGCCCGCCTCGGAGGCCTTGCGAACGGCCTCGATGGAGGCGTCGGCGCCGGCGTTGTCACAGATGATGGCCACGGCCTTGTCGTTGATGGCGGCCTCGAACATCTCCAGCTGCTTGGCGGCGTCGTCGTCATGGGACATGCACTTCACTTCGTAGCCCAGGGACTCGGCCTTCGGAGCGCCGACGTCCTGCTCGGTCTTGAAGAAGGGGTTGGAGGTGGAGGGCGTGATGATATAGATGATGCCTTCGGCGGAAGCCGCCACACACAGCACCATCATGAGGGCCAGGACCAGAGTCAGAAGCTTTTTCATGGGATATACCTCCTTATATTTCCAGTTCCCTTTCCGGGAACCAGTGTGCGCGATGGGGATAAACCTCGACCATTTGCCGGTATTGTTGCCGTCCGGTTATCCTGCTGAGATTATTATAGAGGGTCAATAACTAAAAGTCAATAAATAATTGAGCAATTCTTGACTAAATTCACTCAATTATTTATAATAGGGATTGGGGATTGGGAATTGGGAATTGGGAATTGGGAATTGGGGGAACGGCAGATCGTTTACATATATTGATATGTACGCGGCAGCCTGAGAGGTCGTTCCCCGTCGCCCCGGCAAACTGTCATTTTCCATTCCCCATTCCCCATTGCGCGACTGAAAGGAGCGCTTCACATGTCCATCACGGCCAAGGAGCTTGCGAAGAGGCTGGGTCTGTCGGAATCGGCGGTATCGCTGGCGCTGAACGACAAGCCGGGGGTCTCCAGCGCCACGCGGAAGCGGGTATTTGAGGCGGCGAACCAATGCGGCTACGACTTTGCCCGCAGGGGAATGGTCCCGGCGGGAAAGCGGGGGACGGTCTGCTTTCTGATCTATCGCCGCAGCGGCGCGGTGGTGGACGACACGCCCTTCTTCTCCATGCTGATCGACGGCATCCAGGCGGGCTGCCGCCGGGAGCACTACGACTGCGTCATACGCTACCTCTATGAGGACGACGACCTGCCGGGGCAGCTGGCCAGCCTGAGCCCGTCCCGGTTCTCGGGCGTCATACTGCTGGCCACGGAGATCGACGAGGCCGCGCTGAAGCGCTTCGAGGACCTCAAGACCCCGTTGGTGATCCTGGACGCCTACTTCGAGAAGCTGGACTTCAACTACGTGCTCATCAACAACATCCGCGGCGCGTATATGGCCACCGACCACCTGATCCGCAAGCGCCGCGCCCAGCCGGGCTATCTGCGCTCGGCCTACTGGATCAGCAACTTCGAGCAGCGCGCCGACGGCTTCTACAAGGCGGTCCGCGCCAACGGCATGTCCACCGCCAACTCCCCGGTGGTGCGCCTTACCCCCTCCCAGGAGGGCGCCTACGCCGACATGAAGCAGCTGCTGGACAACGGCGAAAAGCCCGCCGACTGCTACTTCGCCGACAACGACCTCATCGCCATCGGGGCCATGCAGGCCATCCGCGAGGCCGGCTACCGGGTGCCCGAGGACGTGGCCATCGTGGGCTTCGACGATCTCCCCGCCTGCGAGTACATGACCCCGCCCCTCTCCACCGTCATGGTCCCCAAGCTCTTCATGGGCGAGACCGCCGCCACCCGCGTCATACAGCTCATCGAGGGCCGCGCCGAACAGCCCCTCAAGATCGAGGTGGGGACGAGGCTGATCCGGAGGAAGAGCGTGTGACGGGGGGATAAGGGAAAAGGCAACAGGGAACAGGCAACAGGCAACAGGAATGGCCTGGGCTGCGGCGGGATGGCAGAGCGACACCTGGTCGGCAGCAGGTTTTGTTTTGTTGAAGAGTTGAAAGTGGAGAGCTAAATAGCGGCTGACCCCTAACCCCGTAGGGGCGGCGATGCGCCGCCCGTCCAATACCGACGCGATAAGTACAACCCGGCAGGCAGCGCATTGCCGCCCCGCCGTAACTCAGGCCATTTCTGTTCCCTGTTCCCTGCTCCCTGTTCCCTTTTCCCTGGAATCCCCACGGAAAATCTATAGCTTCAATCAATAACCATTGACGTTTCGGCGCGAATCATGTATAATATTCGTATGATGATGTGGGAAAGTGGAGGGTATAGATTATGTTTTCATCCCGACTAAAGAGCGAGCAGGCGGATAACCTGGCTCGGGCAATTCTGGCGCTCAACACCGAAGAGGACTGCTACAAGCTGTTTGAGGACCTGTTCACCATCCGGGAGATCCAGGACCTGGGGCAGCGGCTGGAGGTGGCGCGGCTTTTGCAGGCCAATTCCACCTATACCGAGATCGTGGAAAAGACCGGCGTGTCCACCGCCACCATCGGCCGGGTGAACCGCGCGCTGAACTACGGCGCGGGCGGCTACCAGCTGGTGCTGTCCAAGATGACGGAGCAGCCGGAGGAGTGATCCTCCTCCGGCTCCGAGAAAAGGAAATACAACATGATCGATCTCACGAAACTGAATCCTGAACAGCGGGCCGCCGTGGAGCAGACGGAGGGACCGCTGTTGGTTTTGGCGGGCGCGGGCAGCGGCAAGACCCGCGTGCTGACCTACCGCGTGGCGCACCTGATGGAGAAGGGCGTGGCCCCCTGGCACATCCTGGCCATCACCTTCACCAACAAGGCCGCGCGGGAGATGGCGGACCGCGTGCACGCACTGGCGGGGGAGGCGTCCGAGGATGCGTGGATTTCCACGTTCCATTCCTGCTGCGCCCGCATCCTGCGGCGGGACATCGAGAAGCTGGGCTACAAGCGCCAGTTCGCCATCTACGACGAGGACGACCGCATGACGGTGATCCGCTCGGTGGCCAAGGCGCTGGACCTGTCGGACAAGGAATATCCGCCCAAGGTCATCAAGACCATGATCTCCGACGCCAAGAACAGGCTGCTGACGCCCATCGAGTGGCTCAGGGAGTCCGGGGGCGATTTCCGATCCAAGAAGCTCTACGAGGCCTACCGGGACTACGAGACGGCGTTGAAGGGCAACAATGCCCTGGACTTCGACGATCTGCTCATCAAGACCCTGGAGCTGCTGACGGAGCAGCCGCCGGTGCTGGAATACTACCGGGACAAGTTCCGCTACATACTGGTGGACGAGTACCAGGACACCAACGCCGCCCAGTACGAGCTGGTTCGGCTGCTGGCGGGGGAGCGGCACAACCTGTGCGTGGTGGGCGACGACGACCAGTCCATCTACGGCTGGCGCGGCGCGGACCTGAACAACATCCTGAACTTCGAAAAGGACTTTCCCGAGTGCGTCACCATCAAGCTGGAGCAGAACTACCGATCCACCGGCAACATACTCGATGCCGCCAACCAGGTCATCGCGCACAACGCGGGCCGCAAGGAGAAGGCGCTGTGGACCGAGGCCGACGCCGGGGACCGCATCGCCCTGTACAACGCCATGGACGAGCGGGACGAGGCCACCTTCATCTGCCAGATGGCGGGCAAGCTGATGCGCCAGGGCAGCGCGGCGGGCAGCATCGCGGTGCTGTACCGGGCCAACGCCCAGTCGCGCGTGCTTGAGGAGGCCTTCGTGCGCGCCGGCACGCCCTACCGGGTCTACGGCGGGCAGCGGTTCTACGAGCGCAAGGAGGTCAAGGATCTGATCGCCTACCTGCGGGCGCTGGTGAATCCCGACGACGACGTGTCCGTGCGCCGGGTTATCAACGAGCCCAAGCGCGGCATCGGCGACGCCACCGTGGACAAGCTGGCCGAGTACGCCGCCGAGAACGACATGCCGCTGCTGTCCGCGGTGCTGGACTGGGAGAATGTCCAGCTGTCCACCCGCCCGAGGAAGCTCATCGCGGCCTTCGCGGAGCTGATGATCGACCTCACCGAGCAGATGTACGCCATGCGGCCCGCCGAGTTCGTGCAGGCGCTCATCGACAGGACCGGCTACGTCAAGGCGCTGGAGGAATCCAAGAGCGAGGAGAACGAGTCCCGGATCGAGAACATCAAGGAGTTCCAGGGCGCGGTCCAGGAATACCAGGACCACAACCCGGAGGCCGGCCTGTCCGACTTCCTGGAGAACGTGGCGCTGGTGTCCGACCTGGACGCCATGAACGAGAACGGCGGCGCGGTGACCCTGATGACCCTTCACTCCGCCAAGGGCCTGGAGTTCGACAACGTGTTCCTGGCCGGCATGGAGGAGGGCATCTTTCCCATCACGCGGGCGCTGTTCGACGACAAGCAGCTTGAGGAGGAACGCCGCCTGTGCTACGTGGGCATCACCCGCGCCAAAAAGCGGCTGTTCCTGTCCCATGCCTATACCCGCGCCCTCTACAACACCCGAAACAACAACCCGCTGTCCCGATTCGTGGACGAGATCCCCCGCCGCCTGATCGTGGAGGGCGCGGGCCGCGTGGACACCCGCCGGGTCATGCCGCCCACCCAGGCCCGCTGGCAGCAGCCCACGCGCTCCCCCTATAACAGCCAGTACCGCCATACCCCCGGCGAGGGCGGCATCCGCGGCGCGGGGGACGTCGCAACCCGAACCCCCGCCCCCAGGCCCGCGGGGACCAACCCCAACGGCGTCCGCCTCAACATCCCCGGCGTCACCAAGGGCTTCGGCGGCGCGGCCCCGGACCGCGGCATCTCCGTGTTTCATCAGGGGGATTCCGTCCGCCACCGCACCTTCGGCCTCGGCACCGTCCAGGCGGTCACCGGCACCGGCGGCAAGCAGAAGGTCACCATCCGCTTCGACGACGGCGCCGAGCGCACCTTCTCCGCCTCCGCCGCCCCGATCATGCGGGTGGAACGGTGAAGATTGAATTGGGAATTGATAATGGAGAATGGAGAGTGGAGAATGGAGAATGGCGGTGCAAATCCTGCGGATTTGTTTGATTAAACGTTGCTTATAAGGTATCTATTCAGTTCTGCTGTGATAAGTGGAGATTGTCCGAGGCAACGGGGAACGACCTCTCAGTCACCGACTTCGTCGGCGACAGCTCCCCTGAAAGGGGAGCCAAGAGGAAAACAGAGCGTCAGCCTTGGCTCCCCTTCCAGGGGAGCTGTCAGCCGTTAGGCTGACTGAGAGGTCGTCCCCCGCAGCCTGCCAAATCTCTGTTTGTCACAGGACTGAACAGTTACCTTATAAGTTTGGTTTTGAAGTATTCAGGGAGCAGGTCGTCACCCGTTACCACAACAATTCGCCATTTTCCATTTTCCATTCTCCATTATCAATTCAACCAACTCCCGTCCATTGTTAAACTTTCCTGTCGCCCTTGACACCCATCCCCGCGCACGGTATAATCATATATGGCTTTGAAAGGCCCTGTGCCATAGACAGCGAGCGCGTGAGCTTAATTTCTCGCCGAGGCGCAACGGATGGAGTAGATACACCGCCCTTGCGTCACGCGCAAGGGTTTTTTAATAGCCGTCATTTTCGGACGGAATGCGAGGTGTTAGAATATGTCCAAGAATATCGAGATCAAGAAGGGTATCGTGGCCGAGATCAAAGAGAAGTTTGAGAAGGCCCAGACTGCCGTTCTGGTGGATTACCGCGGTCTGAACGTGGCGGAGGTCACCGAGCTGCGCAACCAGCTGCGCAAGGCTGGCGTGGAGTACGCGGTTTTGAAGAACACCATGATCAACCTGGCGACCAAGGATATGGGCTTCGACGGGATCGAGAAGCATCTGGAGGGCCCCACGGCCGTGGCCTTCGGCTATGAGGATGCCATCGCCCCCGCAAAGATCCTGACCGACTTCGCCAAGAAGAACAAGAACCTGACCGTCAAGTGCGGCGTCTGCGACGGCGCGTACCTCGACGAGGCTGGCGTCACCGCTCTGGCCGCCACGCCCAGCAGGGAGGTCCTCATCGCGCGGATCATGGGCAGCATGATGAGCTCTGTTTCCAAGTTCGTCTACGCTCTGGAAGCGATCCGCAAGAAGCAGGCCGGCGAGGAATGATCGCCGCCTGAACCACTACCTACAAATATAATCTAATGGAGGATATAATCATGGCTAACAATGCTGAGATCATCGCTGCGATTGAGAAGATGACCATCCTTGAGCTGGCCGACCTGGTCAAGGAGATGGAAGAGAAGTTTGGCGTGTCCGCCGCGGCTCCCGTGGTGGTTGGCGCTGTCGCCGGCGGCGAGGCTGCTCCCGCTGAGGAAGAGAAGACCGAGTTCGACGTGATCCTGAAGGCCGCTGGCGCTCAGAAGCTGAAGGTCATCAAGGTCGTCCGCGAAGTCAAGCCCGGCCTGGGCCTGAAGGAAGCCAAGGAGCTGGTGGACGGCGCGCCCTCCACTCTGGCCGAAGGCGTTTCCAAGGAAGCTGCCGAGGAGCTCAAGAAGAAGATGGAAGAAGTCGGCGCCGAGATCGAGATCAAGTAATAAGCGCTGCCTGAAATGTATGAGACCATGTGCTCAGCGCATGGTCTCATTTGGAAACAGCGCCGTCGCCGCGGCCTGAGCGCCGCGGGCTGATATGGATTGTAAAAACTGGGTCAAGGTTTTGCGGGCTCTATTGCAATTCCACGCCTGCTATTTTATAATGTATCAGTGACCCCTTCGAGGGGTTTAAGTGCTGTTGACCAATAAACGGCTGACCACGGCCGGAAAAATGACATGGGAGGTGTCATAAATGGCATCGGATAAGCGTATTAAGGTTACGCTGGCGTGCAGCGAGTGCAAGCAGCGCAATTACAATACCATGAAGAACAAGAAGAACGACCCCGACCGTCTTGAGATGAACAAGTATTGCCGCTTCTGCAAGAAGCACACCAGCCACAAGGAGACGAAGTAATACCGCCTGACGGTTTGCGCGTTTTCCTGTCCAGAACGATACAAGCGGACGGCCCCGAGGGGCTGTCGCGCGTGACCCGCGGTCTGGCGCAGGCGCTGTGACGCGGGGCGTAAAAAGACAAGGATGTGAAAACATGGCAAAGACAGCGGAGAATACTCCCAAGAACGCAAAGCCCGGCTTCGTCGAGCGCTGCAAGAATTTCTTCCTGGGCATTGGCAAGAGCTTCAAGAACATGTATCATGAGCTCAAGAAGGTCACCTGGCCTACCAAGAAGGAATTGATCAATTACTCCGTGGTCGTGTTTGTATTCATGATCGTCATGGGCGTCATCATCGGCGTGATCGACTACGCCGCGGGCGAGCTGGTCAACCTGATCGTCAAGCTCTAAGACGGAGAGTACGGATATGGCTGAAAATCCAGAGATCAAATGGTATGTCGTCCATACCTATTCCGGCTACGAAAACAAGGTGCGCGACAGCCTGCTGAAGGCCGTTGAGAACAACGGCATGCAGGACAAGATCGTCGACGTCCGCATCCCTGTGGAAGAAGCCGTGGAGATCAAAAACAACAAGCGCCGCACGGTGCAGCGCAAGCTGCTGCCCAGCTACGTCATCGTCAAGATGGAGATGACCAACGAGACGTGGTACGTGGTTCGCAATACCCGCGGCGTGACCGGGTTCGTGGGATCGGGCAACAAGCCCACCCCCCTGTCCGAGACCGACTTCGCCTCCATCTTCGACGCCATCCCGCAGACGCGGCTGGACATCGCGGTGGGGGACGAGGTGCGCATACTGACGGGCCTGTTCGAGAACTTCACCGGCAAGGTGGTGTCCATCGACTCCATCACCCATCAGCTCTCCGTCGTGGTACCCATGCTCAAGCGGGAGACCACGGTGGAGCTGGCCTACGACGAGGTCGTGCGCGCGGACGGATAACCCTGTGCGATCGGGTGCGCCTGACCCGTTCGCGTGATGCGCTGACTGCGGCCCCTCCGGGGGCTTCAGTGCGTGGGAGGGAATCGGCCTTGAGCCGCGTCCCGCTTACACCACATACATGTTAAGGAGGATACCCCTATGGCAAAGAAAGTTACCGCGCTGATCAAGCTGCAGGTGCCTGCCGGCAAGGCGACGCCCGCGCCGCCCATCGGTCCCGCGCTGGGCCAGCATGGCGTGAACATCCCCGGCTTCTGCAAGGAATTCAACGACCGCACCTCCAAGCAGGCGGGCCTGATCATTCCTGTAGTCATCACCGTGTACCAGGATCGTTCCTTCACCTTCATCACCAAGACGCCTCCCGCCGCCGTGCTGATCAAGAAGGCCTGCGGCCTCGAGCACGCCTCCGGCCGTCCCAACAAGGAGAAGGTCGCCAACATCACCAAGGCGCAGGTGAAGGAGATCGCCGAGCTGAAGATGCCCGATCTGAACGCGGCTTCCGTCGAGGCGGCCATGAGCATGATCGCCGGCACCGCGCGCTCCATGGGCGTTGTGGTGGTAGACTGACCCTGACACAAACGTGGGAGGACGCAAAGTCCGCTTGACCACAAGGAGGATGTATTCATGAAAAAGGGCAAGAAATATTCCGACAGCTTGAAGCTGATCGATCGCAGCAAGCAGTACGATCCCGAAGAGGCGGTCGCGCTGGTGAAGCAGACGGCCAAGGCCAAGTTCGATGAGACCGTGGAGATCTCCGTCCGCCTGGGCGTCGATCCCCGTCACGCCGACCAGCAGGTCCGCGGCGCGGTGGTGCTGCCTCACGGCACCGGCAAGACCGTGCGCGTGCTCGTCATCTGCAAGGCCGACAAGGCCGCCGAGGCTGAGGCCGCGGGCGCGGATTTCGTGGGCGCCGAGGACATGGTCGCCAAGATCCAGGGCGGCTGGTTCGATTTCGACGTGGTCGTCGCCACCCCCGACATGATGGGTCAGGTCGGCCGTCTGGGCCGCGTCCTGGGCCCCAAGGGCCTGATGCCTTCCCCCAAGGCCGGCACCGTGACCATGAACGTCACCCAGGCCGTGCACGACATCAAAGCCGGTAAGGTCGAGTACCGCGTAGACAAGACCGCCATCATTCACTGCCCCGTGGGCAAGGCTTCCTTTGACCAGCAGAAGCTGACCGAGAACCTCCGCACCCTGATGGAGGCCATTATCAAGGCCAAGCCCGCCGCTGCCAAGGGCACCTATATCCGCTCCGCCGTGCTCTCCAGCACCATGGGCCCCGGCATCAAGCTGAACAGCCTGAAGTTCTGAGCCTGAGCGGTTCAATGACCGCCTTCACCTTTGGTGAGGGCGGTTTTTAATGGTCAACATAAGTCCACCATACAACAAGGCCGTCAGGCACTTACTGCCTGACGGTCTTGCCAATAGCGGTTTCAGACCGTCGCCTCGCCGGTGACGATGAACCTGAGGTCCTCCTCGCGCATGTAGCCCTGGTGGTCCTGGTAGCTGATGAGGCTCCAGCCGTTCATGGTCTCCAGCACGTCGAGGCGCGTGCCGTTCTTGAGGGTGCCCAGCACCTTGGCGTCGGCGGAATCCTCGTCGTATACGGAGGCCTTGGAGGCGGTGTCGCAGGCGACCTCGGCGTGCTCCACCTGGCCGGGCAGGTCCTCCTCGGGCACATAGGCCGCGTCCGTGTCGTCCTCGTTCAGGGCGGCGCGCTGTTCGTCGGTCATCACGGGGCCGGTGCGGAACTCGAGGTACTCGTTCATCAGATAGCCCTGCTGGCCGTTGACGGACACCAGCGTCCAGTCTCCGGAGCGCTGGCTGACGGTGGCCTCGGTGCCGTTGGGCAGCACGGCCAGCACGGCGCTGTCGGTGGTGGGGGATTCCCGGAGGTTCAGCGTCACGTCGTCGGAGGGGGTGGTGACGGTGGCGTACTCCACGATGTTGTCGTAGCTGTCCAGAGATCCGCCGGAGGCTATGTAGTCGGAGAACTTGTCCGCGGGACGGTCCGCGCCGGAATAGTAGTCCGCGGCGGTGTAGCCGATGGTGTAGGCGTCGCTGGAGCTGTCGGAGACATACATCAGGGAGGAGATGGTCTGGGGGTAGAAGTCCACGTACTGGTTCTTTACGTACCCGGCGTTCTTGCCCTTCTGGACCCGGCTCCACTCGTCGCCCTTCTCCAGCACGACCACCACGTCGCCCTGCTTCAGCAGGGCCAGCTTCTTGGTCTCGATGGACTTGCCTTCGCGCAGCCGCACGCCCAGCTCGCAGTTGATGGTGCCCATCGTGATCTCCTCGTCCACCGTGCGGAGGGTGCAGCCGCTCTGATCGCCGAACATGGCCTCGAGGCGGCCCGCCTCATAGGCGATGGCCTGCTGGACCTCGGTGGAGGCGACGCCGTCAATGGTGTAGCCGTAGGCGCCCTGGAACACCTTCACGGCCTCCACCACATCCAGGTCGTACACGCCGTCCAGCGCGCCGTCATAGAGCTGCAGCGCCGTCAGGTTGTTCTGGAGCGTGCGCACCGCGGGGCCGCTGTTGCCCTCCTTGAGCTTCACGTTCATGGCGGAGGGCGCGTCGGGCGCGTAGATGGCCTCCTGGAACTCCACGGTGGCCACCCCGGTGGGCTCCATCCCCATCAGGGTCTGGGCCTGGCGCACGGCGGTGACGGTCGGCACCTGGTACACCCCGGTGACAGCGTCGGTGTAGATGCCCAGGTCGCGCAGCCGAACCTGGAGATCCCGCACGTCCTCGCCCTCGGAGTAGCGCCCCATGACGCCCTCCTCGTCGGGGATGCCCAGGAATTCCTTGTAGGACATGCCGCTCTCGTTGGTGTAGCTGTTTTGCAAAAGCAGCGTCCGCAGGTCCTCGTCCACCTCGCCGGACTTGTAGATTTTCACCTTCGTGCCCTTGAGGCAGTTCTTGGCGATGAACTCCGCGTCCTGCCAGCGCATGCGGATGCAGCCGTGGGACACCGGCTTGCCGTAGTCCAGCACCGACTGCTTGTTCAGCGAGGACATGTCGGGCTTGTTGTAGAGCAGCGAGTGGAACATCACGTCGTAGTAGATGCGGCTGGCGTATCGGGCGTAGCCGCCGAAGGCGTTGAAATGGAACCACTCCGTGCGCTCTGAATCCCGCTCCTTCTCCGGCATGGTGAAGGTGCCGCAGGGGGTGGCGTCTTTCGCGCCAGAGGAGCACAGCATCTGCCGCACCACCTCGTCCGTTTCATTGGAGTAGATGGTTACGATCTGGTTGGTGATGTCCACGGTGATGCGATAGGGCATGCTCGCCGCCAGCGCGGAAGGCCCCGGCAGCGCGGCCATCGCCAGTATCAGCGCCACCAGGACGCTTAACAGTTTCTTCGTGCGCATGGGATGTAACCTCATATTATTATTCTGTCTGAATTATAACATGATAATGTTGTCATTTCAACGCAAACAGCCCGGTAATTGTGGCGGAAATATGAACAATTGATACATAGGGAGTAGGGAGTAGGCAGTAGGGAGTAGGGGGGGGGTACGGCAGAGGGTCGGCGGTCTAATGGAATGATGAATCTCAAGCATTGTTGGGATGTCTCGCACGGATTACATAGAACAATGTAGGGAAGCTACGAGTCCGTAGGGGCTGCGATTTCAAGAGAAGCAAGAACATATGCCGTAACTCCCCCTACTCCCTACTGCCTACTGCCTACTCCCTAACAAAAAACCCGCCCGAGATCGGGCGGGTTTTTTGTCCTTACGCCATGGACTGGATGAGGTCCCAGTCCTCGATGAGGGGCTGGATGTAGGGGATGGTGGCTTCGCGGATGGTGTCATCGGGAGTGATGATCTCGCAGCCATACTCGCTGGCAAGCTTGTCGGCCAGGGTCTTCTCGGCCTCGATGATCTGCTCATCCTGCCAGGCCACGGCGGCGTCGACGGCTTCCTGAACGACCTGCTGGTCGTGCTCGGAGAGGCTGTTCCACACATCGGCGTTCATGAAGATCATGTTGGGGCAGATGATGTGGTTGGTGAGCACCACGTTCTTGACGACCTCGTAGAACTTGTAGCTCTCGAAGGTGGTCAGGGGGTTCTCCTGGCCGTCCACGGTGCCGGTCTGCAGGGCCATGTACAGCTCATTGATGTTCATGGGGGTGGCGGCGGCACCCCAGGACTCCACCATCTTGACGTACAGCTCGGCCTGCGGCACGCGAATCTTCATGCCCTTGAGGTCGGCCAGGGTGTGGATGGGCTTGTTGGTGGTCAACTGGCGGGTGCCATAGTAGAAGGTGCCCAGGATGCGGACGTTCACGCTGGCGAACAGCTCGTTCAGCACGTCCTTGTAATCGCCGTTCAGGGCCTTCTGCATGTGCTCGACGGACTGCCACAGGAAGGGCGCCTCGACCTGCGCGGCCTTGGGGATCCAGGTGGCAAACTGCGCGGGGCCCTCGGTGATGATCTCGACCATGCCCTCCTGCACGGCCTCGACCACGTCGGAGGAGCCGCCCAGCACGCCGTTGGGATAGCCGGTGATGTGGATGCCTTCGGCCTTCTCGTTGATCTCGTCGATGGCGCGCATCATCATCTGGGTGACCACCTGCTCCGGCGGATGCACCGACGCCCACTTCAGCTCGGTGGCGGCGCTGGCCGTCGCCAGCATGCTGATGGCCATTACCAGGGCCAGAACCATAACCAGGATCTTTTTCATGTACTCTTCCTCCTTAAATATGGTGTATCGTTTGAACGGCTTACGCCGTTTCAACCGCTATGGCGCTCCATAGACCAGGTTCGGCAGGAAATTGGTGACTGCCGGGACGAAGGTGATGATCAGGAGCACGATGAACAGGGGTATGAGGAACGGGACGGTGGCCTTGATGACCCGGTTGGCCGAGACCTTGGCCACGTTGGAGGTGACGTAGAGCACCACGCCCACGGGCGGGGTGATGACGCCGATCATCAGGTTGACGATCATGATGAGGCAGGCCTGGGTCTCGGAGACGCCCATCTGCATCATGGCGGGCACCAGGATGGGGCCCAGGATCAGTATGGCGGCGGTGCCCTCCATGAAGCAGCCCACGAACAGCAGGAACAGGTTGATGACGATCAGGAAGATGAACTTGGACTGTATGCCCGTCAGCACCGCGGTGATGGCCTGGGGGATCTGGGCGATGGTGAGGATATAGCCGAAGATGTTGGCCGCCATGACGATGGACAGCACCACGCCGGTGGTTTCACAGGTGGCCAGCATGACCTTGGGGATGTCCCGGATCTTCAGGTCCTTGTAGGCCAGCACGCCGATGATGAGGGAGTAGAAGGCCGCGATCAGGGCCGCCTCGGTGGTGGTGACGATGCCGGTGTAGATGGCCGCGAACAGTATCACGGGGGAGAGCAGCGCCAGCGCGGCGTCCTTGAAGGCCGCCCACAGGGTTTTGAGGGTGGGCTTGGCGTTGCGGGGATAGCAGCGCTTCTTGGCGTAGTAGGCCACCAGCATGCACAGCGCCACGGCGATCAGGATGCCGGGTATGACGCCGCCCACGAAGCAGCGGCCCACAGACGCGCCCACCGTAACCGCCATGATGACCATGGGCAGCGACGGGGGAATGATGGGACCCAGCACCGAGGAGGCGGCGGTGACGGCGCAGGAGAAGTCGTCGTCGTAGCCGATCTCGCGCATGGCCTCGATTTCGATGTTGCCCAGGCCGCCGGCGTCGGCCACGGCCGTGCCGCTCATGCCCGCGAACAGCGCCGAGCACAGCACGTTGGCGTGGCCCATGCCGCCGGGCACATTGCCCACGATCTCATTGGCGAAGCGGAACATCTTGCGGGTGACGCCGCCGGTGTTCATCAGGTTGCCCATGAGGATGAAGAAGGGCGCGGCGATCATGGTGAAGGAGTTGGAGGCCTGGGTGATGCGCTGCACCACCATCATGGGGTTGGATCCGGTCAAAAACATGTATAAAAAGGAGGTCAGCCCCAGGTTCACGTACAGCGGAAGCCCCGTGAACAGCAATACCAGGAATACGATCAGCGCTATCGTCATTGCTCGTCGCCCCCCTTGTCACGATAATCCCTCGGACCCACGGTCAGGCACTCGATGAGGCCCGCGATCTCATAGAAGATGATGATGAGGTTGCAGATCGGCCCCATGACGTACACCAGGCCGTAGTTCAGCGCGATGGACACCGCCGTGCGCTTCATGCCCACGCCCACCAGCTTGATACCGTAGACCACCATCAGCACCGAGAAGACGATGCACAGCACGTGGCAGAAGGCCTGCAGCCACTTCTGCGCCGATTTGGGCAGCATGTTCAGTATGGCCGTGATGCGGATGTGGGAGTCCTTGCGCTCCGCGATGGCCCAGCCGAGATAGCATATCCACACATAGGTCAGCTGGATCAGCTCCTCCGACCAGATGATGGGGTCCCGCAGCACCCAGCGCCAGAATACCTGGCACAGGCCCAGGACGAAGATGCCCGTCAGCAGGAAGACCGAGAGTGCGTCGATCAGCTTCTCCGTCACCCGCTTGACGTTGGCGATGAGGGGATGGGTCGTCTCCATGATCGTGTTGCCTCCTTCTGGTTATAGCGGTTAACCCCGAGCCGCGGCGCGCATGTCCTTTACCATTGCCACGCTCAGCTCGCGGAAGTAATCCTGGGGCGTGCCCATGGACAGGAAGCTGGCTCCGCGTTCGGCCCAGAACCGGATCAGATCGCGGTCCATGCCGATGGACAGGCCGTAGGGCTTGTGATGGGCCCTGCATTTTGCGATGATGGTCTCGAACAGGTCGATCATCACGGGGTCCCTGAACTGTCCGATGCGGTTTGCCGAGGCCGACAGGTCCATGGGGCCGCAGATGATGGCGTCCACGCCCTCGACCTCCAGGATCTCGTCCAAGTTGTTCACCGCCTCCACCGTCTCGCACTGCATCAGCAGAAGCGTGCGCCGGTTGACCACCCGCAGGTACTCGTCGAAGTCCATGGTGTTGTAGTCCACCGCCCGCAGCGGCCCGAAGCCCCGGGTGCCCTTGGGCGGGTAGGTGCAGACGGACACGATCTGCCGCGCCTGCTCAGCGGTGTTCACCATCGGGAAGATGAGGCCGTCCGGGCCCACCTCCAGCACCGGCTTGATGTTGCACATCTGGTGGTCCGGCACCCGCACGAACGCGCAGCAGCCGCCCGCGTTGGTGGCGATGATCGCGTTTTTAATCATCGGCTGGGTCATGCCCGCGTGCTCGTTGTCGATCCATATGTAGTCGTAGCCCAGCAGACCGCACATCTCATAAAAATCCAGGTCCGTGGTGGAGCAGTGCGTGCCGCAGCACAATTCTCCCCGCGCCAGCCTCTCCCGGACCCTCTCCAGTTTGTTCAATGGAAATCCCCCTCGGCGCTTTTATTGTGTTTGTTAGGAAAAACAGCATCCAACACGATCAATTATAACAAATGTTAATGGAATTTTCAATGGGTTTGCATAATAATGTTTGATTTTTGATTGATAAGAAGATTGGGTATTAGGCAACAGGCAACAGGCATCAGGCAACAGAGGTGACGACCTCTCAGTCACCGACTGCGTCGGTGCCAGCTCTCCTGATAGGAGAGCCAAGAAGGGGGAACGGACTCTGCGTCAGCCTTGGCTCCCCTCCCAGGGGAGCTGTCAGCCGGCAGGCTGACTGAGAGGTCGTCCCCGCCTGTTGCCTGTTGCCTGTTGCCTGATGCCTAAAACAAAACCCCTCCAATTTGGAGGGGTTTTGCGCACATTCTTACGCCATCGGCTCGGCCTTGACCTTGGCCAGGTGGACGAAGCGGGGGAGGCCGTTCTCCTTGGCCTGCTTGGTCTCGCCCTGGATGAGGGGTAGCGCGTAGTCGATGAAGTCCTGGGTCAGGCCGTCGCCTTCGGGGGTGATCCACTCCAGCGGGACCTTCTTCTCGGTGTTGGCGACGTCGGTGAGGTTGAACAGCTTGATGTTGCAGACGTACTTGCCGTCCTTGTCATAGCTGCGCTCGAAGCCCACCATCTTGTCGGTGATGCCGTTGACGGCGTTCTCGACGGCGGCCTTGCCGGAGGCGAAGGACTCGTCGATGTCGGTCTGGGACGCGGCGTGGGAGGCGCAGCGCTGCAGCAGGCTCAGCTCGATGCCGCGGACCTTGGCGCCGGTGGCGGCCTTCAGGTGGTTGGCCAGGAAGGAGGCCAGGCCGCCCAGCTGGGTGTGGCCGAAGGCGTCCTTGGCGGCGTTGGCGGAGCCGTACTCGGAGATGAACTTGCCGTCCTTATCGTGGATGCCCTCGGACACCACCACCAGGCACTTCTTCTGCTTGGCGTACACGGCCTTGACCTTCTCGGTGAAGGCGTCCAGGTCGAAGTCGCGCTCGGGCAGGAAGATCATGTCCGCGCCGTCGCCGGCATAGTTGGCCAGCGCCGCGGCGGCGGTCAGCCAGCCCGCGTGACGGCCCATGCACTCGATGACGGTGATCATGCCGGTGTCGTACACGGTGGAATCGCGGTGCACTTCCATGACGGAGGTGGCGATGTACTTGGCCGCGGAGGCGAAGCCGGGGCAGTGGTCGGTGCCGTACAGGTCGTTGTCGATGGTCTTGGGAATGCCCATCACGCGGCACTCATAGCCGTTCTTGAGCATGAACTTGGAGATCTTGTTGCAGGTGTCCATGGAGTCGTTGCCGCCATTGTAGAAGAAATAGCGGACATTGTACTTCTTGAAGATCTCGAGAATGCGCTTGTAGTCGGTGTCGTCCACATCGGGGTCGGCCAGCTTGTAGCGGCAGGAGCCCAGCGCGGAGGAGGGGGTGTAGGGCATGTGCGCAAGCTCCGCCGGGTCCTCCTTGCCCATGTCGATGAGGTCGTCGTTCAGAACGCCCTTGATGCCGTGCTGCGCTCCCAGCACCTGGGTGATGGCGTCGGACTCCAGCGCGGTCTTGATCGCGCCGTAGGCGGAGGCATTGATGACGGCGCTGGGGCCGCCGGACTGACCGATGATACAAGCGCCCTTCAACTGGCTCATATTCATTCATTCCTTTCAATATACAGTTGATATGGTTTTACCCATTCATACATCATAAATTTAACACATACGGGCGGCCTTGTCAAACCCGTATGCGTTAATTTCGTATGTAATTCGGGGTTAGATGTGTGGGTGTGCTGCTTGCCCGAATTCCTTAATTAGGAATTGGGAATTAGGAATTAGGAATTAAATAGCTTGGCTTTGTAGGGGCGGCAGCTGCTGTTTTTAATTCCTCATTCCTAATTCCTCATTCTACAGCGTCCTCAGCGCGTCGATCAGGGCGGTCTTGGCGGCGGTCTTTTCGTCCTTCATCTTGATGACCTTGGCGGGGACGCCGGCGACCACGGCGTTGTCGGGGACGTCGGAGATGACCACGGAGCCGGCGGCGACCACGGCGTTTTTGCCGATGTGGACGCCCTCGATGACCACGGCGTTGGCTCCCACCAGCACGTCGTCCTCCAGGATGACGGGGGTGGCGCTGGCGGGCTCCACCACACCGGCGAGCACCGCGCCCGCGCCCACGTGGCAGCGCGCGCCCACGGTGGCCCGGCCGCCCAGCACCGCGCCCATGTCGATCATGGTGTCAGGTCCCACTACCGCGCCGATGTTGATGACCGCGCCCATCATGATCACGGCGCGGTCGCCGATCTCCACCCGGTCGCGGATGATGGCGCCGGGCTCGATGCGGGCGTTGACGGGCTTCAGGTCCAGCAGCGGCACCGCGCTGTTGCGGCGGTCGGACTCCACCACGCAGTCGATGATGTCCGCGGCATTGGCCTTCAGCACCGGCTCGATGTCTGCCCACTCGCCGAATACCACGCAGTCCTTCTCGCCGAACACCTTGCAGCTTTTGAATTCGATGGGCCTGGCAGCCTTCACATACACCTTCACAGGCGTCTTTTTCTCCGCGTCGTGTATAAAGCGGATGATCTCCTCAGCGTTCATAATGCCTCCCGTTGAAATGGATAATGGAGAATGGAAAATGGAGAATTCAGGTGGAAGTCCTTGAGGATTTCTTCGATAAAACACCGTGCCGCAGGATCTCCGCCAGTATTATCCGTTCTCCATTTTCAATTATCAATGTAACTGTTCAGTCCTTCGGCGAATTGGGATTTGTCGAATGAGAAATTAGGAATGAGGAATTAGGAATTATAAATGGTTTGGCTGCGTAGGGGCGGCGATGCGCCGCCCGTCAGGCAGTACGTACTGTTTCGGTATATAGTGGGCGGCACATAGGCCGCCCCTACAGCGTGCGCGGCAGCCACTATTCATTCCTAATTCCTAATTTCTAATTCCTAATTCTTCCAGACAAACCTCCATCTATCACAGCAGGACTGAATAGATACTTATCAATTATAGACCAGGTTTCAGCCCAGCACGTCGTCCATATTATAGAGTCCCGCGCCCTGGCCCACGACGTAGCGTGCGGCGCGTAGGGCTCCGGCGGCGAAGATGCGGCGGCTGGCGGCGGTGTGCTTGAACTCCAGCGTCTCGTCCTGACCAAAGAAAAACACGCTGTGCTCCCCGGCCACGGTGCCTCCCCGCAGGGCGTGGATGCCGATCTCGTGCCCCCTGACCCCGGGCACGCCCTCGCGCCCGTAGACATGGTCGAAGCTGTCGTCGGGGTCCACGGCTTTAAGCAGCATCCTTGCGGTGCCGCTGGGGGCGTCCACCTTCTGATTGTGGTGGGTCTCCACGATCTCGATGTCGAAGGAATCCTTCAGCGCCGGGGCTACCATGGCCACCGCCTTGCGCAGGATCGCCACGCCCACGGAGTAGTTGGAGGTCCACATGATCCGCAGCTCGCGGGACGCCTCCTTAATCAGCGCCGCCTGGGCCTCGTTGTAGCCCGTGGTGCCGATGACCACCGCCGCGCCGTCCCGGCGCGCCCGCTCTAGGATGGTCTCCAGGTTGCCGGGATAGGAGAAGTCCACGATCACGTCCACCTTCCCCGGCACGTCCAGCGCGCTGTCGTACAGCCCCGGATGCACCACGCCGATGATCTGCATGTCCTCCGACTGCAACACCAGCTGCTCGATCATCAGCCCCATCCGGCCGTAGCCGCAAAGTATAATGTTCATAGTACGCAACTCCCGTTATTATTAATGGAGAATGGATAAGGGAGAATGGAGAATGGAGGTGGAAATCCTTGCGGATTTCTTTTTATCATTCAGTTCTTGCAATAATAGGAAAAAATGGGGACAATTAGGAATTGAATAGTGGCTGATGCTGATACCGTAGGGGCAGCCGAGCCGTTCATTCCCGATTCCAATTTCCTGATTCGGCCTGACATTGCACTGCCATTCTCCATTCTCCATTCTCAATTATCCCTTAATCCAGTACCTTCATCGCCTCGATGAGCTTGGCGCGGTTGGCGGGGTCCATCTCGCACAGGGGCAGGCGGTAGCCGCCCACGTCCATGCCGCGGAGGTTCATGGCCTCCTTGATGGGGATGGGGTTGACCTCGATGAACAGGGCGTTGATGAGGTCCAGATACTTCAGCTGCATCTGGCGGGCCTTCTCCACATCGCCCGCGAACCAGCTCGCGCACAGGTCGTGGACCTCCCTCGGGCAGATGTTGGCCCACACGCTGACCACGCCGCTGCCGCCCAGGGACAGGATGGGCACGATCATGTCGTCGTTGCCGGACATCATGCAGAAGTCGTCGTTGCAGATGTTGGCCACCTTGGCGGCGAAGGAGATGTTGCCGCTGGCCTCCTTGATGCCCTTGATGTTGTCGATCTTCGACAGCGCCTCGATGCAGTCCAGGCTCAGGCTGCAGCCGGTGCGGGAGGGCACGTTGTAGAGCAGTATGGGCAGCTTCACCTGCTCCGCCACGGTGGCGAAGTGGCGGTACATGCCCTTCTGGTTGGCCTTGTTATAGTAGGGCGTGATCAGCAGAAGGCCGTCCACGCCGCAGTCGCGGAAGGTGCGGCTCTTCATCAGAGAGGTCTCCGTGGAGTTGGAGCCGCCGCCCGCGATCACCGGGATCTGACCGCCCACGCAGTCCACCACGCAGCGCACGATGGCCGCGTCCTCGGCGTGCTCGGTGGTGCTGGATTCGCCCGTGGTCCCCAGGATCACCAGGCCGTCGGTGCCGTTCTCCACATGCCACCGGCACAGCTCCTTCAGCTTCTCAAAATTGACCGTGCCGTCCGGATGGAACGGCGTCACCAGCGCGACATAGCTTCCCTTGAACATGGTCAGTCCTCCGATTATCATTGAATTGGGCAAACCGGACAGATGGCTTAAGGGTGAATGGGGCGTTCAACGCCTCTGTACACAGCCCCGGGCTTCCTTTGCCCCAGCCTGTCCGGCCTTCATACGTTCTTATGGTAACAGACGAATATTGAATTTGCAAGGGCGTGTGGCGCGGATTATGTAATCCTGTACATAAGTAATGCTGATGGATAGAGGGGTGATGTACAAGAAAGTTGGATGATGCCGGGAACGGTGGCGTCGCTTGGAACGCGCGGCACGTCCCTCCAATTATTGCCGCAACGGGCGAAAAGATGCGGATAAATATTACAGAAACGTTTCGTTTTACGGTTACATGTGAAATATTTGCGGGAATTTAACCTTTGTGGCGGGCACAAACGGGATTCTGAACGGGAAGATATGAAAAAAGTTTTAATTTATTTTACAATATCAAGGGGGTTTGATACTTAAAAAAACGTCGAATCTGTGCTATAATATTGACTGGAATGAGGCGGGGAATTCGCATTCCCGCCTGATCCGCATCAAATTTGGGAGCGGATGATCCTTGACCAGCGAACGCTATACTGATTATTATCGCGGCGGAGGCTATGCCGCCCAGCCGCGCTACGGCATGTCCCGGAGGGCGCAGATGTACGCCATGGATTCGGGACGGTCCGCGCCTGCCCGCAGGCCCGCTCAGGGCACGGGCCGGCAGGGGGCCCGCCCGTCGGGCGGCGCCCGCACAAACACCAACCCCCCTCCCCGGAGCGACGCGCGCGCCAACGGCGGCGTCCGCCGCAATCCCGGGCCGAGCCGTCGGCCCGCGCCGCGCCGGGGCGGTCTTCCCATGGGGGTCAGGCTGGGCCTGGCCGCGATGGCGCTGCTGATCGTGGCGCTGTTGATCGTCGGCGGCGTGAAGCTGCTGGGCCGGGCCCAAGAGGCCTCCGTGGATCGCTATGTGGACAACGTGTTCATCAACGGCGTGTGCATGACCGGCTACACCCAGGAGGAGGGCGAGCAGCTGATCCACGATCTGCGGGACCAGTGGCTGAACGCCACCTACCCGCTGACCTTCCAGGGTCGCACCTGGGAGTTCAGCCCCGCCGACGTCAACGCCGGGCTGGACTTCGAGGACGCCCTCTACAAGGCCTGGAACCTGGGCCACGTGGGGGACAGGGCCACCCGCCGGGAGATCGTGGAGGGCCTGAAGCAGGTGCCCGCCCAGTTCAACTGCGAGCCCACCTACGACGAGGCCGCGCTGGACGCCTATGTGTCCAAAGTCGCCCAGGAGGTCTACGTGGAGCCGGTGGACGCCGAGGTCACGCTGACCGAGATCAAGCCCGTGATCACCCGGGCCAGCCAGAACGGCTGGGCGCTGGATGAGGCGGCGCTGAAGGAGACCCTGGTAGGCTTCATCATGACCGGCAAGGGCGATACCCAGCTGCCCGTCAAAGAGATCC
>Ga0256404_1005609_pt1 | contig 21982 bp, 11 predicted proteins | sample RumenRJG_01DNA_FD_185990 | JGI IMG/M metagenome (GOLD analysis project Ga0256404, IMG submission 185990) | Bovine rumen microbial communities from Lethbridge, Alberta, Canada - RJG_01 | ecosystem: Host-associated > Mammals > Digestive system > Stomach > Rumen | place: Canada: Alberta | collected...
GGGAATCACGATGTGGAGACCGGGCATCGAGTCTACGACAGAGTTGCCAAGGAACTGGATGGATATGGCATCCCATTCCTAGGCGGCAATGCCATCAGGAATGACGACGGGAAACCGTATTTCCCTTTATATAAAATAATTGAGAGACAAGGTCTGAAGATAGCCATTCTCGGGTACACGAATGCGAATATGAAGGAGTGGCTCTCCGAGAGCCTATGGAGCGGGATGACGTTCAAGAGCATTGCTTCCTTGGTGCAGAAAGATGTGGATATGGTAAGGGCTAAGGAGAAGCCTCAGATAGTCATAGTCTCCTGTCACACGGCGACAGGTTCTGGCAATGGGGAAGTGCTGGAATCAGAGGGAATGGATATTTTCAATACGGTGAAGGGAGTGGACTTCTTAATTTGCTCCCACGACCACAAGCCATTCGTCACCTGCAACGATGACATCGGGCTGATAAATTCAGGAAGCCACTGCAGGTATGTCGGACAGGGCAAAATCGACATGACCATCAAGGCAGGGAAGATTGCCTCGAAGAAACTTGAAACCAGAATCATGCCAGTGGACAAATTCAAGGTTGACACTGCAATGGCTCGCATGTTTCACGATGATTACGTCAAAGTGAAAGACTTTACTCTAGCTGAAGTAGGTACATCGGACTGCAATCTGGTCACGAAGGATTCCTTCACCGGCATGTGCCCTTACATGAACCTCCTGCATGCTGTTTCTCTTAGTTGCAGCCCTGCCAGAATCTCAATCGCAGCCCCTCTGACTTATAATAGAATCATCCCGGCAGGAAATCTCGTTTATGGTGACCTTTCCACAATCTACCCTTATGAGAATCAGCTGATCATAGCGAATATGACGGGAGCGCAGATAAAGAATTATCTGGAAGCCTCTTACAGCCGCTGGATCAACACGATGTCTTCGCCTTCCGATCGCCTGCTGAAGATTAAGCAATCAGATGATGCTAGGACTGGCCAGAAGGGCTGGTCTTTCACCGAAAGATTCTACAATTTCGATTCGATGGGTGGATTAGTTTACGAAGTGGACGTGACGAAACCACAGGGGGAGCGTGTCAGCATAAGCCGCCTGGCTGACGGCGGCACCTTCAGCGCCGATTCAACATATTCAGTCGCAATGACATCCTATCGCGCCAACGGCGGCGGAGGTCTGCTGAAGGACGCTGGAATCGACCCCGGAACTCTTGAGATAGTGGCTCGCTATCCTGAAATCAGGAATATCCTTTATGAATATATCAAAACAGAGGGAGGGATAAAGTCTGCTCTTATCAGCAGGCCGCAAAAGATTGGCGGCTGGAGATTCGTTCCGGAAAAAATGGCAGAGCCTGCATTAGAGCGAGATTTCCGGCTCTTGTTTCCCGAATAACCCTAAAGCTTCAAACCTTTGGTGAGCGCCCTGTACTCTGCGGGAGTCTGTCCAGTGCGTCTTCTGAAAGCGGTGAAGAAATAATCGTGGTTGTTGAAGCCTGAGGCGTAGGAGATTTCCTTGATGCTCATGTCGGAGTTCGTGAGCAGTTCCTTGGCCTTGTTCATCCTCACGTCGTTTATATATTTGGCAGGGGAGAATCCAGTATATTCCTTGAAAGACTTTCTGAAAGACGAGTAGCTTAGGCAGAGCTTCTCTGCGATTTCCTCTGGTGAAATCGTAGCGTAATTCTCTATGACGAGAATCTTGGCCTCGTTGATTTTATTGACGATTGACGAGTCATTGTAGAACGTCTGTTTGTCGTAGTAGAATGCTAGGCTGAGCAGCCTGTCCACGATTCCGGCCAGGACATGCTGGAAGCCGGCCTCCTGTTTTTCAGCGACAGAAATCGCAGTCTCGTAAAGGTTGACGATGTCCTCGTGGATATTCACTTTGAATATCGGCTTGTCAGGGGAGAAGAACCCATTTTTTACAAGATTGTGTGCAAAATTTCCGGAAAATCCTATCCAATATTCTTTCCATCCGGTTGTAATGTCAGGGAAATAAGTATGCCATTCCCCAGGGAAGAGGAGAAACATCATCCCTGACTCAAGAGGAACGAATTTTCCTTTGCCTAACGTGGCTGAAGAAAATTTTCCTTTGCCCTTCGTCAGGTAGAGAATCTGATATTCATTCAGGATTCTTCCTTTTCTCGTTGAAAACAAATATGTAAGAGGATGTCCCTGAGGCGGGTATTCCATTCCTGGAGCTATGTCTTGAAAACCAACCGAATCCACGGCTGTGCCCCATTTTATGTCGGACTGGCTTACGGCTAGATATTTAAGGTGAAGGGAAGGCATAGTTCGTCTTTTTTGCAAAGATTGCTTTTTTGAGTCAATTTTCAAAGTAATTATGTCATTATGTATTAAAATTTATATCCGTAAATTATGGATATTTGTACATCAACCATTAAATGGAAAGGTTGATAACGCATAATGAGTAAGTTTGATAACACTATAATATTATGGGGAGCAATTTCTTAGCTTTTGATTTAGGCGCTACAAGCGGAAGGGCTATAATAGGCACTGTTTCTGATGACAAATTTTCTAGTCAGGAAATATACAGATTTCCAAATGGAGTCAAGGAATCAGAGGGGAAATATTACTGGGACATCGATTCTCTGTTCGGTCATTTCAAGGCAGCCTTGAGAAAAGTCCGGGAACTGGGCATCGAGATTAGTTCCATTGGCGTTGACACTTGGGGGGTGGATTTCGGTTGCATAGGGTCAGATGGCAGAATCCTTGGTGAGCCAAGAGCTTACAGGGATCCATATACGGATGGAACTCCCGAAGAAGTTTTCAAGGTCATCCCAAGGACGGAACTTTACGATGCGGACGGGCTGCAGATAATGAATTTCAATTCCATCTTTCAAATTTATGCCCAGCATAAGGATCCGGCTTCTTCAATCCATAAGGCGAAACACATTCTGTTCATGCCCGATCTCATGTCGTATTTCCTAACTGGAAATCAGTTCTGTGAGTACACGATAGCTTCTACTTCCGGCATGATCGACCCGCGCACAAGGAATTGGGATAGGTCACTTCTGGACAGGCTTGGGTGCGACTCCAGCATATTGCTAGACCTGGTTCAGCCGGGCACTAAGGTTGGCGTTTTGAAAAAAGATCTTCAAGATGAGACGGGACTGGGGCCGATTCCTGTCGTTGCCGTCGCAGGTCATGACACGGCTTCTGCTATTGCAGCCGTGCCGGCAGCCGATGAAAAGTTCGCTTACCTTAGCTCTGGAACATGGAGCCTGATGGGAATTGAGTCAACGACTCCTATCATCAATGGAAAGTCTCTTGAATATAACATCACTAATGAGGGCGGCATTGACGGCACTACCAGATTCCTCAAGAATATCACAGGTTTCTGGCTGCTGGAGCAGTCCAGGAAGACTTGGGAGAGGGAAGGCCGCAAATACAATTATGCGCAGATAGAGGAAATGGGCTGGAAAGCGATTGATTTCCCATCCACTATAAACCCTGATGATCCTCGTTTTGCTGCGCCAAAGGATATGGATGCGGAGATCAAGACCGCCCTGCGTGAATCTGGTCAGAGGGTGCCTGTTACTGATGGCGAAATGATCAGCTGCATTTATCACAGCCTTACTAAGAGATACGTAGACGTGATTGCCATGCTACAAGGCTTTGCGTCATTCAAGATCGAGAAACTGCATGTCATAGGCGGAGGTTCTGCTAACAAGCTCCTGAGTACGCTGACTGCCAATGCATTAGGCATTCCTGTCATTGCCGGCCCGGTTGAAGGTACTGCGATTGGGAACGTCATGCTTCAGGCGAAAGCTGCCGGTTTGGTCAAGGATCGCTGGGAAATGAGACGGATAATAGCCAATTCAATAGAGACGAAGACATATTTACCAGAAAAATAATTCATCAATACATTATAAACATGGATTCAAAATCAATAGAGAAAGCGTATGCGGCAGCTAAGGAACGCTATGCCGCTCTAGGAGTTGATACTGATAAAGCCATTGCGCAACTGGAGAAGATTCCGATCTCTCTTCAGTGCTGGCAGACAGATGACGTGATTGGCTTTGAGCGTAACGAGGCCCTGTCAGGCGGCATCCAGACCACGGGAAACTACCCAGGGAGGGCTCGCAACATCGATGAGGTGCGCGGCGACCTTGAGTTCGTCATGAAACTGCTGGCAGGAACCCAGCGCGTCAACCTGCACGAGGTGTATGGCGATTTCAAAGACGGATTCGTAGACCGTGACCAGTGCGAGCCAAAGCATTTCAAGAGCTGGATGGACTGGGCAAAGAATCTGGGGATCAAGCTGGACTTCAATTCCACTTCCTTCTCTCACCCCAAGAGCGGGAACCTGTCCCTTGCCAATCCGGACAAGGGCATCCGTGATTTCTGGATCGAGCACACGAAGAGGTGCCGCAGGATTGCCGATGCTATGGGCAAGGCACAGAAGGATCCTTGCATCATGAACATCTGGGTGCATGACGGCTCGAAAGACCTGACTGTAGAGCGGATGCGTTACCGCGAGATTTTCGCCGAGTCTCTGGACGATATCCTTAGCGAGGATCTTCATCACATGAAGACCTGCCTGGAGGCGAAACTTTTCGGTATCGGCCTCGAAAGCTACACGGTTGGCTCTCATGATTTCGTCGCTGGCTACTGCTCCACGAGAAAGCTCATGTACACCCTCGACACCGGACATTATGAGCAGACCGAGAACATCAGCGACATGGTCTCTTCCCTCTTGCTGTTCGTGCCGGAGCTGATGCTTCATACCAGCCGTCCTGTCCGCTGGGATTCCGATCACGTGGTTATCATGAACGATCAGACTCTGGATTTGTTCAAGGAAGTCGTTCGCTGCAATGCCCTGAACCGCGTCCACATCGGACTCGACTATTTTGATGCGTCTATCAACAGAATAGGTGCGTACGTAATCGGTACCAGGGCTACTCAGAAGTGCATTCTTCAAGCTCTGCTTGAGCCTCTCAAGACTCTTCGCAAATACGAGGATAAGGGACAGTATTTCCAGAGACTTGCGTTGCTTGAAGAGGCCAAGTCGTTGCCGTTCGGCGCTGTTTACGACTATTTCAACTACAAGAACGAAGTTCCTGTCGGGACAGAGTTCATCCCTGAGATTGAAAAATACGAGAAGACCGTCCTGTCTAATAGGTAATTCGTAATATGATATTCTTAGGATTACTGATAATAGCGATAGGGGCATTCTGCCAGTCAAGCAGCTATGTCCCTATCAATAAGGTTAAGGATTGGAGCTGGGAGTCCTACTGGATAATCCAGGGCGTGTTCGCATGGCTCGTATTCCCTTTGATGGGCGCCTTGCTTGCAGTACCTGCCGGCGAGAATCTTTTCGCCCTATATGCCGCTAATCCTGCCGCTACGTTCAAGACCATATTCTTTGGCATCCTATGGGGTGTCGGCGGCTTGACTTTCGGCCTCTCCATGCGTTATCTTGGGGTAGCCTTAGGACAATCCATCGCGCTTGGCACTTGCGCAGGCCTTGGAACAATCCTCACGCCTCTGTTCACCGGTAAAGCCGGAGACCTGACTGCTCCTGTCATAATAGGAGTCGTCGTTACGCTTCTCGGAATAGGCATCATTGGCTGGGCTGGAATGCTTAAGACGAAGGAAGTTGATGACGATAAGAAAAAAGAGTCAGTCAAGGATTTCAATTTCGGAAAAGGCATTCTGGTCGCCCTGCTGGCCGGCTTCATGAGCGCCTGCTTCGCAATCGGCCTAGGTTTCGGAGAACCTCTCTCTTGGGAGGCTTCCAAACCGATATTCAAAACTCTCCCGGCGACCCTGCTAGTTACATTCGGAGGATTCTTGACAAATGCCGTATATTGCTTATTCCAGAATCAAAAGAACAAGACGTGGGGAGACTATGGCAAGGGGAGCGTATGGGTCAATAACTTGATTTTCTGTGCGCTTGCGGGAATATTATGGTACTCGCAGTTCTTCGGCCTCAGTCTAGGGAAAGGCTTCCTGCAGAATGCTCCAGTCTTGCTTGCCTTCAGCTGGTGCATCCTTATGTCTCTGAATGTCACATTCTCCAACGTTTGGGGAATAATACTCAAGGAATGGAAGGGCTGCTCGAAGAAGACGATCAGTGTATTGGTGATTGGCCTTGTCGTGCTTATCGTATCTTCTTTCCTCCCTCAGCTGATATAATAATCTAATCACAATGTTTCTTAATTAACCTTGCTTTTGCAGACGGTTTATGGCCTGCATGCACATAATTTAAAATGACGTATTCTAAAACGATTTAATCAATTTCATGCATGAAAGTACACAATGAAAGTACAGGTCATGGCTTGCATGATTTGCAGGCAATGATAGTGGCTGTGTTGATGCTATTTGCTTCTGGCACCGGACTAGTTCAGGCTCAGACGAATGGCCGGAAGATTACTGGAAAGGTAATCGATGAGAATAACCAGCCTATGCCGGGGGTGACTGTCCTCGTGGAAAGAACCACCAACGGCACTATGACAGACGAGAAAGGTACCTTCGTCTTAGGAAATGTCCCGGACAATGCAGTGGTCGTAGTATCCTGCATTGGCTATGTGACTCAGAAGTTCAAAGATTCCAAGACGGAATACAACGTGAAGCTTGTCCCGGACACCGAGGTCCTTGACGAAGTCGTGATGGTTGCCTACGGCCAGCAAAGGAAAGTCTCCGTGACCGGCTCCATAGCCACGGTCTCATCGCAAGACTTGCGAAAGACTACTACTACCCGTCTGGACAACGCCCTTGCGGGACGCGTCACCGGTCTTTCTTCCTTGCAGAATGCAGGAGGCCAGCCTGGCGTCGATGGAGCCACGATGTATCTTCGTGGTGCCTCGACTTTGAATGGAAAATCACCTTTGGTTCTTGTTGATGGAGTTGAGAGAGACAACATCAGAACCATTGACATGAACGAGGTTGAGAGCATCTCTGTGCTTAAGGATGCTTCTGCCACCGCCCTTTATGGAATCGAGGGTGCCAATGGCGTAATTCTCATTCAGACCAGGCAGGGGCAGAAAGGCAAGCCTCAGTTGAATGTCACGGTAGATCAGAGCTGGATATCATTCACAAGGACTCCAAAGAGACTGCATTCTTGGGAGTACTGCGAGTTGCGAAATGAGGCTTTGACGAATGATGGACTCGATCCGGCTTATTCAGAAGAGGTGATTAATAAATACAGGGATCCTCTTCAGGGTCTTGATCCTGCTGCCGCTGACTATGAGACTCAGAAGAAGATGAGGCTGTACATGTACCCGGACAATGACTGGTACAACATGTACCTCAAGAAAAATACCCCTCAGACCCGAGCGAACGTGAATGTCTCCGGCGGCACAGACTTCGTAAAGTACTTCCTCAACTTTGGCTATATCCATCAGGGCGGCAATCTTAACACGGAGGACCCTGACAAGCTGGGATACAATCCGCAATGCTTCATGGACAGGCTTAGCCTGAGGTCCAACCTGGATTTCCAGCTTGCGAGGAATTTGACTGCGTCCCTCAAACTGGCTTCGTATGCAGAGAACGTGAACATGCCTGCCGTAGGCGGAATGTACAAAAACGATGCGAACTGGATGATAACAGACCTTATTTATCAATGTCAGACTATTCTGCCGATTTCTCCAGGACCTACCACCAAGTCTTGGTTCGGAGTCGATGATGGCTACGTCCTCTCATACAACTATCTTGACCGTACGGCATTCGAAATCATGAACCGCCGAGGTTTCCGCAAGGACAAGAGAAAGAACCTGAATGCGCAGCTTTCCATGACCTGGGATTTAGGCTCTCTCATCACGAAAGGCTTGAGCCTCACCGGCATGATTTCGTACGATACTTACAACTACGGATTGCTCGAGGGCAGCATTGAAGAGCCAATCTATACTGCGAATGTTGACTATGCCAACAACACTCTGACATATTCATTGCTTCAAGATAAGAGCAAATCGATGACTATCGGCAATTCTCGTCTCAGTAATTTCACTATTTACACCCAGGCTACTATAAATTACGACAGAACTTTCGGAAAGCACAATGTTACGGCCATGGTTCTAGCGAATAGGCGAAATTACGAGACTACGGACACTGGTGGCGTGGAAGCAATTCCTTACAATGTGATTGGTACTTCGGCAAGATTTACATATTCCTATGAAGACAAATACCTTGCAGAAGCTAATTTCGGCTACAATGGATCGGAGCAGTTCGCTCCTAACAACAGGTTCGGTTTCTTCCCGGCAGGCTCTATCGGGTGGGTGGCCAGCAACGAGAATTTCCTCAAAGACAATCCAATTGTCACTTGGTTGAAATTCCGCGCTTCATACGGAGAAGTTGGAAATGACAGCATGGGAAATTTGAGATTCCTGTACTTGGATCACATGAGCGCAAGTGGCGGGGGAACGAGTACTGGAGGCCTTGGCGGTCATACCATCAGCGAAGGAAAAATCGGGAACAAGCAAATCCAGTGGGAAGTCGCTCATAAGTACAATCTGGGATTCGAGCTTGGACTTTTCAAGGACTTGAGATTGAACGTCGAACTTTTCAAGGAGAACAGGGATCATATCCTAATCAACCGGCAGACCATACCTCAGTTCCAAGGCGTTCCTTCCGGAAACATTCCGGCAGTCAACATGGGCAAAGTGGACAATAAAGGCTTTGAGGTAGAGCTTTCCTATAGCCACACGTTCAATAAAGATTATTCTTTCAGCGTCAAGGGTAACTTTGGCTACAATAAGAATAAGGTGATTGAGTACGATGAACCTATGAGAACGGACGACTATGCCTATCGTTACCGTGTCGAAGGTTTCAGGCTTGGGCAGGCTTGGGGATACAAAATTGACTGGAACTCGCCTGGCAAGGGCTATTTCACTTCTCAGGAGGAAATTGACAATTATTTTCCTTATGCTTTTGGAACGCCTAGAGTCGGAGATTTCGTCTATAAGGACATAAATGGTGATCAAAAGATTGATGACAAGGATTTTTCTCCAATCGGATATTCAACATCCATCCCGGGAATAGTCTATGGAATCAACTTGAGCGCCAACATAAAAGGCTTCGATATCAATGTTCTCTTCTCTGGCGTTGGCCAATATTCGAAATATTTCAGCGGTCAGGGTGTCATTGAATATACGAAGGCAGGAACATTCTTTGAATGGACCAGGCATGCCTGGACGCAGGAACGCTGGCAGAATGGAGAGAAGATTTCTTATCCGGCTGTTTCTACGGCGCAAGCTGTAAGCCATAGGCAGAACGATTTCTTCATTCAGAACCGCGCCTTCATGAGGCTCAAGAATATTGAAATTGGTTACACTCTTCCTTTCAGATTCTTGTCGAAAGCTGGCGTGAAGTCTCTAAGAATCTATGCCAGCGGCCAGAATCTTTACGATTGGAATCATCTGAGAATCACCCACATTGACCCGGAACAGAATAGTAACTACGGTTATCCTATCACGAAGAATGTCAGCGTCGGTGTCAATGTAAACTTCTAATGAAAACTATGAATATGAAAAAGATATATTCAATAATGACGATATTCATGAGCTTAGCGCTTCTGCTTAGCTCTTGCTCCGATGCTCTCGATGTGGCTCCGTCAGGGGACATATCCTTGGAAGAAGTCTTCTCAGACAACGATAGGACCATGTACTATTTAAATACATGTTACTCATCTCTGCCTAATAAGGGACTGCACTACTTCTTCTGGAGCCGCGGCCCTGTGAACTGGTGTGACGATTCATGGGATGGTGACGATCTCGATGTAGACTGGGCTGCATCCAGGCTGATCTACGATGGCAATGCCTCTGCTTCGAGCCACCCTGTCTGGGCAGTCGGTGGGGAAGACTTATCGAGGAATTATTGGCAGATGTATTTCTCAAGGATCCGCAATTGCGGGATCTTCCTTCAGAATATAGAGAAAGCCAATGTCAAAAGCGAGGACGACAGGTCACGGTGGACTGCAGAAGCACATTTGCTCAGAGCATATTATTATATGGAACTCTTGCAGTGGTTCGGCTGCGGCCTCCCTATCATTGAAGAGCCCCTGACTTATACTTCCGACTTTTCGCAGACCAAGCGTTCAAGTTATTACGAGGTCGTTCAGTTCATCATCAGGGAGTGCGATGCGGCTCTTTCCTGCGATCAGCTGCCTTGGAGAATCACTTCGGGCAGTGAGGCCATGAGGGTTACGAAGGCTCTTGCATGGGCTATCAAATCCAGAATGACGCTTTTTGCGGCCAGCCCTCTGTACGCTGGCAGCGAAAACCATTGGGAAGAAGCGTATCAGACAAGCAAGCAGGCGCTTGCAGCTCTGACTGCCAATGATTATAAACTTTACGACAAAGTTTCCAGGACATCAGAATGGGGCCCGAATGCCGAACACCTGCATATGCCAGGCTATACTACATCCGGTGAGGCCCAGGACTACAATGCCTATGCCGCTTTGTATAATGAATATTTCTGCAACTCAGGAGAATATTCCCAGTCACCAGCTGACAAGGAGACCATCTTCCAGCTGATCGACAACAATGGAGATGTATCAAATGTCGATGGTATCGGCGCAATCTGCGGCTACAAGACGGGCACTTGCCCGTCGCAGGATTTGGTCGATGCTTACGAGACGGTGAACGGGCAGACTGTCCTGAACCTGGACAAGCCGTACAATGACGAGATGCACCTGCAGCCGAACTACAATCCAGCGAATGCGATGTACGACCCTCAGAATCCTTATGCCAACAGGGATCCAAGGTTCTATGCATCCATCTATTACAATGGTTCCAAGAGGTATTGCGAATGGACGATAGAGGATCAGGAAGACGTGCTCTGTTTTGAGAATTATCCTGGCAAGAAAGGCAGAAGAACAAGGATAGTAGCTACTTGGGATGCGTATCAGAAGGATGACGGAACTATTGAGAACACGCCCGAGCCTAAAACCGGAAGATCTATGACCGGCAGGACATACACCAGAACTGGTTATTACGAGCGTAAGTTCCTGCATCCGAACAGCGGAATGAACAACCGTCTTGGCGGAGCCAGGCACAAAGATTTCCGCCTAGCGGAAATTTATCTCAATCTTGCAGAAGCCGCAGCCAATGCTGGTCATGAGGATGAGGCAAGGACTGCCATGAACGTGGTTCGCGCAAGGGTAGGCATGCCTGCTGTTCCTGCCAGCGTCACCGGGAATGCCCTAATACTCCGTATCCATAATGAGCGTAGAGTCGAATTTGCCTTGGAAGGCAACCGTTATTTCGACGTCCGCCGCTGGCAGAGCCCTGAGGGAGATCTCTCTGCGACTGATCGCTGGATCACTGGAGCGCACATAACCCACATGAAAGACGGTTCGTACAAATACGAGCGCACGACTCTTAAAGAGAGGAATTGCTGGTCCAACAAGTGGCTGAAAGTTGCCATCCCTCTGACGGAGGTAAATAATATGATTTCCATTACGGGTGAAAATTGGCAGAACCCTGGTTGGTAATAGTTAATCGGTAATAATTATATCGAATATATGAAGAACAAATATATAATTGCTACACTAGCGATGCTGTTCCTTGGGTCTGGCCTTATGGTCAGAGCCCAGTCGGAGATCGCTATGACTGGCACGGTAAAAGATGTGTATGGGAATCCGATTCCCGGGGTTGTGCTATCTGTCGGGAACAAAGATATCTACATAACTGATAAGGATGGTAATTTCGCTGTCCTTACGGATGCGTCGGCAAACGTGACTTTCTCCCTTCTTGGCTATAAGCAAAAAACAGCCGCCGTTGCCGAAGAATTAAACATCGTGCTTGAAGACGATGCCCATAATCTCGCAGAAAAAGTTAATATGGGAAATGTCTCGCAGTATCGGGAAGTCGTTTCGGACGCAGTTTCTACGGTAGACTCTAAAACTCTCGGAAAGTCTCTCATGTCCAGGCTTCAAGGAACGCTCTCTGGCGTCCTGCCAGGGCTCACTACGATTGAAAACGGCTTCGAGCCGACAGCTGAGAGCTTGAGCATGTTTGTCCGCGGTCTCCACACCCATCATGGTGGCAGCCCGGCCATCGTCATCGACGGAATCCTCTACGATTCGTATTCCCACGACCTGCTCTACAGAATCACTCCCGAGGAAGTTGAGTCTGTCAGCGTACTAAAGGATGCGGCATCCCAGGCAATCTATGGCTTGAGGGGAGGGAATGGCGTTATCGTCGTCTCTACAAAGAGAGGAACCCCAGGAAAGCTGAAGGTGGGAGTGAATGTTTCCGAGACGCTTGAACAGCCGACAAATGTCATCCATGCATTTGATTCTTGGAAATATGCCTCTCTGAGAAATCAAGCCGCGGAGAATGATGGTTTAGGAAAGAATTACTATTTTTCTGATTACCAGATTCAGAAGATGAAGGATGGAGACGATCCTCTCTATCCTAATACTAACTGGGCAGACATGATCCTCAGGGATGTCTCACATATGCAGAGGATGGCAGTTGACGCTACGGGGGGAAATAAAGTCGTGAAATATTACGCCAACTTGAATTTCCTTCGCCAAGGCAGCTTCTGGAAGACAGATGAGCAAAAAATCAACGGAAAAGAGTGGGATGCAGATAATCACAAGTATAAACTCAATTTTAGGTCGAACATCGACATCAACATCAATTCCTGGATCAGCGCTTGGATGAACTTGGCAGGTTCCTTCATCAGGGATCATTATCCGGCTGGAGGGAACTCGTCAATTTATCATCTGATGACCTATATGCCTTCCACCATCTACGGAGCCACGACTCCTGAGATTGTAGATGCAGATGGTAACGTCTTGCTGGATAAAGGCGAGGTGATTGTGTCGGAGAAGCTGACAGATTCTCCTTATGGCAATCTGAACAGGACTGGATACCGCAATCAGACCAATACCAACATTTATGGTCAGGCTGGGATTAGGGTAAAACTTGATTTCGTGACCCCCGGTCTCTGGCTGGGAGGAAGCGTCGGTTATCTGTCATATATTACTTCTACGAAAAGCACGACGAGGTCATACGCTAGGTACACTAGGGATGAAGATTGGTCTTTGCTTAGTTTCTCGCAGTATGGCACTACGCAGAATGGCACTCTCAATTATAGCAAGGGCACTGCTTTGTACGGTTATCAGTCCTATAAGGGAGAGGCCGGCTGGGCCAGAGATTTCGGAAGGCATCATGTGAATGCAAATGCTTACGGAATTTACATGGACTTCGATGACAATACAGGCAACATAGATGCGACCTACGATTTCAGAAGAGTCTATTCTGGAGCAGAAGTGTATTACGATTTCGATAAGAGGTATGCGGTGAAATTAGCTGCTGGATATTCAGGATCCGAGTATTTCCCTCATGACAATCGTTTTCTCTTCACTCCTTCCGCATCGGCAGCATGGGTAGCTTCCAATGAAACCTTCATAAAAGACGCAGTTCCTTGGCTGTCACTGCTAAAATTACGCGGATCCTATGGCATTACTGGCAACGATTCTACTGGGTATGACAGGTATGATTATCTTGATCAGGTTTCTGTCCGCAATGGCGGGATGCTCGGTTACCTAGGGTATTCCGTCAATGAGGATGTCTATGGCAATTCGGGCTTGATGCCCGAGAAGATTGCTAAATGGGATGCTGGCATAGATCTTGGCATCGCCAACCAGTTCCAGGTAAGCTTTGACTATTTCCACGAACATATGGACAACGGTCTTGCGAAGTCGACCGCATTAGTGCCAGTGTATCAGGGAATATCGCTGGGCTCTTATCCGGTGACGAATCTAGCCGAGTACCAGAACAAAGGATGGGAGCTGAACGTGACCTATTCCAAGCGATTCAATGATGACTGGAAACTTTCCGTAGGCGGCCATCTGGATTACAACAAAAACAAAGTCATCTTCATTGGCGAAAATGAATATGACGAGACCTATGCCTACAGGCATCGCACCGAAGGCTATCCTTTAGGGCAGGCTTGGGGGTATCTAGTGGACAAGAGCAACGGAAACGGGTTGTTCAATTTCCAGGATGAGCTGGATGCCAGCGCTAAATATTCTTTCGGAACCCCAAGGTTAGGTGACATCAAGTACAAGGATCTCAATGAAGATGGCATCATCGACGAGAAAGACTTAGCCCCAATAGGCAACGGATTCCTGCCGAGGTATAATTTCGGATTCACTATCGGGGCCGGTTACAAAAACGTTGAAGTTTCTCTCTTATTCCAGGGTGTCGCCGATTATTGGAGGGACTTCAGGGGCATTTACACGTCACAGACAGGGGGAGAAGGAATCTACACTAATTGCGCATTAAAGGCATGGACAGCGGAGAAATGGCTGAATGATGAAGAGATAGATTGGCCTGCCCTTTCTACGAATGCTACCACTAATGGACAGAGCAGCAACTATTTCTTCAAGAAAGCAGACTTCATGCGCTTGAAGAATGTCGAGATTTCTTATAGGTTCCCTAAAAAAGTATGTGATTACCTGGGAGCCGGTGAACTCAGGCTTTATGTCGGCGGTCAGAATCTCTTCACCTTGGACAGGATTCATCACAAAGACTTGCCTGTCGATGGCAGCACATTCGAGATGCCTATCTACAGGATGTATAGAATTGGATTCAATGTCTCATTCTAGGTGTGTATAACGATGAAAAATCTGAATGATATGAAAAAAAATATTTTTATTCTCCTTTCACTGCTATGTCTGCTGCCTGCCTGTAATGACAGGCTGGACTTGCGCACGAATGGAACTATCGACATGAGGGATGTATTCACAGACCGCAACAGAACCAGAGGATATCTGAACTCGTGCTACAATTATATTCCAGGAACTAGCGCATTTATCGGCTCTTTCACTGACGATGCGGAGAACAGCAATGAAGTTGACGCTGGCTCCTCCTACGATTTTTGGTATGCGCAAGGAATGGATGCCAGCAATTTCGCAAGTCGTAACTGGGAAGGTAGCGTATGGGGCAGATATTTTCAGGGAATTCGTATGTGCAATGTCTTCATTGCAAACGTGGACGGTGCTCCGGCATATTCCGATGCGGAGAGGGCAGGATGGAAGGCTCAGGCACTTACGCTTAGGGCTTTCTATTATCTGCAGCTCATAAAGAGATACGGCCCTGTGCCTATCTTCACCAGCGACCTTGGAACATCCCACGATTATTCCTCTGACACGAGGGCTAGCGTCGGAGAGGTGGTGACGCAGATTCTCGCTGATTGCGATGCTGCCTTGGCTACGAATGATAGCGAAGACTATTCATGGTTTCCCGTTTCTAATCAATGGAACATCATGACTAAAGCCGTAGCCTATGCAATTAAGTCAGAAGCTGCGACTCTTGCCGTCAGTCCATTGTGGGAAAGCGATGGGGTTTATGCCAAGCAACAGGCTTTGGAAATCGTAGCGACCTCTCTGTCAGAACTCCTCAAGCATGATTTCAGTCTCTGGACTGATGCTTCTGTGTCAGGTGAATACAACGCCTATGCCAACTATTTCCTCTATAATCCTAACGATTTGAGGGCAAGGGATAAGGAAACTATCTGGGGAGCATTCCAGGTTTCGATCTGGGGTTCCAGCGGACTTCCTATCGTTGGCGGACAGACCTCTGCAGGAAACTGCCCTACGCAGGAGTTGGTAGACGCTTACGAGACCACTGACGGACAGCCTGTGCTCAATCCTGAGAAGCCGTATAAGGATGCCCGGCATCTGGAACCTGACTACAATGCTGCCAATACGTTATATGACCCTGCAAAGCCATTCGAAAACAGGGATCCGCGTTTCTACGCTACTGTATTCTACAATGGCTCTACGAGGGGGAATGATGTGATAATCACAAAGTCGGGTGGCAATTGTGCGATAAACCCTACCAGCAAACGCTATACTCACACAGGTTATTACATGCGTAAATACGCCCACAATGCCTCGAACAGGAATGCGAATTCCGATGGCTTTGTAAGAATCATAAGGCTGCCGGCATTGTATTTTAACTTTGCAGAGATAGCCTACCAGGTCAGCGGTCCGGACAACAAGGTCGCCGTAGACGGTTTGAATCTTTCTGCCCGCGATGCCTTGAATGTCATAAGGGCAAGGGTTGGAATGCCGGAGATACCTTCTGGCCTCTCGGCTTCTGCTTTCGAGGCTCGCTACAAGAATGAGAGGAGGGTCGAGTTCGCCCTAGAAGACGACCGATTCTTCAGCCTTCGCCGCTGGAAGGAAATCGGTGAGACCAGATACCTCACAGGCGCAAATGTCCAGGATGACGGCACCCTGAAGCGTTTCGGTTTTGATGCCAGGCCTTCAGCCGATGACAAATACCTGCTCTATCCTATCGACCAGTCAGAAGAGACCAAGACGCTGAAGCTGACAGGAACTGGCTGGCAGAATCCGGGTTGGGAATAATTAACTTTGAAAAATTATGAATATGAAAAAATACATTCTTATTCTTCTCGCATTTGTGGCTCTGGCATGGTCTTGCGATGATGGAAAAGATGGTAACATCGATCAGGTGCAAAGCTTGACGGCAGAGCCGAGGATACAGGCTGTCATCTTGAAATGGACGAATCCTCCTGCAGAAAAGTATTATTATTCAATCGTGAGATATGTCAACGCAGACGGGGACACAGTCAAGATGAAAGTCAGCAAATACAGCGACTATGCGAAAATGGGGACTGGCTGTACCAGCGTGCTTATTCCTGGATTCACCGATACTGACACGTACGAGTTCTTCGTTACCCCATTCACTTCCGATGGCTGGCCCGGGCCTACTCAGAGCGTATCCTGCGCTCCTGAGGACGTGGCTAGCGCCTATAAATACATTGCTTCGACGGCAAAGGCAGAACCTTATGTAGAAGGCGCATACGTTTCCTGGGAGAATGAGTACAACGCTCCCATCACGGTCAATGTCTCCTTCAAAGACGTGAACGGACAGACTCAGACTAAAACCGTGAAGTCGGACAAGTCTGATGGAGTGGAAATCTATGCTTTCGCAGAGCCTACGACGATTACTGTAACGACAGGTGACGCTTCGGGCAATGTTTCTGAGCCTACGACTCTGGAATGCACTCCGCTCCGTGGCGAGATCCCTCACAACAGAATGTTCGTGCCGGTATCCTCGAGCCAATGGGATGCTTTCCCGGCGAAGAATCTTCTGGATTACGACGTAGAGACCATCTGGATAACTAATCCTGGCATAGTTGAGCCTGAGTACGGCCATTGGTTCATCATTGACATGAGAGCTCCTCATAAGATCAACTGGATTGAGCTTGTCAGGGGGAAAGGCACCAATGCCAACAACGTGATGCAGACTGCTCCAAATAAAGTTAGGTTTGAATATAGCAACGATGGCCAGAACTTCACCGAGATCGGAACATACGATTTCGATTCCAAGCTCAACTATAATCACGCTTACAATTTCGATCCTCTGATAGCTAGATGGATCAGGGTCTATGCGGTGACGACTATGCCATTCTCCTTCATGGGAGAGTTCCTTGCATACTATGCAGATGCTGCAGACCACTATGCCGCGGAATCCGCAAAAGAGCTACAACCTGACCCGGACGATGATCCTACTTACTATCCGTCAATCGAGTACATGATTCCTATGGCTGGGGCTCCTGCTGGATGGGTTAATAACGTGACCGCCACGGCAACCAATCCCGATAACCCTAGCCAGTACTTGTACAAGACGACGGGAGGTGACCCATGGCTGCCTCTGAACAAGATGAGCGGGCCTGTTGCAGGGCCGGTGCTTGTGTTCCAGTATAAGTGCAATCAGTCTATCCGCTGCGAGTTCTTCTGGTGTCCAAAGGGCTTCGGAGTCGGAGGACCTGCAGGGGGCAAAGAAACTGCATTCCAGGTCAACGCTGCCGCAGAGTGGACTACGATGAAGATCAACTTCTCAAATTCCTTCAGCTCGTTCGGCTGGGGCAGCAACGCCAACGACCAGGTTCGTTTCGATGTCGGCGACGGAGGAGGCATAGAGCTGGAAATTCGAAATATGCATTGGCGTGAATACGTTGAAGATGATCCTAACCCAATGTAATAGATGAATAAAGGCATATTTATTTTACTATTAAGTTTCATGGTTTTTTCCTGCACCCTCGGGGGGCAGGAAAAAACTGTTTTTGTTGCTGACGGAGCCGGCAATTCAGGCAAGGCAGACTTGTTCTCCGACACCTGGGTCGGCGTGGATGCGCTTGGAAGGGCTATGCCATGCATTGATTCAGTGGGTGCGGTAAAAAACGACCATAGAAGGGTGGTCGGAATATTCTACATCACCTGGCATACTCAAGATCATGCGAATGACAAGTCGCCTTACGAGGCAGATGTCACGAAGGTGCTTGCCAATGATCCGAATGCCCGCATGCAGGCCGGTAATCCGCAGTGGAAATACGGCTCCTATCATTGGGGAGAGCCTGAGATGGGCTATTTCCTGAGCCAGGATGAATGGGTCATCCGAAAAGACATCTCCATGCTGCAAGATGCCGGCGTGGACGTGCTGGTAATGGACGTCACGAACGCCGTATGTTATTGGGATGAGTGGGAAAAGCTTTTCTCCACGATGGAGAAGATGCGAGCCGAAGGCAACGAGACACCTAAGTTCATTTTCTGGTCATTCAACGGCAATGGCGTGCAGGTGGTCCAGTCGCTCTACGACAGGATTTACAAGTTAGGGAAATATTCCGATCTGTGGTTCTATTGGGACGGGAAGCCATTGTTGCTCTACAATGCCAAGCCGAACGTGGATGCCAACGGTGGAGGGTACAACCATGGCGATTATTCAGACGAAGTGAAGAACTTTTTCACGCTTAGGAACATGTGGTGGGGTTACTACGAATGGGCGGGAGAACGTTTCATCGGCACGGAGGACAACTGGAGCTTCGGGTACAGCATGGCTGACCCTCGCATAATAGGAATGACTCCGGATCAGCTGGTCTCCAAGCACGATGGCATGCCAGAGGAGGCCGCAGTTACCCCTGCCCAGCATCCGGTAACCATGACCTCCGTGAACATGGGCGTGGGAAAGTCATGGTCGAGAGAGAATGGAGAGCCTGCTTTGAATGAATATGACATGCCGCAGCCTGCCTATGTCCCTTGGCTCGGGAAGACGGTCGAACATCCCGAAGGCTATGGAATATATTTCCAGGAGCGCTGGGAGGATGCATTGAAAGCGGATCCGCAGTTCCTGTACCTGAATGACTGGAACGAGTGGACAGCCGGGAAGTACGATCATCCGGAATTAGTTAAATGGCTTGGCCGCGAGAATCCTTTCATCTTCGTAGACCAGTATAATGCAGAGTTCAACCGCACGATTCAGCCGATGAAGGGTGGCTACACGGACAACTACTACATGCAGATGGCGCAGAACATCCGTCGCTATAAGGGAGTGAGACCGATTCCTGAGAACAGGGGCATCTGTGAAGTCTCGGTCGATGGAGATTTCTCGGACTGGGATGCCGTTGAGGTCGAGTACAGAGACACGAGGGGAGATGTGTTCCACCGAAGTTCCAAGGGTTATGGCGGACTGTACTACACTGATGATTCCGGCAGGAACGACATCGTCACTTCCAAAGTCGCCGTGGGGAAGAAAAATGTAAGCTTCTATGTAGAGACTGCTTCTGCACTGACTTCTCCTGATGACAAGGACTGGATGCTGCTCCTGATAAACTCCGACCAGGACTATTCCACCGGTTGGTGCGGTTATGACTTCCTGATAAACAAGAATATGCTGAATCCTGGATGTTCGGAGATTCTCGAATATAAGGACGGCGGATGGAAGAGCGCAGGTAAGGCCTCATACGCCGTCAGAGGCAATAAGCTGGAGTTGTCTTTCCCTCTTTCTGTGCTCAGGCTGGGCGGAAAATCCATCTCTTTCGACTTCAAATGGGCCGACAATCCGGGCAGCCTGGAAGATCCAATCTCGATGTGCGTCCACGGTGACACGGCGCCCAACCGCAGATTCAATTACAGATTCGTCTGGACGAAAAGATAATTGAATATACTCAAGTTTCGCTAATGCGAAACACCTCTTAAGGAGTGCCTTCGACCCGACAAAGTCCCTCCACCGAGGGGAGGGATTTAGGGCGTGGAAAACGTAGATATAAAAAGAAAGTGCGTTGGCAAAGGTTCGCAAGTCTTTCCAATGAACTTTAAATCAAATATTTAAAACTTGCGAAACCTGAGTTTAATATATTTATGAATCTAGGTAGAGAACCCATAATTGCGGCTGCCGCAGTTCTTGTCTCATGGATGACTGCTGGCTCAGCTGCATATTCCCAGAACGTAACAAGCGATTTCTGGGCCGCCGAAGATGCTCTTGGCAGGAAAGTCAGGAGTCATGAGGATGCCCCTGCCAGAAAGGATGGCAAGTTCGTGGCAATGTTCTATTGGACATGGCATCAGGGGAGCGATGACACAACCTATCGGGTGCGTAATGTCTCTCAGATAATTCGCAACCATCCCGAGGCCCTTAAGGATTACGATCATCCGGCATGGGGAACTCGCAAGCCGGGCTTCTTCTATTGGGAAGAACCGCTCTTCGGCTACTATAAGACCACTGACGAGTGGGTGCTGAGAAAGCATGCCGAGATGCTGGCGGATGCGGGAATCGATGCCGTATTCTTCGATTGCACCAATGGCAGCATGACGTGGCAGGATTCCTATGAGGCTCTGATGAAGACATGGGACAAAGCCTTGAAGGACGGGGTCAGTGTCCCGAAGATTGCCTTCATGCTACCTTTCGGTCCTTCAGACTACTCCATAACGTCGTTACGCCAGCTGTACAGGGATGTTTACAAGCCGCATCGTTATGAGAATCTGTGGTTTGTCTGGAAGGGGAAGCCATGCATAATGGCTTATCCCGACAATCTGACGGCTTCAGGCGAGGATAGGGAGATCGCGGAGTTCTTTACCTTCCGTCCCGGTCAGCCTGACTATGTGAATGGGCCTGCCCGCAATGACCAGTGGGGATGGCTGGAAGTTTACCCTCAGCATGGTTACGTCCCGACTTCTGGAAAGGATGGCAAGGAAAGTTTCGAGGAGGTTACGGTAGGGGTGTCCCAGAACACTAGTCCGGACAGGAACGGGCATTGCGGCGCATTCAATGTCAAAGACTCTTATGGCAGGAGCTTTTCCAGGCGTGACGGCTTCGACCCTCGTCCGGACGGATACCTCTACGGCTGGAACTTCTCGGAGCAGTGGGAAAGGGCTTATGAACTTGATCCTGAGCTTGTCTTCGTGACTGGATGGAACGAATACATCGCCGGCATGTGGCTTCCGAAGGATAACTGGCAAGGAGACCCATTCTCCTTCGTCGATGAGTTCGACTGGGACCGAAGCAGAGACATCGAACCCAATAAGGGTTGGGGAGACAAAGGTGACGTTTACTACCTTCAGCTGGTCGATCGAGTCCGTAAATTCAAGGGAATGCTTAAGCCTGAATCCGTATCATGCCCGAAGACCGTCAGGTTGGAGCATTTTGAAGATTGGACTGACGTGAAACCATATTTCGCTTCTTACAGAGGCAACACAATGCACAGGAATGCCCGTGGGCGTTATGACGCTTACTACGTCGATGAGAGCGGACGGAACGACATAACAGGTGCGAAGGTGGCGAGAGACAAAAAAAATATTTATTTCTATGTCGAAACTGCTGATGCGCTGACCCCTCCAACCGGCTCGCATTGGATGCAGCTTCTTATCGATGCAGACCGTGATAAGTCTACGGGATGGAATGGATATGATTTCATCGTGAACAGAGTGAGCCCGAAGGGAGGCAGTGCTATTCTCGAAAAGAACGTCCAGGGAATATGGATGTGGGAGGAGGCTGCAAAAGTAAAGATATACATTAAAGGGAGAAGGCTCGCCATCGCTATTCCTCGTTCGTGCCTGGGGCTTGATGGAGAAGAAGTAGACATCGAATTCAAATGGAACGACAACATGCAGAGAGAGGGAGACATCATGGATTTCTATGTCAGCGGCGACACGGCTCCTGGAGGCCGATTCAACTACGTGTATGACACAAAAGGACATTGAT
>Ga0256404_1005612_pt1 | contig 21969 bp, 15 predicted proteins | sample RumenRJG_01DNA_FD_185990 | JGI IMG/M metagenome (GOLD analysis project Ga0256404, IMG submission 185990) | Bovine rumen microbial communities from Lethbridge, Alberta, Canada - RJG_01 | ecosystem: Host-associated > Mammals > Digestive system > Stomach > Rumen | place: Canada: Alberta | collected...
TAACGAATTTTATACATCCTGTTACCTTTCAATCCTTTTATGTAACTTATTGGTATTTAGTTTCTTATAATTTCTAATAATTTCTGTTAGTTTCATATATTCAGGTTCAAGCCCATCCTGAAGCGCAAATCCCGAGAAAACCCTCGGGATTTTTGTTTTTCAGGAGGCTTTCACCATGGTCACAAAAGTGACAAATCTCAAGCCCATCCTGAAGCGCCTCGGAAAAGGAGTTGGAGAGGATCTGACTCCTTTTTCTGTATATTTCGCCTGTTTTTGTCGCGAAAGTCGTTAAAACGTATTAAAGAAAACGACGAAACGTCCCGTTTTTCAATTTTTCTTCGTAACTTTGCACCTTAATATAAGTAAATACGAAATTATGGCATCGTTTGTAGAAGACAAAATTGTAATGGACGGACTGACTTTCGACGACGTACTGCTCATTCCGGCCTATTCCGAGGTTTTGCCCAAAACCGTGTCGTTGCAGACCCGTTTCTCGCGGCGCATCGACTTGAATGTACCCTTTGTGACGGCGGCAATGGACACTGTCACCGAGTCGGCAATGGCGATAGCGATTGCCCGCGAAGGCGGTATCGGCGTGGTTCACAAGAATATGTCGATTGAGAGCCAGGCGCGTGAAGTGGCGATTGTGAAGCGGGCCGAGAACGGTATGATTTACGACCCCGTGACGATTCGTCGCGGTCGCACCGTGCAAGACGCGCTCAATATGATGGCCGACTATCACATCGGCGGCATTCCCGTGGTCGATGACAACGGCCATTTGGTGGGCATCGTGACGAACCGCGACCTGCGCTTCGAGCGTCGGCTCGACAAGTTGATCGACGAGGTGATGACCTCTGAAAACCTTGTCACGACTCATCAGCAGACCGATTTGACGGCTGCTGCGCAGATTCTTCAGGAAAATAAAATCGAGAAACTGCCCGTCGTTGACCGCGAAGGTCGGCTCGTCGGCCTGATTACCTACAAGGACATCACGAAGGCGAAGGACAAGCCGATGGCCTGCAAGGACGAAAAAGGTAGGCTGCGTGTGGCGGCAGGCGTAGGCGTGACGGCCGACACGATGGAGCGTGCCGAGGCGTTGGTGGCTGCCGGTGCCGACGCAATTGTCATCGACACGGCACACGGTCATTCGCTCGGTGTCATCGAGAAACTTCGCGAGGTGAAGGCTGCTTTCCCGCAGGTCGATATTGTCGTGGGCAATGTGGCGACGGGCGAGGCAGCCCGATTGTTGGCCGAGAACGGTGCCGATGCCGTGAAAGTGGGAATCGGACCCGGTTCGATTTGCACGACGCGCGTCGTGGCAGGCGTGGGCGTGCCGCAGTTGAGCGCAGTCTATGACGTTTACGGTGCTTTGAAAGATACGGGAATTCCCCTGATTGCCGACGGCGGACTGCGCTATTCGGGCGACATTGTCAAGGCTTTGGCCGCTGGCGGTTCGTGTGTGATGATTGGTTCGCTCGTGGCCGGAACAGAGGAAAGTCCGGGCGACACGATAATCTTCAACGGTAGAAAATTCAAGAGTTATCGCGGAATGGGTTCGCTTGAGGCGATGGAGCAGAAGCACGGCTCGAAAGACCGCTATTTCCAAGGCGACACGAAGGAAACGAAGAAACTCGTGCCGGAGGGAATCGCCGGTCGCGTGCCCTACAAGGGAACGGTGCAGGAAGTCATCTACCAACTCACGGGCGGACTGCGTTCGGGAATGGGTTACTGCGGTGCCGAGAGCATCGAAAAGTTGCATCAGGCGAAGTTTGTGCGCATCACGAACGCCGGTGTGAACGAAAGCCATCCGCACGACATCACGATTACGAGCGAGGCACCGAATTATTCGCGACACGAATAAAAAGCCCCTAATTATCTGCACTCAGCCGCTCTAATTGCGGCAGCCTCAGACAATCAAGGACTAATTTCTGTTGCAAAGATACAACAACATTTTGAAATATCAAATAAAAATCGAAAAAATAAAATGAAAAAAATGCTTTTCGCCGCTCTGCTCTTCGTAGCATCGGTAGCCAATGCGCAGACGAAAGACGACCCCGTCATTATGACTGTGAACGGACAGCCCGTGCTGCGCTCAGAGTTTGAGTATTCTTTCAACAAGAACAATTCCGACGGTGTCATCGACAAGAAAAACGTGGCCGAATACGTCGATTTGTTCATCAACTACAAACTGAAAGTCGAGGCCGCGAAAGAGGCTCGAATGGACACGATGACCTCGTTCCGCGAGGAGTTTGTGTCGTATCGCGACCAGCAGATTCGCCCGACCTTCATCACCGATGCCGACGTTGAGGCCGAGGCTCATCGCATCTACGACGAAACGGCCCACCGCATCGACTCGATGGGTGGAATGATGAAGCCGGCTCACATCCTGCTGATGCTCGGCCAAAAGGCAACCGAAGCACAGCAGAAAGCCGCCAAAACGCGCATCGATTCCATCGCAAAAGCCCTGAAAAACGGTGCCGACTTTGCCGACCTCGCCCGCCGATTGAGCGACGACAAAAGTTCGGCGGTGAATGGTGGTGAACTGCCGTGGGTGACGAAGGGACAACTCGTTCCCGACTTTGAGAAGGCCGCTTTCGCCCTGAACAAAGGCGAAGTGAGCGAGCCTGTGCTCTCGCCTTATGGCTACCACATCATCAAAATGATTGACAAGGGCGGTTTCTTCCCCTTCGACTCGGTGCGCACCGACATTCTGAACTTCATCGAGCAGCGCAACATTCGCGAGAGCATCGTCGATAAGAAACTGAACGAAATGGCCGAGGCCGAGGGAACAACCGCCGAGGCTATCGTTGAAAAGAAGATGAACGAGATGACCGCCCAGGACGAGGAACTGAAATACTTGATTCAGGAATATCACGACGGTCTTCTTCTTTACGAAATCAGCAACAAGAAAGTCTGGGAAAAAGCCAACAAAGACGAGGCAGGACTGGCTGCCTTCTTCAACAAAAACAAGAAAAAATATGCGTGGGACGAGCCCCGATTCAAGGGAATGGTCTATCACGTGAAGGAGCAGGGCGACGTGAAAGCCGTGAAAAATGCGGTGAAAGGCTTGGCTTTCGACAAATGGGCCGAGAAACTGCGCACGACGTTCAACAACGACTCTGTGCTGCGCATCCGCGTGGAAAAAGGCATTTTCAAGCAGGGCGACAACGGCTTTGTCGATCGCGAAATCTTCAAGGTGAAGACTGCCGAGGTGAAAAAACTCGAGAAATTCCCCATCGATGCCGTCTATGGCAAGAAACTGAAGAAACCCGAAAGCTATCAGGACGTGCGCGGACTCGTCGTGGCCGACTATCAGGAGGCTTTGGAAAACGAATGGGTGGCTGAATTGCGCCGTAAATATGCCGTGAAGGTCGATGAAAAGGTGCTGAAGACCGTCAATAACCATTAAGAAAATATGAGAAAAATCGTAATATTCGTGGCCGCCGCGTTGCTTGGCATCGCGCAGAACGTCGATGGCCGCAGCATTTTCACCCCGAAGCCGATGGCAGCCGACTCTGTCAATCAGCCGAAAAGCGAAGTGGTGATTCCCGAGTCGAGCATCGTCGATGAGGTGATTTGGGTGGTTGGCGACGAGCCGATTCTTAAGTCCGACGTTGAAGCGATGCGCCAGCAAATGGAGGTGGAGAAAATTCCGTTCAAGGGCGACCCCGACTGCTCGATTCCCGAGCAACTCGCCGTGCAAAAGCTGTTTTTGCACCAAGCCGCCATCGACTCGATTGAAGTGACCGAATCGGAAGTGACGCAAGGCATCGACGACCAAATCAACCATTGGATTAGCATCGTTGGTTCGCAGGAAAAACTCGAGGAATACCAGCGAAAAAGCATCGCGCAAATCCGTCGCGACCTGCACGATGACTACAAAAACACGCTTCTGGTCGGAAAAATGCGCCAAAAACTCGTCGAGGACGTGAGCGTCACGCCTTCCGACGTGCGCCGCTACTTTGAAAACGTGCCTTCCGATAGCGTTCCCTACGTTCCGACGGAGGTGGAAGTCGAGATCATCACGCAGCAGCCGCGCATCGCCATCGAGGAAATCAATCGCGTCAAAGACCTGTTGCGCGAATACACCGAGCGCGTGAACAAGGGCGAAACAACCTTCGCCACACTCGCCCGACTCTATTCCGAAGACCCCGTTTCGGCGCGTCAGGGCGGTGAATTGGGCTATACAGGTCGCGCAACCTTTGACCCAGCCTTTGCCAACGTCGCTTTCAACCTCACCGACCCGAAAAAAGTGTCGAAAATCGTTGAATCGGAGTTCGGCTTCCACATCATCCAACTCATCGACAAGCGTGGCGACCGCATCAACTGCCGCCACATCCTCTTGAAACCGCAGGTTTCGGGCGAGGCTGTCGAACAGATGAAAGCCCGACTCGACTCGATTGCCAGCGAAATTCGCGAGGGCAAATTCACCTTCGAGGAAGCCGCTGCCATTTCCGACGACAAAGACACGCGCAACAACCGCGGACTGATGTCGCACATCGACGAAAATACACGATCGCTGACCTCGCGCTTCAGTATGAAAGACCTGCCGACGGAAGTCGCCCGCGTGGTCGATACGCTGAAAGTCGGTCAGGTTTCGCAGGCATTTTCGATGATCAACTCGCGTGGAAAACTCACGACCGCCATCGTGAAACTCGTGAACCGCGTCGATGCCCATCGCGCCACCATCACGCAGGATTTCCAAGTGATGAAAAACATTGTGTTGGCACAGCGGCGCGAGCAAGTGCTCAAGGAATGGGTTGCCGATAAAATCAAGCACACCTACGTGCGCATGAACGACCGCTACAAGAATTGCAATTTCGAGCATCAAGGCTGGATTAAGTAAGGTCGATTTTCGAAAAATGGCATCCGTTTTCAGACATATTCCGAAGCCCCGGACACACAGAATTTCTCTTTTGATGATTCTGGGTTTCTTCGGATTTTGCCTGATTTTTGCGGCCACGCCCGTCAGAAAATCGAAAAAACGGGCGCCGAAAGACGATAAAGTCTATCTGAACCACGCCGATGTGCTGCGCTACGACCTCTACGGACCCAATCCCGACGTGCAAATTGCCAAGGGGCGCGTCCATTTCATCCATCAAGGAGCGCATCTGTGGTGCGACAGTGCCTATTACTACGAGTCGTCGAACTCGGTGAAAGCCTTCGGACACGTGCGTTTCAAGCAGGGCGACACCCTCTCGCTGACCTGCGACAAAGGCACTTACGACGGTTCCGAGGAACTGATGACGGCCAGCAAGAATGTCGTCTTGAAACACCGTCGGCAGACACTCTACACCGACAGCCTGACCTACGACCGACTCTACCACACGGCCTATTTCGTCGATGGCGGAAAACTCGTCGATGGCAAGGACAACCTCGTTTCCGACTGGGGACAATACAACACCGAGACACGACAGGCCATTTTCTTCTACGACGTGAAACTCTACAACGGTAACCGCCTCGTCACCACCGACACGCTCTACTACGACACGCAAAAGTCGATTGCCCACGTCGTTGGACCGTCGAAAGTGACCTCGCAGGGTAGCACCATCGACACAGACAACGGCTATTTCAACACGAAAACTGACCAAGCGCAGATGTACGGACGCTCGACGGTGGTCGATCAGCAGAAAACCATCACGGGCGATAGCCTTTTCTACGACGACAAATCGGGTTACAGCGAGGCTTTCGGCAACGTGATTTACGTCGATTTGGAGAACAAAAACGAACTCAACTGTGACCACCTCATCTACAACGAACAGACGGGCACGGGTTTCGCCACGAAACGCGCCTTGGTAAAGGATTTTTCGCAGCGCGACACGCTCTATATGCACGGCGACAGCATCAAAATCTACACGTTCCACCTCAACACCGATTCCGCCTATCGGAAAATCCACTGTTTCCAGCACGTTCGCGCCTATCGCAACGACGTGCAGGCCGTGTGCGACTCGATGGTGTATAGTTCGAAGGATTCCTGTATGACGATGTACCAAGACCCGATTGTTTGGAGCGAAGGGCGGCAGTTGCTCGGCGACGAAATCCGCGTCTATCTCAACGATTCCACGATTCGTATGGCGCACATCATCGGACAGGCTCTTTCCATCGAGAAAGTCGATGACGAGGAGCATTTCAACCAGATTTCATCGAAGGAAATGACGGCATTTTTCGAGGATGGCAACATCCGACGGGCCATATCGTCGGGTAACGTGCGGGCGATTTACTATCCCATCGACGAGAAAGACACGTCGATTATCGTGATGGACTACACCGAGACCGACACGATGAAAATGTACTTCTCGACTGAGCGCAAACTCGAGAAAATCTGGATGCCGAAGGCCGAAGGCACTTGGTATCCGCTGACGCAAATCCCCTCTGGAAAAGAGAAGTTAGAGCAATTCGCGTGGCTCGAGGAACTGCGTCCCATCAACAAAGAAGATGTTTTTAACTGGAGAGGCAGACGTAAAGAAAATGAATGATATTATCCAACTTCTTCCCGATTCCGTAGCCAACCAAATTGCGGCTGGTGAGGTCATCCAGCGACCGGCGAGCGTCATCAAGGAACTCGTCGAGAATGCTGTCGATGCCGGTGCCAAAACCATCAACGTGTTGGTGGTGGATGCCGGTCGCACGACGATTCAAGTCATCGACGACGGCTGTGGAATGTCGGAAACCGATGCTCGACTGGCTTTCGAGCGCCACGCAACCTCGAAAATCCGCAAAGCCGACGACCTTTTCGCCCTGGAAACGATGGGTTTCCGTGGCGAGGCTCTGCCGTCGATTGCAGCCGTGGCACAGGTAGAACTGCGTACGCGTCAAAGCGGCGAAGAAGTGGGCACGCTGCTCACGATTTCGGGCTCGAAAGTGGTCGGACAAGAGGTTTGTTCGTGTCCCGTCGGCTCGAATTTCAAGGTTGAAAACCTCTTTTTCAACGTGCCGGCGCGTCGGAAATTCCTCAAATCCAACGTCACCGAACTCAACAATATCGTCCAAGCCTTCGAGCGCATCGCATTGGTCTATCCCGACATCGCCTTCACGCTCCACAGCAACGGCTCGGAACTCTTCAACCTTCGTGCGACGAACCTGCGACAGCGAATCGTCGATGTCTTTGGCAAGCGTCTGAACCAAGACTTGCTACCCGTCGAGGCCGACACGTCTTTGTGTCAAATTATTGGACTCGTCGGCAAACCCGAATCGGCGAAGAAAAAAGGTGCTCACCAATATTTCTTTGTGAATGGCCGCTATATGCGTCATCCCTATTTCCACAAAGCCGTGCAAAACGCCTTCGAACGGCTTGTTCCAACGGGCGAACAAGTGCCGTATTTCATTTATTTCAGGGTGCCAGCCGAGAATATCGACGTGAACATCCACCCGACGAAGACCGAAATCAAGTTCGAGAACGAACAGGCCGTCTGGCAGATTCTTACGGCGACAGTTCGCGAGGCCGTCGGCGTTTTCAGCGAGGTTCCCACGATTGATTTCGATACGGAAGGAAAACCGAATATCCCCCAATTCGACCCTTCGGCACATCCCGAGATGCCGAAAGTCAACTATAATCCGCAGTACAACCCGTTCAGCGGCGGCAAGACCGAGCGTCCGCGAAAAACGACCGATTGGCAGCAACTCTACGACGAACTGATTCCGACGCAGACCGCCCAACCCCAACTTTTCGACGACGAACCCTCCGAACCACTCGCCGACCGCGCCCCGATGCACTATCAATACAAGGGTAAATACATTATGACGGCGGTCAAGTCGGGTCTGATGCTCATCGACCAACATCGCGCGCACGTGCGCGTATTATATGAGGAGTATGTCGGTCGCGAGAAAGATCGCCAACCGACTGCCCAGAAAATCCTCTTCCCCGAAGTCATCCAATTCACTGCTGCCGAGGAACTCATTTTGCTGGAAATGATGCCCCAGATGGCCGCGTTGGGCTTCGAACTGACCGAACTCGGTGCTCGCAACTACGCCGTCAATGCCATCCCCGTCGGGTTGGAGGGCGTGAATCCCGTCACTTTGGTGCGCGACATCGTGGCCGATGCCAACGCAGGAGGCAGTGCCCAGCGCGAAATCGCCGATACGCTGTCGCTGAATCTGGCCCGCCACGCCGCCGTTCCATACGGGCAGGTGCTCTCGAACGACGAGATGGAACATATCATCAATAGCCTCTTCGCCTGTTCGAACGTAAACTATACGCCCGACGGCAAGAAAATCCTCTATATTCTCCAACAGCAGGAGATTGAGCAGATTTTTGGATGAAAATAGTGGAAAAATGGCGGAAAATGCTCTTAAAATGAAGAAAAATGCATTTTTTTTGAGGAAAAATGGTAATTTTCTTGAAAAAAATGTTGCCAATAAAAAAAAATGATTAACTTTGCAGCCGAAAATGTAAAATAGGAACTTAATTTTTTAATTCATTATTAATTGATAGTTATGAAAAAGTTTTTAATGATTCTGGCTTTTGCCAGCATTTCTGTCGCCTCGATGGCACAGGAAGATCCTACGCAGAAGTATAGCGTAGCAACGAATTCGTTCTGGAGCAACTGGTTCTTCCAGGTTAACGGTGCTTGGACTGCTTTCTACTCTAACGAGGAGAAGGGTGCAGACTTTGACAAGAGTCCGTTTAAGGATTTCCGTAGCGCTCCTGGTTTCTCTGTAGCTCTCGGTAAGTGGTTTACTCCGGGTCTCGGTCTCCGTACCAAGTTCTCGGCAGTGGACGGCCGTAGCGTTCAGCCTCAGTTGGATGGCAACAAGCGTTATACGGTGCAGCCTACAAAGGACCAAGCTAAGATTAAGTATTGGAACGCACAGGAGCAAATCCTGTTCAATGTCAGCAATCTGCTTTGCGGTTACAACGAGACCCGCGTTTGGAACTTCGTTCCTTTCATTGGTGCTGGTGTGACCCGCAACTGCTCGTACAACACTTATGAGCTCATCGCAAGTGCTGGTATTCTGAACACGTTCAGACTCTCGAAGCGCGTGTTGCTGAACCTCGAGGCTAACTTCAACATGTGCGGTGACGACTTTGAAGGTCGCATTGGTAACACAAAATACAAGGACCTCGGTGGTAAGGGCGGTGGCCATGCCATTCCTAACCACGACCGTTGGTTCAGTGGCGAAATCGGTCTGACCTTCAACCTCGGTAAGGTGGGTTGGGAAAAGACTCCCGATGTGGACGCTATCAAGGCCCTCTCGCAGAGCCAGATCGACGCTCTCAATGCACAGCTCAACGATGCTAACGCTGAGAACGCTCGCCTGAACGCTAAGCTCCGCGATGCTCTTGCAAACCAGAAGCCCGCTGAGACTCCGAAGTCTGTCCGCGAATTCGTGATGACTCCGATCTCTGTGTTCTTCAACCTTGACAAGACCGACATTGCTTCGCAGAAGGACCTCGTGAACATCCAGGGCGTTGCTAAGTACGCTGCTGAGAACAACACGAACCTGCTCGTTACTGGTTATGCTGACAGCGCAACTGGTACTCCCGAGCGCAACCAGTGGCTCTCTGACGAGCGCGCTAAGACGGTTGCTGAGGAACTCGTGAAGATGGGTGTGAGCCGCGACAAGATTGAAACGATTGGTAAGGGTGGTGTTGATGAACTGTCGCCCATCTCCTTCAACCGTCGTGCAACTGTTCAGGTGAAGTAATCTCCGAAAGTTAGTAACAAATCAAAAAACTTTGCAGAACCGGAACAATCCGGCTCTGCAAAGTTTCAAGAGGGCGTTTAGCTCAGCTGGTTTAGAGCATCTGCCTTACAAGCAGAGGGTCGGCGGTTCGAATCCGTCAACGCCCACAATTCGTGGGCATTTTTTTTATTTTATGAAACTTCAGGAACTTACAGCAATCTCACCCGTCGATGGTCGTTACCGTGGAAAAACCGAAAAATTGGCCGTTTATTTTTCAGAATTTGCACTTATCCGCTATCGTATCCGCGTAGAAATAGAGTATTTCATTGCTTTATGCGAACTGCCTTTGCCGCAGTTGGCCGATTTCGACCATTCGTTTTTCCCGAGTCTGCGTAAGATTTACGAGGATTTCGACGAAAACGATGCCCGTCGCGTGAAGGAAATCGAGTCGATTACCAACCATGACGTGAAAGCCGTCGAGTATTTCATCAAGGAGAAAATTGACAAGCTATCAACTCCCGACAGCCAACTCTCCACTTTCCAGGAATTCATCCACTTCGGCCTTACTTCTCAAGACATCAACAACACGAGCGTGCCACTTTCTTTGAAAGAAGCCCTCGACGACGTGTTCGAGCCACTCCTCACGGAACTCATCGACCAACTTCGCCAATATGCCGATGAATGGAAAGCCGTTCCGATGCTCGCGCGTACCCACGGACAGCCCGCCTCGCCCACGCGATTGGGCAAGGAGGTGATGGTCTATGTCTATCGCCTCTCCGAACAGCTCGATATGCTGAAAAAGACACCGATGACAGCAAAATTCGGCGGTGCGACGGGCAATTTCAACGCCCACCACGTGGCTTATCCCCATATCGACTGGACCGATTTTGCCAACCGCTTCGTCGGCGACAAACTGGGCTTGCAGCGCGAACAATACACCACGCAAATCAGCAACTACGACATGTTGGCTGCCGTGTTCGACGCGCTTCGCCGCATCAACACGATTCTCATCGACCTCGACCGCGATTTCTGGATGTATATCTTGATGGAATACTTCAAACAGCGCATTAAGGAAGGTGAAGTAGGGTCGAGCGCGATGCCTCACAAGGTGAACCCCATCGATTTCGAGAATTCCGAGGGAAATCTCGGCATGGCAAATGCCATTTTGCAGTTCCTCGCGCAGAAACTGCCCATCAGCCGCTTGCAACGCGACCTCACCGACAGCACCGTGCTGCGCAACATCGGACAGCCCATCGCCCACAGCGTCATTGCCATGCAAAGCACGCTGAAAGGCCTGCGCAAGCTCATTCTCAACGAGCGGAAACTGCACGACGATCTTGCCGAAAACTGGGCGGTGGTGGCCGAAGCCATCCAGACGATTCTCCGGCGCGAAGGCTATCCGAAACCTTACGAGGCTCTGAAAGCCTTGACGCGAACCAACACGCAAATGACCGCCGACAGCATCGCCGCGTTCATCTCGAACCTCGATGTCAGTCGCGAAGTCAAGGCGGAACTTGCCGCCATCGCACCCGGAAACTACACAGGAATCTACTCCTAACACACCTTATTATATATTATAGACAAAAAAATCAGGATTTTATGGAACAAGAATTTGAAAAGAAACCACAAAGACCACGTATCAACACATCGCAACGTGTGTCTTACGGCAGCCGCCCCCGTCGCGACGATGAGGGATTCCGCCCCGAGGGATTCGGCGCAGGGTTGCAGCAGACACAACAGTCTTATCGCCCACGTTACAACAACGACGGCGAAGGCTATCAATCTCGCCAACAGTATCGTCCGCGCTACAACAACGATGGAGAGCGCGGTGGCTATCAGCCCCGTCATCAAGGCTATCGCCCGCGTTACAACAACGACGGCGAAGGCTATCAGCCGCGACAGCATGGCTATCGTCCGCGTTACAACAACGACGGCGAAGGTTATCAACCGCGTCAGCAGGGCTATCGTCCGCGCTACAACAACGACGGCGACGGCTACCAGCCGCGTCAGCAAGGCTATCGTCCGCGCTACAACGGACAGCAGGGTGGCTACGGTCAGCAGGGCGGTTACAACAGCTACGGCCACCGTCCGCGTACGGCCGACTACAATCCTCATGCGAAATACAGCATGAAGAAACGCATCGAATACAAGGAAACGCACATCGACCCCAACGAACCCGTGCGTCTGAACAAGTTTTTGGCTAATGCCGGCGTATGCAGCCGTCGCGAGGCCGACGATTTCATTCAGGCCGGAGTTGTCACGGTGAACGGTGAGGTGGTGAAGGAACTCGGCACGAAAGTGATGCGCACCGACACGGTGAAGTTCCACGACCAGCCCGTCACGATGGAGAAGAAGGTCTATGTGCTGCTCAATAAACCGAAGGACACTGTCACTACGAGCGACGACCCGCAGAATCGTAAGACCGTGATGGAACTCGTGAAGGACGCTTGTCCCGAGCGAATCTATCCCGTCGGACGACTCGACCGCAACACCACGGGCGTGTTGCTGCTCACCAACGACGGCGAACTGGCCTCGAAACTCACGCATCCGCGCTTCTTGAAGAAAAAGGTCTATCACGTCACGCTCGATAAGAACGTCACCGCCCACGACCTGCACCAGATTGCCGAAGGCATCACGCTCGAAGACGGCGACATCAAGGCCGACGCCATCGACTACGCCCACGAAACCGACAAATCGCAGGTGGGCATTGAGATTCATAGCGGTCGCAACCGCATTGTGCGCCGAATTTTCGAGAGCCTCGGCTATCGCGTCATCAAACTCGACCGCGTGCAGTTCGCCGGACTCACCAAGAAGAACGTGCGCCGTGGCGATTGGCGCTTCCTCACCGAGAAGGAAGTCGAAATGCTGAGAATGGGGGCGTATGAGTAATTGACAATTTACAATTTACAATTGACATGAAACGAACGAAGATTATAGATTTACTTGCGACTCAGCCCGGCGGCGAAGTTTGCGCAAAAGGTTGGGTGAGAACCCATCGAGGCTCTAAAAACGTTCATTTTATTGCCTTGAACGACGGTTCGACCATTAAAAATATCCAAGTCGTGGCCGATGCCGAGAAATTCGACGAGGAAATGCTCAAGCAGATTACCACAGGCTCGTGCATCAGTGCTACTGGCACGTTGGTGGAAAGCGTCGGTAGCGGACAGGCTGTCGAGATTCAAGCCACGAAGATTGAAGTGCTTGGCACTTGCGGAGCCGACTACCCGATGCAGAAGAAAGGTCAGAGCTTCGAATATATGCGGCAGCACGCCCACATGCGTCTGCGCACGAATACCTTTGGAGCCGTGATGCGCATTCGCCACAACATGGCGATGGCCATTCACACTTACTTCCACGAGCACGGTTTTTATTATTTCCACACGCCCATCATCACAGCCAGCGACTGCGAGGGCGCCGGAAACATGTTCCAAGTGACCACGAAGAACCTCTACGACCTGCAGAAGGACGAAAACGGCAAAATCACCTACGACGACGATTTCTTCGGACAGCAGACCTCGCTCACCGTCAGCGGACAACTCGAGGGCGAACTCGGAGCCACTGCGCTCGGAGCCATCTACACCTTTGGTCCCACGTTCCGCGCTGAGAATTCCAACACCCCGCGCCATTTGGCCGAGTTTTGGATGATTGAGCCCGAGGTCGCCTTCCTCGACCAAGAGGAACTGATGGACCTCGAAGAAGACTTTATCAAATATTGCGTGCGCTGGGCACTCGACCACTGCAGCGACGACCTCGCCTTCCTCAACCAGATGATTGACAAGACGCTCATCGAGCGGCTCGAGGGTGTGCTCAAGGAAACCTTTGTGCGCCTGCCCTACACCGAGGGTATCAACATCCTACAAGAAGCCATCAAGAACGGCAAGAAGTTCGAGTTCCCCTGCAACTGGGGCGACGACCTCGCCAGCGAGCACGAGCGCTACCTCGTCGAGGAGCATTTCAAGAAGCCCGTCATCATGACCGACTACCCGCGTGCGTTCAAGTCGTTCTACATGAAGCAGAACGCTGAGACTGCCGATGGCGGTTCCGTCGGCTACAAAGGAGCGGCAGCCCCTGGCCCGACTATGCAGGGCACCGACGTGCTCTTCCCGCAGATTGGCGAAATCATCGGCGGATCGGTCCGCGAAGAGAGTTACGACAAGCTCATGGCCGAGATCAAGCGTCGCGACATGGACACCACCCACCTCTGGTGGTACCTCGATACGCGCCGCTTCGGCACCTGTCCGCACGGAGGTTTTGGCCTCGGCTTCGAGCGCCTCATTCTCTTCATCACGGGTATGCAGAACATCCGCGACGTGATTCCGTTCCCAAGAACACCGAAGAACGCTGAGTTCTGATTCGTGGAGTGTGGAGTGTGAAGTGTGGAGTGAGATTTCACGATAAAAGCACGGAAAGCACCCGAAAACAGGGAAAAAATCGCGAAAATTGACGAAAAACGAAAAAAAATCGCGGAAAATGAAAAAAAAGTTCAAAAATATTTGTGAGTTTAAAAAAAAGGCTCTATATTTGCAGCGAAATTGTTGTGTTTGGGCGCAAAAACGCTCGATATGACAGTGGAAAATTGTCTTTAGGACGAGAGAAAATGATAAATATTAATTAATTTTTTAGTGTTTAATTTAAACTTTAAATGTTTATGAAAAGAAAGTTTTTAAGCTTTTTGATGTTGGGAGCAATGGTATTTGCTGCCACATCGCTGACATCGTGTAAAGACTACGATGACGACATCCAGGGTCTGAAAAGCGACGTTGCAAAACTTGAGCAAGCTCTGAACGCTGCTAAGACAGATCTTCAGGGACAAATTGCTGCGCTGCAGGGCCGTATACAGGCTGCTGAAGGCGAACTTGTTACCGTCAAGGATCGTATCAGCAAGAATGAAGGCGACATCGAGGCTCTGCAAAAGAAAGTTGCCGACAACCTCGGTAAGATCTCTGGTCTCGAGGCTCGTATGGAAGCCGCTGAAAAGACCTTGAAAGATCTGAAGGATCTGATCACGGATCTTCAGAACAACAAGGTTGACAAGAGCGAGTTCAACGAGAAGATTACCGACATCTACGGCAGACTCGAAGCCATCGACACCAACCTCGGTAAGGCTCTCACGAGCATCGAAGGTCTGGAGAAGGGCCTGGCAGACGAAATCCTTGCCCGCAAAGCTGTTGAAGCCGACCTCGCACAGCAGAAGACGGCTCTGGAAAACCTCGAGAAGCGCGTCAAGGCCATCGAAGCCGACTATCTGAAGGCTGCCGACAAGCAAGAACTCCTTAGGAAGATTGAAGAGGCTAAGAATGCTGCTATCGCTGCATCGAAGACCTACACCGATCAGGAGATTAACAAAGTGAAGGAGACCCTCGAGGCTCTCTCGAAGAAGGTTGACGCTCTGCAGGCAGAGGTGAACGTGCTGAACGTGCTCGTGAAGAACGAACTCCGCTCGTTGGTGTTCAAGCCCGATTTCTACTACGCTGGTATCGAGGCCACCAAACTCCTGTCGCTCGACTACTTCCACTTCGTTGACAGCAAGGCTACGGGCAAACCCATCCCCGCTGCTGATGCTGACACTCAGGAAAAGAAAGGTTACGCCGAGCCAAACCTGAACGTTTCTGCCACCAATGCTAAGCGCACCGTTCACGAGCGCTATGACTCCGTACAGGCTTACAAGACGCTGAACTTTGTGGCTAAGTATCACATGAATCCGTCGAATGCTGACCTTTCGAAGCTGAACACAAACGCTGTTTCCATCATTTCGATGGATCGCGACTACGTTCCCGCAACTCGTGCAAAGGGCACTCCCGTTGTGTCTGTTGATGAGAGCGAAGGTAAGGGTTGGTTCACAAGCGATGGTATGCTCAATGTGAACCTCAAGGTGAACAATCCGACTTGGTTGAAGTCTATCGCCGAGGACGAGATGGTTACTGTGTTTGCTACGCAGGTTGCCGTTCGTTCGGGTGCCAAGGACACCACCATCACTTCTGACTATGCAGCTTTGATGTATGAGAAGATTAAGGACATTCGTCTTGCTCACGCTCTCGTGAACACGACTGATCCTGCCAAGATTACGATGACAGGTCTGCTCAACACTCACTGCGGTTCTTGCAGTGCTGTGACGAAGAAGGGTGCTACGAATTACAAAATGAATGGTTCCCACCTCTTTGCAACTGTAGCAGAGGCTAAGGCATTCATCGAGAAGACCAATCGCACTTCTGATGGTAAGAAAGGTGAAGGTCAGGATACCGTTGACTGGAATTCTACCATCGACCTGAGCAAGCTCGTTGAAGTTCACTACACGACTGTTAAAGACAAGCACGAGCAGTTGACTTCTGATAAACTCGCCGAATACGGACTTGAGTACAAGTTCGAACTGACGAAGTTGGTTGTTGGTACCAACAAGACCTCCGAGTCTGCACAGGCTGCCATTAAGGACAACATTCTGCGTCCGCAGTTGCCCGAAGAAAAGACGGGTAAGGGTGCCGCTTATGAGGCAACCGAGCAGAGCCGTACAACCATCAACCGTGTTCCTCTGGTACGCGTATCTCTAGTAGAGAAAGCCACTGGCCACGTGCTTGACTATGGCTATCTGCCCATCCGTATCTCTGAAACCTTCACGGAAGCACCTGTTCCTGGTGGCGTTTATGTGGAGTACACCTCTACTGACAAGTGGACCCACACGCAGTACGATGATTGCTTCGGCGCCGGCGCATCGAAGTATGGTCGCCTGACCACGTGGATTGAGACCCAGTATGACCTGATGAAGCACAACGCTCTGCCCGAGTCGTTCTCTCGTGACGACTTCGAGAAGAACTATCTCGATCAGGCAGGAAGTGCAGGTCCTCTCTATCAGGATCCCAAACTTGCAACAGGTTCTACTTTGCCGGAGAACACTGACGAGGCTCAGCAGTACACCGTTACCTACGGTGCTGATGGCAAGCCTTCGTTCAAGATTGTTACTTCTACGGCCAACAAGGTTGGTACCATCACCTACGTTCCTGATGAAGACCTCAATGGTATGCGTACCTCTGTGTTCAAGTGGGAAATCAATGCCGACCAAGCTAAGGAGTTGTTCGCAAAGAAGAAGGATTGGGCTATTGCTTGTAAGTTGGAAAGCCAGAACAAGGCTTATCCTGACATCTATGTCATCTTCAAGACCGATCCTAACAGCATTACCTTCAACAAGGCTACTGTGACGGGTAAGGTTGACCTGAAGAACCACAAGATTGACCAGTACTGGTATGCACTCAATGCAAACAACGCTGCTGGTGACAATGGTTGGGACGAAATCCACACTCAGGTGAAGGTTGTTGAAGACTTCTTCGCCGATACAGCTAAGGATCTCGACGGTACGTTTGCCGATGTCTTCACGGGCAACTTCAAGAACTCTACCGTTACTCCGAACAACTGGATTACCATCACGACGAAGATCGACGGTAAGACTGTTACCAACCACTCTAACTACAACAAGGCCAACATTAAGACCGACTTCATCTTCGAGTCTTCGAAGAACACCGGTTCTTATAAGGGTATCTATCAGAACAAGCTGACAACCTTCAAGTTGTTTGCATCTGACAAAGACCTTGCAGCCGTCAAGAGACTGACAGCGGCTCAGGTTGCTAAGGAAAATGGTAAGAACCTCTATGCTTATGTGACCAATCCGGCTGATGCTCAGCTGATTGCCAAGATTGAAGGTGACGACCTTGCTACGATGAAGATTGCCCTGCAGCACTCTGACGACAATGCAGGTTACGCCGAGGCTCTGCTGAACTACAAGGCTCACAACCAGCTCGCCGACGATGTGCTGAAAGCATACGTAAGCCTCGTGGCTTGGATTAACTACAATCAGACCGAGTGCTACATCCCGCTGACAGACAACACATTCATCGTCCGCTTCCTGCGCCCGATCAACGTGTCCAACAAGAATACGGAAGTCATCGACGCAACGAGCACCGTGAACGAACCGCAGACCATCAACCTCGACGATCTCGTTTCCTACACCGACTGGCGTGAGGAGTGGAAGGACGATCCCAGCTACAAGACCTTCTACGGAGTCAAGGCTGTGAAACTCCGCAACGTTCAGATTGGTGACAACGTGAGCACGAATCCTGAGGTTACGACCAACTTGGGTCAGAATCCTGCCACCAAGTTCGTTCCTCTGACCGAGGTTAGTGACAATGTTGACTTCATCTATGTTGAAGAAGGCAAGTTGCAGTATCGCAACCTCAGCAACACGGTGACTGATTTCGTCGTCAAGATGCCGGTTGAGGTAGAGTACATCTGGGGTACCATCTATCAGGATGTGACAGTTACCATCAAGCGTACTCAAGGACAGGGTGCCAAGAAGTTCTAATTGTAGAAAATCTGAATCATAACGAATGGGGAGGGGTAGATACTCCTCCCCATTTTTCACAAACAAAAATAAATAAGATGAAAAGATTTACAATTCCCGTCATTCTGATGGCAATTTTTTCGCTAATGGTTTCTTGTTCAAAGAGTAAGCAGGGACAGGACGGCCTTACCGGTTTGAAGAAGCCGGAAATGTCTTTCGAAAGTTCTGATACCATCGTTGTCAATGCTTTGGTCGATGAATATGTGAACTATATGGCAAACAATCAGTTTGAAAACGCAGGCAGTATGCTCCGCAAGATTGAGAACGACGAAATCCGTCTGCTCAACAATGAAGAACTGAAGGAGTTCCTGATGTTCTGGTCGAATTTCAAAATCTATGCCGCGAAGTGCAAGAGTTTTGTGATGCGTAGCGGTCGGAACAATGACATCACGGTGATGGTTCAGATCTCAGAATCTGGCGATATTGAGCAAGAGCTGGGAGTTACATCATTTCATCTGAATCCTGTCTATCAGGATGGGCAGTGGTATCTGACACTTCTTGACCTGAAAGCAAGTGGAGTTTACGATGTATATTCCGAAAAAGAAGAACCGTCAAACGTCGGTATTGTTGCCAATTAAAGGACTGATGGCAATGTTTGCATTGCTGTCGTTGATTGGCTGCAAGAAACAAATCGGTCAGCCAAAATTGGTTTTTTCTGCAGAGTCTGTAGAAATGGGAGTCCTTTATAAGGACAATCCCTATGCCGATTTTGAGATAGAATGTCGCAATGAGGGTGCTCAACGCTTGAACATTTACAGGGTCACTACAGGATGTCCTTGTACGGAAGTCCTTTCGGTTGACTCTTTCATAGAACCCGATGAAAAGGGGATTATTAAAGGGAGGTTGAACTTGCAGGAAAAACCGCCAGGATTCTTTTCTGAGGAACTGGTTATTTTTTCCGATGGAAGCGAAGAACCTCTTCATTATTTTCTTGATGGAGAATTGAAATACAAATAACAGCAATAGGATGAGATTGGTAAGATTTTATATTATTGCAATCATGTTGTTAGTAACGGGAATCATTCATGCTACTAACACGGGTGACGTCCTTGTCGTTGAGTTGAACGATGAGAGATCTACTGTCCAACATTTCTATTTATCAGATACTCCGAATCTTGTTTTTGGTTTGGATGTGATAACGGTGGAAACAGAAGATATGTCAACTACGTTTGAATACGGCGAAATCAAACAGATTTATATTACAAGATTAGAGTCTGAACAGGATGTTGATCCAAACATACCCACTTCTTTGGAAGAACCCCAGCAGAAAATTTTTAAATTTCAGTATGTGGATGGGCAAACCATTCGCATAGATGGAGTTGATAGAAATACATCTATTGGTCTTTATGCCATTGATGGCAAAAATGTTCCAATGACAGCCGAGCGTTCCGACGACGGGATTGTTATCAGTCTCAGTTCGTTGCAACGAGGTTTTTATGTAATAAAGTGTAACAGTCAATCTTTTAAGGTTTATAAGAAATGAAGGAGAAAGGTTTTCTGATTAGTTTGTTGCTTTTGTTTTGTGCAGCTTTCGCACAAGCGCAGCAGAAAGTATATATTAAGCTGAGCGACGGCACAGTGATAGAAAAGTATGTTTGGGAAGTTCACAACATTACTTTTGCTGACGCGGGATATGGTTTGACACCTTCTCAAGTACCTACAGCGGAGGAAGCTGTGGATTTGGGGCTTTCCGTGAAATGGGCTCCTTATAACTTGACGGCCACATCTGACAGCCCCGATTGCGATGGCGAAATACAACTTTTCGGCTGGGGTGATATAAGTGGCCTAAATCATTCGGACGAGTTGCGCTATTTCCCCGTTCTTCATCCCACGGTGAATATCGTGAATGACGAGAATCGCGATATTGCCAAGAAGCTCTGGGGCGATAAGTGGCGCTTGCCTACGGAAAAGGAAATTCAAGAACTTCTTAAGTGTACTTGGATATGGAATGCCGGGCAAAACGGATATGATGTGACGGGTTTGAATGGTAATTCAATTTTCATTCCTGCCGTAGGAAAACGTATGAAAGAAGAATTGGAAGGCTTTGCTTCGGACGGCTATTATTGGACAGGAGTCTATAATAAAGATGACGATGAAACTGCTTTTGCACTGAGTTTCAACAGTTCTGAAAAGAAATTAGATGCAATTAAACGTTTCCTCGGATTAGCCATCAGGCCAGTTTACGGCGAACAAAGTTTGGAGGTTACTTCATCGGCAGAGTTGCTTTATTATCGTGGTGATAATATCAGTACAGAATATTCTGCGGCGACGATTCAAGCCATATATAATGCTGTTGGCAGCATCGAGCGTGCCGGTGAGTATGGTATCTTGTGGGGGACTATAAATGCGCAACTTGAATATGATTCAGGTTGCGGAAAGAAAACAGCAACAGATGTTCTTCAAGTTGGTGAAAATGTGGTTCGCTTCTACATCAGTGATTTGAATGAAGGAACAAGATACAAGGTTCGCCCTTATGTGTTGGTAGAAGGAGTGCCAGTTTATGGTGAAGAACTGGTTTTCCAGACAGCCGACCGCTTCCCGGAGCCTAAATACGTGGATATGGGAACGAGTGTGCAATGGGCCGAATGGGACGTGGGTGCTCAAGACGTCGGTGATTTTGGATTTTATTTTGGCTGGGGGGACATTAGTGGCGATATGACGAGTGTGGATCCGTTTGATTATGCTACGGGATTTTCTGGAAAGTCAATTGCAGGAACCCAATATGATGTGGCTCATGTGAAATGGGGCAAGAAATGGCGTATGCCTACAGAAGCAGAATTGCTTGAATTGGCTGAAAACAGCACATGGGAACGCGAATCGCGTCTTTCCTCTACTGGACTAACGATATCCGGCTACCTCGTAACCAGTAAGATTTCTGGTAATTCCATCTTCCTGCCCGCAGGCGGTTATTACGAGGGAACAAGTAGCGATCGTGTAAATTCGTATTGTCTGTTCTGGACGGCAGAAATGGATACGGAAACAAATAATCCAGTTTATTACCGGTGGAATGCAGGTAGCCCGATTCGCAAGACCAATCCGAAATGGATGCGGACATTGGTTCGTGCGGTCTATGCAATTCCGACCAATCCTGATAATTATAATCATGGAGGAACCACACCAGATGATCCCAATCCGGATGATCCAACTCCAGACGACCCGGATCCTGTTACTCCGAAATTGAAGCCGGGAAAGGCTGTAGATCTTGGATTAAGCGTGAAATGGGCGGATTATAACGTTGGCGCGACGAAGGAAACGGAAGCAGGCTATTACATAGCTTGGGGCGACACGGTTCCGCGGACGGATTATTCCAAACAGAACTATATCCATTATAATGCTTCGACAAGTTCCTACATTGACATCGGAAGAACATTTAACGCGACTGATTATGCTTACGATGCTGCTCGCCACCAATGGGGAGGCACATGGCGTGTTCCTACGGAGGAAGAAATGAGTGAACTTTGGTTGGAGTGTACTTGGGAATGGACGAGCAAAAATGGTGTTGATGGCTTTAATATTATAGGAAAGAACGGAAAGGGTCGCATTTTTCTTCCTGCTGCAGGTTGGAAAACAGGTTCGTCAGGCTCAGTTGTGTTAGAGGGTACTTATGGAGGCTATTGGACGAGTTCGATTAATATTCGTAATACGGGACAAGGATTGAATGCCCAGTTTAATAGTAATTTATCGAAATCGGATCCCAATGCCAATCCTATGCCTGGCAACAACCGCGAGTTTGGAATGTGCATTCGACCTGTGACGCCTTGAGAATATGTTCGATATTTAATTTATTCACTAATATTTTGAGATTATGAAGAAAGTAAGATTGTTTTTAATCGCCATGGTCGCAATGCTGACCACGACTGCGATGGCCCAGGCAACCTATACGGCTGCTGACGGCACAACGTATGAGTTTAAGAAGCACGGTTTCCTGAATCTGGAAGGCGGTGCTCAGTACACGCTTG